>Ga0160428_1000402_pt1 | contig 49978 bp, 38 predicted proteins | sample SolpanmetagenomM_FD_108198 | JGI IMG/M metagenome (GOLD analysis project Ga0160428, IMG submission 108198) | Solar panel surface microbial communities from Lawrence Berkeley National Laboratory, California, USA - M | ecosystem: Engineered > Built environment > Solar panel > Unclassified ... | reverse complement strand
TCGGCCAGCGACTTTGCCCAGCAGCTGGCGGTGCACGTCAACCACCTCAACCGCTGCGTGCGCGACACCACCGGCAAAACCACGACCACCCCCATTGCCGAGCGCCTCGCCGCCGAGGCCCGGGCCCTGCTGCGCCACACCGACTGGAACATTGCCGAGGTGGGCTACAGCCTGGGCTTCGACGAGCCGGCTCACTTCAACTATTTTTTCAAGAAGCAAACCGGCCAAACGCCCTCGGCTTTCCGGCTGGTTTGAATTTGGTAAGCATCGGCTTGAATTTGGTAAGCGGCTGCCTAGGGGGCTGGCGGACCTTTGCAGGGTCAACAAGCAACCCCAACACAACCCAATGGAAAAGCAACAAGTGTGGTTTATTACCGGCGCCTCCAAAGGCTTCGGGCTCGAACTGGTGAAGCAGCTGCGGCAGCAGGGCCACCTGGTGGCCGCTACCTCGCGCAACGTGGCCGAGCTGCGGCAGGCCGCCGGCCCCGAGGCCGCCGATTTTCTGCCCCTGGCCGTGGAGCTGGCCAGCGAGGCAAGCGTAGGCGCCGCCATCAAGGCCACCGTGGCGCAGTTTGGGCGCATCGACGTGGTGGCCAACAACGCGGGCTACGGCCAGCTTGGCAGCCTCGAAGAGCTATCCGACGCCGAGGCCCGGGCCAATTTTGAGGTCAACGTGTTTGGCACGCTCAACGTGGTGCGGCAGGCTCTGCCGCAGCTGCGCCGGCAGCAGAGCGGGCACATCCTCAACTTCTCGTCGATTGCCGGCATCATGGGCCAATTTCCCGGCTGGGGCATTTACTGCGCCACCAAGTTTGCGGTGGAAGGGCTGTCCGAGTCGCTTTCGGCCGAGGTGGCGCCGTTTGGCGTGAAGGTGACCATCGTGGAGCCGGGCTATTTCCGCACCAACTTCCTGGAGTCGGGCTCGCTGCGCACGGCCGAAAACCAGCTGGATGAGTACACCCTGGTGCGCGAGTCGGAAGCGCTGCACACCCAGCAAATCAAGGGCAGCCAGCCCGGCGACCCGGTGAAGGCCGTAGCCGCCATCATCGCGGTAGCCGCCGCGCCCAACCCGCCCCTGCACCTGCTGCTGGGCCAGGATGCCTACGACATGGCCAACGTGAAAATCAAGGCCATGCAAGACGATATGGCGCAGTGGAAGCACGTGACCGTAGCCACGGGCTTTGCGGAGGCCGCTACGGCCTAGCCGCGTTGCTGCCCAGTTTAGCCTTCAGCCGCTACCGCCCCCGGTAGCGGCTGTTGTGTTTTTGGGGCTAGCAGGCGAGCGGCTATTTTTAATGCTTGATGCCAGCTTCCAATTTCAAGCGCGGGGTGCCTTCGGCGGCGGTGGTAGCCTGCTACAACGCGGTGCCCAGCGTACTGTGGTCGGGGCTGGCGCTGGGGCCGTTGGTGGTGTGCTGCTACCGCTACGTAGAGCGGCCGTGCCTGTGGGGGCTGGTGGCACTGAGCTTATCGGCCTATGCGTGGCCGGCGGCCTGGCTGCGGCGCTTGCAGCTGGCCCGCAACGTGCAGGTGTATCAACGGCTCGGGGTGCCCAGGGTCGGCTGCGTGACGCAGCAGGGCGCGCTGGTAAACAAGCTGTTGCGGCGGCGCTACCCCGGCTACCGGGCACTGGTGGGGCGGCAGGCCGTGGCCCGCTTGCTGAGCACCACCTACCAGCAAGAGCGGTTTCACTGGGCCGGGCTGGTATTCTTTCTGGCGATAAGCCTCTACGTGGGGACGGCGGGGCGGCTAGGGTGGGCGCTCGGCCTGGCGCTGCTCAATGTGGGGTACAACCTGTATCCCATTTGGCTACAGCAATACCTGCGGGTGCGCCTGGGGCGCTAGCGCACCCCGGCAATGCTGGGGCCAGTAGCAGCTGCGTAAGCAGGGGCCATGCAGCAGCAGTTAGTAGCGCATGGAGGTCGAAGCCACGGCCGTAAGCGAGCAGCTCCAGCCCAAAATTGCTGCCGTGTTTTGGGAGGCTAGCCCCAGCCTTGGCAAGGGCCGCGGGCTGAGATAATACCTATTTAGCCGGGCTTACGCCAACTGCTCGGCCAGCTCGCTGAGGGTGAGCGCCTGGTAAGTTGGCGGGGGCGCGAGGGGGTACAGCGTCTGGCCGGGGCGGGCGAGGAACGCTGCCTGGAGGCCGGCCGCCAGGGCGCCGGCCACGTCCCAGCCGTGGGCGGCCACCAGGAGCGCGTGGGCAGGAGCCACGGCCGCCTGCGCGAGGGCGTAGCGGTAGGTGTCGAGGTGGGGCTTGTAGCGGTGCACCGCCTCGACGCTCAGCTGCTGCTCGAAGTACGCGGTGAGGCCAGCGTAGCGTAGCTGCTCGGCCAGGGCGGCGCCGGTAGAGTTGGTAAAAGCCACCAGGCGGTAGCCGGCATCGCACAGCTGGCGCAGGCCGGCGGGCACGTCGGGGTGGGGCGGCAGCTGGGTGAGCAGGGCCGTGAGCTCGTGCTTCTGGGCATGCGAGAGAGGCTTCTCTTGCAGCATAGTAGCGGCCGTGTCGAGAGCCGCGTCGGCCAGGGCCGCGAAGGTGAAATACTGGTCGGTGACGGTAGCTACCAGCGAGTGTTGCAGCAGCAGCCCAAACCACTGGTTGAACGCCGCCTTGTTACCAAAAGCTGCATTCACGGCCTGCTTCAGTGGCCCCATGTCCAGCAGGGTTTCGTTGACATCGAATAGAATAACCTGGGGCCGGGCTAGCGGCGCAGCAGCGAGAGAAGCCATAGTTGATTGAGAGGGTGGGGGCCACCTGCGGCCGCTAGGTGGGTACGTGGGGCTTCGTGGGTATGGTTGCGCTGGGGGCGCATAGCTGCCCTAGCGTGGCGCCTCACGAGACCCCTATGGGGCCGGCCCTCTTTTCGAAAAGGAGAGGGGGAGCCGACCGTTAGGGGGAGCGCTAAGCTCCGTTTAGCGTCACGTTCGGCGAGCGTAACCAGACGTGGCACCAAGCTGGAGCCTAGTGTTGTAACGCCAAGCTCCCCCTCTCCTTTTCGGAGAGGGGGCCGGCCCCATAGGGGTCTCGTGAGGTGCCACGGCTGCACAGTAAATTAGTTAGTACCCCCTTCTCATTAATTTAGCTCGCGGGCGATGGGGTAGCGCAGCTGGTACGGATGCCCCGGCCCGGCGTGCGCGTAGAGCCAGGCCAGCCGCGCATCGGGGTCGGCGGCAAAGGCGGGCTCGGCGCGCAGCTTGGACTCAAACTCAGTTTTCAGCGCGGGCTCGGTGGCTAGCAGGCGTTCGCCCAGCGCGGCCAGAATGAAGTCATCGGTGCTGGGGGCTGGGGCCATTATCTCGGGAAAAAAGCCCCAGCCCAGGAAGGAATCCTGGCTTTCGGGCTCTAGGAGCGCAGCGGCCAGCAGGCCCAGGGGTTGGTCGGCGGGCACGCGCACGCTGCCGGCGGGCATAGTTTGCTCGCTGGGCTCGTGCACGAAGGTGGCCGTGATGGGCACGCGGCCTTCCTGGGGCGGCAACAGCTGGGGGTTCACGACCCGCACCCTATCGACGGGCAGCGTGCGCGGGGCCGTCAGGGTTTCGAAGGCGATGCCGTGCAGACGCAGCCGGTCGAGCACCTCGGCCTGGCCGGCGGGCACCCACCAGGCCTTGGGCAGTTGCACCGACTCGGTAGGCTGCTGCCCGATGATGGGCATCCGAAACGTGATGGGCTGGCCCAGCCAGCGCTGCTCCAGCCGCCCCGAGGCCGGCGAGGGATACCACTCAAACGCAATGCCCTTGAACTGCTCGACCCAGCCGATGGGCTGCGGCGCGGGCGCCCAGCGCGTGAGCAGCTCGGTGGGGCGGCTGGCGCGGTCCTGGGCCTTGGCGGCGGTGATGCGGCCGGCATCCTGGGCCGCGATTTTCAGGGCAGCTTCCAGCAGCACGTAGGTGCCGAGCACCCGCTGGCGGTAGGGCTTGAGCATGTGGTTCTCAATCAGCACGGTGGGGATGCTCACGAAGTCGCCGTAGCCAGTGGAGTAGCGCGGGCCTTCGGGGCTGTAGCGGATGCCCTTGGTGGGTTCGCGCGTATCGATGGGACTGGGGTAGATGATGGGCAGGTGGCCCGCCTGGGTCAGCGCCCGCAGGGCGGCCGGGCCAAAGCGAGTTTCCAGCCAGTCGGCCGTGGCACGGTGGCGGGCGTACTTGCCCCAGCCGGCGTAGGTGAAGGTGATATCATACTGCATATCGAAGCCCTCGCTGACGTGGCAATCGACGTACAGCATGGGGTCCAGTTCGCGCAGCAGCGTCAGCATGGCGCGGGTTTCGGGCGCGTCGGCCTTGGCGTAGTCGCGGTTCAGGTTGAGGTCGCGGACGGTGTTCTCGTAGCCTTTTTCGGCGGGGCCGCGCAGCTGCGGAAAATTCCAGGCGCTCATTTTCTCGTGCCCGTCGGTGTTGTAAATCGGCACGAACACCAGGTCTACGCGGTCGAGCAGGCCGGCCTTGCCGCGCAGGGCAATGTCGCGCAGCAGCATCAGGCCAGCGTCTTTGCCGTCGATTTCGCCCGCGTGGATGCCCGCCTGCACCAGCACCACCGGCTTCTTGGGGCCGCCCTTGCTGGCCCGCACGTAGAGCAGGTCGCGGCCCTCGCCGGTGCGGCCAAAGGTGTGGATGGTAATGAGCGGGGAGGCGGCGGCGAGCCGCGTCAGCCAGGCGCGCACCTCGGCGTAGCGCGGCGTGGTCTGGAAATTGGCAGCCTCGGCTGGCGTAATCCACGGGTCGGTGGGCTGCGCAATGAGCTGCTCGCTGCGGCCCGACCACGGCCGGGCGGGTGGCAGGTCTAGTATGTTCTGGGCCAAAACGTTGGAGGCGGCTGCGCCGAGCAGTGCCGCTACCAGCACGGCTGCGCGGCAAGCAGTAGGAAAGGCCATGTCAAGTGGGGAAAGGCAGGCGGTGCGCAAGAAAAACTGGGCTGCGCGCCGCAAGCCGCCGGCTAGGAATACGCGCCGACCATGTGGGGCGGCAGGGCTGATAAAAGTTCAGCAAAAATAACGGCGAATCAATGTTTTTACAACGTTGTTGCAAATAAGGGTGCTTGTTTGGGCCAGCCCTGGCCCCGGCCCGCGCAGTAGTTTTGGTGCCTCTTTTAACCCCACCTCATGCACCCCTTGCTTGCCTACCTGCGCCGCTTCGTGCCCGCTCTCACTGAGGCTGAATGGCAGTTGCTGGCCGGGGCCGTGCGGCCGTGCCACCTGGCGCGGGGCCAGCACTTTGTGCAGGCCGGCGAGTACCGGCCCGAAATCGCACTGCTGCTTCAGGGGAGCTGCCGGCTCTATTACCTGCGGCCCAGCGGCGAAGAGCGCACCACGTATTTCTTCTTCGAAAACCACCTGCTGGCCGACTACCCGAGCTGCCTTTCGGGCCAGCCCAGCGGGCTCAACATCCAGGCCCTCACCGATACCGACCTGCTGGTATTCGACTACGCCGTGCTGCGGCGGCTCTACGACGAGTGCCCGGCCTACGAGCGATTTGGGCGCATCCTGGCCGAGTTCCACCTGCTGGGCACCGATGCCCGCCTGGTCGAGCAGCTTATGCTCTCGCCCCAGGAGCGCTACCGGGCACTGCTGGCCAGCGGCAAAACCAAGATTCTGGCGCGTGTGCCGCAGCACCTGGTGGCCAATTACCTCGGCATCACGCCCGTGTCGCTGAGCCGCATCCGGGCCCTGGTGGCGCGGGGCGAGTAGGCGCATTTCTTAGCTTTTGTTATCGTCGGGGGCCTAGGGCCGGGCGGAATTTTGGGTATTGAATTTCACCACTCAAAACCCCCACCTACGCCCATGAAATCGCTCCTGAAACTCGAAGAGTTGGCCCAGCTGCTGCTGGCCGTATTGGTATTTGCCCACCTGCCCTACGCCTGGTGGGTGCTGCCCGCCACCTTCCTGCTGCCCGACCTGAGCATGCTGGGCTACCTGGCTGGCCCCCGCGTGGGCGCCGCCAGCTACAACCTGGCGCACCACAAGGCCCTGGCCATCGCCGTGGGCCTGGCGGGCTGGGCGCTGGGGCTGCCCGCACTGCTGCTGGCCGGCACGATACTGTTGTTTCACAGCGCCTTCGACCGGCTGCTGGGCTACGGGCTGAAGTACTCGACGGGCTTTCGGGATACGCACCTGGGCGGGGTGGGCAAGGAAGCCGCCGCCACGGCTAGCCCCGCCCTGGCCTAAAACCGGGCACGCAGCCCGGGTGAGCGTAGCCGCCCGCCGCGCCCCGGTCGTACTTTCGGGTATGCAGACGCTTACCAGCAGCCGGCCGGTGCCGACCTACCCCTTCGAGCCCGACGAAGCTACCGGCAGCCAGTTATTCTCGCTCGTGCGTTCGGAAGGCGAATTGCCCTACGAGGAAGATTTGTTGCTGCCGCATCGCAAGGCCTACCACATGCTGGTTTTCACCAAGCACACGCGCGGCCGGCACTGGGTCGATGCCGTGCCCTACGTGCGCCAGGACCATGCGCTGTACTTTTCGAGCCCCCGCCAGGTGCTGGTGAAGGAGGAGCCGACCCCATTTTGGGGTACCCGCCTCACGTTTACGGAAGAATTTCTGGCCTTGCAGCAAAACGCGGCCCTGCGCCACCTGCCACTTATTGAGAACCTTCAAAACGGCCACGAGTTGCTATTGAGCGCCGCCGACGAAGCCGTGGTAGACGACCTGCTGGCCCAGCTCGACGCCGAGCACCGCCGCCCCGGCGAGTGGCAGCACCCCCTGCTGAGCGCCTACCTCACGGTGCTGCTCACGTACCTGAGCCGGCTTTACACCGAGCAGTTTCCGGGTGGCGAGCCCTCGGCCGACCAGCGCCTGCTGCGCGCCTACCGGGCCAGCATCGAGGAGCATTTTCGGGAACTACACGAGGTGGGCGCGTATGCCGAGCGGCTGCACATTTCGGCCGGGCACCTGAGCGAGGTAGTGAAGGCCCAGAGCGGCCGCTCAGCCATCAAGCACGTGCACGAGCGGCTGGTGCTGGAGGCCAAGCGCCTGCTGCTCTACACCCCGCAGTCGCTCAAGGAGCTGGCCTACGAGCTGGGCTTTGCCGAGCCTTCCTATTTCAACCGCTTCTTCAAGCGCGAAACCGGCCAGACGCCGGCCGAGTACCGGGCCAGCATCCGCAAAATGTACCAGTAGTACCGCGAAATGGGTGCCCGCCGCGCCGCCCGTGGCCAGGACCTTTGTGCTGTTCAATTCAAGCACAAAATCACCCATGAAGACCGCCCTCATCACCGGTGCCAACAAAAGCATCGGCTTCGAAGCCGCCCGCCAGCTCCTTCAGCAAGGCTACCACGTGTACCTGGGCGCCCGCGACGCGCACAAAGGCCAGCAGGCCGTAGACCAGCTCCACGCCGAAGGCCTGCCAGCAGTCGAGCTGCTCATTATCGACGTGACCGACAGCGCCTCCATCGCCGCCGCCCGCGCCGCGCTGGGCCAGAAAACTGACGTGCTCGACGTGCTCATCAACAATGCCGGCATCCTGGGCGGCATGGTGCAGCCCGCGCTTACGAGTAGCATCGAAATGATTAAGGAGGTGTATAACACCAACGTGTTCGGCGTAATCGAGGTCACGCAGGCCTTTATCGACCTGCTGCGGCAGTCGCCCGCGCCGCGCATCGTCAACGTTACGTCCGGCCTGGGCTCGCTCACGCTGCACACCGACCCCAGCTGGAAATACTACCACGTGAAGGGCGCGGCCTACATGCCCTCCAAATCGGCCCTGAACGCGTACACCATCATGCTGGCCTACGAGCTGCGCGACACGCCCTTCAAGGTCAACGCCGTAGACCCCGGCTACACCGCCACCGACTTCAACCACCACAGCGGCCCCGGCACCGTGCACGATGCCGCCGCCCGCGTGGTAAAAGCCGCCGTGCTGGGGCCGGACGGCCCCACCAGCCAGTTTTTCAGCGACGACAACAACCCCGAAACTGGCATCAGCCCTTGGTAGAAAAGCTGGCGTAGCCAGGATGCTGGCCGCCAACAAGGGGAAATCGTATGGAAAGACAGTCTTTTCATACGATTTCCCTTTTCCACATTTCTCCAAATGGCCTCTTTTGAAGATAATCTTGGTGGGCGGCTAGCCCTGCTGAGTCCCGCTAGCCTAAATTCCGACCAGAAAAAGCTCTATACGCAGTTGCAAGACACGATGGTGCCCTGGGCCAAAAAGTCGGGCTTTCGGGCCGATACTTACGATGACCGCCTCATCGGCCCCTTCAACGCCATGTTGCGCAGCCCGGCCATCAGCACGGCCATTATGGGCGTGACTTCTGCCGAGGGCAAGGAAACCTCGCTTGATAAGAAGGTGCGCGAGGTGGTGATTTTGACCGTGGGCGCGGCCTGGCAGGCGGCTTACGAGCTGTACGCCCACGTGGCGGTGGGCCAGTCGGTAGGCCACGATGCCGCCACCGTGCAGGCCCTGGCCGCCGGGCAAAAGCCCGCCAGCCTCAGCCCCGAGGAAAGCGTGGCCTACGACTTTACCCAGCGCCTGGCCACCCGCCATCAGATTGACGATGAGCTGTACGAGCAGGCCATCGTGACCTTCGGCGAAAAGGGCGTGGTGGATATGATTTACCTGGCGGGCCAGTACATGACCATCAGCGGCTTGCTCAACACCTTTGCCGTGCCCGCGCCGCCCGCTGCCTGAGTTGGCCGTATACTGCCGCTATGATACCGCTCATCACCCAAACGCCCCGCCTCCAGATACTCGCCGCCAGCCGGGCCCTGCTCACGGCCGAGCTGCACAAGCCCCAGTATTTCCCGACGCTGCTCGGGGCCGCACTGCCCGCCCACTGGCCGCTCGGCGAGTATAGCCGCACCACCCTGGAGGTTTTTCTCGACAAGCTCACCGCCGGTGGCCGCGACGCGGCCGGCTGGTACAATTGGTACGCCCTGCGCAAAGCCGAAGGCGACACGCCCCGCACCCTGGTGGGCGCGGGCGGCTTCGCCGGCCCGCCCGACGCGGCCGGCTGCGCCGAAGTACGCTACGCCATCGCCGACGACTGGCGCGGGCAAGGCCTGGGCACCGAGCTGGTAGCCGGCCTGGTGCAGCAGGCCGCCGCCACCGGCCTGGTGCGCCGCCTGGTGGCCCACGCCGAGCCCGACAACCTCCTTGCGCAGCGTGTGCTGCTGGCCAACGGCTTCGCCTCCGAGGGCACCGATTTCAACGGCCGCCTGCGCTTCGAGCGCGCCGTAGAGCCCAATGCCGACCCCAAGCTGCACGCGCTGGGCTAGCTGCCTCCGCGCAAGCACGTACACAAAAGAGCCCCGGCTAGCACTGCTAGTCGGGGCTCTTTTAGTACACAGGCGCTGGTTATTTCTTCTGGGTTTTCACGGCTTTGCCCGAGGGCTTGTCCTTGATAACTTCTTCGTTACCCTTCTCCTTTTTCTTGGTTTCGGGGTCGGTGTGGCTGGGGGTTTTTACGGTCGTGGCCATAATAATGGGGGCTGGGGAAAAGGAATGTTGGGCTTATACGGGCTTAGTCGGGTAGCTGGCTGATATCGGTGGGCTCGGTGCGGGGCGTGGCGTTCATCAGGTGCCGGTAGTTGGCGCTCGATTCGTAGGCCTTAATGCGCACCCGGTTGATGGAGCCCAGCGGCAAATGCTCGGGCAGGCAGTGGAAAGGGTTGAACGACAGCGTATCGTCGGCGTACACGCGGCGGGCGGGGCTGTAGGCATCCTGGGTGGGCAGCACGATTTTGCCCAGCACCTGGTAGGGGCTCTGATTTTGGGGCCAGTCGATGCTGGCGTCTTCTACGGGCATGGTTTTGAGGTCGGTGCAGAGCTGGGCGCGCAGCTCGTACTCGGCCCCCTGGGTACGGAAAAAATCGACCACCATGTCGCGGTAGGCACCGGGCTCGCTCACGTCCATTTCCTTACCGGCGATGGCTTTCAGGTTATTGGAGAGCGGGGCCACGCTGATTTTGGCCACGTAGTCGCCGTAGCGCACGGCCCCGAGCGTGGTGTAGGTTTCGCCCAGAATATGATTGTTGGGGTGGGCCTGCACCACCATGTTCACCTCCTTTTTGGGGCCGCCTACGTCTTCCAGCAGCTCCAGCGCCTTGTCGGCCAGCACGCCCACTTTGTTGATGGCGGTTTGCAGAATTTCGGGGCCCTGCGCCAGCTTCTCAAGGCGCAGCTGCATGTCGTGGTAGCTTTTCACGTCGCCGGTCGGGATGATGGTATCGTTCACCATCAGGAAGTCCTGGGTCAGAGCATCGGCTTCGCTAGCCAGAAATTTCTTGCCCTCCACGCCGATAATCTTTAAGGCAAAGCCCTTCACGGCCGGCTGCTTATCGGGCTCAATTGCGCCCGGTGAAGTTGAAAGCCGGATGATGACCGGGTAGGTTTTGGCTTCCTTGAACATGCCCTGAGCCAGGTGCTCGGGCAGGCCCGCCGCCACGTGCAGCTCGCCGCGCAAAATGCCGTGGCTCTTGGCGTGGGCATCGCGGATGGCATGGCGGTTTTTCTCAAACATCATGCGGGCCATGCGGGCCATCGAGGCCACGGTTTCGTCGCCGAGCTGGTCTTCGTTGGGCTGAATTTCTTCGACGCCGTCGGCAAAGCGCACGTAGGAAGTGGGGATAGGGGAGGTAGCCATCAAGGGAAAAAGGGAGAGGAGTGCCAAGTGGTTACGCTGGGCTAAGGCGCAGGTTGGGCAAGCGGCCGGCCGCTAGCGAGTTAGCTAAACACTTTCGAGCGCTATGCGGCTGAGAGTCGCCGGTTTCCCCAGGATGTAGTTTAATTGTCGAGTTGCGCTTTTTCCTGCTACCAGCCGGGGCTAGGCCACCAGGCGCTGCACCTCGCGGGCGCGGGCCGTCACCTGGTCGCGGGCGTAGTCGGTGGTGAGGGCCTGGGCGGCGGCCTCGGCCACGCGGGTGGCGTGGGCGCGCAGCACGGCCCGCCGGGCGGGCACCTGGGTGCGGGCAGCGGCCGTGCTCAAAGCCGTGAGCAGGCGCAGGTACACGGCCAGGTCGCCCTCGCCGGCCAGCAGCACCTGGTCGAAAGCCACGTTGACGAACGTCGTAAACGAAGGCTGCAAGGTGATGACGCGCACCGGCCCGGCGTCGCCGTCGGTGCGCAGCGGGTCAGCAAAGCGGCGGGCAGCCAGGCTGGCCACCAGTGCCCCCAGGTAGTCGATGCAAATGACGGCCGTGGACGTATCATTGATGCCCGGCGAAAGCGCCTTCAGGGCAATGTCCACAATCTGGCGCACGCCGAAGCCCGCGTCCTGCTCGGTGGTGCGCTGGCGGCCGATGGTGAACTTGTCGTTGAGCTCGGCCGCCAACTCGTTGGTGAGGCGCAGGGGCGCGCTGGCCTCGTAGCCCGCCACCGAGGCCAGCGGTGCGCCGTGCGCTACGAAGCTGCCCACGCCGTGCTCCATGCGCACCACGCCGCCCAGGCGGCGGGCCAGGGCCAGCAGGCCATCCTCATCAATAACCTGAATGTAGCCGGTGGTAGCGGCGGGCACGGGCACCCAGGTCAGTTCGTTGGCCTGCTCAAACAGCGCCTCCTGGGCCGGCTCGCTGGCCGCCTCGCCCAGCTCCTGCGGAAACAAGCGCCGGATGGAAGCCGCCGTTTCGTCGGCCACCCCACCAATGATGACGCCCGCCTGCATGGCCGAGGCCATGTGGTGAATGAAAAACACCAGCACCCCGATGCTGATAACGGCCAGCACCAGCCCGCCCGTCACGGCCAGCGGCGGCACGAAGCCACCCTCGTCGCCGTCGCGGATGGTGCGCAGCACCAGCAGGCAGTACACGAAGATGCTCACGAACGTGCCCAGCACCAGTTGATTGACGCGGTTGCTCATAAAATTGCGTAGCACCCGCGAGGTGTACTGGCTAGCCACCTGCCCCAGGGTGCTCAGCGTGAGCGAAAAGCCCAGCGAGGCCACCGTCATCATCGAGCCCGCGATGGTGGTGAGCACGCCCCGCGCCCCCGACGCCCCAGCCCCGAATAGCAGCGGGTAGTCCTTGACCCAGCCGTGGTCGATGTGCAGGTCTAGCGAAACCAGCCCGTAGGCCAGCCCCATCGCGGCGGCCACCATGAGGGTGGGCACAAACCACAGGCTGGCATTGATATCGCGCCAGAGCGCGTGCAGCTTATTCATAGGCCGGGCATACTGCCGGGCTAGGGTGCAGGTTGCGTGAAGCGAAGTAGTGCGAACCCATCTGAGCGGGCTGCTGCCTGTCCGCTCGTCGTTGGGGGCAAGAGTGGCAAAAAAAGAGCGGGCTGCCGGCTTTTTACCAGCAGCCCGCTCCCAAACTCATTTTAGCATGGCGTGACTACGCCCGGCCCATCTGGCGCAGGAAGGCCACGTGCGAGGCCACGGCGTAGCGCATCTTGGGGTATTCGTGGTAGGGCAGGCCAAACTCCTGGCAGGTTTCGCGGATGATTTTACTCAGGTTGGGATAGTGCACATGCGAGATTTTTGGAAACAGGTGGTGCTCGACCTGGAAGTTGAGCCCACCCACGAGCCAGCTAATCAGGCGGTTGTCGGTGGCAAAATTGGCCGTGGTGCGCAACTGGTGAATGGCCCACTCGTCCTCCATCTTCCGAGTGGTTTCGTGGGGCACCGGAAAGGCCGCGTGCTCCACGGTGTGCGCCAGCTGAAACACGATGCTGAGCGTGAAGCCCGCCACGGCCCCGGCCAGCGTAAAGCCCCCGAGCCAGCTCCAGAAGCCCACCATGTACACCGGCAGGGCCACGTAGAGGCCGAGGTTAAAGATTTTAAAGCCCCAGAAAATGAGGTGGTCATTAGTGCTCATCGGTTTGAGAGCCACGCTGCCGATGCGGCGCGTGAAGTACTTCTGGTAGTCGGTGAAAAACACCCACGAAATGTAGAGCAGGCTGTAGAAAAAGCCGAAGTACAAGTGCTGAAAGCGGTGGGCGCGGTGGCGGGGCTGGTCGGGCGTGAGGCGCATCCAGGGGCGGATGTCAAGGTCGTCGTCCACGCCCTCGATGTTGGTGTACATGTGGTGCACGGTGTTGTGCTTGGCATCCCACATGTAGCTGCTGCCGCCGAATACGTTGAGCGTGAAGGCGGCCACCTTGTTGAGCCAGGCGTGGCGGCTGAAGCTGCCGTGCGCCCCGTCGTGCATCACGTTGAAGCCGATGAGGGCCAGCACTACGCCCGTGGCCACGCACTCGGCCAGTGCCCAGGCCGTGGGCGGCGTAAAAAACACGAGGTGCACGTACAGCGCCACGAGGGTGCCGAGCAGCAGCACGGCCTTGCCGAGCAGCGCGCCGTTGCCGGTCTGGGCCTTGCCCGTGGTGGCGAAATAGTCGGCCGTGCGGCGCTTGAGTTCGGCGTGAAACGAGCGCGGGGGCGCAAAGCGGGGAAGCAGCATAGGGAGGGAAAAGCCAGCGTGGTGCGCGCAACGAAGCGGGCCGCTGGGGGCGGGGCCGCATCGCCGAGGGGCAGCTACAGCAAGCTTCTGCACCTTGCAAAAGCCAAAACGGAGACAAGGCTGGCTACGCGGTGCCGAACGGGGCAGTCACGTAATCTTCACAAATCTACGGCCCTCCCAACGGCGCGGATTGCGCAAACGTGCGCCGCCGGCCCGCAATGCCCGAATGTTGTGCCCGCTGCCCGGCGGCTAGCCCCGGGCCGAGGCAGCCGCCGGCGCGCCGGCTTCGTACAAGGGCGATACTTTTCTTTCACCTTTTTCCTTCTTGCCATGTATCGTCTTGTAATAGCAGCCCTGCTCTTCGTTGGGGTGGGGCTGGGCCAGCCGGCCGCCGCCCAAACGGATAGCGACCTGCCGGCCCGCCCGGTGCCCTTCACCTTCGTCACCGACCAGGGCAACCTGCTGAGCGCCGGCGACGCCAAAAAGCTGGAAGGCGGCCTGCGCAGCTACGCCGAAAAAACGGGCACCCAGGTGGTCGTGGTTACGGTGCCCACGCTGGGCAGCCGCTCGGTGGCCGACTACGGCCGGGCCCTGGGCACGGCCTGGGGCGTGGGCCAGCGCGATAAAAACAACGGCCTAGTGGTACTGGTGGCGGCCAAGGAACACAAAGTGACGATTCAGCCCGGTTCGGGGCTAGCCAGCACCATTACGCCGGCGGTAGTGAGCCGGGTGATTGGCGAAATGACGCCGGCTTTCAAGCAAAACAACTACTTCGGCGGCCTGCGCTCGGGCCTGAACACGCTGATGGTGACGGCCAACCCTAGCTCGGCCCCCAGCCGGCAGGCTGGGGCTGCCGCTAGCTCAGCCACCACGACTACGACCACCACGCCCAGCAGCAACCTGAACAATAGCATGGACGCTACCACCTCCTCGACCATGAGCGACCCGACCGGCGCGCAGCAAAGTGAGGTATCGACCCCCGCCCCGTCGGGCCCCGGCATGGGCACGCTGCTCATCGGGGCACTGGTAATTGGTGGGGTGCTGTTTTTCATCATCCGCATGTTCCGCGGCCGTAGCGCGGCGGCGCAGAACGGCGGCAACCCTAATTTTTACCCCAACCAGGGCAACAACCGGCCGCAAAACCCGGCGCAGCCCAACTTCTACCCCAACCAGGGCGGCAACCCCGGCCCCGGCTACGGGGGTGGCTACCCTGCCCAGAATCAGGGTGGCGGCATGGGCAGCGGCATGGGCGGCATTCTGGCTACCGGCGCAGCAGCGGCGGCGGGTGCTTACATCGGCAACCGGATGTCGTCGCACGGCGATAATGACTCGGCGCAGCACTTCAACACGAATAATGGCGACACGTCGAGCCTAGGCGCCGGGGTAGGGGCCGCAGGGGCGGCGGGCACCGGGGCCGCTGGAGATTATTTTTCTGGCCGCGGTGGCAATGAAGGCACTACTAACGACAGCCCCGACTACTTCTCGGGCAACGACACCGACAATTCGAACGACTACTTCTCGTCCGATAACTCGTCGTACGACGACACGTCATCGGACGATACCAGCGGCGGCGGCTTCGACAGCACCGACGACAACAGCGGCTCGTGGTAGCCAGGCTGGCCGCCGCTTGTGCGGCCTTAGCCAACAACTAATAGCCGCTTATGCAAAAGGCCGCCTCCCAGAACCGGGCGGCGGCCTTTTTTGGTGAATGGTGCGGGCGCCGAGGCCTAGCGCTTGGGCATGGTGGCACGGGGCGGCCCCACTTTGATAACGCCTCGCCGCGGGTGGGCTTTGGCGTAGCGGCGGTGGTAGCGCCAGCGGCCCAGCACGCCCATGCGGCGCCAGCGCTTACGGGCATCGCCGCGGTGTTTGTAGGAAGCGTAGCGCGGGCGGTGACTGCCCGGTCGTGGCCGGGCCGCGCTAGCCTCGGTCAGGCCGAGCAGGGCGCATAATAAAAAAATGAGGACGCGAGCCATAGAATGGAAGAGAAGCGCGAAGCAGGGGGCCTGCCCCAACGGTGGGCGGCAACTACTAGTACGCAGCAGGCCCGCATTTTGGATTCAATTTTCGTGCCCGGCCGCGTCGCACCGTCGCCTCATTGCCACCCTGGCGGTCGAGGTAGCCAAACGAGGTGAGGTAGCGGCCCGCGGGGCTAGCCACCCGCAGCTGAAACTGGCCGTCCGAGTCGGTAGAGGTGCCCGTGCTCGTGCCCTTCACGAACACCGTAACGCCGGGCAGCGGCTGGCCCGCCTCGTCGGTAACCCGGCCGCTGATGGCGCGCTCGGCGGCGGGCGCCTGGGCTTAGGCCGCGGCGGGCAGGCCGAGCACGAGCGCGGCCGGGCCGGCTAGCCCGAGGGCGAGCGCGGCGGCCGCCGTGCGGGTTGTGGAGGAGCGATGCTTGGGTAGGCGGGTTGGCATAGGGCAACAAAAAGCTGGGACGCTGGCTAGGCCGGCATCGGGAGTGGCAAAAGCAGGAAAAAGGGTGGGAGGGAGCAGCACCGCCAGCAAGCGAAAGGGCAGCCGGTAAAGGCCGCCAACACTAATATTTAGCGGTTGGATTTAGTGCTGCAAAGTTCCGGTTACCCGGTTTAGCGAATGTGTTTCGCAGGTTATGCAATTGTAAATAAGCCCGACTATACCTTCAACGAAAGCGGCCCCCGGCCCGCTCACGAAGAGCAGGCCGGGGGCCGCCACGATACTTTAATAAACACTATGCCGGGCTAGCCCGCCAGGCGCCGCCGCAGCCACACCACTAGCAGCGGCACCCCAAACGTGGCCACCGTGAGCACGGTGAGGCCCACGTCGGCGGCCTCGCTGGCCAGGAAGCGGCTAGCCGGGTGCGCCGGCGCCAGGTGCTCGGCCAGCGAAAGCACCAACTTCAGGCCCAGGATGCCAATGACTACGAAGGCGGCCGTTTCCAGAAATGGAAACTTGCCCATGAGCAGCACGAACGCCTGCGCTACCAGCCGCATGGCCAGAATGCCGATAAAGACCCCCACGATGATGAGCAGCAGGTTATCGGTAAAGGCGACCACGGCAAACACATTGTCGATGGAAAAGGCCAAATCCATCAGCTCAATCAGTGCCACGGTGGCCCAAAATTTCCCGAACAAGCCCAGCGTGCGCTTGTAGAGCCAGCTTTTTTCCTTTTCCACGGCCTCATTGCCATCGGGCGCGTGGCTGCGGAAGTGGTCGTACACCAAATACAGCAGGTAGAGGCCGCCCAGCGGCTTCAAATACCAGAAATTGATGAGGTACGAGGCAAACAGCAAGCACAGGCCCCGGAAAATATAGGCTCCGAAAATGCCGTAGCGCAGGGCTTTTTTGCGCTGCTCGGGCGGTAGGTCGCCCACCATCGTGGCCAGCACGGCCGCGTTATCTACCGAGAGCAGGCTTTCGATGATAACGAGGTTGCCGACGATGGCGAGCGCCGCGAGCGGCTGGTCGATAATTTGCTGGAGGTGCGGGTTCATGCAAGCGGGAAAAGGGGAGGCCCTACTGGGGCAGGAAGCGCACGCGGCGCTCGGGGTGGTCGGCCGACCAGCCGAAGTCGTGGCGCAGAATAAAGGCGACGTAGTTGGAGCGGTTCTGGCCGCCGTCGAACTGCGTCATCCACAGTAATTCGCCACCCAGGTTTTTGTTGAAAATGCGGCCCACGCCGCCCCACACGCGGTTACTGTCGAAGGGGTTGGGCTGGTCGCTGAGGCGGATTTCGTCCTTCAGGGCCAGGTACCACTTGGGGTTGAGGTCGGTTTTGGAGCCTAGCGGCAGGCGCAACGAAGCCAGGTAGCGGAAGCGCAGCCGGAAGCCGGCGGCCGTCCAGCGCTCCTCCACGCGGTAGCGGTGAATGAGGCGGGCGCGGTTAAGCTTTTGGGTGGCAATAACTTGCTGGTAGAGGCGGTTTTCGCGGTTGTCAAATTTCTCCACTTGGTCGGCCGTGGTGTAGGGCTGCAATTGCAGGTACATATAGCCCGCGCCCACCGAGAGCGGCACGTTTTTGAGGTTGTATTGCAGCAGGCCCAGGCCCAGCAGCAGGCGCTTGTCGGTGAGGCCGCTGTAGGCGCGGTACTGCACGCCCAGGTTGAGGTCGAAGCGCTCGTTGAGCGAGTAGGTGCCGGTGTATTGCAGCCAGCCGTTGTAGGCGGCCCGGTTGTGCTGGGCCTGCGCGGTGTTGGCGAGCAGGAGGAGGCTAGCGAAAAAGAGTAGGAGCTTTTTCATTTGAGGATAAGGGAGTTGGGGTGGGAAAAGCAGTAGGGTGCGGGGCTTGCCCCCGCCCGGCGTTGGGGTTAGTCAACCTGAGTTTTTGTGGAGGGCCGGGCTGGGTTGTGCCCGGCAGGGGCAAGCGGCTCACAAAGCGCGGGGTGTGGGTGCTCGGCTAGCGTCGGGCGGGGGCAAGCCCCGCACCCTACAGCGGCACCACGCCCAGCAGCAGGCACACCACCAGCATGACTACCACCGTGCCGCAGGCCCACTTGAGTGTGAAGCGCTGGTGGTCGCCAAAATCGACGCCGGCTAGCCCCGCCAGCAGGTAGGTGCTCGGCACCAGCGGGCTCAGCAGATGCACCGACTGGCCCAGCAGCGAGGCCCGGCCCATGGCCTCCACGCTCACGCCAAACTGCGCGGCGGCCTTGGTGACCAGCGGCAGAATGCCGAAGTAGTAGGCATCGTTGCTCATGAAAAAGGTGAACGGCGCGCTCGTGATGCCCGTGAGGATGGGCAGGTGCGGCCCCAGCGAGTTGGGGATGAGCGTGACGATGGTTTGCGACATGGCATCGACCATCTTGGTGCCGGCCAGGATGCCGGTGAACACGCCCGCCGCGAACACCATGCCCGCCACTATCATGGCGTTGCCGGCGTGGGCATTGAGGCGGCCGCGCTGCTCGCCCAGGCGCGGGTAGTTGATGAGCATGCCCAGGGCGAAGGCCGTCATGAAGAGCACCGGCAGCGGCATCACATCCATGAATAGCCCCGTGAGCAGGGCAATAGTGAGGAGGGCGTTGAGCCACAGCAGCTTGGGGCGGCGCAGGCTCAGGTCTTCGTGGGTAGCCTCGGCCACCAGCTCGTCGGCGTGCTCGGTGATGGTGCTGATGCCCAGCCGGGCGCGCTCGCGCTTGCCGAAGATGTAGGCCACAAAAATGACCCAGCCCGCCGCCACTACCATAGCCGGAATGAGGGGCGTAAATACCTGGCTGCTATCGAGGTGCAGGGCTGAGAGCACGCGGGCCGTGGGGCCGCCCCAGGGCAGAATGTTCATCACGGCGCTCGACAAGAAGGCGGTGGCCGTGAGCACCAGCGGGTTCATCTTGAGGCGGCGATAGAGCGGCAGCATGGCCGCCACCACGATGATGTAGGTAGTCGTGCCGTCGCCATCGAGCGACACGGCCAGCGCCAGCACGGCCGTGCCGATAACCACCTTGAGCGGGTCGCCGCCCACCACTTTCAGGATTTTGCCCACGATGGGGTCAAAGAGCCCGGCGTCGGTCATGATGCCGAAGTACATGATGGCGAAAATCAGCATCACGCCGGTGGGCGCGATTTTCTTCACGCCATCGAGCATCATCTCCCCGATTTCAGCCCGAAACCCGCCGATGAGGGCGAATAAAATGGGGATGAGGATGAGTGCCGTCATGGCAAACATGCGCTTGGACATGATGAGGTACATGAACGTACTTATCATCAAAAACCCGAGGAGGGAGAGCATAGGGTGGGATATGGAGCGTGAGAGCCGGGCTAGCCCCCAGGGGCCGCCCGAAGGACGAGGCGAAGTAGCCAGCCGATTTAGAATACATTTGGAAGAGCTTAGCTTTTGCCGGTTTTTTTTGCGATGGTTGAAAAACACCGTCCGTCATGCTGAGCTTGTCGAAGCATCTCTACCGCTTCGTTGCAACGGCATTGATTAGTGCTGAGGTAGAGATGCTTCGACTCCACTGCGCTACGCTCAGCATGACGACCGTTTTTTATCGTTTCCTCTCGCTTCTCTTTATCCACTCCCACCCGCCCACTCCATGAAGCTGCTCATTGTCGAAGACGAGCCCGAACTGCTCGACACGGTGGTGCGCTACCTCCAGGCCCAGCAGTACGGGTGCGAAACGGCCACTACCTACGCCCAGGCGCAGGAGAAAATGTTGCTCTACGACTACGACTGCATTATTCTGGACCTCACCTTGCCCGGCGGCGATGGCCTCGACTTGCTGCGGGCCTTGCAGCGCCTCCAGAAGCCGTCCGGGGTCATCATCACCTCGGCCAGGGCCGCCGTGGATGACCGCATTACGGGCCTGGAGCTGGGAGCCGACGACTACCTGCCCAAGCCCTTTTACCTGCCCGAACTGAGCGCCCGGGTGGCCGCGCTGGTGCGCCGCCGCCACTTCCAGGGCACCAACCTGCTGCGCGTGGGCGAGCTGGCCGTGGATGTGCCCGCCCGCCGCGCCGCCGTGGCCGACCGCCCGCTCACCCTCACCCGCACCGAGTTTGACTTACTGCTGCTACTGCTGGCCAACCAGAACCGCGTCGTAACTAAGGGCGCCATTGCCGAGCACCTCTCGGGCGACGCGGCCGAGCAGTTCGACACCTTCGAGAACGTGTACGCGCACGTCAAAAACCTCAAGCGTAAGCTCACCGAGGCGGGCGCGCCCAGCTACATCCGTATGGTGTACGGGCTAGGCTACCGCTTCGACCCCGACCCTGCCACCTGAGCATAGTAGCGCGGGCCCTGCGGGTCCGCGCGTGCGTAGCTTGGCGGCTGTCCCCACTCGCGGACCCGCAGGGTCCACGCTACTCTTTGTTTATGAAGTTGCTGGCGCGCACTACCATTATCTTTTTGCTGTACGCGGCCGTGGTGGCGGCGGCGGGCACGGCGGTGTACTACGCCATCATCCACAAGCTGTACTACGCTTATGTAGACCGTACCCTCACGCGGCGCAAGCTGCGCGTGAAGCTGGCCCTGCAACATGAGCTGCGCACGCCCGCCGACCTGGCTTTCTGGCACCGCATCGACCACAACGTGGAGTTTGTGCCGCTTTTGGGCCCGGCCGTCGGCCCGGCCCGGCCCGACGAGTTTCGGGACCGCCTGATGTACAATACCCTCACCCAGCAGCCGCAGCGGTACCGGCAGGTGGCCGAAGCGGTGGCGTTTCAGGGCCGGCCCTACCGGCTGGAGGTGCGCACCTCGGTGCTGGCCGACCAGGATTTGCTGGTGGGCATTATGGTGGCGGGCGCCATTTTGCTGGCCGTGCTGCTGGGCGGCATGCTCGTGATTCAGCACGTGCTGACGCGGCGCTACTGGCGGCCGTTTTACCACACGCTGGGCGTGTTGCAGCAGTACCAGCTCGACCAGCACCACGCGCCGGTGCTGGCGCCCACCACCATCCCCGAGTTCCGGGCCCTGAACGCGGCCCTCACGCGGGTGCTGGCCCGGCACCAGCGCCTGTACCAGCGCCAGCGCGAATTTGCCGAAAACGCGGCCCACGAGCTGCAAACGCCGCTCGCGATTCTGCGCACTAAGCTCGACCTGCTGGTGCAGGCGCCCGGCCTCACTGAGGAGCAGGCCAGCCACATTGAGCCGCTGCTGGCCGTCACGCAGCGCCTCACGCACCTGTGCCGCAGCCTGCTGCTACTCGTGCACCTCGACCAGCAGCTCTATTTTCCGACCGAAAAGGTGGACCTCACGGCCATCGTGCGCACCCAACTGGGGCAGTTGCACGAGCAGCTCGACGCCACCGACCTCACCCTGCGCACCCAACTGGCGCCGCGCGTACTGGTGTCGGGCAACCGCTCGCTGCTGGAAATTTTGGTGAGTAACCTCGTCGTCAATGCCATTCGGCACAACGTGCCCGGCGGCTTCGTGGCCGCGACCCTGACGCCGCAGGCATTCGCAGTCGAAAACAGCGGCCGGCCCCAGGCTCTGCCCGCCGACCAGCTTTTCGCCCGCTTCCGGCCCAACCCCGGCCGGCCGCCCGGCAGCGTGGGCCTGGGCCTGCCCATCGCCCGCCAGATTTGCGAAACCAGCGGCTTCCTACTCAGCTACCACTACGAGGAGCCGGGGCGGCACGCGCTGCGCGTGCGCATGGGGTGAGGCGGCTATGCCAGGGCTAGCCCCAGGTAAATGGTGCAGGTACTACGCGAAACCCTGCGTGTGGAGGTGGTTTACGGGTTGTTGAATAGTGGTTTGCAGAATGTAGAGACAACTGGGGCTGCAATTAACCTAACCAAGTCGTGAAAGCTGCCGCCTTTCGGTAGTTCGGTTTCGAAGCAACTCTGTGTGGGCCTTTCAGCTATCATCCCCACCATATAAAGCCCTTAAATACGCAGCACAGCACTAGTAGAAATAAGGTCTCGTGGCGCTTATTGGCCGCCGCCTGCGCTTTCTGGTCATTCCATTCGTGGTCCAGGCGCTTATCCAGGCGCTGGTTGGCCAGCTGTATCAGCAGGTAGATGATAAACCCGAGCGGTAGCAGGCCGAAGAATAACAGCTTGGCAAATAGCTCCAACGCCTTGGCTTCACCCACTGCGCCTAATGCATCCAGTAACAGGATTGGTGACATTGCCTAAAGGTAACCTTAATTGTGGTTAGCGAATAAAGCAACGCATTCGACTCAGGCGCATGGCTACCGGAGTTTCATGGGTAGCTCTGGAGGCGGCAAAGTACCGCACGGCCGCTTCCCAAAATTATCACTTTCTCGGAGCGTGTCCGGGAAGCGCTCTTATATCGGATGGTTTTCAAGGGAAAGCCCCAATTCCTTAGAAATCCTTGTTGTAGCACTTAAACCAAAATCTTAGCCATCGCCAAGGCTAGCGCTGCTCCTGCAAGTAAACCCCCAGTGGCAGCGCCGCCTTGGCGATGGCCTGCCCCGGCAGGTGCACCAGCACCGCCTGGCAGCGGCTGCTGCTGGCCGGGCCATCGGTTTCGAAGGCTACGCCGCGCTGCACGTCGTCGTACAGATAGCGCGGGCGGCCAGCCACGCGGTAGGTGGTGGCTAGCGGCAATTGGCCATACACCTGCCGGATGGCGCTGAGCCGGGCGCCGGGCCGCAGGCCGTTAACCAGGTGAAACCAGGGTGAGGTGGCGCGCACTACTTGCACGGTGTGGTGGTCCACGTCGGGGCCGGCGGGTGCGGTGTACACATCGAGCTGGGTGGGGGTGCCGCCGGTGGCGGGGCGGCTGCCGCGCCAGGTGCTCCAGGCTTTTTGCATGGCGGCATCGCCGAAAGTAGGCCGGCCCAGCGCGGCCAGCGTGGTGGCAGTGGCCCCGAGGGTGAGGTTGCCGAGGCTGCGGCCGGGTACCACTAGGGCGTTGGGGGCGGCGGTGAAGGCCAGCAGGGGTAGCAGGCAGGCCGCCAAACGAAGAAACGAACGCATAAGCAAGGCAGGTGTGAGCTTCAGGAAAATAACCTGAACCGTTTATACGGCAAAAAGCCGGCCGTGCTGGGTTGGCCCGCCCCGGCTACTGTGCGCTGCCGGCCACGGCCAGCGGCGGGGCCGCCACCTCCACATTGGGCGTGCGCGGGAAGGCCAGGAAGTGCGTAACGTGCGGCGGGCCCTCGCCCCGGTGAAAGCGCCGCACTTCGGCCTCCACCAACTGGTCGTCGCGGGTGAAGCGGCGGTGCTGGCGCTCGTGCTCGGCCCAGGTAGCCACGTAGAAGAACTCGGTGAGGCGCGCCGGCTGGGCCACGTCGGTGAAGACGCCGGCCCGCAGCGCGCCGTCGCGCAGGCGCAGGCGGGTGAGCTGCTGGGCGGCCAGCCGGAAGGCCGCGTGGTCGGCGGGGGCCACGTTGTATTCTATCATCACCACCACCGGGCCGTCGTCGGGGTCAATTTCTTCTTCGAGGGCGGGCAGCTGGTCGCTCCAGGGCTCGGCGGGGCTGAAGTCGAGGCCCTCGGGCTGGTGCATGGGGAAGGGGAGGGCCAGCGCCAGGCTGGCGGCCATCCAACCGGCGGCTATCAGCAGGGCCAGGGTCACGGTGGTGCGGTCGGCTAGCTCGCCCCACACGATGCTGCCCAAACTCAGGCCAGCCTGAAACGTGAGCATGTACACGCTCACCACCCGCGCCTGCACCCAGCGCGGCACGTGCAGCTGCACGCTGGTGCTGAAGCTCGTCATGGTGATGAGCCAGGCCGTGCCGGAGATGAACATCACTGGAAACAGCCAGTATTCGCTGGGCACCAGGGCCAGCGCCAGGTTGGTGCCCACGAAGACGAGCGAGCCCAGCAGCACCCGGCGGTTGAGGTTGAGGCGGTGGCCGATTCGGCCAATCAGAAAGGCGCCCGACACCGCGCCGGCCCCCAGCCACGACAGCATCACGGCGTAGGAGCCCGATTGCAGGTGCAGGCGCCGGGCCACCACCACGCTCAGCAGCGCCCACATGGCCGAGGCCCCGAAGGCAAATGCGAAGCACCGCACCAGCACCGCCACAATGGCCGGCGAATACTGCACGTAGCGCACGCCGGCCCGTAGCGCCCCCGAAAAGTTTTCGGCCGGGCCACCGTCGGCGCTAGGCTCGCGCTTCCACTTATACACCACCAGCCAGGTGCCGATGAAGGATAAGCCATTGAGCACGAACACCCAGCCCGGCTGGTAGTAGGCGATAATGAGCCCGCCCAGCGCCGGCCCAATGGCGCGGGCAATGTTGTTGCTGACGCCATTCAGGGTGATGGCGAAGGGCAGCACCGGCCGGGGCACCAGCTCGGTGGTCACGGTTTGCCAGATGGGGCCGTTGAGGGCCGAGCCCATGCCCAGCAAAAACGTGAAGCCCAGCACATCAATGGCCGAAATGGCGCCCGACAGCGCAAACGCCCCCAGCCCCAGCGCCACCTCCGCCATAAAGCCCTGCGTGAAGAGCAGCAGCTTGCGCCGGTCGATGAGGTCGCCGATGGCCCCGGCCGGCATACTTAGCAAAAAAGCCGGCAGGCTGGTGGCCGTTTGCATGAGGGCCACCAGCAGGGCTGAGGTGGTGAGCGTAGTCACAAGCCACACGCCGGCCACGTTCTGCATCCAGGTGCCCACGTTGCTGACCAGCGAGGCCAGCCAGATGGCCCGAAACAGGCTGTAGGTAAACGGCGTGCGCAGGCCGGGCGCGGCCGCGGCGACCGGGGAAGAGGGCGTGGGAGTCATGCGCGAAAAGAAAGCTGCTAGCCCTACGCTATTCGACCCCGGCGGGATTGGCAGCCCGCGCTATTCTACCACCAGCTGGCGCGTGAGAATGCCCTCGGCCGTGGCCAGGCGCAGGGTATAAATGCCCAGGGGCAGGTGGCTGAGGTCGAGCGGGCGGGTGGCGGTGGGCGTGGCTTGGGCGGGCTGCTGCGCCACGGTGCGGCCCAGCGCGTCGAGCACCGTGAGCGGGGCGGCGGCTAGCCCCGGCCGCGTGGGCGAGCTGAGGACGAAGCGTCCGGCCGGGCTAGGATTAGGGACCACGGCCAGCAGCTCCTGGGTGGCCGCGCTGGCCCGCGTGGCTGCGATTGTGCTGGAGAGGCCCACGTTATCAACCAGCAGCGTAGTACCCACTGTGAGCGCCAGCGCATCGCCTGAGCTAAACAGTACGTGCACCGAGTCGGCCGCCGCCGTGGCGGCCGGGTCATAGGCAATGGGCACGGTGAGCCCCAGGTAGCCCGCCGTGGTAGGCGCCAGCAGCTGGTAGCCCTGCCCAACGACGGTCGGCACCCCTGCCTGCGTAGTGGTGAGGTACACGAACACGGAGGCCGAGTCAGTGGCTGGCCCGGTGAGCTTGTAGGAAAACGTGAGCCGGTTGGGCCGCCCGGTGGTGGGCGCTCCCCCAATGGGAATACCGTAGTACTCGTACACCCCGGTTTTAGCTCCTAGCAGCAGGTAGCCCGGCAGCACCACCGAAGCGCCGGTGGTGGGCACGCTGGTAGTTGTGAGCTTAGCCGCGTAGGTACCTTCACGCGCATCGGTCGATTTGGTGACGGTGCCTGTGTTGTAGCTGCCACGCGGAACATCGTTAAAATACGCCAGCAGGTCGTCGGTGGTGAGCCAGCCCGTGGGGGCCTCGGCCGAGCCGGGGCCGTAGGGGGTGGCCCAGGCCTCGAGTGTGCCGTTGGCGATAGTTTGGGCGCTGGCCGGGCGGGCTAGCAGCGCGGCCAGCAGCAGGCCGGTAGCGTAGAAAAAGTGCTTCATACGAACGAATAGAAAAGGAGTAAAAAAGGATGCGCCACGTGGGTAAAAGCCACCAGAGTTAGGACGAGACTCCGCCGGAAAGGTTGACCCTGAGTGAGTTGTTTTCTGGAAATGAATTGCCTCAGCTACATCCACTGCCGCAGGTACTGGTACACCTCGGCATGATACAGCAGCCCGCCGTGGTGCTGCCCAAACCGGGCGGTGCGCACCGAGGTGCCGGGCGGCAGCTGGGTTTCGTCGCTAAAGACCTCGCCCCGGCCGCTGGCCGCGCCCACCAGGCCATCGCCAAAGTAGTCGCGCAGGGCCCGGGGGCGGCTGGCGCGCAGCCAGTCGCCCACCAGTACGTGGTAGCGCACGCCGGGCAGCAGCGGCACCGGGGTACGGGGCCGGGGCAGGGCGGGGTCGTCGGGCTGCTGCCAGTCTTCATCCACCAGCAGGGCCTGCCCCAGGTCCTTGATGCCGTTGGAGCGCCGGGCGATGGCCTGGCTCAAAAAGCGGGTCGGAAAGAGGTTGATGCGCCGCAGCAGGCGCTCAACCAGCAGCCCGTTCTGCTCCAGGTACGAGCCTTCATTGGGCACGCCCAACAGGAATATCGTGCGCAGGTGGGCCAGCCAGGGAGCGGGTTCAGTTGGCAGCGAACAGTTATCAGGTATCAATTTTTTGGGTTTACCCTTTGAGCTAAGCTTCGGCCCGCTGCTAACTGGTAACTGCTCCTTGCTCACTGAACAGGCGTAGTACCCCGCCGAGCGGATGATGAGCCCGCCCATGCTGTGGCCCACCAGCACCAGCTCGCCAATGGCCTCGGGGTAGGTTTCGACCAGCGCGGTGAGCAGCTGGCTCAGGGCGCGCCCATTCTCCGAGATGTGCAGGCCCGAGTTGTAGCGCACGTAGAGGGGGCGGCAGCCGGCCTCGGCGGCCAGGCGCGGGCCGTAGCGCAGGGGGCCGGCGGGAGCATCCTGAAAGCCGGTTTGCCAGATAAGCTCGTCGCCCATCAGCCCGTGCAGGAAAACGACGGTTTTTTGCCGGGCCTCGCTCAGGCGCAGCTCGGCCACCGGCACGTCGTGCCCGCCGCGCCGAAAGCTCAGGGCAATGGCGCGCGGGTCGTGGCGCACGGCCAGCTGGTCGCCGAGCGCGCCGTTGAGCACCGGCTGAAAAAAATGCTGGTGGGCCTGCCCGGCCCGGTACAGCAGGGTGGCCCCGCGCACGGGCAGCAGCGCCGCGTGGGCCAGGGAGGTGAGCGTGCGACGCAGCATGGGAAAAGGCAGGGGTGAGCTAGCGAATACGGAGGATGCTAGGTAAACGTGCTGGTGCCAGCCGCGCAATTGCTTTAAATTCGGTGCCGGCCGCGCAACCCTTAGCCAGCTGCTGCATCAGTGGGAAGGCAGAAACTGCCCTCTCTCATTTTCCCCCCGCCACCACTCATGTCCGCTGCTTCCGAAATTTTCCTGCACCACGTCTTATTTTACCCGAAAGCCGGGGCTAGCCCCGCCGACCTCGCCCAGTTGCGCGAAGGCCTGCAAAAAATGCAGCAGATTCCGACCATTCGGCTAGCCCACATCGGCACTCCCGCCGCCACCGACCGCGCCGTTATCGACCGCAGCTACGCCTACTCCTGGCTGTGCTTGTTTGCGAGCGCCGCCGATGAGTTGGCTTATCAGGAGCACCCCATCCACGACGACTTTCGGCGCGACTACGCGCGCTACTGGGACCGGGTGGTTATCTACGATGCGGTGGGGCCCGTGGCAGGCGGCCTGGCCGGAGCCTAGCGGCCGGGCGGGGGCGGCAACTAAAATCCGGTTGGTACGTCCAACACTATTAGCGGCCGGGCCGCATCTTTGCAGTAGTAAATTCCCCCGCTTTCAGCATGAACTTCTCTTTCCGCCCCGCCCTGGCCCTGCTGCTGGTGGCTAGCTCCGCTACTTTGCTCACCGCCTGCGACTACGCTTCGCTCAGCCCCGGCGAAAACCCCCAGTCCCGCGAAGGCTTCAGCAATCCCAACGGCTACACCAACCAGGATGTAAACCGGGATAGCATCAACTACAAGCAAACCGTGACCAAGCCCATCGGCAAGGGCTCGGCCACGGCCATTGCCAACGGCTCGGCCCAGGACCAGCTCGACTCGGCCCCGGCCGGCAAAAGCGCTACCTCGCCCCAGGATGCCAGCGGCAAAATGGCCCCTACTGACCAAGCCCAGAACCAGGCCAAAGGCAATGCAAGCAGCGGCGCCAACGGCCAAAAGGGCAGCATGTAACAACTACCCCGGCCCCACAAGGCCCAATAAAAAGCCCCGCGCCACTAGTGGCGCGGGGCTTTTTATTGGGCCTTGTGGGGCCGGGGTAGGCTACTGCTTCACGAAGGGCGCGTTTTTGGTCGAGCCATCGGGCAGGGCCACGCGCAGCAGGTAGGTGCCCGCGGGCAGGCTAGCCAGCGGCACGTCGGCCTGGCCGGTGGTGCCTAGCTGGGCCGTGAGCACCGGCTGGCCCAGCACCGAGTACACGGTGAGTACGGCGGCCGGCGCGGCCAGGCCGCTTAGCTCCACGTGCAGCTGGCTGGCGGCGGGGTTGGGGTAGAGGCTGAGCTGCCCACCTGGGCTGGCGCTGGCCCCGAAGGCCACGGCCCGCACCGGCGAGTAGGCGCTGGTGCCATCCAGGTCTACTTGGCGCAGGCGGTAGTATACGGTGGCGCCGAGGCGCGCCGCGTTGGCATCGAGGTAGGTGTATTGCTGCGCGGTGCTGCTGGTGCCGTGGGCCGGCACGCTGCTCACCTGCGTAAAGGCCAGCCCGTCGAGCGAGCGCTCTACGGCGAAGTAGGCGCTGTTGACTTCCTGGGCGGTGGCCCAGCTCAGGACTGCCGCCGTTTGGCGGGCCGTGGCCTCGAAGCGCGTGAGCACCACCGGCAGCGGGGCATTGGCCGTGGCCGAGCACAGGGCGCTGGCCGGCACTACCACGGTCGAGTTACCGGTGTCGGGGCCGCTGTAGGAGAGCGTGAGCACGTTCTGGCCGCCCTGCTCGCCGTAGAGCAATTGCACGGGGTAGTTGCCGGCGGCCAGGGTCAGGCTGCCGGTGTAGGTGGTGGCGCCGTGCGCGCCGCCGCCGTTCACCAGCGCATTGCTGACCTGCGCAGGCGAGGCCGTGGCCCCGGTGCCCACCCACAGGTAGGCGGCATCGTCGCAGTTCAGGCTGAAGGTGTAGGTGCCGGCCGTTTTGATAGTGATGTAGCCGCGGTAGCGCGCCGAGTAGGTATCGGGGTTAGCGGCGTTGCCGCCACCGATGGCCGCCGTGATGTCGCCCCACTGCGTGGTGTTGTAGTTGATGGCCGTTTCGCTCCGCGTCAGGCTCACGGCCGTGGAGGTGAAAAACGACGTGTTATCGGCAAAATAGCCCTTAAAATACTCGGCATACAGGCCCTGGGTAGAGGCTTGGCCGCCGGGCGTGGTGCCCGCGCAGGTGCCGGCCGGTAGGGTCACGGTGGTGGCTACGTTGGCGGCTGGCTGGCTGCCGTTGTTGTTGGCGGCGGTGGGGTCGCTGGTGTCGGCGGTGTTGGCCGCCAGGCCACTCACCGCCTGGTTGTTGTTGGGTAGCCCGAAGGTGATGGTGAAGGGCTGCGAGGCCCCCACGGCCAGTGAGCTGACGGTGGGTAGAGTTACGATACCGGTATTCACGTCGTAGCTGGCGCCGCTGGGCAGCGTGAGGTTGAGCAGGGCCTTGGGCAGGCGCACGGTGGGCACCACGTTGGCGGCGGCCGAGGGGCCGTTGTTCAGCACCGTGGCCACGTAGCTCACGCTGGCCCCGGCTGCTGCCGTGGTGGGTCCGCTGATGGTGGTGGCTACATCCGCCGAAGGCGTGACGGTGATGGTGGCCGACGTGGAGTTGTTGCCCTGCTGCGGGTCGAAGGCATCGGAGCTAACGGTGGTGGTAGCCGTGACGGTGCCGCCCGCCGCCGGGGCCGTGAAGGTGATGGTCGAGTACAGCGTGGTGTTGCTGGTGAAGGAGCTAGCCAGCGCGGGGTAGGTGATGATGCCCGTGGTGGCGTTGTAGTCGTTGTTGCTGCCGGTGGCGGCCACGTTGGTGAGGCCCGCCGTGAGCTGCACCTGGCGCACGGTATTAGGCGCCGTGGCGGGGCCCGCGTTGCGGAACGTCACGTCAAACTGCCCGGTGCTGGCGGCCAGAATAGGGTTGCTGATGGCGCGGGTGGTGGTTTGCACGTCGGCCGTCACGTTGGTCACGGTGGCGTTCAGGGTATACTGGTCGGCCGCGCCGGTGGTGCCTTGGTTGGTATCGGTGCCGGTGTTGCTCACCAGCGCTACCGGGCCCGTGGCGGTGGGCGCCGTGAAGCTAAACTGGTAGCTGTTGGCCGCCCCGCTGGCCAGGGTGCCGGCCGGCGTATAGGTGATGGTTACGGTGCCGTTGCCATTGACCACCACCGACTGGCTGCTGGCGGCCGTCACGTTGGTCGAGCCAGCGGGCAGTGTCACGCGCTGCGTCACGTTGGCCGCCGTCGAGGGGCCGTTGTTAGTGAAAGTAGCCGTGTAGGTGCCCGAGGGCTGGCCCGCGCCCAGCGTCGTCGGCCCGCTCAGGGCGGTGGTGACGTCGGCCACCGGCGTCACGCCAAACGAGCTGCTGGCCGCGTCAGGGCTGGTGTTGGCGCCCTGCCCAGTGGTGGTGCCGATGCTGGCCGTGCCGCTCACCGGCCCGCTGGGCGGCGTGGTAAATGAAATGGTGGAAGAAAACACCTGGTTTGCCGCGAGGCCGGTTAGGCCGGAATAGCTGACGAGGCCCGTGCCCGCGTCGTACACGCCGCCGTTGGTGGCCTGCACGTTGCTCAGGCCGGTGGCTAGCTGCACCTGGCCTAGCACGTCGTTGGCGCCGGTGGTAGTGGAGGTATTGCTGAACGTCACGGCAAAGCCGCCCGACTGCCCGGCCAGGGCCGGGTTGCTGATGGGGGCCAGCGTGGTCGTCACGTCGGCTACCGCGCACTGCTCGTTGTAGAAAAGCGTGCGCACCACGCCCACCGCGCCGCGCGTGCCGCCGTTCAGCGGAAACTCGCTGAGCTGGCTGCCTGTGGTAGTGCCGCTGGCACCGGCCGGGGCTGCTGCCGCCAGCGAGGTGCCGCTGGGGCTGGTGTACAGCACCAGGCCGCCACCGCCGCCGCCGCCGGGCCCCTCGGCCTCGGTGGTGCCGCCGGCCTGCGAGCCGCCCGTGCCGCCCTGGGCCGTGGCCGTAATGCCCGTAATGGTGCCGCTCACGGCCAGTACAATGGTGCCGCCGCCGCCGCCGCCGCCCGCTGCGTCCTGGTTGGTCGAGGTCAGGGTGTTGGTGCCGCGCACGCCGGTAGTGCCGTTGGCCAGCACGCTACCCGAGCCCGACACGGCGCCGCCCACTAGCAGGTATACCAGGCCGCCACCCGTGCCGCCTGCCGTGGCACCACCGTTGTTGCCGTCACCAGCGCCGCCGCCGCCGCCCAGGTACAGGCGCCCGCGCTGGTCGAGGGGTCGCCCGCCCAGGCCCCCCACATTCTGGCGGCCGTTGCCGCCCCACAGGCCGGTGCCGGGGCCCACCGTAAGGGCGTCGCGGTCCACGTTAGAATAGGTGTAGCCGCCGCGCCCGCCGCCGCTCGAAGCCGAGGTGGCAAAGCCCGCGCTCTCCAGATTCCAGGCCGCGTCGTAGGCGTTGCCGGTGCCCCGGTCGGGGTTGCCGGCGCCCGTCCAGGGGCCAGAGCCCGCGTTGGCGCCGCCGCCCCCGCCCGCATTGTGCGAGTTGCCGCCGCCACCGCCGTTGGCCACGGCCCCGCGGCCGTAGCGGCCGTTCAGGTTGTCGTAGTTGGCCTGGTAGCCCACGATGCTCTCCCCCTTCTCGGCCCCAAAGGCCGAGTCGGTGCCCCGGTAGCCGGCCACCACGGTGCCCGCATCGGTCGAGATATTGTCGATGGCCCCGCCCCGGAAGCCTAGCCCGGAAGCCGTAACGGTGCCGTTGATGCTGACGGCGTTCTGCACCTCGGCGGCCACCACGCCGCCCACAGTGCCGTTCCAGGGCGTACCCGTGAGCGTGGCACCCGCACTAAGGGTGAGAGTAGCAAAGCGCGGCAGGCGCACCACCTGCGCCCGGCCGGCGGCCGAGTAGCTATACTTCAGGCCGCAGCTCAGGGTAATGCCCGTGCTGCCCGAAACGGCCTGCACGGCCGCCACCTCGTTGCGGCCGGCGTTGTTGTAGGCCGCCACGGCGCCGTAGCTGGCCGCGTCGGTAGCGTCGATGGTGGCACCCTGCATCTGTACCACCAGCACGAGGTCACCAGGGGCGAGCGCGGCGGTAAAGCGGCCGTTGTCGTTCAGCGTATTGCTTGCCACGGTAAGAGTAGAACTGCCGGCCGCCACGTCGGCCGTCAGGGCCACGTATTCGTTCACCGTGACTGTGCCCGTGGAAATGGTGCGGTTACCGTTTTTGCCCTGCTGGGCGTGGGCTGTAGAGGCTGCTAATAATGCTACTAAAAATGAGTAGGATGCAAAATTGCTCCTGGCGTGCGCACCAGCCACGGCGAGCCGGTCCACTAGCGTAGAAAGAACCATGTTTCAGAAAAAAGGTGAAGCAGAAAGGAGAGCGAAGCACCAGCCTATAGTGGATAATTCAGGCTGGGCGGGTGCAAAATTACCTTTATAACTGATTGACAGTAAGATTTTTTGCAAAAAAAAGTCAGGTTATTAACCCAGTGCCATTTTAACGCTAGGGTGGCTGACTGAAAAGAGTAGTACTGCGTAGGGGGAGGAAATTCTGTTAAAAACCTGAATTATAACCCCTACAGTAGGTCGTACTGACTTGGCAAAAAATTCCCCCTTCCAGGTGGCCTGTATACCTAAAATACCAAAAACCCATCGCCGGAGAGGCAATGGGCTTTTGGTAAGCGTCTTACTTGTTAAAAGGCTGGCGTGGCCAGCCTACAGCGGCTCCGGGAATTGCCCCGGCCGGGCGTAGCCGTAGCGCACGGGCGGCTGCACGCCGTGGTAGCCATCGAGGCCCGAAATGGCGGCTTCGCCCAGCGTCACCAGGTCGAGGGTGCCGTCGGGGCGCAGGGCCTCGGGGCGCAGGTACACGTGCTCGACGGTGCCCACCAGCAGCAGCGTGCCGTTGAAGATGGCGTGCTCCTCGTGCAGGCGCAGCCCGATGCTGAGCGGGCTCTCGGCCACGTAGGGCGCCGGAAAACCGTCGCGAAAATCGGCCGTGAAGCCGCAGGCCTCAAACTCCGACACGTCCTCAAAGTTGGCCGAGGTGTAGTGGGCCTGCGCCGCCAGGCTCAGGGGCACGTGGTTGAGGGTGTAGCAGCCGCCGTTGTCCTTGATATTCTGATAGGTATGGCGCGGCACGGTGGTGGGGCGCGTCACCATGCCCAGCACGGCCGGGTCGGAGCCCAGGTGCAGCACCGAGCTGAAAATGGCGAGGTTGGTACGCCCGTCGGGCGCGGCCGTGCCCACCAGGTTGGCCGGCTTGAAGCCCGGCAGGCCATTGACGAAGTTGAGGCGGTATACCTTTTCAAAATCCTTGATGTCGGTGGCGGTAATATGCTGCATGTGTGTGCGTTGAGTGATACTTATTCGTACAAGTCGGCGGGGTCAGCGGCGGCCAGCTCCACCAGAAACTGGCTCAGCTCCTGCGTCACGGCGGCCAGAAACGCTGCGCCTTTGGCGGCCGTAGCGGCGGCCGGGTTGCCCACGCCCGTGTCGGCGCTCACCTGGCTCCATTCGCGCTGGGCCCAGGCCCAGCTGCGCAGCGCCCGGATGCGAAACTGCCGGCTGGCCCCCGTGCCGGCCTCGGCCAGCGGGCGCACCAGCGCGGGCGCAATGTGCTGCATCATGCTGGTTTCCATCTCATCGGCGTGGTCGCCGGGCGCCTCAAAAAACTGGCCCCGGTCCACTATCCGAAACAGCGTGGCGGTGCTCAGAAACACGCCCGGAAACTCGGCTTGCAGCTCGCGCAAAATCTGGCGGAAGTCGTTGCCGCCGTGGCCGTTCAGCACCACCAGCTTCGGAATGCCCTGGCGGGCCAGCACCTGCACCACATCGCGCAGAATGGCGAGCTGCGTGCTGGGGTTCAAATTAATATCCAGGGTAATGTCGAGCTGGCCGGTGTTCACCCCAAACGGGATAGTGGGCAGCACTACCACTTTAGCGCCCTGCGCCCAGGCTAGCCGGGCCGCCTCGGCGGCCACGTAGTCGCACTGAAAATTGTCGGTGCCGTAGGGCAGGTGGTAGTTGTGGGCCTCGGTGGCGCCCCAGGGCAATACCACTACCTCGAAAGCGGCGTCTTTGACGGCCTGCCAGGTGGTTTCGGCCAGGATGTAGGGGCGGGGAGCGGACATGGCTGCGGGAATGAGGAAAAAGAAAAGAATAGATGCCCAGCTAGCTAGCCGGTACCCGCGGGTCGAGGCACAGGCGGTTGCGCTGCACGTGCAGCACCAGCGTGATGATGTAGAGCCCGTACACCAGCTGGTCGCCCACGAGCGGCCATTTTTCGAGCAGGCTGCTGCCAAATACCAGGCTCATTATCACCAGCATGGCCGCCACCAGCGCCGGGCGCGTCCACAGGCCCAGCAGCAATAGCAGCCCGATGCCGCCCTCTACAAACGGCAGCACCGTGGCGTAGGCGCTCACCAGGGCCCCGGGCAGCGGCGCGGCGGCAAACTCCTTGACGATGCCCGCCCGAAAGACGGCTAGCTTGGGAATGCGCACCAGGCCGTGCATCAAAAAATTGAGGCCCAGCAGCAGGCGGCCTAGCACAAAGGCCAGCTCGAAGTTATTGAGGTTCATACAGCGGCGGCCAGTAAGGGCCCGCTTGCCTTACGCAGCCGCCGGGCCGGGGTTGAAACCGGGCCCGGCGGCGCGCAACGTTGGGCGGCCAGCCCCGCCTTTGGGCCGCCGGCCGCACAGGTTGCGTATGCCGGGCAGGTTCCTTTTCCACTTTACTAGAACGTGTTGGGAAATTCGGAAGAACGTCATGCTGAGCCTGCCGAAGCATCTTGTCAGGTTCGTCCGCATTCGTTCAACGAAGCGGTAGAGATGCTTCGACAGGCTCAGCATGACGTTCTAAAAGCGATTTTAGCAAAATCTAAACACGTTCTTAGCCACTCATTACACTACACATTATGCGGATTTCTTGCAGTCAACTTTTGCCGGCCCTGCTGCTGCTGAGCGGTGCGGCCCGGGCGCAGGCCCCGGCTAGCCAGCCCACGCCACCTTTGTCGGCGGCCGGGCAGGCACTGTTTGCCAGTGCGCCGGTGCCGCAGCTGGTGGCCAAGCAGTTTGCCTTCACCGAAGGGCCGGCCGTGGACCGCCAGGGCAACATCTTCTTCACCGACCAGCCCAACGATAAAATCTGGAAATACGACCTGGACGGCAAGCTGAGCGTGTTTATGAGCCCCAGCGGCCGGGCCAACGGCCTGTATTTCGACAAAAAAGGCAACCTGCTGGCCTGCGCCGATGCCGAGGGCCAACTGTGGTCCATTGCCCCCAACGGCCAGAAAAAAGTGCTGCTCAGCAACGTGGCCGGCCAGCAACTCAACGGCCCCAACGACGTGTGGGCCGGCCCCGGCGGCCTCTACTTCACCGACCCCTATTACAAGCGCGACTACTGGCCCGCCACGCGCCCGGCGCCTATCGCCGAAAACGTGTATTACCTGGCGGCCGGCACCACCCAGCCGGTGGCCGTCGAAACCACCCTCAAAAAGCCCAACGGCCTCATTGGCACGCCCGACGGCCGCACGCTGTACGTGGCCGACATCGGGGCCAACAAAACCTACCGCTACCGCCTCGGCCCCAGGGGCGAGCTGCTTGATAAGCAGTTGTTTGTAGAGCAGGGCTCGGATGGCATGACGCTCGACGAGCGCGGCAACGTGTACCTCACCGGCCAGGGCGTCACCATTTATAGCCCCGCCGGCCAGCGGCTGGCCCACCTCGACGTGCCCGCCGCCTGGACGGCCAACCTCTGCTTCGGGGGGCGCGACATGCGCACGCTGTTCATCACCGCCTCGGAGGCCGTGTTTACGGTGCCCATGCGGGTGCGCGGCATCCGGTAGGGGCGGGGCGCTGGCGGAACATTTGGGCAGAGAAACAAGTACTTAACTCGTATTTGCTTCTCACCAATTCCTTTTCCACTATCGCCATGAACACTACGTTACTGCGGCTGGCCCTGGCCGGGGCTAGCCTCGCGCTGGCTGGCCCGGCCTGGGCCCAACTGCCGGCCCTGGGGTCGGTTACGCTCACGGTGCCGGCCGGCCTGGGCGGCGGCGGCTCGTTCAATAATGAGCGCACCATGCAGGTGCCGGCGGGCTTCACCATGGCGGTGTATGCGCGGGTGCCGGGGGCGCGGTTCATGGCCGTCACACCCGAGGGCGGCCTGCTGGTGTCGCAGCCCGGCGCGGGCAAGGTGAGCCTGGTGCGGCCCGGCAGCGCGGGCGGCCTGCCCGTGGTTACGGACTTTGCTACCGGCCTGCGGCAGCCGCACGACTTGGTGTTTCACACCATCGGCAGCACCACCTACCTCTACCTGGCCGAGAGCAACCAGATAAACCGCTACGTGTGGCACACCGGCGACCTCACGGCCCAAAACCGTACGGTCGTCATCGCCAACCTGCCCGATGCCAGCACGCCCGAGCTGATGGGCAGCTACGCCCACGCCCTCAAAAACCTGGCGCTCGACGGCAACCACAAGCTCTACCTGAGCATTGCCTCGACTTGCAACGTGTGCGTGTCCGACACGCAGAGTGACCCCAAGCGGGCCGCCATCTACCAGTACGACGCCGACGGCACCAACCGCCGGCTCTTCGCCCAGGGCCTGCGCAATGCTGAGGGGCTAGCCTTCGTGCCGGGTACCAACACGCTGTGGGTCACGGTGAACGGCCGCGACCAGACGCCCTATCCCTTGCAGGACAACACCGGGCAATATGGCCAGGTGGTGAGCAGCTACGTCGATAATCACCCGCCCGACCTCTTCACCAAGGTAGTAGACGGCGGCAACTACGGCTGGCCCTTCGCCAACCCCAACCCCGACACCAGCACGGGGATGGACAACATGCCCTTCGACCTCGACTACGACACCAATCGCGGCGGTGCGGTGCCGCTGACCACGTTCACCACCATCAGCAAGGGGATTCCGGCGCACTCGGCGGCGTTGGGCTTCACGTTTTTGCAGGGCACGGCCTTCCCGGCCAGCTACGCTAGCGGGGCCGTGGTGGCTCTGCACGGCTCCTGGAACCGCAGCACGCCCGCCGGTTACAAGGTGGTGTATTTCCCTTGGAACGCCGCCACCCAAACGCCCGGCGCCCAAACCGACCTCGTTACGGGCTTTATCAGCGGCGGCAGCTCCTGGGGGCGCCCCGTCGATGTGGCCGTCGACCCGCAGGGCCGGCTCCTCATTTCCGATGACCAGAGCGGCACCATCTACCAGCTCACGGCTCCCGCCGCGCCACTGGCCACGGCGCCCGGCGCCGCCCGCGCCGGGGCCGCCCAGGTGTACCCCAACCCAATGGGGGCCGGCCCCGCCACCCTCGACCTCACGGCCCTGCCCGCCGGCCCCTACACCGTGGCGGTGCTCGACCTGCTAGGCCGGGCCGTGCAGCCTAGCCAGCCGGCCGCCGGCGGGGCGCGCACGCCGCTGCCCACGGCGCAGCTCAGCCGGGGCACCTACCTGGTGCAGGTGCAGGGCGAGCAGTTCAACCAAGTGCTGCGCGTGGTGCAGCAATAATGATGGGTTTTTAGGCCCGGCTGTTTCAGGAAAGTACTTGATTGATAACTGTATAATTGCGACGTGCGGCGGCTCCCAACTAAGCTGGGCAGGGGCCAAAGCTAGCCCGGCCTTTGTGCCGGGGCCTGCGTAGGCTAGCCCGGGGGCCCGCCGCCCGGTGCCCCGTTTCTGCCAGCTAGTTCGCTTTGCCTATGCTCTCCAACCACGCCTCCCGGGCCAGCACGCCTGCCTTTATGCCCGTAGTGGCAGGCCTGCACGTGCTGCGCAACGTGTTTGTCAATCTCTACTACGCCGAGGCTGAGCCCGGCCAGCCACAGGCCGGGTGGGTGCTCATCGATGCCGGCCTGCCCGGCGCGGCCGCCACCATCGGCAAGCACGCGGCCGAGGTGTTTGGGCCCGCTAGCCCGCCCACGGCCATCGTGCTCACGCACGCCCACTTCGACCACGCCGGCGGCCTGGAGGCACTGCTCGAAAAGTGGCCCACTGTGCCCGTATACGCCCACGAGCTGGAGCTGCCCTACCTCACGGGTCGCTCCAGCTACCCGCCACCCGACCCCACGGTGGGCGGCGGCCTCATGGCCTGGAGCTCGTTTCTCTACCCCAAGCACCCCTACGACCTCGGCGCGCGCGTGCACCCGCTGCCCGCCGATGGCAGCGTGCCCGGCCTGCCCGGCTGGCGCTGGCTGCACACCCCCGGCCACACGCCGGGCCACGTGTCCTTCTTCCGCGAGGCCGATAGGGTGCTGGTGGCCGGCGATGCCTTCACCACGGTGGTGGGCGAGTCGGGGCTAGCCACGCTCACCCAAAAGCAGGTGGTGCATGGCCCGCCCGCCTACTTCACGCCCGACTGGGACGCCGCCCGCCTCTCGGTGGCCGCGCTGCTGAGCTTGTCGCCCGAGGTGGCGGCCACCGGCCACGGCATTGCCATGCACGGCGAAACCCTGCGCCAGCAGCTCGCCGAGCTGGCCGTCAACTTCAACACCGTCAGCCGGCCCAAGCTGGGCCGCTACGCCAAAGAGCCCGCCACCGCCGATGCCAGCGGGGTGCGCTCGGTGCCGCCGCCCCTGCTCAGCCCCTGGGTCAAGGGCCTGGCCCTGGCCGGGCTAGCCCTGGCGGCAGTAACGCTGGCTGCCTCCGGTACTAAGCGCCGCAAGCAAGCCCGCCGCGCCTGGTACCATGACAGGCCTGCCCGCCATAACTTCAACGGGCAGAATAAGTAAAATCAGTAGGTTACCAAAAAGGACGTCAGGTTGCGCAAGCGCGGCCTGACGTCCTTTTTGGTAACCTGGGTAGGCTAGGGGGCTAGGCTACTTCTGAGTAGCAGCCCAGGCGTCCATTTTCTTTTCGAGCACGGCCAGCGGCATCACCCCATCTTTTAGCAGCTCATCGTGGAAGTTGCTGAGCTTGAACTTACTTCCCAGCTCTTTCTCGTACTTGGTGCGCAGCTCCCTGATTTTGAGCTGGCCGGTTTTGTAGCTCAGCGCCTGGCCCGGGATGGCCATGTAGCGCTCAATCTCGGCCGTGGCCCCCTCCTCGCTGATGGGCTCCTGCGCCATCATGTACTTGATGGCTTCCTCGCGGGTCATGTTGCGGGCGTGCAGGCCGGTGTCTACCACCAGGCGCACGGCGCGGTGCATCTCGTCGCCCAGGGCACCCATATACTGGTAAGGGTCAGTGTATAAGCCCAATTCCTTGCCCAGGCTTTCGCAGTACAGGGCCCAGCCTTCGCCCATCGCACCGTACCAGGCAAACTGCCGGAATTTGGGCAGGCTCTGGTTTTCCTGCTGCAACGATGTTTGGTAGTGGTGCCCCGGAATGGCCTCGTGCAAAAACAGCGACTCCATGCCCGAGGTGGTGTTAAACGTCTTGGCATCCACAATCGGGATGTAGAAAATGCCCGGCCGCGTACCATCCGGCGAGCCCGAGTTGTACTCGGCCGAGGCCGAGGCGGCGCGGAAAGCTTCCGTCTGCCGAATCTCGAACGGCGTTTTGGGTGTGCGCCCAAACATCTTCTTCAGGTTCGGGTCGATGGTCGCCTGAATCTTGCGGAACGCCTCCAGCACCTGGCTAGGCTGGGTATAGGGCATGAATTTCTTGTCCGTCTTCAGGTAGTTGAAAAACGCCGGCAAGTCGCCCTTGAAGCCCACCTGCGCCTTCACCTTCTCCATCTCGCCCTTGATGCGCGCCACCTCCGAAAGGCCCGTCTGGTAGATTTCCTCGGGCGTTTTGCTCGTCGTGGTCCAGTAGGCCACGTCGTAGGTGTAAATGCCTGCGCCGCCCGGTATCGCCGCAATGCCGCTCGTGGGCCGCGCCTTGGGCAGGTACTCGGTGGCCAGGAAGTTGCCCAGCTTCTGATACGTGGGCACCAGCTCGGTCAAAATCGCCTTCTTGTAAGCCGCCGTCAGGCGCGTTTTGTCGGCCTCCGAAAAGTCTTTCGGAAACGCCTTTATCGGCCCGTAAAACAGCGACTGGCTAGGGTCCGTCACCACGATGTCCTTGCCGCGCATCTGCGGAATCATCTTCACCACCAGGCTCTTGGGCAGCACCACGCCGGCCTTCATGCCACGCCGGAAATTGCCGATGGCCGAGTCGCCCCACGCCACGAAGCCGTGCACGCGGCCCAGCCAGTTGTCGTAGTCTTTCACGGTCTTAAACGGCTGGTTGCCGGTGCCCGCGCCGTACTGCCCCAGCGTAATGGGCAGCCCCCAAAATTGCTGAAACGGCATCATCCAGGTATTCAGCTTGAGGCCGGCCAGCCGCTGCTGCATCTCGTACTGAAAGATGTCGTAGCTGATTTTATCGTTGTCGTCCAGGGTATTGCGGTCAAATTTCTCCAGCCGCGTCAGGTAGTCCTGGTAAAACGTGCGCAGCGTATCGCGGTAGGCCTGGGTCTGGTCGTTGGGCAGCTGGTCGTTGAAGCGGTTGTCGCCCTGGCCGGTGGCGGCCAGCGGGTCGAGGCGCGACTGCTTTTCCCAGTACTGGCCAAATAGCCCGCTCAGGTCCTTGTTGTCGCCGCCAGCCTGCGCCGACGTCTTATCAGAAGTGGAGCCCGACTGGCAGCCGGCCAGCCACAAAGCCGCGGCCGCCAGGGCCGCGTGCGCGAGGTATTTCATCAGAAAAAAGGTTTAGAATAGGAAAGGTAGCGCTAGGTGAGAACGTCCCAAAAAACGGCTGTCATACTGCCAAAAGAAGCATCTTGTCAGGTTTGCATAGTCGCAAATAAACCTGATGAGATGCTTCCTTCGTCAGCATGACAGCCGTAAAAAGCAGGTATAAGCTAAGTGGCTAGCCCTCCTTGAGGCTAGCCTCGTACTCGTCCAGCTTCTTGAGCGTGCCCGCAATGTTCTCAGTCAGCAGCGTGATAACCGCGCCATCGGGGGCCGTAGCCAGCACGTGGTCGATGGCATCCATCTCATTCTCAATGTAGGTGATGGGTAGCTCGGGCTTGTCGAGGCGCAGGCCGCGCGTCATTATCTCTTGTAGAAACTCGGCCGACTTGCCGCGCAGGTCGCGGTCCTGCCGTAGCACCACCTCGTCGAAAATGCGGCCCGCAATGCGCGAGAAGCCCAGCGTATCCTCGTCGCGGCGGTCGCCGAGGCCCGACACCACCCCGATTTTGCGGCTAGCCGTGGTGGCGTTCATAAACTCGGCGTACTTGCCGATGCCCGCCGTATTGTGGGCGTAGTCCACTATCACCTCGAAGCGCGGAAACTTATACACGTTCATGCGGCCCGGCGTCTTGGTAGCCGAGGGCACGAAGGTGCGAAAGGCCGTCTTAATCATGTCCTTGTCGAAACCGGCCAGGTAGCCAGCCAGCGCGGCGGCCAGCGAGTTTTCGATGTTGAACGTGGCCCGGCCGCCAAACGTGACCGGAAACTCGGCCGCCCGGTCGATGCGCAGCTTGTACGAGTTCTTGTAAATCGTGATGTAGCCCTCCTCGTACACAGCCGCCACGCCGCCCGCCTCCACGTGCTCCTGAATGCGCGGGTTCTGCTCGTGCATCGAGAAGTACGCCACTTTGCAGTCGAGGTGGCGCCCCATCTCATACACCAGGTCGTCGTCGGCGTTGAGCACGGCCCAGCCGTTTTTGCGCACCGTGCGGGGCAGCACGCCCTTCACGGCGGCCATTTCCTCCACCGTGTAGATGTCGCGCATCCCCAGGTGGTCGGCGGCCACGTTGGTCACCACCGCAATGTCGCAGGTGTGGAAGCCCAGGCCCGAGCGCAGCATACCGCCGCGCGCCGTTTCGAGCACCGCGTAGTTGATGGTGGGGTCGCGCAGCACGAATTCGGCGCTTTGGCCGCCCGTGCAGTCGCCCTTTTGCAGCTGCACGCCCTGAATATAGATGCCGTCGGTGGTCGTAAAGCCCACCTTGTAGCCGATGCTGGCCACGAGGTGCGCGATGAGGCGCGTGGTCGTGGTCTTGCCATTGGTGCCCGTGATGGCGATAATCGGCACCCGCGCCGTGGAGCCGGGCGGAAACAGCATGTCAATCACCGGGGCGGCTACGTTGCGCGGCAGGCCGTCGGTGGGGGCGATGTGCATTCGGAAGCCGGGGGCCGCGTTCACCTCAATCACCGCGCCACGCGTCTCGTTTAGCGGAATGGCGATGTCGCTGGTGAGCAAGTCGATGCCGCAGATGTCGAGCCCCACAATGCCCGCCACGCGCTCGGCCAGCAGCAGGTTGTAGGGGTGAATGAGGTCGGTGACGTCGGTAGCCGTGCCGCCGGTGCTGATGTTAGCCGTGCTCTTGAGGTACAGCACTTCGCCGGCCGGCAGCACCGAGTCCAGCGTCAGGTCGCGGCCCTTCAAAATGTCCAGCGTGTGCTGGTCGGCCTTGATGGAGGTGAGCACCTTCTCGTGGCCCACGCCCCGGCGCGGGTCGGTGTTCACCTCGTCAATGAGTTGCTGAATGGTGTGCTCGCCATCGCCCTTCACGGCGGCGGGCGTGCGCTTGGCCGCCGCAATGAGTTTGCCGTTCACCACCAGCAGGCGGTAGTCGTCGCCCTGCACAAACTGCTCCACAATCACGGCCCGCGAGTATTCCTTGGCGGCCTTGAGGCCCTCCACGGCGTCCTCCCAATTCATAATGCGGATGGTAGCCCCCTTGCCGTGGTTGCCGTCGAGCGGCTTGGTCACGATGGGGAAGCCCAGCTCCTCAATGGCGTCGCGCAGGCCATCTTCCGAGTACACGGTAGTGCCGCGCGGCACCGGCACGCCGCCATCGGCCAGCATGGCCTTGGTGCGGTTCTTATTGCCGGCCACCTCCACGCCCGCGTGCGAGGTCAGGTTGGTGGTAGTAGCCCAGATGCGACGTTGGTTCACGCCGTAACCCAGCTGGATAATGCTGCTGTTCTTCAGCTGAATGTAGGGAATGTTGCGCGAGGCGGCCTCGGCCACGATGCTCCAGGTGCTGGGGCCGAAGAATTCCTCCTCCCGGATGTCGTGCAGCTCGTCGATGACGGGCTTGAGGTTAAAGCTCTCACCCTTGCAGAGCGCCTCCACCAGGTCTACGGCCGCCTCGGCGGCATAGCGGCCGGCGCGCTCCTCCTGGTAGGCAAACACCACGTACTCCACGCCTTCTTCGCGGGCCGGGTAGCTTTTGCCCCAGAAGACGGGCATGCCGGCCTCGCGCTGAAGCTCCAGCGCCACGTGCTGAATAACGTGCCCCAGCGGCTCGCCGTCGGCCAGCTGCTCCTGGGTCAGGGGCGGGTGCTTGGCTAGCTGCTTGCTGCTCGGGCGGCCAGACTGCTGCGGCTGCCCGATGCCGGGCAGTAGGGCCGTAAGGCGCTCGGCTAGCCCATCGATGGTGTTGCTCCATTCGCCGGCAAACTCTTGTAAGTCAACTTTGCATACAATCAATCGGTAGTGCTTTACCGACCAGTAGCTCGGCCCGCGCATGGTGCGGAGGTCAATAATCTTCATATAGCCAAAACAAGGATAAGGCGCCGGGCGCGCCAGCGGTCCGGCAAGGTAGCTAGTACGCTGCTTACTCCATCCGTGTTAGCCTAGGCAGCATCGAAATAGCAGCTGGCGGCGTGGGTAGTAGCATGGTGTAGCAAAGCTGCCACCAACTCCGGCTGCTGCCCACCCCGGCGAGCACTCTTCCTGGGGCGGCCAGATAGTAGCTGGTTATAAGTAATTTAATAGCCCGCCTTGCGCTTTGGCCAAAATTCTGCCTGTGTTTTGGCGCAAGCGTAAAGGCTCCTAACGCATTTTCCCTAACATCTTTATGCTATACCAGGGCTGCAAATTTCACCAGAACTTTGCTACTTCAACCAGAACCAGAAAATTGGCTGTTCTGGCCAACGCTCTTGTTCTTCCAGCTCCGTATGCGGCTCGCCCTACGCCCCGACCTTTCTGCCATGCTACCACTCCCGGTAAAACGGGTATTGCTTAAAGCGAGAAAACGGGTCTGGGGCCTTTGGCCACCTCGCCACATTTTTGTATTCGGAGGCCGCACACCCTACTGGGATAACTTCGGCCGGACGCTCTATGCCCAAGAGCCGGTTTTTCGGGCCGCCGTGCAGGAGTGCGAGCAAGTGCTGCTGGCATTGGGGGGTAAGTCCTTGCTTGCCCATTTCGAAAGCCCAATGGACGCGCCGCTCTTCACCGATGAGAAGCGGCTCATTCACTTCACCATCGTGATGCAACTCGCGCTCATAAAGCTGTGGCGGGCTCACAACGTAGAGCCGCACGCGGTGATGGGTATCAGCAACGGGGAGGCAGCTGCGCTGTATGCCGCCGGGGGCCTCACGCTCCCCGATGCCATCCGCATGAGCCTGACTGGGGCGCTGGTGGGTCAGGTAGAGCCGCCTGCTTATGGCGCATTGCAGGTAAACGCCGATTATGCACGCACGCAGGAGCTGTGTGCCGGCTGCCCCGTAGGCCTGTATCTTATGCTGGAGCTGGAGCCGACGCGACAAAATCTATTCTGTGCCTTAGCCGATATGGAAAACGCCAAGGAGTACCTGCGGGGGCAGGGAGTATCCTTTTACCAAATCAGGATAGACCCAATTTCGCCTTACCATACTCCCTTACTCAAGAAGCACGATGCGGTATTGCGGGAGCCGCTGCTAGGAATCAAACCCCTGCCTACTACTAAGCCTTGTTACCTGGCTACTATCGGGAAGCTGTTGCCCGTCGGCACGCGGCTGTCCTGGGATTATGGGTTGCGTATCCTTCAGGAGCCAGTATTTCAGTATAGTACCATCCGGGCGGCTATCGACGATGGCTATTCCGTGATGACGCCCATTGGCACGCTACCTTTTTCGTACTTCAGCCGCAGCGCCCAAAAGCGAACCCTGGAAAAAGTGCGCTTCATCTCGCCTTTTCAGGCCGACACGGCGGAGCTGGAAACGTTTGCCGCCGCCCGCCAGCAACTGTCGGCGCTCAGGCTGGCACCCAGCTAGCCGCTGCCCCACGAGTAGTTGGCGAATGGTAGGTAATGCCTGCCGATAGCCAGCCAGCCCCAAGCCAATTAACCATAAAAATCAAAACCCCTTCTAAGCGCCTGGCTCAGAAGGGGTTTTGATTTTGAAAGAGGTAACGGGCGGATTCGAACCGCCGTAGGAGGTTTTGCAGACCTCTACCTAGCCACTCGGTCACGTTACCGGCTTGGGCGGGCAAAGGTACAAAGCGGCGGCGGATTAGCCAAGCCTTCTGGCGATTTTATGCGCCGTGGGCTACTGTTTTATTAATTTGAGGTGCTGGCGCTGGCCGTTGCGCTCGGTCGTGAGCACGTACACGCCGGGGGGGCACTGGCGCAGGGCAACGTTTAGGGCGTCGGTGGCGGCGGGTAGGGGGGCGGCCTGGCTAGTCAGCATGGGCTGGCCCAGGGCATTGGTGAGGCCCAAGGTCAGTACTTCGGTGGCGGGCACGCCCAACAGGGCTACGGTGCCGGTAGTGGGGTTCGGGAATACACTGAGGCCCAGCGTAGTTTCGGCCGTGGCGCCCACGTAGGCTACCGGGCTGTAGTGGGCTTGCCCGTCGGTATCGGCCTGGCGCAGGCGGTAGTAGTAAGCCCCGGCGGCGGTCTCGTCGCGGAAAGCATAGGCGCCGGCCTGGCCCGAGCAGGCCAGCGAGCCAACGCGCTGAAACGCCTGGCCGTCGGCCGAGCGCTCTACTTCGAAGCGGGCACAATTGACTTCCAGAGCCGTGGCCCAGCTTACCGTGGCGGCCGTGGCGGCCGTGCGCTGCGCGCTGAAGCTAACCAGCGCCACGGGCAGCGGGCTAGCCGCCGAGCCCACGGCAAACGTGGAGAAGCTGCTCACGCCGGTAGCCGTTATCTGGTAGGGGTTGGTGCCGCTGGCGAGGCCACTGGGCAAGGCAGTCCAGGTACCGCTGGCCGAATTGTCGTTGTGGTACACGCTGGCCTTGCTGCGCTGAAAATCAGCATTCTCAGCTAGCGCGTTCCACTGCAAGGTCATGTCAACCACGGCGCCGGCCGCCAGGGGCGTTATCTCCCACGAGCTGTTTACGAAGCGGCTGGCCTGCGCGTAGGCCGCGCCGCTGGTGCCGTACTCCTGCACCGCGCTAAAGGTGTTGACCTTGATGTCGCTAGCCGTGCCGGTGTTGCGCAGGGCCACTGGGGCGTAGCTGCTGGCCGTGCCCACCGGGAAGCCCACGGCCGTGCCCGTGCCGAGTACCGGCCGGCGCACGTAGCCAGCGCTGGCCGCGTCGTCGCGCAGCACGAGGTAGCGGCTGGCATTGGCCCCCACAATAGTAGCCGCCGTGCCCAGGGTCAGGGCCTGGTTGTCAACCACCAGGTGGCCGGCCGCCAGGGTCAGCGTATCGCTCACCGCAATGGGGCTGAGCATGGTGACATCGTTGGGGTTGCTGATGCGCAGGCTGTAAAAGGTCGTGTTGCCCACCAGCGACTGCGGCAGGGTGCCGTTGAGCAGCACCTGGCCGGTGCCTGCCAGGGTACCCTGGTTCGAGAAATTGCCGGCCACGCGCAGGCTGGTGCCGGCGGCCACGTTCACGGTAGCGCCCGCCTCAATGGTGAGGTCGCGGGCCAGCAGTACGCCGGTGCCGAGGCGGGGCATGAGGGTGCTGCCGGCGGGCACCAGCACATCGGTGGCGGCGGTGGGCAGCACGCCGTTTTCCCAATTGCGGCAGTCGGTGGGGTCGGTCGAGTTGTTGTTGCCCGTCCAGATGGCCACTGTGTTCAGGGGGGCGGTGGCGTTGCGGGTGTCCACCACGGCGGGCGCGGTGTAGGTGGCTTTCACGTAGCAGCGCTGGCCGGGGTAGGTGGCACTGGTGTTCTGCACCTTCAGGGCCAGCCAGCCGGTGTTGGCGGGGGTGTAGGTGCCGATGGCCGAGGCCACGCCGCTGGCCCGGCTCAGGGTGTTGCCGCGCAGGTCGTAGAGGCCCACCGTGAGGTTGCTCCGGTTGCCGCTCGCTTCGGGGTACAGTTCGTAGGTGACGGCCTGGCCGGCCTGCACGTAGATTTTACCCACTAGGCGGCGGTTGGCCGAGTAGTCGGGCAGGCGGCCGCCCTGGCCCAGGCTCTGGCAGTTGCGGTCGCCGAGGTCGTCGGCCATTTCCCACTCCTGGCTCGTCTGGGTGGCGCGGGGTGGGGTGTAGGCCACATTGTCCTGGCCCACCGGGGCCCACACCGAGTAGCCCCGGCGACCCAGCAGGGCCGTGCCGTTGCAGGGCGCCGTGTTGATGCGCACGCGCTTATCGGCGGGCACGGTGTAGGTGTAGCTGCCATTGGCCCCCGAGTAGTCCTTGAGCACAGTGCCGGGCGCAAAGTCCGAATCCACGTACGTTTCCTGCCAGGTATCGAAGTTGTCGTTGATGCCGATAATGGCCTTGGTGCTGCGCTCAATGATAAGGTGGTCGGGCTGCTGCCCGCGCACCTTGTAGGCCCCATCCTTAAAGCCCAGGTGCTGGTGGCACCACAGCAGGTTCACGAGGTCGTCGCGGGTGGGCAGGTCGGCCGTTGAGGTCGGCGTGTGCGTGTAGCGCTTGCCGGTGCCACCCAGGTTAAACAAGTCTTCGAAGTAGATGTGTGGGTTGCCGTCCACGGCAAAGGCCACGGCGTAGGCCGCCGACAAGCGCGCATCAAACGGGTCAATGTGCGCCGCTAGCTCGTCGCCATTGTTCCAGCCGGTGTAGTTGCCGCTAGCATCGAGCTTGGGCCGGAAGGTGTCGTGGTTGTTCACAAACGGCGCCGTGCGGTGCACGTACGTGTTCGAGGTGCTGTAGTAAGCCACGCGCTGGTCCTGCTGCTGGGCGGGCAGCTGCCCCAGGTCGTAGCCGCCGCCCGCGCTCACCATATTGTAGATGGCGCTGCGCAGGCTGAAGTCGAAGGTGCCCATCAGGAAGTCGTTGCCGCCGTTCTGGCTCCGCACGCTGCCCACGTAGCCGTCCAGCTCCGGCTTGCTGCCCACGTATTCCCCCACGTTAAACATGCGGTCGCCGGCGCTGGCCCAGCCCGAGTTATACTTCAGGTTGTAGCTCAAGTCCTGCTGCGCGTTGTAGCTGAAGTGCTTCACCGCATCCCACCGGAAGCCATCCACGCCGGTTTGCTTCTTCAGCCACACCACCCAGTTGCGGGCCTGCGTCTGGCTGTAGCCCTGGCCCTGGGTCGGGTTGTAGGCGCCGGGGTACAGCGCCAGGTAGTCGGGGCTGAGCGGCCCGTAGCCATCGTTGCCCCCATCATTGCCGTAACAAAAGTCGGGGCCGAAATACGGGGCCGCCATGTCTCCCTGGCTGGTATTATGCCCTAGCTGCGGGTGAAAGTTGGCGTAATTCTTCGGCCAGCGGCCCTGGCGGGCCGCGTAGGCCGCCCCGTTGTCGGCGCCCTCGGGCAGCGGCGTCCCAAACGAACTGTAGCGAAACGTCTTGTAGCCGCTGTTGGTGGCCATCGAGTAGGTAGCCTCCGGGTCCTGGCCGCCCGTACCGTCAGCCGCGCCCGCGCCATCGGTATGGTTCAGCACCACGTCCTGCACCACCTCAATACCATTGGCGTGCAGCACGGCTACCAGGCGCAGCAGTTCGTCTTTCGAGCCGAAGCGCGTGCGCGCCGCCCCCTTCTGGTACTTGTCGCCCAGGTCGTACTGGTCGAAGGGCGAGTAGCCCACGTCATTGGTGGCGTTCTTGTTCTTGGGCGTGGGCGGAATCCAGACCGCATCCACGCCCATCGCCTTGAGGCGCGGAGCTAGCTCGGCCAGGTAGTCGGCCCACTTAAAGGGATAATTGCTATTATAGTAGTCCCACCAAAAACCCTGAAGCACCACGCGCTTTACTGTAGTCTGCGCGCTAGCCTGCCTAGCAGGTAATAACAGGCTAGTAGCTAAAATACAGGAAATGTATAATTTTTTCATTTAAAAACAAATAGGCAAAAACACGTAAAGCAAATCTAACGATGCAGCGCGAATAGCTGCAAATTTTAGTTTAAATCAAGATTTTACGAGTTATTACCTATTCATTCGCCCAACTAAAATCTCTGGCGATGGCACAAAAAAAGCCCCGGCCGATTGGCCGGGGCTCTTCTTTTAATCTAACTCAGAACTACGAACCCTGAATCTCAGCGTTGTCGGGCGAGTTGCCGGCCAGCGGCGTGTCCTGACGGGCGCGCAGCTTGTCTTCGCCAGCCTGACGCTCGGCGCCAGCAAGCTGGTCGCGCAGGGCGCTCAGGGCGTCGAGGTCGCCGAGGGTGTTTTTCTCAGCCGGCTTCTTGAGGTCGCTCAGTTTGCCTTCGCCTTGGGCAGCGCCGCCAGCGGGGGTTTTCTTCGCAAACTTCGAGTTGGTAGCGCGGTTGCTTTCGTCCTCTTTGTTGAACACGGCGGTGTGCGACAGCACGATGCGACGGTCATCCTTCGAGAACTCAGTTACGCGGAAGTCCAGCTGCTCGCCGTTTTCGGCGTTCGAGCCATCCTCTTTCACCAGGCCTTTGGGGTACGCGAAGCCCTCGATGCCGTAGGGCAATTCGAGTACTGCGCCACGGTCCGACTTCTCGGTGATGGTAGCCTTGTGTACCGAGCCGGGGGTGAACACCGTCTGGAAGGTATCCCAGGGGTTTTCTTCCAGCTGCTTCACACCCAGGGCGAGGCGACGGGCCGACATATCCAGCTCGAGTACTACTACGTCGAGTTTGTCGCCAACCTTTACTACTTCCGAAGGGTGCTTCACTTTCTTGGTCCACGACAGGTCTGACACGTGCACGAGGCCGTCCACACCTTCTTCCAGCTCTACGAACAGGCCGAAGTTGGTGAGGTTACGAACCGCGCCGCTGTGCTTGGTGCCTACGGCAAACTTCTCAGCGAAGTCGCCGCGGGTCCACGGGTCTTCGGTCAGTTGCTTGATGCCCAGGCTCATCTTGCGGTCTTCGCGGTCGAGGGTCAGTACTACTGCCTCTACCGTGTCGCCCTGCTTGATGAAGTCCTGCGGGTTGCGCAGGTGCTGGCTCCAGCTCATTTCCGATACGTGGATGAGGCCTTCAACGCCCGGTACCACTTCCATGAACGCGCCGTAGTCGGCTACGTTCACGATGCGGCCCTGTACACGCGAGCCGGGACCGAGGTCGGCCGGCAGCGAATCCCACGGGTGGGGCGTCAGTTGCTTCAAGCCCAGCGAAATACGCTTCTTGGCTTCGTCGAAGTCCAACACCACCACGTTGAGTTTCTGGTCGAGCTGCAGTGCCTCGCTCGGATGAGCGATGCGGCCCCACGAAATGTCCGTGATGTGCAGCAGACCATCGACACCGCCGAGGTCGATGAACACGCCGAAGTTGGTCATGTTCTTGATGTTGCCTTCCAGAATCTGACCTTTTTCGAGGTTGTTCAGG
>Ga0160428_1000401_pt1 | contig 50022 bp, 37 predicted proteins | sample SolpanmetagenomM_FD_108198 | JGI IMG/M metagenome (GOLD analysis project Ga0160428, IMG submission 108198) | Solar panel surface microbial communities from Lawrence Berkeley National Laboratory, California, USA - M | ecosystem: Engineered > Built environment > Solar panel > Unclassified ... | reverse complement strand
TTGCATGGAAGCTAAATTTTCAAACCGCGTCAAGGAGGTTATTTCCTTGAGCCGGGAGGAGGCCATCCGGCTCGGCCACGACTACATCGGCACCGAGCACCTGCTGCTGGGCATGATTCGCGAGGGCGAAGGCACGGCCCTCGGCCTGCTCAAAAAGCTGGGGGTGGCTACCGACGAGCTGAAGTTTGCTCTTGAGCAAGCCACGCGCAACACGGCCTCCTCGCAGGGCACCAGCATTACCGGCTCGATTCCGCTCACCAAGCAGACCGAGAAGGTGCTGAAAATCACCTACCTCGAAGCCAAGATTTTCAAGTCGGAAATCATCGGCACCGAGCACCTGCTCCTCTCGATTTTGCGCGACGAGGACAACATTTCTTCTCAAATTCTTTCCAAATTCAACGTGAACTACGAAACCGTGCGCGACTCGCTCGACTACCACGGCGCCGCTCCGAACTCGACTGGCCCCAAGGCCGCGGGCCCGGAGGCTGACGACGATGATGACCGCCTCTTTGGCCAGGGCCAGGGCGGTGGGGCCGGCCGCGGCCAGCAAGGTGGCCAGGGCGGTGCCGCTGGCACCCGCAAGGCCGGCGAAAAATCGCGCACCCCGGTGCTCGACAATTTCGGCCGCGACCTGACCAAACTGGCTGAGGAAGACAAACTCGACCCCATCGTGGGCCGCGAAAAAGAGATTGAGCGTGTGGCCCAGGTCCTGAGCCGCCGCAAAAAGAACAACCCGATTCTAATTGGTGAGCCGGGCGTGGGTAAAACGGCCATCGCCGAGGGCCTCGCCCTGCGCATCATCCAGAAGAAGGTAAGCCGCGTGCTGTTCAATAAGCGCGTAGTGACCCTTGATTTGGCCTCGCTGGTGGCTGGCACCAAGTACCGCGGTCAGTTCGAGGAGCGCATGAAGGCCGTGATGAACGAGCTGGAAAAGTCGCCCGACGTAATTCTGTTCATTGACGAGCTGCACACGATTGTGGGTGCCGGCGGAGCCTCGGGCTCGCTTGATGCCTCGAACATGTTCAAGCCGGCTTTGGCCCGCGGCGAGATTCAATGCATCGGCGCTACCACGCTGGATGAGTATCGCCAGTACATCGAGAAAGATGGTGCCTTGGCCCGTCGTTTCCAGATGGTGATGGTGGACCCCACCACGCCCGAGGAGACGATTGAGATTCTGCACAACATCAAGGACAAGTACCAGGACCACCACCACGTGGTGTACACGGACAAAGCCATTGAGCAGTGCGTGAAGCTGAGCGACCGCTACATGAGCGACCGCTTCCTGCCGGACAAGGCCATCGACATTCTCGACGAGGCCGGTGCCCGCGTGCACATCAACAACATCGTGGTGCCCGAGGATATTCTCAAGCTCGAAGAGCAGATTGAGAACATCAAGACGGAGAAAAACCGCGTGGTGAAATCGCAGAAGTACGAGGAAGCCGCTAAGCTTCGTGACACCGAGAAAAAGCTCTTGGAGCAACTCGACTCGGCCAAAAAGGCTTGGGAAGACGAGACCAAGAAGAAGCGCTACACGGTGAAGGAGGAGAACGTGGCCGAGGTAATCGCCATGATGACTGGCATCCCTGTAAATCGCGTGGCTCAGAACGAGGGCGACAAGCTCCTGCGCATGGGCGAAGAGCTGCAAGGCAAGGTAATCGGCCAGGACAAGGCTATCAAGCAACTGGTGAAAGCCATCCAGCGCACCCGCGTGGGCTTGAAAGACCCGAAGAAGCCGATTGGCTCGTTCGTGTTCCTCGGCCCGACGGGCGTAGGTAAGACGGAGCTGGCCAAGGTACTGGCTACCTACCTCTTCGACAAGGAAGACGCGCTGGTGCGCGTGGATATGTCGGAGTACATGGAGAAATTCAGCGTATCGCGCCTGGTAGGCGCGCCTCCCGGCTACGTGGGTTACGAAGAGGGCGGCCAGCTGACGGAAAAAATCCGCCGCAAGCCGTACTCGGTTATCCTGCTCGACGAGATTGAAAAGGCGCACCCCGACGTGTACAACCTGCTGCTGCAAGTGCTGGACGACGGTATCCTAACTGACGGCTTGGGCCGCAAGGTAGACTTCCGCAACACCATCATCATCATGACCTCGAACATCGGGGCGCGTGACTTGCAGGACTTCGGCGCTGGCATCGGCTTCGGCACGAAGGCCCGCAACGAGAACATGGATGAGATTACGAAGGGCACGATTACCAACGCCCTGAAGAAGACGTTCTCGCCCGAGTTCTTGAACCGTCTGGACGACGTGGTGGTCTTCAACTCGTTGGAGAAGAAGGACATTCACAAGATTATCGACATCAGCCTCAGCAAACTGCTGGGCCGTGTGCTCGCTCTCGGCTACAAAGTAGAGCTGACGGAGAAAGCCAAGGACTTCGTAGCCGACAAGGGCTACGACCCCAAGTACGGCGCGCGTCCGCTGAACCGGGCCATCCAGAAGTACATCGAAGACCCGATTGCCGAGGAAATCCTGAAAGCTCAATTGCTGCACGGCGACATCATCACCGCCGACTATGTGGACGGGGCCGATGAGCTGACCTTTAGCATCGCCAAGAGCGACGAGGCGCCCAACCTGGCCAGCGACGAGCGGCCGGCCGAGAAGCCTTCGGAGCCAGAAGCTGGTGAGTCGAAATAAGTAGAATTGCCTAAGTAAAAAGGCCGGTTCCGCAGTGCGGGACCGGCCTTTTTACGTTATTGGCAAGCTAGCCAACCGCTGGCTAAGGCAGCGGGCGCAGCACCACGCGGCGGTTGCGCGGGCGCTCGGCGGGCAAGTTATTATCGGCTACGGGCTGGGTACCACCAAGGCCTAGCGGATTCAGGCGGGTGGCGGCGATGCCGTGGGTGCTCAGGTACTGGCACACGGCCTCGGCGCGCCGCAGCGAAAGCTGCTGGTTGATGACCGGGTCGCCTTGGTTATCGGTATGGCCCTGCACTTCGAGGCGCAACGCGGGGTGGCGGGCCAGCAGCCGGGCCAGGGTATCGAGGCTGGCCTGCACTGGTGCGGGCAGCGTCGCTTTGCCCTGCTCGAAGTAAAGCGCGCGCAGCGTGAAGGCCTGCCCGCTAAGCAGCTGTGCCGCCAGCCGCTCGGTGCGGGCAGAGTTGGCTTGCGACCGGGGGCGGCTTTTGCGTAGCTTGCGCACTGCGGTGGCCCGGGGCTTAGTGGCGCGAGCGGGCGGCTTAGGGGCAATGATGGGCGCGGGCAGCGCAACGGGGGCAGCCACCGGCGGGCGGGCCACTACGGCCACCGTAGCCAGGTCGACGGCCAGTTTGGGCGGGGGCGGCACGTGGCTGTAGAGGCAGCGGGTCGGAATGAGTTCCTGGAAGCGGCTGGCGAAGGTGGGCACCTTGTCGGTCAGGCCCCAGAGGTTGTGCCAGGTGGCGGTACGTGGCGGCTCCGTTTTTTTGGGGCGCTCCCAGAACAGCCGGGCGGTGGCATCGCGCGAGTACTGGCAGTAGTCGAGGCGCAGGCGGTAGGGCCGGCCGGCTTGCAAGTCGAGGGGCACATCGTAGTAGCCCAGCGGCTGGCCGCGCCACTCATCAAGCAACTGCTTGTTGTCGAGCCAGAGGCGGGCGCCATCATCAATGGACAAGTGCAGCACGTAGTGGCCCGTGACGGGCGGCACGAGCCAGCCCGACCAGCGCACGGTGAAGCTCTCGGCGGGCACGCCGCTGATGGGTTTTTCGCCCCGCCAATAAAAATCGATGAGCGGGTCGCGCCGCGTCTGCACCAAGTGCTCGAAGTTGAGGCCGTCATAATAGTCGCCGCGCAGGCCGTCGCCCCCGGCGGCCTGCGCCTTGGCTACAAGTGGTGCGCTTAGGACCAGGCTACCCAATATGCAGGAAAAGAAGGGCGATTTCATAGCCGCGCGGTTCTTGGTTTGTCGGTTCTCTGCCTTGGGTCAGCCACCTCTTACCAAGCAGGTAGCGGCTAGCCCCAGGACACCGGCAAAAGTCCGCCCGGCGTGTGGACCGCGCGCTTCAAATTCGTTAATTGGGCCGCATTAGGTCAAGATTTTGGCCGCGCCAGCTCGCCCGGCACCTGGCCCGTGAGCTTTTTGAATACGCGGTTAAACGTTGATTTTGAGTTGAATCCGCTCTCCAGCGCCACGCCCACCAGCGAGTAGTGCGCAAAGCGCGGGTCGGCTAGCTTGCGCTGGGCCTCGGCCACCCGGTAGGTATTCACAAAATCGCTGAAGCCTTGCCCACAGCCCAGGTTGATGAGCCGCGACAGCTGCGCCGGGTGCAGGCGCAGGCGCAAGGCCAGTTCGGCCAGCGTGAGCTCGGGCTCGAGCCAGGGGCGCTCGTTGGCCATGAGGGCCAGCAGCCGCTCGCGCACGGGCAGCAGCTCGGCCGGCAGCTCGGCGGACCGGGGTGGGGCCTCGGGTAATGCGGCCGGCTGGGTGGTCGGCTGGGCGGCCACGGCCGTTTGCTGGGCCGAAGCGATATCCCTGGCCCACCCCACCGGCGCCAGCCGGGTGGCACCGTGGCTGGCTTGCAGCCCGACTACGGCCAGCCCAAACACCAGCCCGCCCCGCACCCCAAACGCATACCATAGCTCAGAATAAGCGAAGGGTCCAAACCAGGCATCAAGCGCCACGAAGCTCAGCGCCAGGCCAAAGCCCAGCACCAGCACTACCAGCAGCGTGCGCCGGGGACCAGGGCGGCGCGGGCGCCGGGGGCTGGCCCCAGCCCAGTGCGGCCGAGAGTCGCCCAGGGCTTGCAGCACGTAGAGCAGCAGCAGCACGTAGCAGGCCAAGGCCAGCGGTGCCAGCACGCGGCGCAGCAGCTCGGCGGCGGGGCTGGGCGGGCCAAAATGCGCGGCGGCCACGCCGTGCCGGTAGCCCAGGTCGAGCAGCGCTACGCCCGCAAACAGCCCGATGTGCCCCAGGCCCGGCAGCAGCTGCCGCCAGGCCAGACGCCCGCCGGGCCGCCCGGTTAGCACCCGCAGGTAGAGGTAGCACACGGGTGCCAGCAGCAGTTCGGCATACCAGGGCGCGTAGGCGGGTGCGGCCCCGGCCTCGGCTAGCGGGAGCAGGCACCAGCTTGCCGCGCTCAGCAGGCACTGGGCCAGCACAAAGGTGGGCAGCAGCAGCAGCAGCGCCGGCAGCAGCCGGGCCCGCACCCGGTGCCGGCGGCCGCTGGCCAGCAGCACGGCCGTAGCCACGGCCGGCCCCACCAGCGGCAGCAGCACCGCCGAACGAAACAAATACTGAAAAAGCATAGGGCCTGCGGGGTTCGGCGCAAATAAACGGCTAGCCGCGCACTTAGTGGCCGTGGCCCCGCAAGCCAGCCCGCGGCGGCCCCACCGGCCGGGCGGACCACGAAAAGACCGGCCCCGCAAAGCGAAGCCGGTCTCGTTGCTTTCATAGCTGAGAATTATTCATTCTCTTTCTCTTTCTTAAGAGTACTATTGCCTCTCCATTAGTTGCATATGACGCGATATTCATTGCTTGCGGCGGCCCTGGCCGCGGGGCTGGCCTTGCTGCCGGTGCTGTATCTGCACTGGCGCTGGCCCTCGGTGCTGGCCTTCGTACCCATGCACTACAGCCTCGACGGCATTCCCAATCATTTTGTGCCGCGCGTTTGGCTGCGCGATGTTAGCTGGCTGCCGGGGCTGGCGTGGGTCGTACTCACTTTTTTGCCGCAGGTGCAGGACGGCCAAAATCTGTTCTGGAGCAGCTACCGGCAGCGCCGCATCCGGCTGGTAGTAGTGACTAGCTTGGCGCTCGTCATTACCTCAATGATATACCGTGGCGCCCTCCACAGCCGGCCCTACCGCGAGCAGCCGCCGCGCGCTAGCCGCCCTGCTTGCTGCCGCCGCCCTTGGTGTCATCGTTCTGAATGGACTTGCGCTGCTTGCTCTGGCCAGCTTGCCCAAAGCGGTAGCTGAAATTGAGCCGGAACGAGCGCTGGTAAGACCGATACTCGCTTTGCTCGGTGAAGAGCGGCGTGGTAGTGGTGTTGCGGTAGGGCCAGTAGCTGTTAAAGGGGTTGGCGAAATTGAGCGTCAGGTCGGCTTTGTCTTTGAGCAGTGTTTTCTTCACGCCCACCTGGTAGTAGACGTTGGCCGGGCCCGTACCTTGAATGTCGGGCATGGGCGTGCTGGCAAAGGCGTAGCCTTGCACCGTAAAGCCCTTGTTCAGCTTGTAGGAAGAATTGAGGTTGATGCCCGCCGCGAAGCCGCGCCGCTCGATGCCCAGCGCCGGCGAGCTGCGCACGATGTACTGCACATCGGGGCCGGCGCTCAAGTCCCACTTGGGCGTGGGCTTGGCCGAGAAGTACACGTTGAACTGGTAAAACGTATTGGCCGCCACGTTGGCGAAGGTCTGGGCCGTCACGCTGGCATCGGGCGTGATGCCAGCGGGCAAGGGCACGGGCGGGTTAGGGTTGGTGGTGAGGTAGCGCACCGACTCGATGGCGTTGCCGGTGTGGCGCACCGACAAGGAGGCATTCATCGTCGTGGTTTTGAGCGTGGTGCTGTAGGCCAGCTCGTACGAGTCGGTAAGCTCGGGGCTCAGCACTGGGTTGCCGAAGGAAATGTTCTTGGCATCGGAGCGGTCCACGAAGGGATTCAGGTAGTCGATAAACGGCCGCGTGATGCGCCGGCTGTAGGCCAGGCGCAGGCTGGTGGCCTCGGTGAAGGCGTAGCGGGCGCTGCCGTTGGGCAGCAGCGAGAGGTAGCTGGGCGGCGCAAACTCGGCGGCGCCCGGCCCAAAGCGCGCCGTGATGGCCGTGCGCTCCAGCCGGCTACCCAGGCTCACATTCAGCTTTTTGCCCGCGCTGAAGGAGTAGGTGGCGTAGGCGGCCTGCACGTTTTGGGCGTAGCTGAAATCGGTGACGCGGCGGCCGTCGGGGGCCAGGGTGGGGCCGTACTGCGTGCGCAGGGTATCGACGGTAGCATCGGAGCCAGTGCGGCGGAAGATGGCCTTCAGGCCCATTTCCAGGGTGCGCTTGTCGCCGAAGGGCTGGGTAAAATCGGTTTGCAGCGTCACCTCGTGGCCCGGCGTGCGGCCCCGGCTGCGCTCGCGGTAGCTGGCCTGGCTTTGCTCCAGGGCCACCGGCGAGTTATTGTACTGGTCGAAGTCGTAGCCAAACGTGCCGTTATTCAGCGCGTACTGGCCCAGCACGCTCCACTCCTTGCGGGCCGTGGCAAAGGTGCGGGTGTAGGTGCCGGTGCCCTCCACGTTGAGGCTGTTGAACACGCTCTTGGTGGCGCGGGTAAAGAGCTGATTGGCCGCCGGGTTGGCGTTGGTGTAGCGGTTGAGCAGGTCCTGGGTCGAATTGCCACCGTAGCCCTGCACCGAGCCAGCCAGCGAAATGCTGTGGTGCTCGGCGGGGTCGTAGTCGAGGCCCACCGTGCCGTAGTACCAGCCGCCGAGGTTGTGGTTGCTGGAGCTTTGGCGCAGCGTATCGGGCACGGCGCCGGCAAAGCCCAGGCGCTCGCGGCTCGACTGCCCGGGATTGTACCAGGCCCCCGCGCTGGCCGACGAGGTGAAGCCAACCTTACCCTTCTTGAAGTTGAGGGACGAGTTGAAGTTCGAGTTGCGGTTGCCGGTAGCTAGCCCCACGCGGCCGTTCAGGCCCTGGTCCACGCCCTTCTTCAGCACAATGTTGATGATGCCGGCCGTGCCCTCGCCATCGTACTTGGCCGAGGGCGTGGTAATGATTTCGACACTCTTAATCTGCTCGGCCGGGATGCTTTTCAGCGCTTCGGCCAGGTTGCGGGCCAGCGTGGGCGAAGGCTTGTTGTTAACCAAGACTTTGAAGTTGCTGGAGCCGCGCATCTTCACGTTGCCATCGCCATCCACGGCCAGCAGCGGGGCCTTGCGCAGCACATCCTGGGCGGTGCCGCCAGCGTTGCTCACGTCCTGCTCGGCATTGTAGACGAGGCGGTCGGGCTTCACCTCCACCACCGGCTTGGTACCGATAATCACGGCCTCGCCCAGCGCCTGGGCGGCGGCGGGCAGCAGTAGACTGCCCACCGCCGTGGCGCCCGCGCCCACCGTCACGGCCTTGGTGCGGGTGCCGTAGCCCACGTAGCTGGCCCGCAGCCGGAAGCTACCCGCCGCCAGCTTGGTGAGGGCAAACTTGCCCTGGTCGTCGGCGGCCACGCCCGTAATGGGCTTGTCGCCGGCGGCCGGCAGCAGCACCACCGTGGCGTAGGCCACCGGCTGGCGGCTCACCGAGTCGAGCACCGTGCCGGTGAGCGAGCCGCTGGCCACCGGGGTAGCCGGGGCGGCCGGCGCCTGGGCCAGCGCGGCTACCGGGGCGGCCAGCAGCGCTAGCAGGAATAGCAGCCAATGAGTAGTTTTTTTCATAGGTATTAAGGTAAAGGCGGCGGAGGTCGGCCTAGTGATGCGGGAAGGCAGGTAGTGGTTGCTTGCCGGTCTGAAGATTTTCTGAAGCCGCGCCCCGGCTACCAAGCGGCGAGGGCAAACGTTACATCGCCCCGCGGGGCGGCGCATTACCAGTATATGAAGCATGGCCAGGGAGATTAAATTGACTGGGGCAAAGCTCCCCTCCTGCCCCGGCCCGCGCGCTCCAGCTCATAGCTTGGGGCGTCTCAAATCGTAAATTGAGACGCCCGGCCAGCATTTTGCCGGCCTTTCGCCACCTGGCCGGTCCGCAAAAAGCCTCCGACCACCGCTGCCCAGACGAGCTGGCAAAGCGGGGCCGGAGGCATGCTTAAGTGATTAATAATAACTGAGCCACCCACCCAACGGCGGCCGGAGGCTAGTTGAAAGATGCCCGGAATTCGACGGGCGACAGGCTTGTTTTCGTCTTGAACAGCTTGCTGAAGGATTGCAAATGCGCAAAGCCCAGCTCGTAGGCAATTTCGCTGATGGTAAGGCTGGTGGTCGAGAGCTTTTCCTTAGCCCGGGCTATCAGCTGGGCGTGAATGTGCTGCTGGGTATTTTGGCCGGTCAGGGTGCGCAGCAGGTTGCTCAGGTACTTGGGCGAGAGGTGCAGGCCGTCGGCCACGTGCTGCACCGTGGGCAGGCCCTGCTCGGCCAGGTCGGGGCTGGCGAAATAGGCGCGCAGCCAGGCTTCGAGCCGTTCGAGCACCTCGTGGCTGGCCTTCTCGCGGGTGAGAAACTGGCGGTGGTAGTAACGGTCGGCGTAGTGCAGCAGGCTGGCCAGCTGCGCGCTGATAATCTGCTTGCTGAACCGGTCGAGGTTGGCTGCGCACTCCTGCGCAATGGTCTGGATGAGGGCCAGCACCGTGGCTTCCTCCGTGGCCGACAAAAACAGCGCCTCGCTGAGCGAGTAGTCCCAGAAATCGTAGTGCGCGATGGTCTTGGCCAGCGGCGTCTGCCACAGAAAATCGGGGTGCAGGTACACCACCCAGCCCGACTTTTCTACGGCTTCGGCTTTGTTTACCACGGCCATGCTGAACACCTGCCCGGGCGCCATAAACGACATGATGCCCTCGTTGAAGTCAAACGGCTGCTGCCCGTAGCGCGAGCGCACGTTGCGCATCCGCTTGACGGAGATGCTGTAAAAATCCAGCACGAGGCTGCCTGGCTCGGCCGCATCATGGGGCGGCACGGTGCCCACGTCTACCACGCTCAGCAGCGGGTGCGGCGGCGCAGGCAGCCCCAAATGCTCGTGAAAGGCGCTTATCGTGCTAAACCGCTTCATACCGGCTCGTCTTCGGGGTTGATTTGCAGTACTAATTTACCCCGCACGTGCCAGGTTTGGCTGGCACGGTGAGCCTCGGCCACTTGCGCCAGCGGAAATACCTGGCTGACCGTGACCCGCACCCGCCCGGCCTCAATGAGCTGGCTGATTTCGGCTAGCCAGTCGTGCCGGGCCTGGTTGGCCGACAGCTCGCCGGTAGCCTGCCGGGCGGCCAGGGCAGCCAGCAGCGCGTCATCAAACGGATAATCGAGGTTGACGCTGACGAAGCGGCCGCCCGGCTTGAGGACAGCCACGGCCTTCAGGCGCTCGGCGTTGTCGCGCACGGGCGAGGCTTCGAGCACCAGGTCCACCTCCTGCTCGGGCAATGGCTGGCTACGGTAGTCGAGGGCTTCATCGGCTCCCAGCTCCCAGAGGTAGGCCAGGTTGCCGGCCGAAGCCGTGCCAATCACATAGGCACCCTTAGCCTTGGCAAACTGCACCGCGAAGCTGCCCACCCCGCCTGAAGCACCCTGGATAAGCACGCGCTGGCCGGCCCGCAACTGGCCCTGCTCGAAGAGGGCCGTCCAGGCCGTGAGGCCCGCCAGCGGCACGCCCGCCGCCGCCACAAAGCTGAGGCTGGCCGGCTTGGGGGCAAACTGGCTAGCCCGCGCCGCCACGTACTCGGCATAGCTGCCCGGGCCCGGAAAGTTGGCCTGCCCATACACGGCATCGCCGGGGCGCAGGGTGGTGACGGCGCTGCCCACGGCCGCCACCACGCCGGCCGCGTCGATGCCCAGCGTGAGGGGCAGCGTCAGCAGGGAGCGCAGCGCGTCGTTGCCGCCTTCGCGCATGACCCAATCGACGGGGTTGACGCCGCTGGCGTGCACGCGCACCAGTATTTCGTCGGGCGCCGGCACCGGGCGCGGCACTTCTTCGAGCTGCAATACTTCGGGGCCGCCGAAGGCGTGAATTCTGACTGCTTGCATGGGAAAATGGGGTTGGGTTAAGTACCCCACAAAGGTCCCGGCGGCCAGCCGGCACGGCTTACCCAAAATGCCCTTTGTTTCAGCCAAAACGGCCGGGCGGCTCCCCGCTAGGGGGGCGCCACCTCGCTAGGCGCCTGCCAGTTCAGCTTTTTGAACACCCGGTTGAAAGTCGATTTAGAATTGAAGCCGTTTTCCAGAGCCACACTCACCAGCAAGTAGTGCGCAAAGCGCGGGGCGGCCAGCTGGCGGCGGGCTTCTGACACGCGGTAAGTATTCACGAAGTTGTTGAAGCAGCCTGCGTTGATGACTTTAGAAAGCTCGCCCAGGTTGGCGTGCAGGCCCTGGGCCAGCTTGTGGCGGCCAGGCCGGGCACCGCAACCGGCAGCAGCAGTGCGCTATGCGGGTCAAACTCGAAAAGCATGCCGGCAAACGTAGGCGCCCAGGCCAGCCACTTTATGGCTATGTTGAGTAGCTTTGGACAAACCCCGCCTTGCTTCCCCGGCCCGCCATGCACATCCTGCGCCACGTAGACCTTACCCGCGTTTTTTTCATTGATATTGAAACGGTGCCCGGCTGCGCCACCCACGCCGAGCTGCCCGCCGCCCACCAACCGCTGTGGCAGAAGTTTTGCGAGAAGCGCCACGCCAAGGAGCTGGCCGACGGCCAAACCCACGCCGAGCTGTTCGCCAACGGCGGCCTTTATGCCGAGTTTGGCAAGGTAGTCTGCATCTCGGTGGGCTATTTCCGGCTGCTGAAGGACGACACGCTGGAGTTTCGCACCAAGTCGTTTGCCGACCACGACGAGTGCGAGGTGCTGCGCAGCTTCGGGCAGTTTTTGCAGCGCTACGCACCCTACGGCCCCGCCCGCTACCCCAAGCTCGACACGGCCTCGGTCGATGGCAGCTTTTTGTGCGCCCACAACGGCCGCGAGTTCGACTACGGCTACCTGGGCCGACGCATGCTCATCTGCGGGCAGGAAATTCCGCCCATGCTCGACGTGGCCGGCCACAAGCCCTGGGACCTGCCCCACCTGCTCGACACGATGGACCTCTGGAAGTTTGGCGACAACAAGGGCCACATCTCGCTGCCGCTGCTGGCCGGCGTGTTCGGCATCCCGTCGCCCAAAGACGACATCGACGGCTCGCAGGTGGGCCACACCTACTGGGTTGAGAGAGACCTGGCCCGCATCGTGACCTACTGCGAGAAGGACGTACTGACTACGGCCCGCGTTTTTCTGCACTACACCGGCAAGAAAGACCTGTGGCCTATGGTGCAGCTTACTCCCACGCCCTGGCCCGGAAAGTCCGTAGCCGCCGTGCCTGGCTAACAGTGACTTACCCCATTACCCGAAAAAGGGCTACCGCAGGGTGGCCCTTTTTTTAGGCTCAACCGTTTTAAAATTCAAAAAAATAACAGATTACTACCAAATTATTTTTTAGCGTATCTTCGTTAAAGCACTCTCTATAGTCTTATTTTTCCTATGAAAAAGAACATCTACTCCGTAGCGCTGGTACTTGGCCTGTTGGCGCGGGCTACCACCAGCCAGGCGCAATACACCACGGCCGCCCAGGATGGCAACATCAGCAGCGGCGAATACAGCAACAACGCTTTCACGGCCAGCAACGGCGGCCAGTGGTACGCCACCTGGGATGCGACCAACCTCTACGTAGCCAAAACCGGCGGCCAAAGCGGCGAGCCCGTGGTGCTGTACCTGGACCTTGACCCGACGCTGCCCGTGACGGGCGGCGACAACAGCAACGGCAACACCGCGGGCGTCACCGATTTTGGCGTGACGCCGACGCTGCCCTTCCGCGCCGATACCCGCGTGTACTTCACCGATAGCTACGTGGAGGTGCGGCGCCTCAATGGGGCGGGCGGCTGGGGCACGCCCATCACGACCAGCCTAGCGGCGTCCAACACGGGCACCAACCGCGAGGTGCGGCTGAGTTGGAACACGCTCACCGGGGGTGGCAGCATTCCGGCCATGTTCAATTGGCTGGGGTATGAGGTAAATACAGCCTCGGGCGACGACAACTTCCGCTACGACCAGGCGCCCCTGAACCCGCTTTCGCAGGGCGCCAACGGCAAGGCCACGCCGCCCATCGCCTACTACTTCACGGTGGCCAGCACGGCCAATGGCAGCGCCACCAATCCGTTTTTGCTCAAGAGCTACACGTTTCCGGGCCGGGGCAGCGATAATGCCTTTGGCAGCATTCAGGTGTGGGATTTCACGATGAACACGCCCGACCAGCAAATCAGCCGCGGCCAAACGGCGGGCAACTGGCAGATTGGCGGCAGCCTAGTGGTGAGCGCGGGCGCGGTGCTGTTTGGCAATAGCAGCACGGCCAGCGACTTTGGCACCACCACGGTGGGCAACGTCCGCGTGACGGGCGGCATCCTGAGCATGAACGCCACCGATAAGCCCCTGAACGTGCTAGAGGACGTGGACCTGCGCGGGGGGCAGTTTGTGCTCTCGGGCCGCGAGGGCGGCGACCTCAACGTGGGGCGCGACTTCCTGGTTACCAATGGGGTATCGTCGCCCGGCACGTTCCAGCCCAACGTGCGCACCGTGGCGTTTACCGGCCCCAATGCGGCCCACCGCATTCAGTCGACCAATGCTAGCCCGGGCTACGTTATTCCGTTCAACTACCTCACGCTCAACACCGCGGGCGGCACCGTCACGCTGAGCAGCAATATCTTCGTCATCAACCAGGTAAACTTCACGAACGGCAACCTCGTGACGGGCTCCAACGTGGTGACGCTCGACGCGGCGGCCCAGCTCACCCCCGAGCAGGCGGGCAGCCACCTCACGGGCTTGGTCAGCATCACGCAGCCCGTGGGCGGCGGCGGCTCGGGCATCCGCACTTTTGGCAACATCGGCTTCAGCCTGACGCCCCAGAACGCTTCGGTGGCCCTGGGCAGCGTAACCGTGACGCGCACCACCGGCACCGCGCTCACGGGCGTGGGTGGCGGCGCGGGCAGCAGCGCGCAGCGCTACTTCAAGCTGGAAGGTGCCGGCCTGAACGCGAGCGGGGCCGACGTGCGCCTGGTGGCTGGCTACCGCCCGGAAGAGCTGAACGGCATTTCGGAGCAAAAGCTGGCCCTCTACGGCTCGGCTACCGGCACCCCGCCCTACACCCGCCTCACCACGCCGCCCTCGGCCGATGTGACCAACCACACCCTCACCACTGACGTGCAGCAATTGGCCGACGGCGCGGTGCTCACGTTTGGCGACGGGCTCACGCCCCTGCCGGTTACGCTGGTTAGCTTCGGCGCCACGGCCACGGCCCAGGGTGCGGCGCTGCTGCGCTGGGTTACCGCTACCGAACTCAACAACCGCGGCTTTGGCATTGAGCGGCGGGTAGGCAGCGGCGAAGCCTGGCAGCCGGTGGGCTTTGTAGCGGCCACGGGCCACTCGACGGGCAGCGCCTACGAGTTTACGGACAAGGGCCTGGCGGGCGTGGCCCCGGGCACTACCCTCGCCTACTACCGCCTGCGTCAGGAAGACCAGGATGGCACCACCACCTACTCGCCCATTGCCGTAGTAGCGCGCCCGGCCGCCCTCGCCGCTAGCGAGTTGCAGCTGAGCCCCGTGCCCGTAACGGGCGCCAGCCTGTCGGTAGCCCTGGCCGAGGCCGGGCAGGCCGGCCTCGACGTGGCCGTGACCAACATGCAGGGCCAGCGCCTGCTGCACCTCATTACTGCCGCCAGCCCCGACACCGCCCTCAGCCTGCCCGTGGGGCAGCTAGCGGCCGGCGTCTACATCGTGTCGGTGCGGGTACCGGGCCAGGCCGTGCGCCACGCCCGCTTCGTGAAGCTATAGGCTAGCCAGGTAGTTAGAGGGCGGGGGCACGGCGTGAAGGTTCTCTTCGCGCCGCGCCCCCGCCCTATTTTTTTAGGTAAGGTCAGGCTGATTATTTAGGGACGGGGCTGCGCTGGCTGGGCTTTTTAACTGCACGCCCAATAACGAGTAGGTTTGCCGCCTAGCCGGCAGTTGCTTTGCTGCCTCGCCGCCGCTGGCGAGCTAGCCACGGGCCGCATGCGCACTTCTTTTTTTCAATGGCTGCCGCTGCTTGGGCTGGCGCTGCTGGCTGGGCTGGCGGTATGGCTGGTGCGGGCGCCGCGCCAGGTGCTGGCCACGGCGCCAGCCACCGCGTTTTCGGCCCAGCGGGCCCTGCGCGATGTGGCCGTGGTGGCTAGCCGGCCCCACCCGCTGGGCTCGGCAGCCAATGCACAGGTGCGCAACTACCTGCTGACCCGCTGCCGCGAGCTAGGGCTGGCGGCCCGCGTGCAAGACACGAGCCTGGTAGTAGCCGACCGTGGCCAGCTCACGGCCGCCCGCGTGCAAAACGTGGTAGCCCGCCTGCCCGGCCGGGAGCCCGGCGGCCCCGCCGTGCTGGTGCTGGCCCACTACGACTCGCAGCCGCACGCGCCCGGCGCCGGCGACGACGGGGCCGGCGTGGCCGCCCTGCTCGAAACCATCCGGGCCCTGCGCGCCGGCCCACCGCTGGCCAATGACGTTATCTGGCTGTTCACCGATGGCGAGGAAGCGGGCCTGCTCGGCGCCCGAGCCTACGCCGCCGATACGCTGCGCCTGCGGCGCGACATAGGGCTGGTGCTCAACGTGGAGGGCCGGGGCAACGCCGGCCCCAGCCTCACCTTTGAGGTGAGCCCGCACAATGGCTGGGTAATGCGCGAATACGCGAAAGCGGCGCCCGCCCCCATCGCCTCGTCGCTGTTTTACGAAGCCTACCGGCACCTGCCCAACAGCACCGACTTCACGCCCCTGAAGCAGGCCGGGCTGACGGGGCTCAACTTTGCCTTCGTCGATGGCTACGCCTACTACCACAGCCCGGCCGACACCCCCGCGCACCTCGACCTGGCCTCGCTGCAACACCACGGCGACTACCTGCTGCCCCTGGTGCGGCACTTCGGCAACGTAGCGCTCACGCAGACCAAAGCCCCCGACGAAACGTTTTTCAACCCCCTGGGCACTTGGCTGGTGCACTACCCGGCCAGCTGGAACTTACCCCTTACCCAGCTCACCATCAGCTTGCTGATACTGGCCATTGCACTGGCCTGGCAGCGGGGACGCCTGCACGGCGGCAGCCTGCTGGCCGGGGCGCTGGCCTGGGTGGGCGGGCTGGCCCTGATGCTGCTGGCCGGCTGGGGCCTGCTCACGCTGGTGGCCGCGCTGTACCCTTCCTACAGTGCCTTTTACGACCGAGCGGCGTACAATGCGCTGCTCTACCAAGTAGCGCTGCTGGCGCTGGGGCTCAGCCTGTTTGCCGCCTACTACGGCTGGCTGAGCCGCTACCTGCGGGCCGATGCGCTGGTGGGCGGCGCCCTGCTGGTGGTGGCCCTGCTGCTGGGGCTGCTGCAATGGCAGGCGCCCTCGTCGGCGTTTTTGCTGGCGTGGCCGCTGCTGGCCGCCACGCTGGCCTGGGGCCTGCGCCTGCGGCAGGCCAGCGGCGCGGCGCAGTCGCAGGCTATCGGGCTGGGGCAGTGGCTGCTGGCCCTGCCCGCCGTGGCGCTGCTGAGCCCGGTGGTGTATTTGCTGCTGATTATTTTTGGGTTGGGCGCGTTGGTGCTGGGCGTGCTGGTGCTGCTGGCGCTGCTACTGGGACTAGTGCTACCGGTGCTGCTGCCCGTGGTGAGCCAGCCCCGGGGGCCCGGCCGCCGGCCGGTCATTGGCTGGCTGTTACCGGGCCTAGCCCTGACTGAGGTGCTGGCGGCGCTGCTCATGGGCCACCTTACGCGCCTGCCCACCGCTCGCCGGCCCCAGCAAACGCACTTGTTCTACGCCCTCGATGCCGGCCAGGGCCGGGCCTACTGGCTATCGGCCGCGGCGCAGCCCGATGCCTGGACGCGCCAGGTATTCACCCAGCCCAGCTACACGCCCTTACCGGCCCTGTACCCCGGGGCTACGGCAGCAGTGCTGCACCAGGCGGCGCCGATATTGCCATTAGTGCTGCCTTCGGTAGTAGTGCTGGCCGACAAGAAGCTAGCCGACCACCGCCAATTGCGCCTGCGGCTGCGGCCGGGCCACGACTCGGTGAGCAGCGTGGCGCTGCGCTTTGAGGGGCCGCTACTGGGCCTGCGCGTGGCTGGGCAACCGGTGCCGGCGGCGGCTTTGCGCCCCACGGCCGGCGCGGTAAACGTGCAGTTTTTTGCGCCGCGCCCGGCGGGCGAGGTGCTGGTGCTAGACCTGACCGGGGCTAGCCCGGTGCAGCTTACCCTCACCACGCGCACGCTGGGCCTGCCCCCGGCGCTGGCACCCGCGCGGCCCGCTACGGTGGTACCCGCGCCGGGTTATAACAGCTTCACCACCCAGGTGCGACAGAAATTTACGTTGTAGGATAGCCTTGTAGGGTAGCCTTTTTGGAACTGCGGGGCAGCTGCTCCACTTTCCGGCCGGGCGCACGCGGGCCGCTTGCTTAGGCTGAAGCCTGCTCACGGGCAAGTTGTTGGTATTTCGCCACGGCTGCGTCTTTATCGTTCTGGAGCTCAGCCAGCAAGCCCGCGTCTACGACGGTGGCGCAATGCCCGGCGCCCCATAGGGTAAACTCGATAAGGATGGGCACTACGGCCACGCCTTTTTCCGTGAGACGGTAGGTGAATTTCGACTTCTTATCGGCGGCCACGGCCTTGGTTAGCAGGCCCTGCGCCTCCAGCATCGCCAGGCGGTCGGCCAGGATGTTGGTCGCCATTTTTTCGGCCGATTGCAGGAATTGCCCATAGGTCGACTTGCTGGCGAAAACAATATCCCGCAAAATGAGCAGGGTCCACTTGTCGCCCAGCACGTCGAGCGACGTGCTCACGGGGCAGGTAGAACGCTGTTTGAGCTCTTTCATAAAAAAAATTTCTACTTACTTGCTTTTTGCAAGTAATATGACTCATCTTTGCACTTGCAAATCGCAAGCAAATATACGCGTGGTTTCGCGGCTGCTCTTACCGCTAGCTGCGCTGCCTGCGGAGTTTGCGAACATCGCCCAACACCACCAGCCTTGTGCCAACCGCGCAGCGGTGGTCTTACCCTCATTTTAGTATGATTTTAGTAACTGGAGCCACCGGCGGCCTGGGCCACGAAACCATTGATGCGTTGCTCACGACCACTCCGGCCACGGAAATTGCCGCCCTGGTGCGCGACGCCAGCAAGGCCACCGACCTCGCGCAGCGGGGCGTCGACGTGCGCCAGGCCGACTACTTCGACTACCCCGCCCTGGTGCAAGCCTTGCGGGGCACCGAGAAGGTGCTGCTGGTTTCGGCCGTGGCCTTCACCGACCGGCTGCGCCAGCACCGCAACGTTATCGACGCGGCGAAGGAAGCCGGGGTCAAGCACCTGTTTTACACCAGTATCCAGCGCAGCTCCGACTTTGTGATGCCCCAGGTTACGGAAAGTGACCTGGCCACGGAGGCCTACCTCAAAGCCTCGGGACTCACGTACACCATTCTCCACAACGGCTACTACTTCGAGGGCCTGGGCTACCTGATTGGCGCCGAGGTTCCGGCAGCGACGATTCGCGTGCCGGCGGGCGAGGGCAAAATTGCCTTCATCAAGCGGACCGAGCTGGCCGCCGCCACGGCCGCCCTACTCACCAGCGCAGGCCATGACAACCAGGAGTATACCCTGACCGGGAGCACTGCCTACTCCTTTCATGACGTTGCCCGCGAGCTAGCCGGGCTGGCGGGCCACCCCATCACCTACCACACTAGTGAGCCCGCGCCCTACATCGCGCAGAAAGTAGCCGCCGGCTTCCCCGAGGTCGTGGCCACCTTCTTTGCCCAATGGGCCGAGGCCGCCCAGCACGGCATGCTGGCCGGCACGCCCGATACCGTGGCGCGCCTGCTGGGCCGCCAGCCCACGTCGCTGCGCGAGTACCTGAAAGCGACCTATTTTCCGGGTAGCTGACCGCTCCTGGCTTGCTACCTCTGGCACTAAAAAAGGGCCGCCGCTGGGGAGCGGCGGCCCTTTGCAGGCGTGTGGGGGCTAGCGCTTAGTTCAGCGAAGCCACGTCAATCACGAAGCGGTACTTCACGTCGCCTTTCAGCATACGCTCGTAGGCTTCGTTGATGTGCTGAATATCAATCACCTCGATATCCGACATAATGTTGTGCTCGGCGCAAAAGTCGAGCATCTCCTGCGTTTCGGCGATGCCGCCGATGAGCGAGCCGGCCACACGGCGGCGCTTGCTGATGAGGTTGAAGGCGTGCAGGTGCGGCGCCTCGCTGGGCACCCCTAGCAGAATCATGGTGCCGTCGAGGCGCAGCAGGTTCACGTAGGCGCCGAGGTCAATCTGGGCCGAGATGGTGTTGATAATGAAGTCGAAGTAGTTGCCCACCGCCTTAAACTGGTCCTTGTCGCTGGTCACCACAAACTTGTGGGCGCCCAGGGCTTTGGCATCGGCCTCCTTGCCGGCCGAGGTGCTGAGCACGGTTACTTCGGCGCCCAGGGCCACGGCAAATTTCACGGCCATGTGGCCGAGGCCGCCCAGGCCCATCACGGCTACGCGGTGGCCGGCGCCCACTTTCCACTGGCGCAGGGGCGAGTAGGTGGTGATGCCAGCGCACAGCAGCGGGGCCACGCGGGCCAGGTCGAGCTTCTCGCTCACCTTGAGGGTGTATTTCTCATCCACCACGATGCTTTGCGAGTAGCCGCCGTAGGTGGGCTGGCCGGTCTTGATTTCGCGGCTGTTGTAGGTGCCAATCATGCCGGTGGTTTCGCAGTACTGCTCCAGGCCTTCTTTGCACGACGAGCACTCGCGGCACGAGTCGACCATGCAGCCCACGCCGGCCAGGTCGCCTACTTGGAAGTTCTTCACGTGGTCGCCCACGGCCGACACGCGGCCCACGATTTCGTGGCCGGGTACCATCGGGAAGATGGAGCCGCCCCACTCGTCGCGAATCTGGTGCAAATCGGAGTGGCACACGCCGCAGAACAAGATGTCAATCTGCACGTCGTGCGGGCCGGGCGCGCGGCGCTCCAGTTGGAAGGGTTCGAGGGGGATATTGGCGGCGGGTGCCGCGTAGGCTTTAGTAGCAGACATCTTAGTAGAGGTTTGGGAATGAGAAAAATATTAATCCAAGAAACGTATAAACAGAACGTCATGCTGAGCTTGTCGAAGCATCTCTACCGCGCCGTGAGGTTTGTGACCCCAGCGGCGCGGTAGAGATGCTTCGACAAGCTCAGCATGACGTTCTGTTTGTACGTTTCAACCCTGCCCTAACCCCGGCCCACGGGCATTGTTTGGGGCCGGGCGATTTCTTCGGCCACCAGCCGGCGCATGCGGGCCAGCGACTGGTGCGCGAACCTGCGCTGCAACATCCGCCCAAACAGCTTAAAGCCAAACCAGTAGAAGGGGTTGCGAATGCGCCCCGGCTGCGACATGGCCTGGATGCGAAATTGCACCGCGCCGGTGCCCAGGTTTTTGTGCACCGAGAAGTTTATCTGGCCCTTCTCGAAGTGGCCTTCGAGGGTGCGGTAGCCGTAGCCCCACACCCGCTCGGGCCCGGCGGGGCTGGGCTGGCTGGCTTCGTCCACGACGTCGACCACGCGCACGCCGAAGTAAAAATTGAACACCAAGAAGTGCGCCCGCAGCACCATCACGCGCTTGTCGAGCGGCTGGCTGGGGTCGAAGTAGCCGGTGATGAGGTCGGGCGGCGGGAAGGCGTAGCGTCGCATTACGGCCTGCGCCGCGGCGAATGAGCCTTGCGTAGCGGGCGGGCCGGGCGCCTCGGCGGGCAGCTCAATCTGGTACTTGTCGATGCGCCAGCCGGTGGCCGATGAGTACTCGTGCACCCGCTCGTAGTCGTAGTTGACCCGGGCGTGGGTGTAGGCGTCGAGCTGGGCGCGGTACTGCTCCCAGGCGGGCGGGGTGCTGCCCGAGGCGGCGGGCTTATTCATGCGTAATTTCCTGACTGGTCGTGCCGTCTTCGGCGTGGCGGGTGGTTTCGACCGTGACGGGCCCTAGCACCTGGCCGCCGCTGGCCTCGGCCACGCGCTGGCAAAAAGCAACCCAGGTGGCCTTTTGCATGAGCTTGCCGCCGCCCACGGTGTCGTAGGCGAAGGCCACCAACCCATCGCGCGAGCGGGCGGCCGAGTAAATCTCGAAGCGCAATGCATCGGCCCGGTCATCGAGCGGCTGCGCCTGAAAGCGGATGCGCCCGGCCTCGGGATGGCCTTCAAGGGTAATAAACTCAAAAAAAGTGGGGCCCACGGCCGTTACGCGCACGCTGCCGTTCCAGGGCCCGAGGATTTTGATGTGAAATTCATCGTCGATGGCTAGCCCCCCGGCCTGGCCGCGGGTGCGCTCAAAATCGGCCAGCAGGCCCGGCGAAAAGCTGGGTACGTCGGCCTGCACTGCGGCCATAAGCTGCGCTGGGGCTAGCCGGGGTCGTTCGATGTCAATGTAGTAGCGCCGCTCTAGCAGCGGGCCGCTTCCCTGGTCGGCGGGCTGGGCAGTGTGGGCCATGGTTTTGGGAGGTATGAGTTAGCAATTAGGAGTTGGGCAGCGCGGGCCTTCCCCCTCGCTTTCCTTAACTGGCTACGCTACGTAAGAAAGCAAAAAAAGCCCGGCCTCTCCCATCCATAATTCATAACTTCTAACTCATAACTCCCCAAAACATGGCCTACTTCCGTCCGCCCGGCCCGCCACCCGACCCCGCGCTGGTGCGCAGCCTTACCGAGCAGCAGCGCGAACTGGCGCAGCGCGTATGCGCCGAGCCGCTGGCGCACGAGCCGCGGCTCATTGCCGGGTGCGACTCGTCGTTTCCGACGCCCGACACCATTCTGTCGGTGTTCGTGGTGCTGGAGTTTCCGTCGCTGAAGCTAGTGGAAAAGGTGTACAATTACGGGCCCGTGACGATGCCCTACGTGCCGGGCTTTCTGTCATTTCGCGAAGCGCCCAACGTGGTGCAGGCCTTCGCCAAGCTTCAGCACAGGCCCGACGTAATCATGGTGGACGGCCACGGCATTGCGCACCCGCGCCGGGTGGGCATCGGGGCGCACCTGGGGGTGCTGCTCGACATGCCCACCTTCGGCGTGGCCAAGCAGAAGCTGACCGGAACTTTCCAGGAGCCCGCGCCCGAGAAGGGCAGCATCACGCCCCTGCTCGATGCGAAGACGGGCGAGCTGATTGGCGAAGTTATTCGCAGCAAAGACAAGGTGCTGCCGCTGTTCGTGAGCCCCGGACACCGCTGCGACCAGGCCACCGCCACGCGCCTCACCCTGGCCTGCCTGCGCGGCTACAAGCTGCCCGAGCCCACCCGCCTGGCCGACCACTGGGCCGAGCAGTTTAAGCAGGAAGTGCGCTGAGCCGCCCGGCGGGCGCCGCTGACTCGTGCCCGCCCGGGTGCGGGCCAGCGGTGCCCGCTGGCTTTCGGCAGGCCCGGCTCTATCTTTGGGTACGCGGCTTGTGGGCACATTAAGTAGTCTGAAGCAGCGGTGAATAGCTGGAGGCTGCGCCTGTTTACAGCGGCCTTTTCACCCTTGCTTTTATGCCGAAACTTTATTCGTTGCTGGCGGCACTATGGCTGGCCGCGCTCGCCTTGTGGGCCGGGCCCGCCGCCGGGCAAACCCGCCTGCCCAGCCCCGGGCCGCGCACCTGCGCCACCCCCTTGGCCGATGCCGCGCAGCAAGCCGCGCTGATTCGCCGGCGGCCCGGCTACAACCCGGCCAAGCTAGCCCGCCCGACCAGCCTGGGGGCGCTGCGCACGGCAGCCACCACCTACACGCTGCCGGTAGTGGTGCACGTCGTGCACAACGGCGAGGCCGTGGGCACGGGCACCAACCTCAGCCAGGCGCAGGTGCAGTCGCAGCTCGACGTGCTGAACGAAGATTACCGCAAGCTCAACGCCGACGGGGTGCTGGTGCCCAGTGTATTTCAGGCGCGGCGGGCCGATGCGCAGGTGCAGTTCGTGCTGGCCGCCCGCGACCCCAGCGGCCGCCCGCTGGCTGAGCCGGGCATCGACCGGGTCAACCGCACGGCCCGGGGCTTCACGGCCCCGCCCTACTCGCTGGGTTACGTGGAGACGGACATCAAGCCGGGCACCGACTGGAATCCCGACCAGTACGTCAATATCTGGGTGATGAACCTGGCCGGCAACACACTGGGCTACGCGCAGTTTCCGGACAACACGGCCGGGCTGGCCGGCCTGAGCCCGCTGGGCGGCGAGGCTACTACCGACGGCGTGGTTATTCAGTACTCGGCGTTTGGGCGCGTGGGCACGCTCAGCGCGCCCTACGACAAGGGCCGCACCCTCACCCACGAGATGGGCCACTGGCTGGGCCTGATTCACGTGTGGGGCGACAGTGACTGCGGCGACGACTATTGCCCCGACACGCCCACCCAGCAAACCAGCAACTTCAACTGCCCCAGCTTTCCGCACGTGACGTGCGGCAACGGGCCGGACGGCGACATGTTCATGAACTACATGGACTACGTGAACGACGCCTGTATGCAGCTCTTCACGGGCGACCAGAAGGGCCGGATGCAGGCCGTGATGGCCGCCGCCACTCCGCGCCGCACCCTGCTGCTGACCTCGCCGGCCCTCTGCAACGGCACGCCGCTGGCCGCCACCGCTGCCGTGGCCGGCGGCAACGCCGTGTGCCCTGGCACCGACGTGACGCTGACCGCCACCGGCCCCGCCGGCGCCAGCTACGACTGGAGTGGGCCCGCCGGCTTCAGCAGCACCCAGCAAAACCCCGTGCTGCCAGCCGTAACGGCCGCCCAGGCCGGCACCTACACCGTGCGCGTGGCCGTGACTACCGGCCTGTGCCCGGCCACGGCTAGTACCACCCTGGCAGTGCGCCCGGCGCCGCCCGTGCCGGTGCTGGTGGCTTCGGCCACTACCTTTTGCCCCTCGGCGGGCGCGGCCATCGTGCTCACGGCCAGCCACCTGGCGGCCGGCAGCACCTACACCTGGAGCCTGGTGAGTGGCGACGGCCTGCCGGCCGCGGCTACGGGCACTAGCATCAGCGTGGTGCCCGCGCAGTCCTCGACCTACCGCCTCACGGTGGCGCTGCCGGGTGGGGGCTGCACCTCGTCGGCCACGATAAGCGTGCAGGCAGTGCTCCCCGTGTGGAGCGGCGCGGCCGGCGATGCCGACTGGTTTAACGCCGCCAACTGGGCCGGCTGCGTGCCCAGCCGTAGCACCGATGCGCTCATTCCGGCGGGGCTGACCACGCCGTATCCTGTCATCAACGGCGGCACGGCCGAGGTGCGGACTCTCACCCAGCTCGGCCCGCTGGCCCAGCGCGGCGGCGAGCTGGCCCTGTACGGCGACCACCTCGGCACCGGCGCCTTCACCCAAAGCAGCGGCACGCTGGCTACCCGCGGCACAGGCGCCCAAAGCCTGCGCGCGGGCACCTATCAGGTGCTGCTCATCAACGGCACGGGCACCAAGACTATCGGCGAGGCCAGCATCGGCCAGGCCCTGACCCTGGGCGGCGCGGTGCTCACTACCGGCAAGGCCACGCTCACGCTGGCCAGCTCCGCCACCATTACCGAAACCGACGCCAGCTACGTGCTGGGGCAGGTGCAAGCCACCCGCAGTGTGAGCCCCGGCGCCGAGTCCTTTGGGGGCCTGGGGCTGACCATCGCTCCGGCGCAGCCTACCGCCGCGCCCGCTACCACGGCCGTAGTACGCACCACCGGCCAGCCCCAGGGCGTAGGCACGGCCAGCAGTATCGGACGCTATTTTGATATTCGCACTACCCTGGGGCCGGGGGCCACGCTCACGCAGCAGTATTTCCCCCACGAGCTCAATGGCCTAGACGAGCACCAGCTCAGCGCCTTTTACTCGCAGGACGGCGGCACTACCTGGACCAATGAGGGCGCCACCCAGCGCGACGCCACCGCCCGCGCCGTGCGCCGCGCCTTCGTCACCAATCTCAGCGGCCGCTGGACGCTGGCCAGCCCCGCCAGCCCACTCGCGCCCGCCGATGTCACCTACGCCATCACGGCGTTCCCGGTACCGTTCGGGGCCGATGGGTTATCAATTCAGGTGGCCACGCCTGCCGCCGGGCCGCTCAACGTGCAGCTTTATGACGTGCTGGGCCGGGTTATCTACAGCCAGGACCTAGCGGCGGTAGAAGCAGGCACCAGCACCGTGGCCCTGCCCGGCTCGGGCCTGCTGGCCCCTGCCAAGTACGTGCTCGTCGTGCGCCAGGGCACCCAAACGGCTAAGCTCAACGTGGTGCGGCAGTAAGCTTTAGTGATGCCAGCGCGGATAGAAACACCTCAAAGGAATAGTGACGCGCCCGGCGGGCGGGGGCAAGCCCCGCCCCTACTCATCTCTTCCTGCAAGGCGGCCAGCGACTGACCAGCCGCCGCGGGCAGCCCTAGCAGCCGGGCCGCGGCCGCGTACACCACGGCCGGGCCAGCCAGCCCCAGCACGCCTTGGTCGCCGGTGGCCTGGGTACTTTTGCTCAGCTTAGTACCAACCGCATCAGTGAGCAGGCCATGGTGATAAAACTGTGCCCGGGCTGGATTGAATGAGCTGGTTTCGGGCAACTGCGCGGCCAACCACAGCTGCGCCGCCGTGCTGGGCAGCAGGTCGAGGCCGCGCACGATGAGCGTGGTGCCCAGCCGCAAATCATCAGCCACCGAGGCTAGCTGGTAGGCCGCAACGCCGTCTTTTTTGCGAACGATGAAGTCGGGCATTTCATCGGCCAGCGGCACTCGTACGGTGCCCTGCCAACCGTCGGCAAAGGCAACGGCCGTGCTGGCCGGCACCCGTGCCCGCCAGGCGGCGCCAGGCGTAGCCAGGGGCACCACCGGCGCCTCGGCCAGCGCCGTGCGCGAGCGCGGGCTACCGTACACCAGGCCCGGCCGCTGGGCCAGCCGACGCAGTAAATAGTTGTAGTCGGGCAGGTGCAGCAGCTGCGAATGGTGCCGCAAGAAGTTGTCAGGGCCGCTGGGGCCGTAGTCATAGTCCAGCCCTAGCCAGTCGATTACCCGAAAAATATTTTCCAGGTACGGCCGCCGCAGCCGGGCCCGGTCAAGGTCGTCGATGCGCAGGTGCAGCGTGCCGCCGGCCCGGCGCACCAGCAGCCAGGTCAGCACGAAGTTGACGGCATTGCCCAGGTGCAGGTAGCCGCTGGGCGTGGGGGCTAGCCGGCCGACTATTCGTTGTCCGTTTGTAGTTGTTTGCTGTTCGTCTGTCATTGCGGGCCTGCGAAGCAATCGCACCGGAACGACTCGTTCAGGTTCCGTTCTGGTGCGATTGCTTCGCAAGCTCGCAATGACAGCTGATTAGGTAGGGCTAGCCACTTACTCTACCACTATCCACGGCTCACCCTCGGCGTGTGCCCGCAGCTCGCCGAAGCTTTCCAGCGCCAGTCCGTGCCGGGCAAATATGGCCTGGGCGGTCGCCTCGGCTTCACCGGGCTCGACGCACACCAGCAGGCCGCCCGAAGTCTGCGGGTCGCAGAGGTAAAATTTCTGCTCATCCGTCAGCGGGCCGATTTTGTGGCCGTAGCTGGCAAAGTTGCGCCCCGTGCCGCCGGGTACCGCACCTTGCTGCAAGTAGCGCTCGGCCTCGGCCAGGCGCGGCACCTGCGGGTAGTTGACCACCGCCTGCACGCCGCTGCCTTCGCACACCTCGGCCAGGTGCCCGAGCAGGCCAAAGCCCGTGATGTCAGTCATGGCCCGGATGCCCGCAATTTCGCCCAACTCGGCGCCGATTTTATTGAGCTTTCGCATCTGGGCCGGGGCCACGTCAGCATCCTCGGGGCGCAGAATTTCGCGCTTCTGGGCCGTCGTCATAATACCTACCCCGAGCGGTTTGGTGAGGTAGAGGCGGCAACCGGCGGTGGCCCTGTCGTTGCGCTTCAGGTTGGTTTCGCTCACCAGGCCCGTTACGGCCAGCCCAAAAATCGGCTCGGGCGAGTCGATGCTGTGGCCGCCGGCCAGCGGAATACCCGCCTCGGCGCAGATGGCGCGAGCGCCCTCGGTCACGCGGGCGGCCACCTCAGGCGCCAGCTTGTCGATAGGCCAGCCCAGCACTGCAATAGCCAGCAATGGCTTGCCGCCCATGGCGTACACGTCGGAAATGGCATTGGCCGAGGCGATGCGCCCAAAGTCGTAGGCATCATCGACGATGGGCATGAAGAAGTCGGTGGTACTGATGACGCACTGCCCGGCCTGCTCGGGCAGGCGGTACACGGCCGCGTCGTCGCGGCTGCCGTTGCCCACGAGTAGGTTCTCGTAATTGGGCTGCGGCAGGCTGCTGTGCAGAATTTTATCGAGCACGCTAGGCGCGATTTTGCAGCCGCAGCCCGCGCCGTGGCTGTATTGCGTGAGGCGGATTTGGTCGAGGTCGGTGGAGGTCATATTTATAAGTGACTGTTATTTATTAACATCTTATTAAACCGTTGTCATGCTGACGAAGGAAGCATCTCGCGTGGCTAGCTTTTGGAATGCGGGCGAGATGCTTCCTTCGTCAGCATGACAACGATTTATTTTTAGTTGTGTCGCTGCCTAATTAGCAACCGCTGCCAGCACCAGGGCTGCATTGGCTGCTGGGTCGGTAGTGGCGGCGGGCACGGTAGTAGCCGGCCGGTCGGCTAGCCCGTAGCCGTAGGTTTTATCGTAATAGGCCAGCACCAGCTCCACCATGCGGGGCATGTCGCCGTCGGCGATGGCCCCCAGGGCTTCCTTGGTAACCAGGCCGCCGAGGCGCTTGCGCAAGCGCAGCACAGCGGCCGCTAGCCCGCCCGCATCGTGGCGGCCGTAGTCGGCGGCGAGGTACTGCACGCGGGCCGCGCTGGGCACGTCGAGCACCACCAGCGGCGCGGCGCGCATCTGCTCGAAAAACGCCGTCGGGATGCCTAGTGCGCCGATGGTACGGCTCTCGTCCTCGACCCAGATGGGGCGGTCGGTGGGCAGCTTGGCCAGGGCGGCGGCCAAGTCGTTCTCAAACTGCTCCTGGGTGGGCTGCGGCGGCTGACCCAGGCTGCCGAAGGACGAGCCCAAGTGGTTGGCTAGCCCCTCCAGGTCGAGCACGGGCTCGCCGCGGCGGGCCAGCTCGTGCAGTACGGCCGTTTTGCCGCTGCCGGTGTAGCCGCCCAGCACCCGCAGCTGGCGCGGGCGGGCAAACTCGGCCAGCGCCCAGCGGCGGTAGTCCTTGTAGCCCTTGTCGAGCAGGTTGACGTGGAAGCCGCCCAGCTCCAGCAGCCACAGCACGGCGCCGCTGCGCATGCCGCCGCGCCAGCAGTGCAGGCGCACTTCCTGGCCGGGCGCCAGCTTTTTGGCCTGCTCTACCATCGCCCGCATTTTGGGGCCGAAGAAATCGAGGCCCAGCAGCACGGCCTTGTCGGGGTTGACCTGCTTGTAAGTGGTGCCGATGCGGGCGCGCTCCTCATCGGTGAACAACGGCAGGCTCAGCGCCCCCGGAATGTGGCCCTGCGCGTACTCGGCCGGGGCGCGCACGTCGAGGATGGGGCCGGCGGCGGTATCTAGAAAATTGGTAATCGGGTGGCGGGGCATGGCAAGCTATAAGAAGTCAAACTTACGGGTTTCGACGCCGGCCGGGTGCGCGCCGGGCGCTGGCTAGCCCGGTAGCTGGCGGCCAAGGCGGCGCTTTTTAGCGCAAGTCCTTGCCCACCTTCCCCACGCGGGCAGTAAGTTTGCAGCTAATTCGCGGTAAACTCACCGGGCTTCCGGCCGGTTTACCGTGCGCTTTCGCTAATGCTGACAGCTTTTCTCGTTTTTTTCCCGCTGGCCGCCGCCCTGCTCCTTCACTTTGCCAAAGGCGCCGCGGCCCGCGCCCTGGCCCTGGGGGCGTCTTTTCTCGAATTGGCCGTGGCCATCTTTGCCGCCATCGCCTACGCCCGCAGCGGGCCCGGCGGCTTCGACCTTAACCTGAGCTGGATACCCTCGGCCGGCATCAATTTTCACCTCGGTATTGATGGCCTGAGCCTGTGCCTGGTGCTGCTCACGGCCACGCTGGTGCCCATCATTCTGGCCACCGCCTTCCGCCACGAGGAGTACGAGAACCCCGGCGCGTTCTACGCCCTGGTGCTGTTCATGCAAACGGGCCTGCTAGGGGTCTTCACCTCGCTCGACGCGTTCGTGTTCTACTTCTTCTGGGAAGTGGCCCTGATTCCGATTTACTTCCTGGCCGGCGCCTGGAGCCGCCACGAGCGCCGCATTCAGATTACGTTTAAGTTCTTCTTATACACTATCATCGGCTCGCTGTTCATGCTGGCCGGCTTCGTGTACGTGTATCTGCAAACCGGCCCGGGCGCTGGCTCGCTGGCTGCGCACTCCTCTGATATTCAAGCATTCTACGCCGCTGGCAAGCAGCTAGGGGCTTCGGAGCAGTCGTGGGTGTTCTGGCTCATTTTCGCCGCCTTTGCGGTGAAGATGCCGATTTTTCCCTTCCACACCTGGCAGCCCGATACCTATACCGAGTCGCCGGCCCCGGCCACTATGCTGCTCTCGGGCATCATGCTGAAAATGGGCATCTACGGCTGCCTGCGCTGGCTCTTGCCGGTGGTGCCGCTGGGGGTTAGCCAGTGGCAGCAGCTCGTGATGGTGCTCGCCATCATCGGCATTATCTACGGCGCCATCATCGCCATCCGCCAGCGCGACATGAAGCGGCTCATCGCCTACTCGTCGCTCTCGCACGTGGGCCTGATGATTGCCGGCGTGTTCTCGCTCAAGGCCATCGGCCTGCAAGGCGCGGTGGTGCAGATGCTGGCCCACGGCGTGAACGTGGTGGGCATGTTCCTGGTGGCCGATGCCATTGAGCGCCGCACCGGCACCCGCGATTTAGCCGACCTCGGCGGCCTCACCCGCCGCACGCCGCTGCTCTCAGTTTGCTTCCTGGTAATGCTGCTCAGCACGGTGGCTTTGCCCCTCACGGGCGGCTTCGTGGGTGAGTTCCTGTTATTGGCGGGCGTGTACGAGTTCAACATGTGGGCCGGCGCCGTGGCGGGCCTCACCATCATTTTCTCGGCCGTGTACCTGCTGCGCATGTATCAGCGCGCCATGCTCGGGCCCGATTCGGCTTACTCCGACACCATCACCGACCTCACCGGCTCGGAGCTATTCATGTTCGTGCCGCTCATCGCGCTGGTGTTCTGGCTCGGGTTGTTTCCGGGCACGTTCCTGCACTTGTCGGAGCCCACGATTAGCAGCATTCTGACCATCGTCGGCCGTTAAAAATCTCATTGTCATGCTGACGCAAGAAGCGGCTCCTTCCGGCTGCTAGCGTCAGGTTTACTCAACCATGCGGCGCGAGCGCGAGAAGATGCTTCGCAAGCTCAGCATGACAGGCGTACTACTATGCTCCCCATCGTTCTCCTCTCCGTCTTCGGCATCGTCAACCTGTTCTTAGGCTTCTTGCGCTCCAACCGGGTGCTGCTGCCGTTTGCGCTGGTGGTGCTAGCCCTCGTGTTCGGCCTCAACCTGCTCGACTGGAACCACGCCGGTAGCCTGCCGGGCCTGTTCGACTCGCCCTACGTGGCCCAGATGCTGACCGTGAACAACTACTCGGTGGCCTTCTCGGGCATCGTGCTGCTCACGGCGCTGGTGCTGCTGCCCTTCTCGCGCTCCTACGTGGCGGCCGGCGAGCCCAACCTAGCCGAGTACTACTCGCTGCTGCTGTTCTCGCTGGTGGGCGCCATAATGATGGTGAGCTACAACCACCTCATTATGCTTTTCGTGGGCATTGAGATTCTGAGCATCAGCATGTACTGCCTGGCGGGCTCCGACAAACGCAACGTGCGCTCGAACGAGGCCGCCCTCAAATACTTCCTGCAAGGCGCCTTTGCCACCGGCATTCTGCTCTTCGGCATCGCCCTGGTATACGGTGCCACCGGCTCGTTCCAGCTCGACGGCCTGGCTGCCGGCATCGCCAACCCGGCCAACGCCAGCCTCCAGCCCATGCTGTATGTCGGCGTACTGATGATGGTAATCGGTATCGGCTTTAAGGTATCGGCCGCGCCCTTCCACTTCTGGACGCCCGATGTGTACGAGGGCACGCCGACCTTCTTCACCGCCTTCATGAGCACGGTGGTAAAAACCGCTGGCTTCGCCGCGTTCCTCAAGCTGTTGGCCGTGGCCCTGCCCGGCACCAGCGCCGTGTGGCTGCCCACCATCATCGCCATGTGCGTGCTCACGCTGCTCCTCGGCAACGTGGGCGCCGCCGTGCAAACCAGCGCCAAGCGCATGCTGGCCTACTCCAGCGTATCGCACGCCGGCTACCTGCTGCTGGGCCTCGTGGCCGGCCGCGGCCAGTTGAGCGGCCCCGCCGCGCAGGGCATCTTCTTCTACAGCCTCGCCTACTCTATCGCCACGGTAGCCGCCTTCGGCGTGCTGAAACTGGTGTCGGACCAGCGCCAGCGTGAAGACTACGCCGGCCTCGCCGGGCTAGCCCGCACCAACCCGCTGCTGGCCTTCGTGATGACGGTAGCCATGCTCTCGCTGGGCGGCATCCCGCTCACAGGCGGCTTCTTCGGCAAGTTTTTCATCTTCACGGCGGTGGCTGGCCAGGGCTACATCTGGCTGGTCGTGTTCGCAGTGCTGATGAGCATGGTGGGTATTTACTACTACCTGCGCCCTGTTATCGCCATGTATATGCGCCCCGCCGAGCCGGGCAAAAACGCCCCGATTGTGGTCGATGGCTTCCAGTCGGCCACGCTAGTGCTGCTGGCCGTGCTCACGCTGATACTGGGTATTCTCCCCGGTTTCCTGAGCGGACTGCTCTAAACGCTTTGTCTTTATTGCATCAAAAAAGCCACCTCAGCGGGTGGCTTTTTTTTGTAAATGTGGGCTAGCGACTACGACTGCTGCACCGCCGAGGGCGTCGGATTGTATTCCAGCGTAGCGGCGGCGTGCTCAGCGGCTTTTTTGCCGGTCGAGTCTTTCACATCGCGCCGGTTGAAAGGCCGGATAATGAGGCGCAGGGCCTGCCCCGAGCTGAAGTAGCTGAAGGCCCAAGTAACCAGCGCCACGATGCGGTTGCGGAAGCCCACTAGCAAAATAAGGTGGATAAACAGCCACGACAGCCACCCCAGAAAACCCTTGAAGTGCCAGCCGTTGGGCATGTCCACCACGGCCCGGTTGCGGCTCACGATGGCCATTACGCCCTTGTCGAAGTACTTAAATTCCTCGGGCTGCTCGTTGCGCAGTAGTCGCTTGATATTCTTGGCCAACAGGTCGGCCTGCTGCTGGGCCACGGGGGCTAGCATAGGCAGGCCTCTGGGCGATTCCTCGGTCACCATGTTGGCCACGTCACCGATGGCGAAGATATTGGGCTGGCCCTCCACCTGGTTCCACTGGTTCACGGTGAGGCGCTTGTTGCGGGTCACGGCCGCCTCGGGCATGCCGGGCAGCGCAGTTCCATTGACTCCGGCGGCCCATATCATGTTCTCGGTCGGAATGTACTCGGTATCTGAGTAGTACGCCCGGCCATTTTCGAGGCCCTTAATAGAGGTGTTGGTCAGCACCTTTACCCCCAGCTCGTTGAGGTAGTTCACGGCATCGTCCTGCGAAGCCTTCGACATGGGGCCGAGCAGCGCCGGGCCAGCCTCGACGAGGTAAATCTGCATCTTGCCCAGGTCCAGTTCAGGGTAGTCGCCGGGCAGCACGCGCTTGCGCATCTCGGCCAGCGAGCCGCTGATTTCGACGCCCGTGGGGCCGCCGCCCACTACTACGATGTTGAGCAGCGCCTGCCGCTTTTCGGGGTCGTTTTCGAGTAGCGCCTGCTCGAAGTTCTGGAAAATGAAGCTTCGCAGGTTCAAGGCATTGGGGATGCTCTTAATCTGCATTGCATTCTTCTCGATGCTCTCGATACCGAAAAAATTGGTGAGTGAGCCGGTGGCCAGCACCAGGTAATCGTAGCTGATGTCGCCCAGGTTGGTTTCGATAACCTTGTCGGCCGGGCGCACACCGCGCACGTCGGCCAAGCGGAAGAAGAAGTTTTTCTGGCCCGCGAAAATCTTGCGCAGCGGGTAGGCAATGCTGTCGGCCTCCAGCGCGCCGGTGGCCACCTGGTAGAGCAGGGGCTGAAAATTGTGGTAGTTGTTGCGGTCTAACATCACAATTTGCACGGGTGCGTCAGCCAGCTCCTGGGCCAGCCGCAGGCCGCCGAAGCCGCCGCCCACAATTACGACGCGCGGCTGCGCCGCTACCGGAAGGTTCGTATCCATAGCTAGAAAAAGCGAAAGGTGGCCATTGCCGGCCACCTTCACTTTACCTTGAAAACCGGCCTGGGGTTATGTGCCCAAGCTGGCTACGCCTTAGTAATCAACACCTTCTTTTTTCTTAAACTCCCCATTCTTCACCTGCTTTATCAGTTGCAGCCAGCTGAAGGGGTTCAGCAGGGGGTTGTTGCTCTGCGGGTTGGGCGCGATGCCCATGCGCCGGTCCAGGTCGAGCTGCTGCATCGACATCGTCTGGCGGTAGTTGGCCGTGGGGCCCACTGGCTGCGAGTTGAAAATCTTGCGCATCAGGTCCTCGTTGAGGTTATCGGCGGCCGCCGAGCCGCGCTCGTTGGGCAGGCGCAGGGCCAGAAACGCCTTCTTGAAGGCCTTTTCGGTGGTGTAGGGAAACACGCGCACTTCGGGCAGCACGGTAGCATCTTCTTGCAGCGTGATGACGACCGAGAAGCTCTGGCGCTGAAAATCGGCGGGCACTATTATCGTCTGGTTGCGGTAGCCCAGCGAGCGAAACACGATGCTGTCGCCGGCCAGCACGGGCATCGAGAAGTAGCCGTACGAGTTGGAGGTGGTGCCGCGGCCCGCCTTGGGCACGTATATCGAGGCGCCCGGCACGCCCAGCAGGCTGTCGCCGCTGGCCACGATACCCGTAAACTGCACTACCCGGCGCTTGCCCTGGGCCCAGGCGGCGGGGCTGGCCAGCAGCCCGGTCAGCAAGACCAAGCTCAGGAGCAGAAGAAAACGACGGCTGTTCACGGGCAGAAAATTTAGCAAAACGATAGGGTAACAAATATACGAAGCTGCCCGCCGCGCCCGTCGTACTTTTGGGGGCCGGCCGGGCCGGCGCAGGCATTCTGAACGGTAGATGCGCGTAAAACATTTCCCGGTTGCATTCGGGCAGCAGCTTTTTAAGGCCCTCGGCGATGAGAGCCGTGTGCGCATCCTGCATTTGCTGTGGCGCAACCAGGAAATAGTGGTCGGCGACCTGGAGCAGGTGCTTGACTTTACCCAAACCAAAACCTCGCGCCAGCTAGCCTACCTCAAAAACGCCGGCCTGGTGGGCGTGCGCCGCCTCGACAACTGGATGTTCTATTTTCTGCGCGACGAAACCGCCGAGCTGCTTCAGCAATTACTAGGGCTGATGGAGCGCGACCCGCAGCTGGTGCGCGACCAGCAGGTGTACCAAACGCTGTGGAACAACCGCGAGCTGGCGGCCTACAAAATTCAAAACCGCCGCTGGCTGCCGCCGGCTTAGCCAACAGTTATTTCTTTTAATACCAATCTATTATGCTTGAGCGCCGCGTATTCGTTTGCACCAACCAGAAGTCCGGCGTCGGGGAAGACGTGGCTAAGGCAATTAAAAAGGAGTTGAAGGCGCAGGACCTGAAGTCGGTGGTGCTGAACGGCGAAAAAGTGCGTACCCAGGTGCAAACCTGCAACTGCCTCGACCGCTGCAAGCACTGCAAAAAAGGCCCCGGCGCCGCCGTGGTGCTGTACCCCGATGATGTGTACTACAACAGCGTGCAGCCCAAGGATGCCCCGCGCCTCGTGCAGGAGCTAGCCGCGCGCCTGGGGCTCTAAGCCCAAACTTCTGCTTCTACTGCCCCGCATGAAAACCTACCGCCACCTGTTTTTCGACCTCGACCACACGCTTTGGGACTTTGAAACCAACGCTAATGAGACGCTCGCCCAGCTTTTTACCGACTACGACCTGGCCCGCCACGGCTTGTTCTCCTTCGCCGAGTTTAGCCAGCGCTACAGCGAGGTAAACCACGCCCTGTGGCGCCTCTACCAAAGCAACAAGGTGACGCAGAAGCAATTGCGGGAAATGCGCTTTGTGCGCACCCTCACGCGGCTAGGCGTGGCCGAGGCCGATATCCCGGCCGACATTTCGGCGCGCTTCACCGATATTCTGCCCCAGAAAGCGGCCGTTTTTCCGCATACCCACGAGGTGCTCACCTACCTCAAGGATAAGGGCTACCGACTGCATTTGATTACCAACGGCTTCGAGGACGTGCAGCACATCAAACTCGTATCGTCGAGTTTAACGCCTTACTTTGAAGAGGTTATTACCTCGGAGCACAGCGGCTTTCTGAAGCCCGACCCGCGCATGTTTGCCCACGCGCTGGCTCGCACCGGCGCCGCCGCCGCCGAAAGCCTGATGGTGGGCGACAACCTCGAATGCGACGTGCTCGGCGCCTATAACGCCGGCATCGACCAGGTTTACTTCAACCCCGCCAAGCGCCGCCACTTCGCTCAGACGACCTATGAAATCAGCAGCCTGGATGAGCTGCGCAGCTTCCTTTAAACCTTCCTCCCACCCCATTTTCCACCGCTAATGGCCGGTTTTCGCTGGCTGCTATTCTTATGTCGAACGCCTTTTTTCGCGTCCCTACTCCCATCAACGAGCCTGTAAAAGGCTACGCCCCCGGCTCCAAGGAGCGCGCCGAGCTGGTTAAAGAATTGAAGCGCCTTAAAAGCCAGCAGGTTGATATTGCCATGCACATCGGCGGCCAGGAAGTGCGCACCGGCCGCACGCTGCCCATTGCCCCGCCCCACGACCACCAGCACGTGCTGGGCCACTTCCACGAAGGCGATGCCAGCCACGTGCACCAGGCCATCGACGCGGCGCTGGCCGCCCGCACCGCTTGGGCTGACCTACCCTGGGAACAACGGGCCGCCATTTTCCTGAAGGCTGCCGAACTGCTGGCTGGCCCCTACCGCGCCCGCCTCAACGCGGCCACCATGCTGGGCCAGAGCAAAAACGCTTTCCAGGCCGAGATTGACGCCGCCTGCGAGCTCATCGACTTCCTGCGCTTCAACGTGCACTTTGCCCAGGAAATCTACCGCCAGCAGCCCGAGTCGGCCCCCGGCATGTGGAACCGCCTGGAGCATCGCCCGCTCGAAGGCTTCGTGTTTGCGCTCACGCCGTTCAACTTCACTTCCATCGCCGCCAACCTGCCCGTATCGGCCGCCCTCATGGGCAACGTGACGGTGTGGAAGCCCGCCTACCCGCAAATCTATTCGGCCCAGGTGCTGATGGAACTGTTCATCGAAGCCGGCGTGCCGGCCGGCGTCATCAACCTCATTTACGTGGATGGCCCGGTGGCCGGCGACGTCATTTTCAAGCACCGCGACTTCGCGGGCATTCACTTCACGGGCTCGACCAAGGTGTTCCAAACCATTTGGGGTGAAATCGGGCAGAACATCCACCGCTACAAGTCGTACCCGCGCATCGTGGGCGAAACTGGCGGCAAGGACTTCATTCTGGCCCACCCTTCAGCGCACGCCAAGGCCGTGGCCACCGGCATCTCGCGCGGCGCGTTCGAGTACCAGGGGCAGAAGTGCTCGGCCGCCTCGCGCGTGTACCTGCCTTCTAATCTGGCCGATGAGATTCTGGGCTACGTGAAGCAGGACGTGGACTCGATGAAAATGGGTGATGTAGAAGATTTTACCAACTTCATCAACGCCGTAATCACCGAAGCCAGCTTCGACAAGCTCGCCAAGTTTATCGATGAGGCCAAGGCCAGCCCCGATGCCGAAATCGTGGCGGGCGGCCACCACGACAAGTCGAAAGGCTACTTCGTGCAGCCCACCGTCATCCGCGCCAAAGACCCCAAGTACGTGACCATGTGCGAGGAGCTGTTCGGGCCCGTCGTGACGGTATATGTGTACGACGAAAACGAGTTTGAGCAAGTGCTTGACCTCGTAGACTCGACCTCGCCCTACGCCCTCACCGGCGCCATTTTCTCGCAGGACCGCTACGCCATCGACCTGGCCAGCAAGAAGCTGGTGAACGCGGCCGGCAACTTCTACATCAACGACAAGCCGACCGGCGCCGTGGTGGGCCAGCAGCCCTTCGGCGGCGCCCGTGCCTCGGGTACCAACGACAAGGCCGGCTCGCTGCTCAACCTGCAGCGCTGGGTGTCGCCCCGCGCCATTAAGGAGACGTTTAACCCGCCCGTGGAGTACCCCTACCCCTTTATGGGCGCCGAGCCCAAGGAGGATTTGAACCTCGACAAAGGCGGTTTTTAAACCAGCGAACCACTACCGAACGTCATGCTGAACGAAGTGAAGCATCTCGCTCGCGCCGCTAGGGTTACTAACTCCAACGATGCGCGTGAGATGCTTCGGCAAGCTCAGCATGACGTTCTTTTTTACAGCTACCGGTAGAAACAAATCGGCTAGCCTACTACTTATACCGCCGTCAGGACCAACGGGCGGCTCCTCACTTGAGGAGCCGCCCGTTGACTTTCAATACCTTACCTCGACGGTTGGAATTCTCGGAATTCCTTCATTACCTTTGTGCCATCAATTCCTCTTGCCAGAAGGATTGTTTTTATACAGAGGCGTGGAGAGACAGGCTCGACGAAACGCCGGCAACCCCTAGCGAAATGCTGGAACGGTGCCAAGTCCTGACCATATAAAAACAAGTTGCCGTGTGCTGCTCATCTAATCTCCGCTTTACGACCACCTCGCTTGCTGCCTTACAGCATGGGTGTTGTTGTATGTGCTGCCCCTGCCGAATGTGCACGGGAGCCATGCGGAGCTGTTAGCGTTTAGCCACCTTTTCAGCCAGCCGGCTACCTCACTTTTCGGGTTAGTATTGCTCCCTGGGCCTTTGCGTGCCTAGCCGGAGCGCCCGCGCGTGTCGGCACTTTTTTTCGGCGGCTAGCTGGCCGCGAAAATCCCCTCCCTTTTTATCATGGATAGTACCCTTGAGGCCCAGGTCGAAGACCTGCGCCGTGACCTGGCCGGGCTTTCCGCGCTGGAAATTATTCGGGCTGTAGCCCAGCGCTTTCCCGGCAAGGTGGCGTTTTCGACGTCGTTTGGCATTGAAGACCAAGCCCTGAGCCACCTCATTTTTGCCCACGAGCTGCCGGTGCGGGTGTTTACGCTCGATACGGGCCGCAACTTTCAGGAAACGTACTCGACCTGGAACAAGACGCTGCTGCGCTACGGCCAGCCCATCGAAGCCTACGCCCCGCTGGCCGCCAGCGTCGAGGCGCTGGTGAGCCGGAAAGGCCCCAACAGCTTCTACGAAAGCATCGAAAACCGCAAGGAGTGCTGCCACATCCGCAAGGTGGAGCCGCTGGCTAGGGCCCTGGCCGGCACCCACATCTGGCTCACCGGCATCCGGGCCGAGCAGTCGGCCAATCGCCAGCACATGCACCCGGTGGAGTGGGACGCCGGCCACGAGCTCATCAAGGTGCACCCGCTCTTCGACTGGACCTGGGAAGATACCGTGGCCTTCACCCAAGAGCATGGCGTGCCGACCAACCCGCTGCACCAACAGGGCTTCGTGAGCATTGGCTGCGCTCCCTGCACCCGGGCCATCCAGCCGGGCGAGGATTTTCGGGCCGGCCGCTGGTGGTGGGAAAACCCCGACGCCAAGGAGTGCGGCCTGCACACCACCGCCCACCAGGGCCTCGACCAGGTGGTGGAACAACTACCCCGCTAGCTCTGAATTCCTACCAAACACCAACTTATTCGTTACCAATGGATTACTTAGATAAATTAGAAGCCGAAGCCATCCATATTCTGCGCGAAGTGGCCGGCCAGTTTGAGCGGCCCGCGCTGCTGTTCTCGGGAGGCAAAGACTCGATTGCGCTCACGCGGCTGGCTGAGAAAGCGTTTCGGCCGGGTAAGTTTCCCTTCCCGCTCGTGCACATCGACACGGGCCACAACTTCGAGGAAATCATCCGCTACCGCGATGAGCTGGCGGCCCGCCTGGGCGAAAAGCTGGTGGTGCGCAAGGTGGAAGACACCATCCGGGAGCGCGGCCTGCGCGAGCCGGGCGGCAAATACCCCAGCCGCAACCCACTGCAAACCTACACGCTGCTTGATGTTATTGAGGAGTTTGAGTTTGATGCCTGCATCGGCGGCGCGCGGCGCGACGAGGAGAAGGCCCGCGCCAAGGAGCGCATCTTTTCGGTGCGCGACGACTTCGGCCAGTGGGACCCCAAGCGCCAGCGCCCCGAGCTGTGGAACATCTACAACGGCCGCATCCAGAAGGGCGAAAACGTGCGCGTGTTCCCCATTTCCAACTGGACCGAGCTCGACGTGTGGAACTACATCCAGCGCGAGAAAATAGAGCTGCCCGAAATCTATTTCTCGCACGAGCGCCAGTGCGTGGTGCTGCCCAGCGGCCAGCTGCTGGGCCTGAGCGAGCACCTTAACCTGGATGACACCGACGAGATTGTGAACCGCCGCGTGCGCTTCCGCACCGTGGGCGACTCGACCTGCACTGCCGCTGTGGAAAGCGACGCCGCCTCCATCGACGACATTATCCAGGATTTACTGCTGGCCAAGGTGAGCGAGCGCGGGGCCACCCGGCTCGACGACAACCTCTCCGAAACCGGCATGGAGGACCGCAAGCGTAACGGGTATTTCTAGTGGTGAAATAGTGAGTTGTGAAATGGTGAATTTCTCATCCTCTTCATCGCTCACGGCTCTACTCACCACCTCACCATTTCACCATCTCACCTAATGGATATCCTACGCTTTATTACCTGCGGCAGCGTCGATGACGGCAAGAGCACGCTCATCGGCCGCCTGCTCTACGACTCCGACTCCGTGTCGCTCGACGTGCTAGCCACGCTCGAAAAGAAGCGCACCGCCACCAACAGCACCGACGTGGACCTGGCGTTGCTCACCGATGGCCTCAAGGCCGAGCGCGAGCAGGGCATCACCATCGATGTGGCGCACAAGTACTTCACCACGCCGCGCCGCAAGTTTATCATCACCGACGCGCCGGGCCACGTGCAGTACACCCGCAACATGGTGACCGGCGCCAGCAACGCCGACCTGGCCATTGTGCTGGTCGATGCCCGCCAGGGCGTGATTGAGCAGACGCGCCGCCACACGCTGATAGCCTCGCTGCTGGGCATCCGGCACTTCGTGCTGGCGGTGAATAAACTGGATTTGGTGGGCTACGACGAGGCTGTTTTCGACAAAATTGTGGCCGATTACCAGGCCATTGCCGGGCAGTTGAAGTTAGCCCACGTGCAGCCGATTCCGCTGAGCGCGCTGCACGGGGATAACATCGTGCGCCGCTCCAAAAACATTGCCTGGTACGACGGCCCCAGCCTGCTGGAGCACCTCGAAAACGTGCCCGTCGCCACCGATGCCAACCCTAGCGAGCCGCGCTTCCAGGTGCAGTACGTCATCCGGCCCCAGACCGAGGAGCTGCCCGACTACCGGGGCTACGCGGGTCGGATTCAGAGCGGTACGTACCGGGCCGGCGACAAGGTGCGCATCTGGCCCTCGGGCCTCGAAACGGTGCTCGACGCCATTGAGGTCAACCAGCAGGCCGTGGCCTCGGCCGAAGCCCCGCTGGGCGTGGTGCTGCGGCTGCGCGACGATATCGACATCAGCCGGGGCGATACCATCGTGCCGCTCAATGCCCACCCGGCCGTGGTGCGCGAAGTAGAGGCCACCCTGTGCTGGATGGACGAGCGGCCCCTGCGCGCCGGCCGCAAGCTGCTGGTGCAGCACCACTCGGCCGTGGTGAAGGCCGCCGTGACCACCATCCTGCAAAAAACCAACATCGAAACCTTCGAGAGCCAGGGCACCGACGAGGCCCGGCTCAACGACATCGTGCGGGTGCGCCTCAAAACGGCCCTGCCGCTGGTGGTGGACGAGTACCGCCAGAACCGCGAAACCGGGGCCTTCATTCTGGTCGATGAGCAGACTGGGGCCACCCTGGCTGCCGGCCTCATCGCGGCCACCGACCCCGAGTACTTCACCCAGGAAGTGGCCGTGGAGCCGGCTTTTTCCATCTAATTTTTACCTGGTAAGCTCATGGCTACTCTCCCGCTTTTCGCGCCGCGCCTCACCGTGATTGGAGCCGGCCCCGGCGACCCGGAGCTGCTCACGCTCAAGGGCGCCCGCCTGCTGGCCGCTGCCGACGTGGTGCTCTACGACGCCCTGGCCAACGAGGCGCTGCTAGCCCACGCCCGGCCCGGCGTGCCGCTCATCTTCGTGGGCAAGCGCCTGGGCTTCAAGGCCTACACCCAGCAGGGCATCAACGAGCTGATTGTGGAGCAGGCCTTCCGGCACGGCCACGTGGTGCGGCTCAAGGGCGGCGACCCGTTTGTGTTCGGCCGGGGCCGCGAGGAGATGCTGCACGCCGAGGCCCACGGGCTAGCCACCGAGTACGTGCCGGGCATCAGCAGCGCGGTGGCGGCGGCGGGCAGCCTGGGTATTCCGGCCACCCACCGCGGGCTGAGCGAAGGCTTCCGGGTGCTCACCGCCACCACGGCCGACGAGCAGTTGTCGGCCGCCCTGCTGGAGGCTGCCCAAACGCCCCGCACCACCACCATCATCCTTATGGGCATGAACCGGCTGGCCGAAATCGCCGGCCTGTTTGCCCGCTACGGCGGGGCTGGTATCCCGGCCGCCGTGGTGCAGAATGGCACCTTGCCCACCGCCCGCTGCGTGACGGGCACCGTGGCCGACATCGCCGAGCGGGCCCACCGCGCGGCCCTTGGCGCGCCAGCCGTCATTGTAATAGGCGAAGTAGTGCGCCTGGCCAAAGTGCCCGCCGCTACCGCCAACGATTCTGCTGAGCTACTGCCAGGCTTTTTGCAGGAGCTGCTACCCTACGCCAAAGTGGCCTAGCCGCGGGCTAGCCAGCTCATTCCCTCCGTTTTCTACTCGCTACTTCCCTAATGCCCTCGCTTCCCATTCTTCCGCCCCACCTCGATGAGGCTACGCTTCAGCAGCTTACGGCTAGCCTCTCGCCGCAGCAGCTGGTGTGGCTCAGCGGTTATTTCTACGGCCAGGCTACGGGTGGCGCTGCTGGCACTGGCGCTGCCCTAGCGGCGGCACCGGGCATGGCAGCCGTGCCCAATGCTGCCCCCGCCGTGGCCGAAAAGCTGACCATTCTCTACGGCTCGCACACCGGCAATGGCAAGAAGATAGCCGAGCAGGCCGCCGAGGCCGCCGCCGCCCGGGGCCTCAAGGCCGAGGTGCGCGACATGAACGACTACCCGCCCCGCCAGCTAGCCCAGGAGCAAAACCTGCTCGTGGTGGTGAGCACCCACGGCGAGGGTGACCCGCCCGTATCGGCTGAGGAGCTGCACCAGTTTCTGGGCGGCCCGCGCGCACCCAAGCTCCCCAACCTGAAGTTTTCGGTGCTGGCGCTGGGCGACAAGAGCTATATCCACTACTGCCAGACGGGCAAGGATTTTGACGAGCGGTTGGCCGCGCTAGGGGGTACCCGCCTGCTGACCCGCGTCGAGGCCGACGTGGCTTACAAACCCGCCGCCGCGCAGTGGATTGCCGACGTGCTGGATAAACTAACGGCTGGCCAGGCCCTCACTGGCGCGCCAGCTACTGCGGGCGCTTCGCCCGTAGCCAATGCTACGGTGGTGGTTGAGCCGCAGCCCGTTGCGCAGTTTTCGGCCGAGAACCCCTGGCCGGCCAAGGTGCTCGAAACCATTCAGCTCAACGGCCGGGGTTCCGACAAGGAAACCCACCACATCGAGCTCGACCTAGTGGGCTCGGGCCTCACTTACGCCCCCGGCGATGCGCTGGCCGTGGTGCCCATCAACCACCACCCGCTGGTGGAAGAGGTGCTGCGCGCCGGCCGCCTCTCCGACACGGCCCCCGTGCAGCTCGGCACCGAAAGCCTGCCGCTGGCCGCCGCCCTGGCCAGCCGCCGCGAGCTCACCGTGCTCACCCGCGATGTGCTGGAGCGCTACGCCGCGCTGGCCCCCCACGCCGAACTGCGCAGCCTGCTGGCCGATACCAGTCGCCTCCAACCCTACCTCTACGGCCGCGATGTGGCCGACCTGCTCACCGATTTTCCTACCGACCAACTCACGCCGCAGCTCCTGGCCGATACCCTGCGCCCGCTGCCCACCCGCGCCTACTCCATCGCCAGCAGCCTGCTGGCCCACCCCGACGAGGTGCACCTCACGGTAGGCGCCGTGCGCTACCAGGCCCACGGCCGCCAGAAGCAGGGCGTGTGCTCGTCGCTGCTCGCCGACCGCGTGGCGGTAGGCGACGAGGTGCGCGTATTCGTGGAGCACAACGAGTACTTCAAGCTGCCCAACGACCCGGCGGCCGACATCATCATGGTGGGCGCGGGCACGGGCATCGCGCCGTTCCGGGCCTTCGTGGAGGAGCGGGCCGAGCTAGGAGCCAGCGGACGCAATTGGCTGCTATTCGGTAACCCGCATTTCACCACCGACTTCCTCTACCAGGCCGAGTGGCAGCAGCACCTCAAGCGCGGCGGGCTAGCCAAGCTCGACGTGGCCTTCTCGCGCGACCAGCAGGAGAAAATTTACGTGCAGGACCGCCTGCTCGAAAACAGCCGCGACGTATTCGGCTGGCTCGAAAACGGCGCGCAGTTCTACGTGTGCGGCGACAAAACCCGCCTCGGCCAGGCCGTGCAAACGGCCCTCACCCAAGTGGTGCAAAAAGAAGCCGGCATCTCACCCGAAGAAGCCGCCGCTTACGTGAAAAACCTCAAAAAGCAGCGCCGCTACCTAGAGGACGTGTATTAGCCTAATACCCCTTAACTCAATCGTCAGGCTCCCTCTCCTTTTCGGAGAGGGGCCGGGGGTGAGGTGCCACGCTAGCACGAGTACACTTCCTCTTTAAAACTACTGACTTTCACCCCCATGTCTCTCCGAATGCCCACCTGTTGTTGTCGCCCGGCCGGCTGCTGTATACGCCTGCCCCTCAATCAGTTTACGCTCGCTCCGGCCGGCAATCTCCCGACTTCAACTCCGCTTTTCGATGAAAGCTTACTACCCTTCCATCATCCTTTTCCTGATTCTCTTACTGGCTAGCCTCAGCGCGGCCTTTGGCCAAACCCAGCTCATTGCCATTAGTGGCGTGGTGCGGGAGAAAGGCACCGGCGAAGCGCTGCCCGGCGTGAGCATCAGCATTAAGGGCGCTAATACCGGCACGCAAAGCGACGGGGATGGCCGCTTTGCCCTCAAAGCCAAGCTTACGTATCCATTTACCCTCGTCTTCAACGCCCTCGGGCACGAGGTCATCGAGCTGCCCATTCTGAGCAGCGGCCAGCCCATTGAGGTGCAGCTCGAAGCCAAGGGCATTCTTACCAATGAGGTCGTGGTATCGGCCTCGCGGGTCGAGGAAAGCCGGCTGAAGTCGCCGGTCGCCATTGAGAAGCTCGACATTCGCGCCATCAAGGAAACGCCGGCCCCAAGCTTCTACGATGCCCTCGAAAACGTGAAGGGCGTGCAGATGCTCACCAGCAGCCTCACCTTTAAAGTACCGAATACCAGGGGCTTTAACATCCCCAACAATTTCCGCTTCATGCAGCTCGTGGATGGCGTGGATATGCAGGCGGCCACCCTGGGCGTGCCGCTCGGCAACGCCATTGGGCCTACGGAGCTCGACATTGCCAGCGTCGAAATCACGCCCGGTGCGGCCTCGGCCCTCTACGGCATGAACGCCATCAACGGCATGGCCAACCTCACCACCAAGAGCCCCTACACCTACCAGGGCCTGAGCGTGTACCAGAAGTTGGGCGTCAACCACGTCGATGGCATCGACCGCAACCCCAGCGCGCTTACCGAAACCTCCATCCGCTGGGCGCAGGCGCTGGGGGCTAGCGGCCGCTGGGCCTACAAGGTGAACCTCGACTACCTGCGCGGCACCGACTGGCTATCCAACACCCAAACCGACCAGAACCCGCAGGGCCTGAGCACCTCCAACCCCGGCTTTTCGGAGCTCTCGGGCGCCTACAATCCGGCCGCCGACCTCTGGAACCGCTACGGCGACGACACCAATTCGTCGCTCACCGTTACCATCCCTTACCAGGGTAAAAACCAAGCCTTTACCGTAACGCGCACCGGCTACTACGAGCGCGACCTCGTGAACCCCATCGTGCGCAACATCAAGGCCGATGCCAGCCTGCACTACAAGCTCACCGACCAGCTGGAGCTGAGCTACGGCTACCGCTATGGGCTAATGGACGGTGTTTTCCAGCGCGGCAATAAGATTCAGCTCAACGGCGTGACGGTGCAAAACCACAAGCTGGAGCTCAAGGGCAGCGACTTCGTGGTGCGTGCTTACACGCTCATCGAGAACACGGGCAACTCCTACAACCTCAACCCGCTAGCCCTCAACCTCGACCTGCAAAACGGCTCCAACGCCGTGTGGGGCGGCAAATTCCGCACCGCGCTGCAAAGCCAGCTGGCCAGCGGCGCGGCCCTGCCCCAGGCGATGACCGCCGCCCGCCAGGCCGCCGACGCCGGCCGCGCCGAGCCCGGCACCCAGGCTTTCACCGACCTTAAAAATCAGATTACCAACATTAATAACTGGGACAGCGGCGTGAACGTGCCGGGCGCGCCCATCCCCGGCGGCGCGGCCCTCACCCAGCACAGCCGCACCTACCACACGGAAGGCCTCTGGAACCTCGGCCAGCGCGTCAAGTTCGTCGATTTGCTCGTGGGCGCCGATGCCCGCGTGTACCAGATTATTCCCGATGGCAACAACTTCGTGGACTTCAGCCGGCCGCTCAGCGAGCGCAGCCAGCCCGGCGGCGACTACGTGTACTACAAGAAATTTGGCGCCTTCGGCCAGGCTACCAAGCTCCTGCTGGCCGACAAGCTCAAGCTGACCGCCTCGCTGCGCGTCGATTACAACCCCGAGTTCACGGCCAAGGTCAACCCGCGCTTGGCGGCCGTGTACACCGTGGCCGAGAAGCACAACTTCCGCGCCTCGTACCAGAATGGCTGGCGCTTTCCCTCGCTGTTTGAGGCGCTGTCGTTCGTGAATAACGGCAACGTGCGCCGCGTGGGCGGCCTGGCTAGGGTCAACGAGGGCCTAAACTACCTGCAAAACTCCTACACCCGCGCCAGCATCGACCAGTTCAATGCCGCTGTGAACGCCTACGTGGCCGCCAATGCCGGCAGCACCGCCGCCCAGGCCGCCGTACTGGCCCAAAACAGCCAGCTGCTACAAGTAGCCAACCTGCCCACCGAGCAGCCCGAGCAAATCAACGCTTTCGAGGTGGGCTACCGCAGCGTGCTGTTCGACAACAAGCTAGCCATCGACGCCGACGCCTATTTCAACGTCTACTCCGGCTTCCTGGGCCAGGTGGAAGTGAGCGTGCCCAAAGACGCCAACGGCAACCAGGTAACCGTGGGCACCGATGCCGCCGCCCTGGCCGCCCTGCGCGCCAACCGCGACACCCGCCAGGACCGCTACCGCGTGTACACCAACTCGCGCCAGGACTACCGCAGCTACGGCTCCACCCTGGGCCTCACCTATAATTTCTACCAAAAATTCACCCTGGCTGGCAACGTCAACTACAACGCCCTCTCGGCCAACAGCCAAACCGATGTCTTCGTCACGGGGTTTAATACCCCCAAGTGGGCCACCAACCTCTCGTTCGGCAACCGTGAGATTGTGCGCAATTTCGGCTTCAATGTGAACTGGCGCTGGCAGGATTCCTTTCTATGGGAAAGCCCCTTAGCCACCGGCCAAGTGCCGGCCTACCAAACCATCGACGCCCAGGTAAATCTGCGCGTGCCCACCCTGAAATCGACCGTCAAGCTCGGCGGCACCGACTTATTCAACCGTCGCTACTTCCAGTACGCGGCTGGCCCCACCATCGGGGCGCTGTACTACGTGAGCGTCACCTTCGACGCTACGGTACTTCATTAATGTAGCGTGGACTCTGCGAGTCCGCGTGCGAGCGCAGCGAGCAGTTGGCACCAAAACGTTTGCCTACGCCAGTTGCTCGCTTTGCTCGCACGCGGACTCGCAGAGTCCACGCTACATTCTCTAAAACTCAACAAAATGTCCGATACCCTAGCCACCGCCGCGCCCAAGCTTTCCGAAGTTGAGCACGTCAAAATAGCCAGCCGCTACCTGCGCGGCACGCTCGTCGATAGCCTGGCCAACCGCCTCACCGGCGCGCTCACCCCCGACGACACGCACCTCATCAAGTTTCACGGCTCGTACCAGCAAACCGACCGCGACCTCGACAGCGAGCGCAAGCGCCAGAAGTTGGAGCCGCTATTCTCGTTTATGATTCGGGTGCGCGTGCCCGGCGGCGTGGCCTCGGCCCCGCAGTGGCAGCGCATGGATGCGCTGAGCGACGCTTATGGCAACGGCACTATGAAGCTCACCACGCGCCAAACCTTCCAGCTGCACGGCGTGCTCAAGCGCAACCTGCCGGCCGCCATCCAAGGCTTCAACGACGTGCAGATGGACAGCATCGCGGGCTGCGGCGACGTGAACCGCAACGTGATGTGCAACACCAATCCGCACGAGTCGCCGGTGCACGGCGAGGTAGTGCGCATTGCCCAGGACATCAGCGCGCACCTCACGCCGCGCACTACGGCCTACCGCGAAATCTGGCTCGACGGCAGCCTGCTCGAAACCACCGAGGCCGTAGATGATGAGCCCATCTACGGCCACACCTACCTGCCGCGCAAGTTCAAAATCGCGCTAGCCCTGCCGCCATACAACGATTCCGACATATTCTCCAACGACATCGGCCTCATTGCTATTGAGGAAAAGGGCGAGCTGCTGGGCTTCAACGTGGCCATCGGCGGCGGCCTGGGCATGACGTTCGGCATGAACGAAACCTACCCTCGGCTAGCTGACCTCATCGGCTTCGTGCCCGCCGATAAAGTTATCGACGTGTGCGAGAAGGTTGTGACCATTCAGCGCGACTGGGGCAACCGTGAAAACCGCAAGCTCTCGCGCCTCAAGTACACCATCGACCACGTGGGCCTGCCCGTCTTCGTGGCCGAGTTGCACCAGCGCCTGGGCTATGAGCTAGCCCCTAGCCGTGCCTACCAGTTCCACAGCTCCAGCGACGCCTTCGGCTGGACCGAGAGCCCCAGCGGCCTCTCGCAGCTCGTGCTCTTCGTGGAGGGCGGCCGCGTACTCGACCGCCCCGGCTACCGCCTCAAGTCGGCCCTACGCGAAATCAGCGGCTTCCACACCGGTGAATTCCGCCTCACCGGCAACCAAAACCTCATTCTGGCCAACATCGAGCCCCAGCACGTGGCCCGCATTCAGACCATTCTGGACGAAGCCGGCGCCGCACCCAAAGCCGACCAGCTCACTGCCCTGCGCCGCGGCGCGCTAGCCTGCGTAGCCCTCAACACCTGCTCGCAAGCTTTCTCCGAAGCCGAGCGCTACCTGCCCCACCTGCTCGATAAGCTCGACGCCGTTATCCGCGCCCATGGCCTGGCCGAAACCGGCATTCTCATCCGCATGACGGGCTGCCCCAACGGCTGCGCCCGCCCCTACCTCGGCGAAATCGGCCTAGTGGGCAAGGCGCCCGGTCGCTACAACCTCTACCTCGGCGCCGACCACGCCGGCGAGCGCCTCAACAAGCTCTACCGCGAGATGCTCGACGAGGACGGCATCCTGCGCGAGCTCTCGTCCGTGCTCGCCACCTACGCCGCCAATCGTCAGCCTAGCGAAGGCTTCGGCGACTTCGTGGTGCGTACCGGCGTGGTGAAAGCCACTGTGCGCGGGTTGGATTTTCACGATTAAGTCTTATTTTACAACCAATTATGGCTATTGACCTTCTTTCGACCGCCCCTCCCGCCTTCGCGGATGCCGGCCGGCCAGGGCCGCTAGCCGGCCCGGCGCTGCCCGTGTTTCTTGACCTGGAGCAGCGCCGGGTATTGTTGGTAGGCGGTGGCAGCGAGGCCCTCGCGCAGCTCAAGGCGGTGCTTCACGAGCACCCGCACGCAGCCGTTACGGTAGTTGCCCCGCACTTCCTACCAGGTTTGCCAGCCCTAGTCACCGAGCACGCGCAGGTAGTATTGCACGCCCGCCCCTTCGAGCCCGATGACTTAGCTGGCCACGACCTAGTGCTGGTTGCCACCGATGATGCCGCTCTGCACGGCCGCGTGCGAGCCGCCTCGTCGGCTCGGCGCCTGCACGCCGTGGCCGCGCTAGGCCCAGCCGATGAAGCCACGGCCGTCGACTACTGGCGGCGCGTGGCCACGGCCACGCTCGGCGTGTTTGCGCTCTTCCTAGTCTTTAATATCCTATCGTATTATTTCACCTGGCAGCAAGCGTGGCAGATAGCCCGCAGTTCTACCACTTTCTACACCTTCGTAGGGGTTGGCTTCGTGGCCCAGCTCATCGATGGCATGCTGGGTATGGGCTACGGTGTAGTATCGGCTATTAGCCTGATGTCGCTAGGGTTGAGCCCGGCCTCGGTGAGCGCCAGCATCCACACGGCCGAAATGTTTGCCAGCGGCGCCTCTGGCTACAACCACTACCGCTTTGGTAACGTCAACAAGCGTCTGTTCAAGGTATTGCTGATACCTGGCATCCTGGGCTCGGTAAGCGGTGCCCTCTTGCTCACGTATCTTGGCGAGCAATACACTAGCATCATTAAACCAGTTTTAGCGCTCTATTTGCTGCTACTTGGACTCCGAATTATCAGTAAAGCTATTCGTAAGCAGGCTCAAAAGCGCCGCAAAGTGAAAAATGCTGGCTGGCTAGCCGGTGCGGGAGGTTTTCTTGACTCTTTTGGCGGCGGTGGTTGGGGCCCCTTGGTAACAAGCACACTTATCGCCAATGGTCGCACGCCTAACTATGTAATTGGCACAGTAAGTCTAGTAGAATTTTTCGTGACGTTCGCTAGTGCGCTCACATTCTTCTCCGTAATGGGCTTCTCCAATTGGCAGATTGTATTAGGCCTCATTGTAGGCGGTATAACAGCTGCTCCGCTAGCGGCTCGGCTAGCTGGCCGCCTGCCCACCCGCTGGATGTTTATCGGTGTTGGTTCAATGGTCGTGGTGTGGAGCTTGTGGGCCCTGCGCAAGGTAGACTTATCTATAATCTGGCAGTATATACAGGCACACCTTTAATGCTTCGCCCCGCTTATACATCAAAGCCTAGTTTGTATATTTTTTGCAATGAGACGTAGGCATGACTAGTTAACAAGAGCGTTATTCACTAAGCAACTAAAGTTGCTTAGTGAATAACGCTCTTGTTAACTAGTCATGCCTACTGTCGAGAAGACAGCCTTGTGCATACTGCGCCGTTATCCCCGACTGCATCGCTAATTGTGGCATGGCCCGCGTCTTCGTCTATTTCATGGAAACGGGCGCCGAAATCACCGACCAAGCCATTTTCATTGACACCTCCCGTCTTATCGCGGCCGCACTAGCCCGCACCCGCTACCAGAGCGAGGAGATTACCGGCATCGCCCAGCGCTCATTTACGATGGCCCTCCGGCAACTCGTCTAGGGGCAACCCGTTTTATACAAAAGC
>Ga0160428_1000400_pt1 | contig 50093 bp, 54 predicted proteins | sample SolpanmetagenomM_FD_108198 | JGI IMG/M metagenome (GOLD analysis project Ga0160428, IMG submission 108198) | Solar panel surface microbial communities from Lawrence Berkeley National Laboratory, California, USA - M | ecosystem: Engineered > Built environment > Solar panel > Unclassified ... | reverse complement strand
TGAATTGTCTTCGTACTGCACAGTATCTCAAGGCAATGACAACACCTCGTGCCAGAACACCACCAGCCTGTTGCACAATTGTGCTTCGTACCCAAGTGAGTGTGCCGTAGATGAGAGAAGGAGAAGCAGGTCGAACATATTTGTTGGTCTGTTTATCAATACCAGAGAACCTGGCCAGCATACCAATATGAGGAATCTTAACGTTGTTGAAGAGAATGTAACCGTTATCCATGGTGTTGAAGCCGAACTTTGGACCAATGTCTCCAACGTGAATGTTCTTCAGCGGCTCATGTGTCTTGAGATCTCTGATTTGTACTACAAAAGGGTGAGGACCCATGCTCTTGCCGTTGAGAATCAATTGAGCCATTACGACGGCATGGTTGGCTGTCCTTCCAAGGGTACCAATCCACCACTTTGAAGCTGTCAGAGTTGGCGAGTGAATGGTAAAGGTCTGGTCTTCAGGGTTCCAGGTTGCAGTTGTCTCCAGTCCTCGGACGTTGGATCCGTGCCCGAGCTCGGTCTGAGCATAACATCCTACAATCTCAAAGTTCTCTGCTTTCTTGAGGAAGACCTCATGCTGTTCAGGTGTGCCTTGGTCACGGAGTGTAATCTGGAAGAACGTGTAAGTTTATAGACATCGGTAGCGAAGTGGTAAGAAAACATACCAAAAACATGCTGTCATGCAGCCTGTATGGTGTGCTTTCGGAGAGTAGCTCGTTGGCTGTATTGAAGTCTTCCTTGCTCCAGCCTAGCTTGACATGGAGCTGTCTAAGACGCTTGGCACGAGCCAGGGATGTCTCGAAGCGATCAATGCGACCAGCAAAGTAGTTTTGAGACTTGTCAAAGATCTTCTCATCTTGAAGCACCTTCAATATACGGTCCTTGCGGTCAATCTCTTTCTTTGTGTGTAGAAACTCCGAAAGCTTCTTGACATTGAGGTCGGAAGCGTTCCTCTCCATCTGAAGGAGCTCCGAGCCTTGGGGACCTCCTGGCTTCAGGTCTTTGACCCATTGGGGATTTGGCGCCATTATGAATGTAAATACGGAATATGAATCGAGACAAAAGATATACCAACGAAGAATCAAAGATAGAATGGGAGAGGCAAAATAATGTAGGACGTCAACTAAGTGTATACTCGACCGCTGAAGTCGGCTATCTCGTTTCCCAAAGATGTCCCGAGGTCCTCGGTGTCACGTGCTTTTCCATTGACAAAAGCAACAACAACAACAACAACACCATCATCATCTACTACATCTTCCTCGATCCCATATCCTCCTCAGTAGCCAGAAAAAGACTGATGCCGTGCATTCTCGAGATCTAAAAACAAGAGGATGTAATCTGCCACTGATGTCGGCAGCACGGTCTCAGGTTTTATTCTTGGGCTGAGGAATGCAAGAGACTATCCTTGCGTGTGATATATCTGCAACACTACCTTCTATCTTGTCGTGATGTTGTCTGCTTCTGTATCAGCATGTTGCTGCCCACGCTCGTTACTCTTGTCACTTTGTTCGTAACCACCACGTTTGGTGCGCCTCAAATAGCCTTACCTTTCAATGCTCAAGTACCATCAGTTGCGCGTGTGTCACAGCCGTATAGCTACCAGTTCTCACCGTCCACATTCACCAGCAGTACCGGAGATCAGCTAACATACAGCCTTCAAAATACTCCAATATGGCTACAGATCAACAGCACGACCAGGACTCTGTACGGCACACCAGAAAGCAGCAAGTCAGTCACTGCATAAGACAAAGGGATTTTTTATCTTGAGCTAATACGATCTGCTTTCTTAGTCTTGGTCCACTTATCTTCAACCTACTTGCAGATGATGAATCCGGCAATACTTCGATGCAAGCTACGCTAGTCGTGGTTAACAGCAGCGCACCTGCAGTTGGAAATGTTACAGAAGCTATGATTTCAGCTGGGCCACTATCGGATATCACCACAATATCTTTGCGCACCGGATCACCTTTCAGTATTTCTATGAAGGATATTTTCAGCAGTATCGACCGACCACTTTATTACACCACTTCACTCGATCACTCGCCCCTGCCTTCTTGGGTACAATTCGATTTAGCTTCATTAAGCTTTTCGGGCTCGACACCTTCAGCACTATCTGCACCACAGACATATGGCATTTCTCTGCACATTAGTACCGTAGAGGGCTTCTCGGAAGCATCTGCAAGTTTTAGTCTCGCGGTAGGCAGTCATCAGCTTTATTTCACCTCGGTTCAGTCAGGCATTACAGTAGCGGAGAATGCATCCTTTGATCTGTCAGTGATCAGGAATGCTTTACATCTGGACAACAAAACAGCAGAAACACAATTCATAAGCACGATAGCATATCAAGGACCAGAGTGGATATCGTTCAACAATGAGACACGAAGCATAAGTGGCAAGCCACCATCAGGAGGAGTATCGCAGAATATCACGTTCACTGCACACGACATCTATGGTGATACAGCGATTAGCCATCTAGCACTTGAGATCGCATCGAATTCAACTTCTGCGCCACCTCTGTTCCAGGGACTATCTGCAATTAACGCTACGATTGGGGAATACTTTTCATACACCATATCACAGTCGAGCAGAGCAATCACAAAGTTTACTGCTTCATTGTCTATACCAGATGGCTATCCGTGGCTGACTTTCGAATCGAGTAATCTGACAATCCATGGCAACGTGCCGGACAGATTGACTCCAGGAGTTTTGGGTACAACGCTCACCATTTCCTCCAGCACGAATGACTCGACGCAATCTTCAACACTCGACATATCCTTCCTCTGCTCAAACGGTGATGGCAAGACAGGCAAAGACGGAGCTTGCGAAGGTGCTAAGGTTACGTCAAGCTCGAAACACAAACTCTCGAGTGGTGCAGCAGCGGCAATTGGTGTAGTGGCCACAATCCTTGCACTGCTCTTTCTACTAGCTCTGGCGTACCTTCTGTATCGCACACTATCCAATGATGAAGAAAAGAGTCGGCCCTGGATTTCGAGACCTATAGGTTCGGGTGAGCGATGGAGGAACAGTGATCATCCGTACGGGATTGGGGGGCTCGAAACGGACGACGAGCGAAGCGTGGTTGGAGCACAAATTGCGCGACATCAGCGAATACAGTCTGATGGTACATACTTAGAGCCTGCCGACGTTGACGCCATTACAGCCATGAACAGGACATCCTTAGGCATAGGTGCTCTACGCGACAAACGCAAAGCCAGCAACCCAAAGAAGGAACCTCCCAAGCATACCTGGGACAAAAGAACTGGTTCCCGCAAAATTCAACCCAAAATCATTGCCGATGCTCTGAGTGCTAAACTAGGGTCGATCAGAATGCCTCAGGCGCCGGTATTAAGATGGGCCTCACTTAAATCATTTCGTCGCCAAAAGGAACCTACACCGTCTCTGCCTATATGGCAGCTAATCGTACACATGGCAGTGTGGACGATGATATCTCAAACACCCTCGCCACACCTTCCATGTCAAGTATTGGCAATATCACAGACGTTGACATGACTAATCTCGAAACAGCAACTCCTCAACCCATGAGAGCTTTCCACTACCCGAAGCCTTCTACAGTCAGCCAACGTCCACCTCCCCCGATTCCCAGCAAAAGCACAGAGCGCGGCGCTGATATTCGCCTTGTATCCCTTGCGCCAAGTGCAGCAGAACCTCCGCAACTCCCCCCTATCCATTCCCTTGCCTCAATGACAACAGAAGATACCCGGCCTGTCCACGAGAAACGACAATCATATATCCGCAATCGTGCTTCTGACAAAAATAAGGGAAGTCGTAATGCGCTCTTCGCTGCTGGAGGTGGTTTAGACGAAGATGTTGATCGAGGACGAAGTGGCAGAATGCTTGCCGTACCAAAGCGTAGCGCTAAGATGCTGTCGCGGTCAAGACCATCGAGTCTGGGAATTGGTGCAGGTTCTAGGTTGCCTGCTTCCGTTGTCGAGGGGTCATTTTCAGAGTTTGGAAGGACAGAAGATTGGGTTACAGTGCGCGATGGTGACGATGGGGATGTGTATGAGAATGTTGTCGAAGAAGAAAGAGCAAGACAGGACAAGAGGATGAGGTGGAGGGATAGGTTGAACAGGAACAGTAAGGGCCAGATTCGTGGTGGTCTTGGTGGAGCGCCGTACGAGGAACAGGATGAATCTGGACGCGAGAATAGACACGCTAGGACACAGAGCTGGATTCGACAGGCGCTGAGTCCGACGAGATTGAAGAGGTTATCGCAACAGTCGCCCGTGAGGCATGGGCAAGTTGAAGGAGAGGCACAGGAGGAGCCTGGGTTGGCAAGGTTGGTTGATGATAGGTTGGTGAGCGCTGCGACACAAGCGAGCAGTACGAGGGCATTTTTGTAGACCTTCTTAGCTATTATAGTGGAAGACCGTGGTGCGTTCACACATCCAGTTGATATTATGCTTCACTGAAGATTTCTGATACACAGGATATGTCGAAGTTTTCTCGTTGATACATACCGTAGGAGCCTGCTCGGCATTGATCTCCCATAACCTGACGCCCAAGAGTTGGACACAACGCAGCAAATCAGACTCGTTTAGCGATTTGATGCAGAGCTGACAATTAGTCAACATGTCCTCTTCTTTGGGGCCCTCAACACCGCGATGCACACGATCTATGTGAAGCATAGTCATGTCCCTAGTAGCTTTTCCTGCCGAGACTCTGTCGCACTCTACTATAGTACATGTTGTAGAGCTTGTGTCTATAACGTCTTGACTAAGGGGTTCGAGAGGTCAAATAATGTAGACTTTATAATATCTTAGAAGGGCCCCTTAAGAAGAGGGCAAGTATAATATGTGATAGCTAGCAGTAACGAAATAAGTCCTTTAGAATAGCTCGGATCCTGACATTCTAAGAGAGAGATAATAGAAGTGCTACTGCCTACTGCAGTTAGTCGATGAATGTGTATATAGTCGACGCCGGAGGAAATCCTTGATTCGCACTTGTTGGTGTTTGCGGCAGAGAAGGCGAGGGTTGACGGAAGTGTGGTAAATTTTGTGGACTTCAAGAAAGCGGCATTGATGAAGGTCTAGTTTGGCTCAAGAACATAGCAACATAGCACTTTGTCATTAATAATAGTTGATGACCCGAAAATTGAAACCTGTTGATCTCAAATACCCACGTGATACCTTATCTGACGTTCCACAAATCTTACCATGGATACTTATTAGTCATTGCGGGGCACCGCCGATTACGCCTTCATGAAGTTCACGTCACGAGACCATTCCGGTTTCACTACCTGATAGTCGCTTCAATTTCAAGGTCTTCCCAGTTGCGACAGGACCTCTATACTCAAACCCCTGTAGCCTCGTCTACAAGATCTAGCCTTTTCTCTCCTTTCCCGCTGCAGGAAAGTGATATGATATGATCGTCGGAAGAGTTGCCGTTATCTATACAGGTGGTTCGTTCTCCGCTTCAGGCTAGATACTTAGTGAGGGGTCAACTATTACTTAAGAGCCGCGAGAGTGCGTGCATAATGCTCAACAGTACTGTGCACATTGACTGAACTGTGAGAAACAAGCTTTCGCTGATTAGCATTATCTTCACGATGAAGCTCGCAAGCCTTACTTTGGGACGTCTCCGCTGTTGGTCACCCTAATGCTCTCACCGATGTGGTTTGTACCTTGCTGATTCAATACCATAGACAACTCGCCATGGGCTCAGGTAGCTATGGTTGGGTTTGTATGCTTCTGCTCTGTGGGCATGTTCTCAGCCGTCGGTGGTCTTGGTGCTGGGTAGTAGTCACCTCTCTTCTACAGTCCGTCCCGATCACTATACTAATCATTGTTCAGAGGTACTGAGGATGTTCAGCTATCCGATACGGCCAACGCAGTTCTCTACGCATGTTTTGCTATTATGGGCTTCTTTGCTGGATCAGTCAACAACATACTTGGGCCTCGCTTGACCTTGTCACTCGGAGCCAGTGGATATTCGCTCTACATTGGCGCCTTGTGGTCATTCCAGGTGCATGGCACTCGTTGGTTTCTTATCCTGGCTGGTGCTCTCCTTGGTATCTGTAAGTCAATGCACATCCCTCTTGTAGAGTTCTACACTGATCTACACTAGCAGCCGCATTGCTTTGGTCCGCACAAGGCTCAATCATGATGAGGTAGGCTTGACTTGTTTTGATAATAGAGTATTTTCTGATTGATCTTCTAGTTACCCATCAGAAAAAGATAAAGGTCGCGCTTTCTCTCTGTTCTGGACTATCTTTAACCTCGGGAATTTGACTGGTGCTGCCATTGCTTTGGGCATTGAATATGACTCGACACTCCCAGCCGTGTCCACTGGAGTGTATATTGCCTTTTTGGTCATCACGCTTACTGCCATTGGCACAAGTTGGCTTATACTTCCGCCACGTAAGTCTCGTAAAAGGTTGATTATTGAGGTAGACGTTAATCGTTTTCCAGATCTGGTGATTCGCAATGATGGAACACTTGTTGAATTAGCCTCAGCGGTTACTCCCAAGGAAGAGTTCAAGGCATTCATTGCCCTGTTCAAGGACTGGCGAGTTCTTGCTTTCTTTCCCATGGCATTCTCATCCAACTACTTCTATTCGTACCAAGGGTCTATCGAAACCTTCCTCTTCGACGGCCGAACTCGCGCTCTCATTGCACTCCTTACCGGCATTGGTGCCATTCTCGGCTCAATCATCGTCGGTCTTGCCCTCGACAACTTTCCGGGTAATCGTCGTAAGCGTGCATTGTTGAGTTGCGGCCTAGTCACCCTCCTCATTCTCGCTATCTGGATCGGCGGCCTCGTGTTTCAGCTCAAATTCACTCGCGAATCTACTCGCCCCATTTGGGACTGGACCCAGAAACCTAGTGTTGGCCCAATCATCCTGTTGATGTGCTACTATATCGGCGACGCCGCCTACCAGGGCTTGGCATACTACACAATGTCAGCCATGACAAACGATCCCTGGAAACTCGCCCGTCTCGCTGGATACTATAAAGGCGTGCAGTCTGCAGGCTCCGCTGTCGCTTTCGCCATGGATGCAGTCGTAACGCCTTATCTTGCTGAGTTGCTCGTTTCGTGGCTTTTGTTGCTGGTTTCTCTCCCACTCTGCGCGTATATCTTCCAACATACCCGGGAGTCCAATTATGAGGCTGAGCATGCTATCACTGTTGAAGAGGTGGGTATTGACCGCATTGAGGGCATTGCCCTGCCTAGCGGTCATCATGTCAACGAGGGTAAAACATTAGAGGCTGTTGTCGTGCAGCAGGATATGGAAAGCAAGCATGGTGAATTGCTTAACCCAGTTTAGCACTAAGCGATGCTATCGGATACAGCTCTAGTTCGGGGCGAGAAGGTCAGAGTGGGACAGCTAACTTCAGTTGAGCAAGGGGCTAAGCAGGTACTTGCGTTGGCGCCGCATGCTGAGGGATATGAGTAACGAGTTTGCTTTAATGAATTTATGCTTCTTCCTGTTACGCTGTATCTTCTCGCATTTCCTCTGCTTCTGCTGCAATCATTCCGAGCAAGAGTAGCAGATGAGTTTGATGTCTTGGATACAGCTAATCATCTCCTTCGATTTTACTGAGGGGTTGGAATAGATGCACCATGAAAAGTGGCAGTCACCTGGTTGTAGATGGATCTGAATTAACGTGGGAGCTTGCAATATTTGAAAAGGCGACATGTCGTACTTACCGTAGAAGAGTTTGGAGCTCTCTATAGAGGGAGAGAAGATGTCTAGATGATTGCCTCGTTGAAAGCACAACCAACAGGGAGGGTGTCTCCAACAACATTCCACTGTTCATCAGCTCTACGATAGCTTGCATATCCTCATCTTTGGCAGCAGAATCGGAAGAGACAAAAACAATACTGCAGTTGAAAAAATGAAGAAAAAGGACACGCTGACCGAGATCATAGATAACTCCAGTCAACTGCATCCACTTTCATCTTCCATCCCTTCCCCTGCCTCCTGGATCTGATCTAGCTCAGTATCCAGATTACTCTCATTAATCAACGTATTCAGCTTTCCAACGGCTTCCTACACGATCTTCTCTGCTCCTGTGTGGCTGTGGAGCGTTTCTCTTGCCTTAAGATGATCGGCATTTGTCTGCTTAGTGTGCTGCACCGGGAAAATGTTATCAATCCGATTGAAGGCGTTCTCGTAGTCAAGACATATTCTATCTTTCCAGGTATCGAATTTAATGGAGTTATAGATATCATTCTCGTCTGTGTTGTTGTCTTTGGCAGCTGGACTTTGAGATTGGCTTCGAGTACATTGACCTTGTTGCTTCGTAGATTTCTTCTAGCTCGACACCATTGCAGTAAGTGGTATCTACCTATAGAAGGAGAGGAGGGAGAGAAGTGGAGCATTATTGATTTTCTCTCTTTTGAAAGGGATTCTTAGGCACAGTATGGGATAGGAAGAAATTGAGATGAAATGGTAGGAAACAGGAGCATATACGAGATGGAGCTTCCAGGCTGGCTTTGAACCCTAGATCTTTCGCTAGAAATAGGTAGACAGCTTGAGTGATGTGGAGGACCACGTCTCATATGCCTGGTCTTTCTATGAGAACGGCCCGACTCTTGACCAGAAGGCAGGCGTTCTTGGGGATTCCACAGCAAAGGTGGTGATAAGGATAAATCATGCCTCCATTAGTAATCTTTTTGAAGTCGGGGAACGACCGCCAAACGCCGAACGCGTTTCATATCTTACATTTTCACCAGCAGAAGTAGAAAGGGAGCAAAGGAGCGGGTTGAGTTCTCCCTTCTCCACCGTGCGTCTAAGTGATATTTGCTGTCCGCAGGTTGAAGTCTTTAGTGTGTTTGAAAAGCCCCCACACACCCCACATCACCATTGAACGCCACCTCTCTCGGGTCAATACACAGCGGCGCAAATATCTGAATACAGAACGAAGATCAACACCATCCTTCCACCATCCCTCGTCTCCAAATCCAACCACGCTCAAAATGACCACTCCCTCCTCAGCCAGCCAGTCCGAATCTGCCCCGTCCCTCAGTAAACTCACCACCCCACCACCTCAATCCGCCTACACGCGACCACCACCCACCACAACACCTCATTCCAAACCCCCCCTCTCCTCCATAATCAGCACGCACGACTTCGAAACCGCCGCCCGCTCCTCCCTCACCTCCAAAACCTTCGCCTTCTACGACTCCGCCGCCACAGACCTCGTCACCAAATCCTCCAACCGAGCCACCTTCGACCGCATCCTCCTGCGGCCACGCATTTTACGTGACGTGCGCCACGCGTCCACGTCTTCAAAAATCCTCGGCCACAATGTCAGCCTCCCTCTGTTCGTCTCGCCCGCCGCGTTAGCAAAACTAGTGCATCCTTCCGGCGAAAAAGCAATCGCGCGTGCCTGCCAATCCGAGGGCGTGATCCAATGCATATCCAGCAACGCCTCCTTCCCCCTTCACGAAATCCTAGCCAGCATGGGCGCCAACTCAACCCAGCCATGGTTCTTCCAACTCTACGTCAACAAAGACCACAACACAACTAAAAAGCTGCTGAAGGAAATCATGGCGCTCAAACCAGCGCGCATGGCCGGCGTCATGATAACAGTCGATTCCGCAGTGCCAGGGAAGCGCGAAGCAGACGAGCGCCTCAAAGCGGACGAAAGCATGGTCGCGCCCAATTCGGGGGGTAAAGCGCGCAATGACGCCAAAGGCGGCGGATTGGGGCGTGTGATGGGCGCGTACATTGATTCCGGCCTGAATTGGAGTGATTTGAGCTGGATTCGCGAGGCCGTGGGGCCGGATATGCCGTTGGTTTTGAAGGGGATTATGAGCGCGGCAGATGCCAAGATGGCTGTGGAGGCGGGAATGCAGGGGATTGTTGTGAGTAATCATGGCGGGCGGAACTTGGATACGGCGCCTGCGAGTGTCCTTATTTTGTTGGAGTTGCAAAAGAATTGCCCGGAGGTGTTTGAGAAGATGGAGGTTTTTGTTGATGGAGGGATTCGGAGGGGGACGGATGTGCTGAAGTGTTTGGCGTTGGGGGCGACGGCGGTGGGGTTGGGAAGACACTTTTTGTATGCGCTGAATTATGGAGAGGATGGGGTGAGGCATTTGGTTGGGCTGCTGAGGGATGAGTTGGAGACGACGATGAGGTTGATGGGAATTACGGAGTTGAAGCAGATTACGAGAGGGTGTGTTAATACGCAGGATATTGATCATCTGATACCACCGATGGAGTATGATGATTGGAGGCCGAAGTCGAGGTTATAGATGGAGCTTCGAAATGATTTTTGTCTGGGATTTTCGGGGAATATAGATCTGGTTGCGTATATAGACTTGCCTTTTCGAACTGATTTTGAACCTAAGCTACTGGATAGGTGGTAGAGAACGGCAAGTATTTCTCGCGTTCTGTCCTATTTTCGATTTCATCCTTCTATAAGAAAGCGATTGCAGGAGTTAGTAGGCATGCTCGAATACCATACGAACATACGGTCGATTTCACGAGGATAATTCATGGTCTAAAGATGTAAATGTTTACAACCAGGCTATCTTGGTCTTTCCATATTTCACGAGGTGAAAGAAAGCATAGGAAGGATGTTTCGATGAGTTTAATATTATACATAAGACGCCATGCAGCAGAATCCAGTCTGGGTATTATAGACACGGCAGCAGCAGTTGGATCTTCCTCCAAAGGTCGTTAAAAACTCCGTCGGACGACATGCTCAACCCTGAGCTAAGTGCTCATACGCTTATGAGCTGAAAGGGCTGGTACGGGTTCCCCACCAAGTGAGGATCATGGTGAGACCAACAGACTCGAGGACGCGGGCAACACCACCAACGGCAATGGTGTCCAGAGGTCGCTTCTCAGTGAAGAACTGGGCAACGATCTGGAAGAGACATTAGCTCTTGTTGCAAGTTTTGATTAAACAACTTCCAAGACATACCGAAGGAGCTGCGGAAGCGAAGAAGATAAGAGCACCGAGGTAAGCAGCACCCTTCTGGGTCATGGTGCCAGTGGCGTTGATGAGAGCACCAATACCGTAGGCCTGGACGGCTGAGCCGGTGATGGAGCTACCCCATGCGGCGGCGGCGGAAGCAGCCTCCTTTGACTTGAAGAACTCCTCCTTGCTGTTGGCAGCCTGAGCACGGTGGTAGGTTTCGCCGAAGAGAGGGCCCATGACGGCGAGGGAGATGGCATGGCTGTAAGCAGCGCCGATGGCGATAGCCGAAGGCTTGACGGGGGGAAGGTCTGTAGACGAGATTTCTGTTAGATTGATGCTAATGTTGTTGTTTTGATCGTGTGATGGAGGAGACGAAAGGAGAAGCGCAAGCTCCTCTTCTGTGAAGCCTGTGTCTTATAGCTCGACTGGAATGGCGATGATGACTTACAGCTGAGAGACATGGGTCCAGACATTATGATGGTTTGTGGATTAAAAGGTGTTGTGTGGATGGAAGAGGTGGTATAAAGATTGATTGATTGCGTGTGGCTGTATATGGGATGAAGAGTGAAAAGAAGGCAGATCCAAGCTATAAGAGCACAAGACGAGAGGGAGGGGATCTTCTCCACTTTTTCTTGTTGTCAAGTGACGTAGAAGGCACTACCAACTGGGATTGCCCTTTTGACAGACATGGACAATGACATGCATGGGATTCTCTCGTGATTAATGGGAATGTCTTTGATGTGCCCGTGACTAACAACTATCTTGTGCAAGAGATGTTGTTCGACACTGAACTTATCACAAGTTGGGCGATAGCCGCATCGTTGCTGTGAAACGAGAACTTCCATGACCATACGTCTGCTGAGCTCGAGGTGCATGAGACAGCAGGCACACACAAGGGTATGCCTTGCTTCGACTGCAGTACGCTTAGCCTCAGAATACCGAGCACCAACCCAGCAAGTGCACACTGTTCTGCAGGCACGAGTACAGGGTATAGGTCTCGTGACACTTTCTAAAAAGCATGGCTTCTGCAGATGGAACTAAAGAGGCATAGGCGTGAGCATTGAGAAGCGGCAAAATAATAGTAAAAGTGCCCTGCTTGATGAGTGGCTGTAAGATGATTTGTCTCTTATCATTACTATGAGCAGAACTTCGAGTGAAGAGAATAATGTCGTGGTAGAAGAGTTGTGTGTACTAAGGGAAGGGTCATCATCGGCACGCTCTTACATGAGAACTCGGTGCGATAAGAGCTGCCTTCAGCTTAATTAGGACTAAAGAGAAAGCCTTACGAAAAACGGAGGCCCTAGCATAACTACTATATAATAGAAAGCCCTAAACTCTATAGTAGAGTGGTCCGTTATAGGAAGGCGCTAACTCTAGGACAAATCACTAAGATGGTTTTTTTCCATATCATAGACACTGCAGGATTACTATACAGTATTGAAATCGATCATCTATCTATTTCTGAAACCCCCTTTTCAAATTGTGAAACACTAATGAAGACCCCTTCCCCACATTGTGAGCTGAGACGGAACGTGTTTACAAAGTTCTCAGCTATTTGATCGTTGATTCGACCACATTGCGATCCTCCCGTATTACACACGTCAATCCACTAATACAACAATGGCACAAAAGCATAAAAAGAAGAAGTCAAAAGCGAAAGCCAATGGGAACAGCTCTCATACCGAAGATACGGAACAACACCCGGAACAGGACAACGAAAACGAAACAATAGAAGACGACCACGAACCGGACTCGCCCATTGATGAGCAGGAGAATCATGATACCATTTCTGAAGCAAAACACTCACCCACGACGGAGCACAATAGTGTACTACCGCTTACAGAGGAACCGAGAAAGGAAGATGAAATACCGGAAGACAGAGAACGTTCGACACAAAACGAAGCGGCTGGAGCGCAGGCAGACGACAGCGTTCTACCATTGACACAAGAACCAGAGGAACGGAATGCCGGATTGGCCGACGGTGGAAATGCCGCAACAAATATAGCTCAAACAAAGGAAATAATAGCAGAAGAAGAACCATCTGTGCCAGTTGAAGCTGGCTTGCCGGAAGCAGAAGCTGCTTTTGAACCACCAAGTAATGGTGCAAACCACATATCAGCAACCGAATCAATACCTCCATCAGAAGTTCCAGAGCAACAAGCTTCCAATGAGCTCTCAAAGGAGACGGAAGAAAGATTAGCAGCAGCAGCAAAAGAAAGAGATGACTTACGGGTTGAGGTTACAAAGCTGCGGAAGTCTCTGGAAAGTATCCAGCAAGAGCACGAGGCAAAGCTGGCTGGACTAAAAACACAAGTTGAAGATGCCGAATTAGGCAAAGAGCATGCAGAGGTTCAATATAAGACGCTGCTGGGCAAAGTCAATACTATTAGAGCACAGCTGGGAGAAAGGCTCAAGGCGGACGCGGTACGTTTGATCGAACGTCGATGTTTGTGTTGAAGTACTGACATCCATTATAGGAGGACCTCGCACAAGCAAGAAACCAGATTGAGGAGCTTGAAGAGCAGAATAGACAATCGCAAGAGGATAGAGAGTCACTACAAAAACACAATAGAATTGTACAGGAACAGAATGAAGCATTACAAAAGCAGATATCCGACATCGGCAAAGAACGGGACGAAAGAGCCCATGAAGTTGCAGATTTGCGCAGTCGGGCCAATACAACACAACAGAACTGGATTAGCGAAAGAGATGATCTCATTCGACGAGAAGCATTGGCTCGGGAAGAGTTTGAAACAGCTAGGCAGGCTATGCAAGACTGGGAAGTGTTGGCGATGGAGGAAAGGTCGATAAGAGAAGGTCTTGGTGATAGAGTTGCTGAGCTGGAGGAACAGTTAGCAGCGCAACAACAAGCGTATGAACGAGCTGCCATGGAGCGAGATGATCAGTCGAGTACGGTTGACGGGCTACAACGAGCGTTGCAAGACATCCAAGAAGGTATGCTAGGGCTAGGAATTATTTTCGGTAACTGTCTTACTAACAACATTCACAGCACGAAAGCAAGAGCTACGCGAAACAGTCGAAACTTACCAAACCCAGCTCGAAGATGTCCGCAAACAGCTCAAAGTCGCAGAAGAAGCCTCCACAGGATCCCAATCCGAACTCGACAATCTAAAACAAAACCTAGATCGAGCACTTCCGTTCGAAAAAGAAGTAAAAGAGAAGAACCTCCTAATAGGCAAACTCCGCCACGAAGCCGTCATACTCAATGACCATCTCACCAAAGCTCTGAAGTACATCAAGCGCTCAAAACCGGACGATACAGTAGACAAGTGCGTTTCATTCCTGTATATATGCACGCTTCCCCACTAACATCCGCACCCAGACAACTAATAACAAACCACCTCCTCCAATTTCTCGCTCTCGATCGTAGCGACCCAAAACGCTTCCAAATCCTGCAAATCATGTCCGCCATTCTCGCCTGGACCGAAGAACAACAAGAATCCGCTGGTCTTGCCCGCCCAGGCGCATCCCACCAATCCATCAACCCTAACCTCTCTCTCCGACTACCTCTAGGTCCCTTTGTCCGCCGTGTTTCATCAAGTGCGTCGTTCCACCAACCACTATTTAGTGCTAGCTCGACGAGTTTGTCGAGTATGCAAGAGGTGACAAGTCCGAGTGGCAAGGAGAGTCTGAGTGAACTGTGGAGTGGGTTTCTGGAAAGAGAGGCCATGGAAGGGAGTGGTGTTGGTGGACGCAGGTTGAGTACTAGTAGTGCTGCTAGTGCGCCGGGTGGTGGTGGATTGCGAAGGGATATGCTTGCGAGTCCTGGGATAGGTAGCCCGACGATGTCGAGGTATGCGTTGCCGAAGATGGAAGAGGATGAGGCTGCTTAACTTAGAGCTGCAACGTATCGAACGATCTGGGAGTGAAAAATCATTCTAGTATCGTCAGCTGATTCGTGCATAAGCATGGGGTTTAGCTTTGGGAAAGTTTCTGTGGAATTGTAAAGACACTAAAAAGGATTGTAAGGTACGATAGATAATCTACACGCAAGCGAAGCGATGTTCGCCTTCTTGAACCTATACTTTACTGTTCTCCTCGACCGAATACATCTTACCTTATTGTAATCACATACCAGCCCCTTTCCGTGGGATGACCATCCTCAAACACCACTTCTCTTTCCTTCTCCTCTCTCCCCCTCCCCACCCCTACGCCAGCTACAAACTCTTTTCTCTACAATTGAGCATGTCCTCACATCCCCTCGAAATCAACGAACGAAACGAAGCCGGACAGATAATCGCAACATACATCTGCTCCTCGAACCCAGCCTCAAACAATAGCAAAGATGTCAAAGCTCCTCTTTCGCGAGTAGATGTTGTGGTATGTTTTCAAATCTCTTGCTTCTTCCCTTTCACACCTCCATTCGCTTCCTCCACCAGTCCGGACATGTGTGCGGTGCGCGGTAACAAGTGTGATCTGCGTGTAAAGGAGTGAGCAAGGTACTATTCTGTGCGCTGTGCTCTCATAGGACGAAAAGTAGACTGAGGCATGTTCTTCGAATTGTATTGGTAATGGCAAAGCTGCTACATATCACCTTCAGCCATCAGGAGTATCACCTTCTCCTGATGGCTGTGTGCAACAGTCATATTTCTAGTATCTTGAGTGTGACATCGTGCCCATGGAACATGGGAGGTCAAAGAAGTAGGATGGAGAAAGGTGCGCCGGCCGCTTCATTGACCAAGAACCACAGAACCAAAGAACCAAAGAACCTAAAGAGCAACATGATAATCCATATCATGCTGTAGAAGCTGCACCACACCACACTAGCTTCAGTTACTAATGACCCGGCGCACCTATAGCTCCCTCCCAACCCGAAATCTCTACTTCAACGCTTCATTGACATCTTCCTACCAAGTGGCTATCCTCGCTCAGTAAGCGAGGATTATCTATGGTACGTGAGTTCGTCAGCTGTGATCATATACCATTGCTACGTCGCTGCCATCACTTGAGCAGCGTAAGCAGAAAAGGATTCGATCGATAGGAGAATAAACTGATATTGGTTGGTTGTGTTAGGTATCAGATATATGTAAGTAAAGGATCTCGCTGCAAGCGTCTAGATGAGTGGAGACATCATCATGCGTCGAAGAAGCTGACATTGAAAACATCAAGGACTCCCTGCAAGCTTTCTCAAGCTCCATAGCAGGTCTTTTGTGCTCACGCGCCGTGCTTGAAGGTACGTCATACACGGGTTTTCGTTTTTACAACCTGTCCCATAGCCATCACACATCCTCCATATCACATATCCCGTCACTCCAACCATCATCCCATCCCACCCCAGCACAGCACACATTAACATTCCCCCCCTCCCCCACAGGCGTAGGCGTAGGCGACCCAACAACCACCCCCACCACCGCCCTCCTCCTCACAATAGCCCAAGAAACCCTCTCCCGCCTCTCCACCATCATCTTCGCAACCCGTTGGGGCCCAAGCATCGCCCCGGAATGCAAACGCTACCGCTTCCTCGCCGACATCTTCAACGACTGCGCCATGCTCCTCGAGTGTCTGAGTCCGCGTTTGCCGGTGCGGGGAATGCGGGTCGCGGTGCTGTGTGCGGCGAGTGTGGGGAAGGCGCTTTGTGGTGTTGTAGCGGGGGGCGCGAAGGCGAGCTTGAGTGCTCATTTTGCGGTTAGGGGGGATGTGGGGGAGTTGAGTGCGGTGGATGCGGGACAGGAGACTGTTGTTGGGTTGGTGGGGATGTTGGTATGTTTATTTTGATTTTATTCTTGTGTTTGGGGTTGTTGGTTTTTTGGGGGGCGAGCATTTTGCCTTGTGCAGTGGGCTGAGAAGTTGAGGTTGTTTGTGGCGGGAGTTCGTGACTAAAGGCGGTTCGGTTTGTGTGCTGTAATTGTGGAAGATTGGAGGTGACGAAGACGAACAAAAGCTGACGAACAACTCCTCCCCAGGCAGGCAGCCTAATAGTGCCCCACGTAACGTCTACACCAGCAATCTGGTCACTCCTAATCCTCCTCCTCATAATCCATCTCGGCACAAACTACCTCGCCGTCCGCTCGGTAAGCATGCGCTCAATCAATCGCCAACGCGCCAATATCCTCCTCTCCACCATGATCGACACCACAGGCAAAGGAGTACTATCACCACAACAAGTCTCAGCACACGAGCGTATTTTCGAGAAGGATGGATTGTTACGTTGGCACACGGATGTTCCATTAGGTGTCTATTGCCGCATTGGCGGTTCACTGAATGAAGTGCTTGGATATGTGCGGAGAGCAGCGAAGTCTTCGTCTTCAGTGGTCAACATCGACATACAAACGCTCTTCCTCAACATCTTCGTAAAGGAAAAATATATCCTCTACTTCGACCACAAGTCAGCGATGATCTTCATCGTGCTCAAGAAGGAAGCAGACACAATCGACCAACTCAAAGCATGGACGCAAGCTCTTCTTCTTGCAAAAGCTTATGCGAAACAAGATCAAGAAGAGAGAAAAGCGAATGCAAATACTGAGATCGGTGGAGGTGATCAAGGTCCGACTTCGTATTCGTCGGATCTACAGGATAGCCTTACGAGAACGTGTGAACTGTTTGTGACGCATGATGTTGAGGGTAGGCTAAGACGTGGTGGATGGGATTTGAGTGTGCAGGCGTTGGAGACGTCGTCTGGGTCGCGTGTTGATGTGGTGGGATGATGGTTAGAATTCATGAATGACTTCTTATACTCGTCAGCTCATCTTAGTGATCAGGTGGCGTATTGCAATCCTCAAAGCCCTTTCTGCTCGCATCATCGTGATGAGGTAATGTACTTTTGCAGTGTTGCTGTACGAGTATCTGGGTTGACATTGGTGATGCAAAACATATTGAAATAAGCTGCTAAAAGGTCCATGTAACATACTTGGCATATGTAAATGTATAATGCTCAAACACTGGGTCAGCGGTGGAGCATGGAAGGTGAGATGGAAGAAATTCCGAAAGAGTTTGGTGACAAGTACCAACCCAAACGGCGTCTGTCTCTCCTCTGTTTCGTGCGGCGTCTTCCGCCTGCCTGCTGGCCATGCCATGTGCATTTGGCTGTGATGTGATGAAGAACATGGAATGGAATCCGACATGGTAACCAATAACGCCTTTTCTCTTTCTTCTTTTGTTGCTTGATTCAAGTTTTTGTTGCTTTGTCATGTGTCATGACAGCGGCTTGAGGTGGTGACGATGAGGGTGAGTCATCGCTTCCAGAAACAGACGCCAGTCTTCTATAAACGGCGTGGCATTTCTTCAGCCCAAAGATACGCCAAAAGCGCGCATTATGTGGGCAGAACAGCTGGGCAGAAGACTCCTCTGCCATCTGCATCGAACTCGAAGTCGAAGTAGAATGGATTCAATAGCTTCCACAAGGTTGGGAGGAAGAAGTAAATTGGGGGCGTGCAAAGGAGGATTATGTATGTGATTAAGAAAAATGCCCTAATACGAACGCTTTTCGTTTTCCGCACCTTCCACGCTAGAAGGGCTTGAATGACCAAATCGAATCCCATTTGCTGCCAGCTTGCACAGTAAGCAAGACAAAGAAAAGAAGTTGACGTTTGGAGGCGCAGGGCTGATTCATTCTTTCATTCTTCTTTTGTTCTTTTGACGTGCCCGCTTCCCGACGATCAATTGAACAATTGAACAAGCTCCCGCTCTGTTCTGCGTCGATCATTCTCTGCCCTCCTCGGCAAGCATCAAACTATACCGCATCCCATATTCGACCTCCCTTCGTCTCTGTTTGGTCCATACTCTTCCGTCAACTGTCCTCTCGTCTCAACATCAGACCATACCCATTGCTGTCGTCGCACATCACCAGCCGTCCGTCGTCTCGTCCGCATCATCGCTGTCAACTCGTCCGCTCACTCATTGGCCGTATACGACATCAAACAATGCAATCTTGATAACCTACATACCTTCCTTTCGACAGAGCAAACACAGCATTCAAAAGACTTTACGACGTCGCTCTCTAGCAGCTCTGGATATCACCTTCAGGACAGTCATACCGGCGCTCCGCATCGTCTGCGAATGTCAGCAAGATAACGACAATAGGACAAAGTTCCTCCATAGCAAGATAGGCCCAATTGCGCTCGATAGCTCACTACAGCTATCGCAAAGCGCACCTATCCGGGCAAGCATACAAGACAGGGCACACAACCACCGTCACCGTGGCGTCTGAAAAGTTATCGTTGGCCTCACATTGGGGTCTACTCCCCAAAAACAACGAGTGCGGTCTTGTAAAGACTATGCGATTCTTCCGAAAACAACTGAACCAGCAACGACGTACATTACCTCCTCATACACAGTCTGCATCCTCGACGGCGACAACGTGCGAGTCGGACCAGTCTGCTCAAACAACACCCTTTACATTATCTCCATATCTCGAACCCCACTCGTACATTGACATCAAACCACTTCCAAATATGGCTGCACATGAGCTGGATCTACGGCCAAAGAGTACTCGTATTTCGTCGCCATCAAATCGTCTCTCCACAGCAGAAAGCTCTACACCTCCAGTATTGACCAAACGACCAACTTTGGACGACATACTAGCAGATCGATCACCACCACCATGGACATTCAAAGCTTTCGATCGATATTGCACACATAATCTATGTTCAGAAAACCTACATTTCGTTTTGGATGCAGGTCTATACACAAAAGTATACACCGAATGGAGGGAACAATTTCCAGAAGACAGTGACGATTCTGCGTTGGATCCACGAATGGCACAACTCAACGGAATCTGGCGACGACTTATTCGAGACTACATCACCCGCAATGCACCGAAAGAAGTCAACTTACCAGCCAGTGTCCGCGACATATTAGCAAAGATGCCAGAATCCGACATACCTCCCGCAGCAAAAGTATTACGACCGAGTGTACAAAAAGTGCGAGAACTAATAGAAGAATCAATCCTGCTTTCCTTCCTCAACGATAAACTCCCACAAACGCAATCAGATGAGAATATCCACCTTCGCATCTCTGCACCGCCAGAACGACCCAGCGCGGTAGATCTCAGAACACGAAGTAGCGCGGCACATATCCCGTCTATTGGCGCACCTACTGCAATATCAATACAAGCAGCATCAGCTGGGCATGGCGGGAAGAGCTCGTCTTCTGGTACTAGTAGTGGAGGCGGCATCTTCCACAAACGTGCAGTTTCAACCAGCACAGCACCATTACCGACAAATTCCATCTACTCATCTTTAAACAGCAGCACTAACGACGAACGTCCTCGTAGTCTGTTCTCCGTCAAAGAGAAGGGTGGTGCTGGCTCTGCTTCTGCTAATGTCTTTGGTGATCGTGGCGACAATAGTGAATCCGTTGCTAGCGCGCCAGGCACACCAATGCAACAGCAGCAACGACGGCTGAGTCCGTGGAGCAGCAAAGATGCTAATTCGAATAAGGAGGTGTCGGCGTGGAAGAAACTGGGGAGTAAATTGGGATTGAAGAAGAAGGGAAGTGGGACTTTGAGGAAAGATGAGCCGGTGTTTGAGGAGGAGGAATGATGCAAAGGTAGAAAACAAAGATGAAGATGGCGAGAGATGAAGAGAGACACACATAGAGGGAAACACAGAAAGAGGGAGAAAGAGAGAGACGGACTTTATCTCTTCCCGGCATGATGATTTCTTTTCACGACTATATCAAGATATGAGCGATGCGAAAAGCGAGGTTGTTTATCATGAACATTCTTGCTGGCGTTTTTTTATTTGGTTTCGGGGAAGTGGTTTTGTCTCCCCTTCTTCCTGAGGTGGAAAGACTTTGAGGGACGTGATTGTGATATCCAACTGGCATTTTTGGCCTGGCGTTGCTATTTTTATTGAATGGGAAAGGAAGAAGAGCGGCGAGAAAGGAAGATGTTTGTTGAATGGGTCCAGCTGCAATGCAAGAGTATCAGAGGAAAGCTTGCTACCTTGAAGCAAGGGACTTGGTGAAGGAAGATTGATTATGCACTCTACTCATTTTTTTTGGCATCATTGATGGAGAAGATGAAGAAGAAAGATGAACAAAACAAAACAAAATAAGAGTATACAACGCACGCGATATTGTATCCGAGCGCTTCTATAAACTGATAATGACATTACGAACGAGCCTTTCTCTGTCTTTACCTTGTCCTGTACGCTGTGCTGAGCTGAGTTTGTTTGTGCGCCTTAATGCATGGTTGTAGTTTGTTCCTCCTTTCTTGCCACGAGCGTTGCTTGCTTCTATTCTTTACTACCATTGCAATCTACGCCTCCTTCTCTCCATGTACTATTCCTTCACCTCACTGATCTGCTTTTGCGGCCTTTCTTTTTCTTCGCCAAGCGAAACGCGACGCTGCTTTGCATCAGTATCTCCTTTCGAACAGTCAATCAATTTGGTCTCGTAGATGTAGGTGTGTGTGTGGATGCATAGTCTACTTAAAGTGTAGTATATAATGCAGTCTTGAGGCATTACTCTTGCGGTATTAACGTACACATAAACGAATACCGTGAACATCTACTGCTTCTTATACATTCCATCGTCTTTCTCTGCTCCAAAGAAAAAGAGAGAAGAGAGATAAATGAAAACATGAAAAATGAAAAATGGAAGCAGGGCCATGTATTTGTTGCATATTCTAGTATTGTACTGTGCACTCGTTTTGCTTTACACATTTCCCGAACTCGGCAAATTCTGGTCTTGTTCTTGTTCTTCATCTTCTGTTCTTGTTGCTTGTCTTGGTGCTGAGTGAGTGGATTCATGCATGGATAGATATGATCATGGCACTTGGCGTCGGCGAAGTGTTGTATTGTGTTGTGTTGTGTCGTCACTACATGAAAGAATGATCTGAAGTAGGGTCGGGCGATGCAACTCGAAGGCTCGATGACGGATGAAAAGCACTTACCTCACTGGAATCACTGAGAAGAGAAAAGAAAGGAAAGAAGAGAAGAGCTCGTGAGCGATGCGCTGCGATTGGGAATGGGTGAGTCTTTCCCCTTTTTTGGCGCTTTGATCTTGTGTCTTGTACTAAGGTCAGGAGCATGACGCGGTGATTATCATTGACATTGTAGAGACAAGAAGGAAGAGAAGTGGTAGGTTTCTATATGAGAAGATTTAGTCATGTATCGTGTTTTGTAGCTTGTGTACTTGTTATGTTACTTGGTCCTTTCTTTGAGCAGTGGTGAAGCAAAGACTTTTTCTATTCATTATAGCTCTTGCAGTTTTGTATTAGTCCATCATTTCTTTGTAGACGTGGCCAGCGGGTTCTTTTTTGCGTTATGGCTCATCTCATCGATCTTTGTGCTGGTTGGTTATGTACATTCGCAGCCTACTCAACCTCCATCTCAGGTACTCCAGTGCTTGGTATTCAGTCACGTACTCATCCTCATCCTCTTTCAAGCTTCAATCATTCTTTGAGTCCTCAGTCATTCTTCGGTCCTCGGCCAATCTTTCCAGTCATCAATCATTCTTTAGCCTGTAGCCATTCTTTCAGTCCATAGTCATTCTTTCGAGCTTTAATCATCCGTGAGATCAATAGTGTCGACAGTCCTTTTCTTGACAGGTCTCACTTCGATAACCTCAATCTCGCCATCATCGTCTTCTGCATCTCGTTCTCTCTTGACTTCTGTCTTGACCTGTACTGCCAACATCGTCTTCTGTGCTTCGAGCTTCTCTTTCCTAATACGATTCAGCTCTCGAAGCTCCTGCAGGCTCAGTGTCGATTCGTCTCTCTCCTCCAGTGGAACTGGTGTTGGCTCACGAGGGATAACGCGGAGTCCTAACAATGCTTCTGAGACTGATTGTTAGGCAATTTATCACGTCTGAGCTGATTTGAAGCTTCTTACCTCGTGAACGGTATTTGAAATTGTAACTAAGTAGAGGCGTGTCGCGAGCATCGATCCAGTCTACGCTGACGGTGTTGATTTTTGGAAGGGTTCGTGGCGGTCTAAAACTATCGCGGCTTCAGCATGATGTCTGGCTTATATCGAGAGCAAATACTTACCCTATAGCATGCGACAAAGCTCTTCCTTTTAGAGCCTTTTCCGAAAGCTGACCAAGATCGTTGCTCTGGTTTTCTTCGTATCCCGTATAGTGCTTGATGACGCCTTGAGCAGTAATTCTACTGACTGTGAAAGAGATCACGCCTGTTTGTTGCAGTTTGAAAACAATTTCAGCCGTAGGCTTCTGTGTGATATCCTCGACTGAGTCCTGATCAGCTCTATGTAGCAAGATTTGTAGATCTCTGTACGAACCAATTGACAACTTGGAGAAGCTGAAGCTCTTTTCGTACCACTGGTGCCTTGTAGATAGCGATGACCATTCACAAGACCCGTCATGCCATACTGCAATTGTGCGATGTTTATTACATAAGATGCCATGTACATGCCGTCTACATAGACTTGGATTGCCAGATCAGTTCCTTTGTATGTAAAAGTCCGACTGAAAGTGTATCGAATAATAAACACTTCGTCATTAACGGCTTCGATATATTTGGTAGTGCTTTTTCGGAACCCTTCAGTGTCATCGTGAGTTTCCTCGTCATCGTCATATTCGGTCAAAGGTTGGCCATTAACGAGGACTTCAACGTTCAGACCTTGAACCTCGTCGATGATAACCATCGTGCGAGTGGCTCAAAACGAGGTAATGCAATCTGAAGAGATGGCAGGTGACGTTTGATGTGTGAGACGGATCTTGCAAACGCAAAGATCAAACTGCGGAGGAACAGTTACACTCGATTTGTGAAGATGTGAGGAAAGTTGAAGACAATAACACAAGACATAATAGGAGAAGAGAAGAGAATGTGGCTGGAGCAGGACGCAGGGCGCTTCGAAAGTCAAATAAGTTCAAGTCTCAGATCTCAAACGACCAAGGTCAAGTCCGCGTCCACCACACCGCGCCTTCCGAAAACACGTCGTCACGTGAAACGACGTAACATCAGGTCAATGAACTGCTTACAGAACTTCTTCCACTTCAGCTATCGCTTCTTTCTTCACCTTCTTCTCTTTAGGCACAACAACTTTCTCCTCGTATACCTCTCTCACATCCACCTTCTGCCACTTTTGCCTACACTGCTCAGCGAGAAACTTGATGCCCCATTCCTCACAAGCAGCATGTCCGACACAGACAATAACAACTCTGTCGGCGTAATGTGTTTGCACATGAGCTATACCAGGAGCGCGAGGTGCGCCTGTCAACATGAGGATGGATCCTTTTGGGTTGATGTCAGATGGCTCGTCATTGACTGGAGGAAGTAGGGTTGGGCTTGTAGTAGTATCAATAGTTTCCTCAACCACAGTCTCAGTACTCGACGCTTCTTCCGGCGCAGCACTTTGCGGTGATTGTGCAGTGTCTTTGAATTTTCCAGTAAGACCAACAGGCTGCCACTTAATCCACCCACCAGCATAAGCGGCTGAAACTGCGCGCTCGACTTCTTCGGGGTGGAAGGCATTCATGATTGCTATGGCTGTAATAGGTTTGTCTGGTGTAAGTGAGCTGACGTGTGCACGAGCAAGTAGAATGCTAGGAGGAAGTGGTGTAGGAGGAGGAAGAGGAGTCTTCTTTTGACGTTTGGACGGCTTTCGTGATATTTCTGTTTGCGTAGGAGGATTGTTTTCTGTAGATATCGGTAGAGCGAGAGCATCGGGGACAGTGGTCGCGGAAGTGTGGTTGTCTGCTTGCGAGAAATCCTGCTCAGTAATCAGATTCTCCTGCTTGGGTAACGAGGAAAATTCGAACACTTCTCCAACACCAGCAAACTCCTTGTTTATCCTCGCTAGCATGTCCTTCAGTGGCACGGATCCTGCTTTCTTTCTAGTGGCCTCAGCCTCTCCTAAGTCACCAGAAGCGACAAGTCTCACAGCGCCATCCACATCCTCATCACCTCTCTCTTCCCTTGACTCTCCAGCCTGCACTCCCACCATCTCATGACTTTCGCCCTTTCCAAACCCGAACCCTCCAACAAGTCCAATCCTCCTCTCCTCGTCGCCCTTGTAGCCCTTGAGGCAGACACAACCTGTTGCTTCTTCTTGAACATGTTCGTCCCCCTTTCTTGCCTCCCCAACATCCACGCCCAGTCTCTCAGCCAATTGGACATTCCAGCCCACAGTCAACGTCTCATCGAATCCAGTATGACTGCTCAATACCGTCGTCCCTCTCGGCACTTTCCACCGCTCCAGCGACCAAGGACGGTGTATAAATGCTGCTGGTGCTGCTGAGTGCGCAAAGAGCGACTGAGATGCTCTGGAAAGGGACGTATATACGCCTGGTGTAGTTGTTATACTGAATGTAATATGCGAGACTGGTGTTTTGTTCTTGCGTCGTTCTTGTTTTACTTCATGACCGTCGTCTAGTGCGAGAGAAGGTGTTGATGTCGCGTCAATACGGCTGGGAACTGCTGCTGATATTGAAGTTGAGGAGGGAGGAGGAGATTTTTGGCGCATATATTGTGGAGGGACGTGGTAGAAATACTCGACATCTCGAGGACGGGGCAATGGCGGAAGAAAGCTGGCGAGGAAGGTTGCTACATCGTCGTGGGTAGGAGGAGAGTTGCGTTGGAACATCTTACTTAGGCGAATGCCCATGTGGTGGAGGATGGTAAGGCCAGAATCATCGAGACACGAGGTGCATGGAGAAGTCGTGACATCATGTTTATTTTGAGACTCGAGTCGATGGCAAGTTCACTCTATCAGTGAGTGTCATTAGCTGTGTCATCCCCAAGACGCAAAGATATGTGTCCGCATTTGTAGAAATTGTGTGTGCAGAAGTCCTGTACAATAATTATATAGTCTGGAAAAGCGTCCCTGACTCTTCACTCCATAACACATTCCCCCAACACCATCACTACTTCTTCTTCGTCGATTCCGACTGCTTCAAATACCCTTGTAACGCCTCCTCATCCTCCGGTCCAAAGGACTTCTTCATCCACTCACTCTCCGCTCCCACCATCGCGGCCTCAGTACCAGGACTCGCGAATCTTACCAAGCCTCCCACAATCTGCCTATCCTGCGCCTTATCCAGCGCTCTCAATCCTCTCCTCATAAATGACACTACCAGTGCAACCTTCGTCCAATCCACGTCCTCCCTTGCTTTGAATACATTTCGCCATACAGCCGCAGCTAACACAGCATCACCACGGATCAGCCCTTCGTCGTAAGCTGCTGTTACACCTCGCCATTGGTCGTAGAGATCTTTAAGGTATTTGTTGCGTACACCACGGGCGGAGATGCCGTGAAAGATGGTCATTCGGTGTTCCGCTTCGTAGAAGAAGTGGTCGTGCAGGTGTTGTAGCCAGAGAGTGGAGTATTGTTGAGGGAAGTAGCGAAGGCGGACAGTAAGGAGGTACATGTGTAGCATTGTCACTTGCGACCATGCTGCAAATCCTGGTGGGAGGCCGAGCTCTATGAATAGAAGTGCGTTAGCCTGTATAGATGTAGGTATCTTGACAATTATTACCTTCATACCACCACCCGGTGCCCTGCCCTATATCCTCCCCTGCCTCATTCTTTGGAACCTCTTTGCTGCCCTCAAATGCTTCTGGCACGACATAATCGGCCTGTCGTGCGCACTCTTTGAAAAGTGCCTCTGTGGCTCCTCGGGCAATATATGTTTCTCCAATGTCACCCGGTAACCCACGAATCTTGCCTCCTGCAACTGCGACACCCGGTGCGGCTCCCGGCTGTGTTTGCGCGAGTGCTGGCTCCGGTAAACCGGCGGAAGCGTATGTTCTTGTTGTTCTTGAAAATGGGGATCGAGGTGTGATTGATACTGTAGCTGCTCGCGAGACAGGTGATCGTGCCTGAAGGTTATTGGTATCAGAAGGATTATAGGGTTAATAGGCAGCAGTGTATATATACCTCCAGAGGAGTAGCTCGAGCCTGACGGCGTAGTGCTACTAAGCAACTACGACAGACTGCTGATGTATTTGCCATTCTTCGATTGCTGGAGTACTACGAAATGCAGGCGATAGAGACGGGGATTGATTGCGCTTTGCTGTCGTTGTTAGTAGTGTTGCTATATGGAATAGATGTATACATGTCGCCGAGATCTCAAAACATTTGGTGGTGATCTCATTGCCACACTGAACCAAAGTTAAAACGAGCTTGGCACTTCTCCTGAACACGAACGACTACATGTAAGGAAAGGTATGTGGACAGATTATTTGTACTTATATAGATATCTGCATTTTTTTTATAGGATCATGACAGTGCTGAGCTGGGTGTTCTGGTCACCATACAAGGCCTCATCCCATCCTCTATTTAGATGGTCAAAGACCCTTGAAGCCTGATATCCAAGACAGAAGCTCCAACATAGATGGGATAAGTCCCAGCTTGCAAAACCCACTGCTGGTCAACCACACTCCAAGTGCTCAAATCCCTCCTTGTCAACTGCAAGGTAACGCACTGAGTCTGGTTAGCCTTCAAGTTGATCTTGTCGAAACCTCTCAACTGCTTGGCTGGACCATTGGGAATACCAATATAGAGCTGGGGCACTTCCATAGCAGTGACGGAACCAGTGTTCTGGATGGAGAAGGTGACAGTGGCGATGTTGTTCCACAGTGAAGGAAGACCACCTTGCACAGGAGCAGTTGTGCTTGCCTTGTTGGAATCTGGTGGTAAGTATGTTAAAGTGTTGTTGCGGTGCATGGTCGTGCTGAGACCACTGTAGCAGAAGGTGGAGTAGGTGAGACCGTATCCGAACTCGAATCGGGGCTGGATATTGTGTGCAATGAAAGCTCGGTAGTCTATATATAAATGTAAGTCACCATTTACGTCCGTGATAAATAGCATAGGGCTCTTACCAATGTAGACACCCTCAGTAAAGTTGTCCTGAGGGTAGAAGTACGTAAGAGAGCCTTCAGGACCAGCACCAACAGGGTGAAGTAGTGCACCATAGTCAGAAGCATTCTTAGCAGTGGAGTAAGGCATGCGGCCGGAGAAAGATCTTTCACCAAACATGAGGTTGGTCAATGCTCGACCAGAATCTTGACCAGGAAGGTGCGCGTAGACCACGGCAGTGACATTAGGGTGCTCGATCCATGCATCGACTACTCTGATGCCGGCGTTGTGAAGTACAACAATAGTCTGGGAGAAGATCAGTAAAGCATTGTGCAAAGGAAAGGCTATTCTTACGTTGTTGCAGTTGTCAGCGACGTTGTTAACCAGATTGTCGGAGAACTCATCCTCAAGTGCTGGACGGTCAGTTCCCTCGTTGGAGAAGGCGTTGATGAAGACCACACATGCATCGGAAGCCTGGTCGACGAAGGGAGCTTCTGACTCGAAGTCCCAAAAGATCTGGAAATCCCTGGTGTACGCTTCCTGCTGGAAGGCATCATAAGGTGCTGAGATATAAGGAGGTGTGTTAGCTCCAGAGCCTCCTCCACTAATTATGGTGCCATTGTAGGCGGCTGGAGGGAGAATGCCGCTTCCGTTGATGAAAGCATTAAACCAACTATTGGCTGTTTGGTTCACAAAGGTGATAGAGTCGGCGCTAAGCGCGAAAGGGCCCAATCCCATTCCATCAGGGTTGCGGGTTCCCGCAATGACCGCATCATAACCGAAGAGGGAGATGAGCTGAGGGTTCTTGAACGGAAGGGCATTGTTAATGTTCTTAACCAAGACATGACCTTCCTCTGCTTGCGCCAACAGATTCGGCTTGCTGGCAGGATCTTTCACGTTTGTGTACTTGTGAGGGACAAGGAGGCTTGCTGGCATGCCCGATCCGAGAGCTGGATACTCAGGAAGATTGGCACCGATGAAGTACCAAGCCGCAACGATACGTGTGGCCATATCATCGAGACGAGCCTGGCTGAGGGTTCCGTTGACAACAGCGTTTGCAAGGGTTCCATTGTCCCACATCCCGGCAGAAGAAGGCATCGCCATATCGAGACCAGCAAGTGCCTAGTATTTCATTAGTTTTGTAAGGGGTAAGGTAAGGAGCAAGGACTTACACTGGCCAAACCAGTTTGTTGACCACCCCAATCTGAGGTACAGTAACCTTGAAAGCCCAGTTCGGTCTTCAAAAGTCCGTTCAGGACCTTGCTATTCTGCGTAACCCAAGAGCCATTGATTCTGTTGTAAGAAGCCATAACACTCATGGCACCGGCCTCGACTGCATCCATGAAAGGCCACATGTAGAGCTCGTGAATCGTCTTATCGTCGATGTTTGAGCTGGTGCTGGACTGGTTAACGAAATTCGGGATTCTGTAAAGCTCTTGCTCGTTTCCAACAAAGTGCTTCATAGTGGCGATGACTGATTGTTGCAGGCCAGTAATGGTCTGAGAAGTGAGCTGGCCAGCGAGGTAAGGGTCATTGGAGAAGCCTAACAAGTTAGTCATTGTACAAGATAACAGATGGTGAGACTGACCCTCCCAATTTCTTCCACCCAGTGCGATTCTGCCCAATGGACCACCTACTGGACCGAGGCAAGCGTGAACACCTTTGTTCTTGAACTCTCGACCCATGTTGACGGCACGCCTATGAGCAAGATCGCGGTTCCAGCTAGCACCGACGTGAAGTCCAGCAGCATATGCGTTGACACCATCTGTGCCTCTGACACCATTACCCTGGTTGTGGTTAGCGAAGTTCAAGCAACGAACAGGTATAATACACACGGCGTCAGCAAGGCAAAGTCCAGGAAATCCCACACGCGGAGCACCACCAGACACACCAGAACAGCCATTTGAAGTGTCGGTGTGACCATATGTCAAGTTGTTCTTCTCCTGGTTGGTCATCTGGGCGACTAAAGTCTTCGCTTGAGCATAAGCATTGGCCCATCTTGGACCTCCTGATCCAGTACCGACGGCTACACAATGTGAGTATGGTGGGCACATGGATTGGATCAGACGCTATCTCAACTTACGGCCAGGTAGAACCGGTGGTGATCCTCCATAAGACAAAGGATCACCATATGGATTGACTAGAGCCTCAGCAGAGGAAAGTAGCAATAGCCCAGCAGCGAGGAATTCTATGGAGCCCTTCATTCTGTATGAGCTTATGAAATGTGCAGAAGTTATTTGAAGAAGATGATGGGTTGTGTCCACAGCTTTATAATCCACTGCGCCAAGTCACAGCCTATGGCCGGATCGACACTCATGCACAATCCGAGGCCCATGTCCAGGCAAAGCATGAGTTGGCCAAGCGATATTCATCTGACCTCCCCGTCATAGTGCTCATGTGGGGTGCTGGGGATATCCCAGGCACAGATCGAGCTTTCTCCCACATCATAACAGGCACAAGCTGCAGAAAAGCTTGACGGTCAAACATCGGGCACGTTAGAAGAGGTCATTCACGTTTTGATGTGTCATCGGCAGATATTGTTACTGGGTAGACGCCCGAAGTGGTGCCGTTTCGACCTTCTTACTGAAGCTAGAGGGGGGCGTTACCACCTTGGCAATTGTACGGAGAGGCCGAAGAAGAGGGGAAGCTTGGGGGAGAGTGGATGAGCTGAAGTGGCTAGCATGACTCAAGGCTGTTGCCGACGAGACGCCGGTATTTTTACCACTCCTGACGACAACCATCAAGCGACTACACTTCTCTCCTCCCCCGTCCTCATGGAGTTGAGCATTAGGCTATAGGGAGACTCATCCCGTCCCTGCTTGCTGTATATGTTGTGCTTTGCCTCCCTATAGAGGAGTTTTCTCAAGGCTTTACAAAGGCTACATTTTTTACCCCCAAATCCTGTTAGTTCTACTTTAAACGTTATGCACAGCCCCTCGATACATGCCACAGTGGAGTGTGGCAGAGTCTAGGCAGGAAAAGCCGCTAGGAATTTGACCATGCTTCATGCAGACCTCCACGGTCATCGGCGCCAAAAGACGAAGACATGATACGTGATGCAAGACTATCACGAACGGAAACTCTGGCATCCGAATCTCGAAATGCAGAACTGCCAGCATCAACAACCCACACTTTCCATTTCAATTGTCCTACGGATTGTAACTAATGAGCTCGATTTTTATGCCAACTTCTCTTCCCTCCTCCGCGAACGCGACAGGAGAACATCCAACACAAAGGAATTAGATGAGTAGCGCATGCAATCACTCGTCGGGAGCTCTCCATATACAATCATCAAACTCGGCATCTCCATCCGTCAACTCAGGCGGCCACATCGGTCCAGTTCGCCTCTCTTCCATCAATCCTTCGGTATTGATGATTCTATTCGAAACCCACACGTACACGACAATCTCCAATTTGATCTGCACAATGGGCTGTATGCCGCTGTAAGGCGAGTGTCCCCACGGATTGATGTCGTTTGTATTTCGAATTTTGTTCAGGAGGTCGTTTGCTGCGCGGTTGTAATGTTTGGCTATTTCTGGCAGGATGCTTGAAAGGCAGTGCTCGGCAAAGACGTGTGATCGTTCATGGTAGGGCCGTATGAGGACAATTTGATTGCCTACGTAGGTGAGTTGAAGCCCCGTGGTATATGAATATAGATCTTACGTGTTGAGGGTGCACCGACTACCTCTACGTCGTCCGATACAAGACGCAGAGAACCTGGTGGGTTGTGATCAGGCGAAAATGGATGATAGGACATGTCACGGTGCGGCTGCCGAGTGTTTTTGCACGACCGAAAGCACATCTGGAATGATTTTTGGATTGTGTGACGTGAGGACGTGTCTGGTCACACAAGGTGTCACGGGCTCGGTCAGGTGCATGATGGGTCGCTACAGAGATTTGTCCAAGAACTGGGCTGACTACTTGATTTACAGTTTTTGCAAAGAGTTGATACAATGAAGGTGTTCACGAAGCACATTACTCACGTGGCACCAGCAACACCACTGCTTGCCTCCTGAACCTTAACCTCGCCCTTCTGTATCTCCGCCACCTTTTGCTCGCTCTGCTCGGGCTTAGTAGGTGCACCGGCAAAAGCTTGCTCAAAGTCTGCAACGATGTCGTCAATGTGCTCTGTGCCTACCGAGATGCGAACGAGATCTTCGGTAACACCACTACCCGCACGCTCTTCGTCGCTGAGTTGTTCGTGTGTCGTGGACCAGGGATGAATTGCGAGCGTCTTCGAGTCGCCAACACTGCCGACGATGGTGATTAGCTCCATTGCCGAGCACTCTCCAACACTGGGACGACTCTTCCGAGCTGGATCATATTACAAGCATCAAGAAAACACTCACTTTGCTAGATTGCTTATAAGCTTGAAACGGTCAACCACACCCTGGCCAGCCTCACTCCCACCCTTGACCCCAAAGCTCAAGACGCCGCCATAGCCCCTTTTCAAATACTTCTTCGCTGTTTCGTGGCTAGGATGACTTGGTAGCCCTGGATAGCTGACCCATTTGACGTTCTCGTTCTGCTCGAGCCATTTGGATAGAGCCAGTGCGTTGTATGCATGACGCTCCGCACGAAGCGATAGTGTTTCGATACCCAGAAGTAGCTGCTGAGCAGCAAAGGGGTTCAAGCTTGCACCAAGATCCCGAAGGATCTCGACACGGACCCGGATGGCAAATGTCAACGGACCGAACGTATCCCAGAACTTCATGCCGTGATAACTAGCTGAAGGCTCAACCATAGCTGGAAAGCGATCAGCATGGGCACCCCAATCAAAGTTCCCAGCATCGACGATGAGGCCTCCAATCGTTGTGCCATGACCACCAATCCATTTGGTGGCCGAATGAAGGACAATATTAGCACCGTGAGTGATGGGGCGAATGTAATATCCACCAGCACCGAAAGTGTTGTCCACCTAAGATGCATTAGCTGACCATAAAAAAGCAGAGCAACGATCGAAATTGCCTCGTTACTCACAATCAGCGGTACTCCCTTCCTCTTCGTCACAGTTGCGATGGCTTCGAGATCCGCAACATCGTAGCGCGGATTGCCAATACTCTCCACATATACTGCCCGAGTCCTGTCGTCAATCGCGTCCTCGATACCCTTTACAAGCTCATGCTGGCTCTCACTTCTCACGAATTTGGTCGTGACGCCTAGTCTCGGCAAGAATACCTTGAGCTGATTGTACGTGCCGCCGTAGAGACTGCTACTTGCGACGATGTTGTCCCCAGTCGCGACTAGCGCAGCTAAAGCCATGAACTGTGCGGACTGACCGGAGGCGGTGGCGACAGCTGCCACGCCGCCCTCAAGAGCTGCAATGCGCTTCTCGAGGACATCGACAGTAGGCTACGAAGGGGTCAGGAGTGACATGCTGAAGGATCATAAATCTACATTACATTCATCATACGTGAGTAGATATTGCCGAACTCCTTGAGACCGAACAGTCTCGCACCGTGAGCACAATCATCAAAGACGAAAGACTGTGGACCTGTTTCAGAGGGATATCACTGATATGGTTATTGCGAGGCGTACAGTTGTGGCATATATTGGCACAGCTCTAGACTTTGTGGTTGGATCCGGCTCCTGCCTAGCAATATGATACCAAATCAGCTCACTTGTGCTATTGGAAGCAGAGACGGGCAGTCGTGCTTGTAGTCGTATGAGAGTGATAGCTCAGCATAGAAGACACATACCCAGCGTGTAGCTGCAGAGTCTCGAATTTCAACTCAGCTGCCATTGATATCGTCGTAATAAATCACGATGAAGATGAATATTGATCGACTCGAGAGGTGCAGAAATGAGGATAGAAGCGTACTAGGTAGGCTCGAGTCCCAGCACTCTCGAAGGCAGTGAGACCAGTAAGCACGCCATTCTCGCTCCTCATTGTATACATACGTTAGTAATATTTCTCGTCACGTGACCCAGAACTGCACACGAGATATTTGCCTCAGTCTTCTGTCTTCCTTCTTGTTACCCTCTCGCGGCGCTCTTGCTGCCGATTTTGCGAAAGATGCGGGACTGCTGGCAATATGATGCTTCGTCAATCAGCGCAACAGCAAGACAACAAGATTTGACGGAGTTGTTCCAGCGAGGTCTGCCACTGACTGGTAAGCAGTACGATGCACGATGACCTGAGACATTTTGCATAAGCTTTGGAGCTTATTCTGACGATGTGCCCTGTTCTCGCATCGTGATTGAACTACAATCCCATTCCTGTTCCACTTCTTGATGTCGACCTGCATTCCCCTTCTGGAGAAGATTGATACGCATGCGATATGACTTTAAGATCAGCCCACACCTGCTGGTGCAAATGTTGAGCACTCTAATACACTCCGCAAGACAAACAGAGCATGTAACGCGACGTTGATATGTGGGATGGAGGCATTGTGACGTTCGAACTAACATGCTGTGCTGTCAAGAGCAGCTCACCAGTAATCATAAGAAAGCACTGGCCGACATCATATCTCGAATTTATCTAGCTCATCCTCTGCACTCAGATTCTCTAGATCTTCCTTCAGTTCGACTACACCTCTTTAGTAATTCACATCTTTCACCTCTCACTGCCAAACGACACTGCATCCTTTGCCTTCACACAAATAATGTACACCACTTCCCTTATCTCTCTTCTTCTGGGCACTGCCTTGGCTCTACCCTCCACAATCTCCAAGCCAACCTACAACGTCTGCCAATCAGGCAAATACAACGTCCTCAAGCAAACTGCTCGCGTTAGTCTACCGCCGCTTTTTCGACAAAATACAGGGCACGCTCACTACTAACCAACATCTCAGTTCGACAACGATCCTAATAGCATCCCTAGCACAGCTACCGGCCCTATCAACGAATACCTCGACATCTTCTAGAACGGCATGGGTCTCGATATAACTGCCGGCAGCCAGAACATCGGCATCGTACCACGATCACCCCCGAACACCGCCGCGTTCGCTGTCGGCGATCCAGCCACCTTAGAACAAGGCCAACCCGCCATGACCACCGTCTACGACGACTCGACCGTCTTCGCCTTCGATCTGCACAGTTTCTTTTTCGGGTTCGTCACGGGACTGGAGGCTTCTTTTGCCGGCCTGCCTGTATCTGGTAGTCTGACTGTCACTGGTATTGATACGACTGGTCGTACTGTCGGCAGTCAGACAATTGAGTTTGTCGGACAAGGTCTGCTGCAGCAGCAGATGATTCAGGCGGTTTTGGGACCTGAATTTAGCTGTTTGAGACAGGCTGTGTTCCAGATCAATGGCCCGGCTGATGGATTGACGAGCGCAACGGGAAATGCGACTATTGCTGCCTCTACTGATGACTATCAGTACACAGTCCAGGATACGATGTGTAAATGTGTGTGCGGATCGAATCTCGATTAAGATGAGGACGGTATCGGCGATACCCAGGAGACCTAGTGACCAAGTAGGTTCACTTATATGAGGATGTTGGCTTTGTAAGCTTCTCTGTTGTAACTTCTTTTCATCTAATAGTAATTATCAAAAGAGTATCTTACACTGCTACGGAGCACGTGCGATCAGTCTGTCTCCTGCACGACCCTCCGACCATCCGACAATGATCTAAGAGTGACTGCAGCTTGTGCACATAGTCTCAATATTGTTTGCTCGCACTCTTCTTTTTGCTCCTCTTTCAACCATTCACACACATACTCACATGATCAATGTTGAAAATGGCTCAAAAAGCAATCCCAGTTATTCTCTGCGGTCGATCCTCATCAATGGCAAAGACTGTTACCCAAGGCCTGTTGCCTGAAATCGATGGTACTGTTTCTCTTTATCCCAGAGACGCTGGATCCATACTAAAACTGCATATTCAGTACGATACGTCATCCTAGGGCCAGAAGAAGGCATTAAGCAGCTTCCTCAGCTACTAAGCAAGACACGACTATAGTCGAGCACCACTGAAACTCAACGACCAGTGGCAGTGATCACGGGAGCCGCGTACAACGACGACGAAGTCTTGCAGATGCAGGCTAGTTGTGATCAGGAGGAATTGAGTGGAGTTCATTGGTTTAGAGCAGGTCAGAGATCGGACATGCCGCCTCCTGGACCTGCGTATGGGCAAAGGATGGCTGAGAGGGTGAAGACGCTCATGCGAAGGTTGGAGGAGGATGGGCAGTTGGGAAAGGCAGAGCCTGGGGAGCAGGTGGAGTTCTGAGGAACTCGAGTGATGGGAGTGAAAGGGTGGCTTGGATGTGGTCAGTTGTTCTGTACGCTCACAGCGGCTGCTGTGATGCCCAAGGCCTGTCGTAGCTCAGTCATGGAATGGCATCTCTATCCTCAGGCTCGACTTGAGGCTTCTTGAGCACGTTCAAGGTTGACATGCATAGAATCACAAAGCAATGGCAAATGGCAGCAGCAATATATATACAGTACCACGCAGTACCGCACCTGATTATTAATCTCACATGATAAGGTACCATCAACATTTCCAATGGCAATATTTCCAATATTTCCAATATTTCATCATACACCACCCCGATCTCACATCCCACCTCCGCTCCCACAATATGCCTTCGCCCCAACCACCCTCACCAATCCTCCTCTCGACACTGTCCCCCACCTCCGTCTCACGGACTTGGCAATCCGCACCGCATCCCACCCTCCCCCTCCTTGCAACAGCCTGCAGTGACAAAACCGTGCGCATCTACTCACTCACCTCCTTCACGCTCCTATCAACCATAACAGGCGGTCATCGGCGCAGCATACGGACATGTGCGTGGAAGCCCACAGCAAAAGCAAGTGCGCCAGTGTTAGCAACGGGGAGTTTCGACGCTACTGCTGCGATATGGGTTGGTAATACTACACATAGGGAAGATGACAGCGAAAGGGCGGATCGTGCGCGAGAACGAGAACAAAGTATGAATGGTAGTGAAGAGGCAGGAGAAGAAGACGACGAAGACGACTACCACTTCGCCGTCGTGCTCGAAGGCCACGACTCCGAAATAAAGTCGCTATGCTGGTCCCCATCGGGCACCTATCTCGCAACCTGTTCCCGCGATAAGTCCGTTTGGATCTGGGAGTCTTTAGCCTCCTCCTCTAACAACACATTCGGGTACGCCGGGCCCTCCTCAGGCGCAGATGATGATGAGGACAACTATGAAACCGTTGCGGTGCTGCAGGAACACGATGGCGATGTCAAATGCGTGGCGTGGCACCCGGATGAGGAGACGTGTTTGGCGAGCGCGAGTTATGATGAGGGTGTGAGGGTGTGGCGGGAGGATGAGGCGGATGGGGAGTGGGGGTGTGTTGCTGTTTTGGAGGGGCATGGTGGGACGGTGTGGTGTGTTGATTGGGAGGGAACACAAGGCACCCAACAGACGACCGCAGCGCGGCAAGATCGGGTTGATGCTGCTGGTGCTGATGAAAATGATACAAGTGATGATGGACAAGCACAAGCGATATCAGGACCCCGAATCGTAACATGCTCAGACGACAAGACGATACGGATATGGCGACGCAAGCCCAAAACACCAAAACCCGCACCAGCTGCTGGACCGAGGATACCGAGTATAATACGCAGTGCAGGACAGGAAGAGGAATGGTATGAGGAAACACGACTACCACAACGGCATGAAAGGGCGATATATTCCGTGGCGTGGAGTAAGAAGATGGGGAGGATTGTTAGTGCTGGGAGTGATGGGATGATTGTGGTGTATGAAGAGAAGGCGTCGGCTGAGGCAGACGTGACGATGCAGGATTCTGGCGATAATGAAGAGCGAGAGTCGAGTAAGCCGAAGGAGTGGAAGGTTGTCTTTGAAGTGCAAGCTGCGCATGGAGTGTTTGAGATAAACCATATATGCTGGTCGAAACGATGGGATAGAGGAAAGAGCAGCGAAGACGAAGAAGTTGTGATAAGTACGGGCGATGATGGAGAAGTGAAGGTATGGACAGTAGATAATGCATGATACCCATAATACAACCAAGTAGATAGAAATGATTAGAGATTGATACATGTAAAGCGTTCGTATAACTGGTTGAAAATCTTGTGATCGCATCTTGTCTGTCTATCGTCGTAGGTAACATTATAACATCGTCTTCGAATCACCATTCACATTACCAACTTCTGCCCACCTTCTGCTCACAACTTCGCCTTGTTCGCCATCGCTTGATAGCTCTTAGGATAAGACTCTGCGAATGAGCATTAGCACCCATTCCAATCGCATCAAAACAATCACCAAGTATCAATAAACTCACCAAGCATAGTCCTGTTGATCTGATCAATGCTCTGGATACCAGCCACATTCATCAAAATATCCAACTCAGCCAACAAACTCTTCATAACATGTCTAACACCATGCTCACCCGCAATACTCAGCCCCCAAACCCACAGCCTGCCCACAAACACAAACTTGGCTCCCAGCGCCAAAGCCTTGACCACGTCACTAGCACCTCGCACACCACTGTCGAACATGATGTAAGTCTGGTCTCCTACAGCAGCGACGATGTTTTCGAGAGCGTCTAGACTTGCAATGGCGCCGTCGACTTGGCGACCTGCGTGGTTGGAGACGACGATGCCGTCGACGCCAAGGGAGACTGCTTTCTTTGCGTCTTCTACGTGTTGGATTCCTTTGATGGCGAAGGGTTTGCCGCCACTGAGTTGTTTCCAGGTCTTGATTAGCCAAGGGAGCTTGGACCAGTCGTGGGCTCTGCCGTGCCTATATTGGTGTTAACTGTGAGCATGGTGTGGGAATGACTGTCCCGAGCTTACCAAACATTGTCAATCCATTTTGCACCAGCTTCATTCGGCATTGTCTTCGGGTCGATACCATCGGCTGCCAATCTTTTCTGAAACACCGGATCCGAGAGTCCCAGGTCGGCGCCCTGTCCATGGTAGAAAGCTGACGACTAGTTAGTGGTGAATCCTGAGCAGTACATACGTTTCAGAAGCCTACCATAATTACTATTCTGCACATCATCATGTCTCCAGCCGAGCTGCCACGTATCCACCGTCAGTATACACGCGGTAAATCCACTGTCCACTGCTCGTTTCAACAATGATACCGTCAATTCGTCATCATGCGGCATATACAGCTGGAAGAACCTGACGCCGCCTTCATTCGCCTTTCCGACATCTTCAATAGGCTGACTACCCGCAGTACTGAGACAGTATGGCAGATTGAGCTCAGCAGCTACTTTGGCAACAGGCAGTTCACCAGCAGGGTTGTAGATCTTGTTTATGCCAATGGGAGAGAAACCGATTGGTGCGGCGACGGTGTGTCCGAAACAGGACCAGGTTGTGTCGCGATGGTTTGTGTCGACGAGCATGCGGGGGATGATTCGGTGGCGGTAGAAGGCTTGTCGGTTGGCTGTATGGGTTGTGCTTTGGCCGGCGTTGGAGGATGCGTAGAGCCAGCCGCCTTGGGAGAGCTTTTCTTTGGCGAGGTCTTCGAGTTTGCCAGGTTCTGTGGAAGATAAATTAGAACGAGCTATCCCAAGGCTATACGGCAGGCTCATCAATGCGAGGAGACTAACCTGTGTTGAAGAGAGGTGTCTCGCCATCATTTGATCTCCAGAAGTTCTCTCGTTGGTAGAGGGCCCATTGGGGAGTGCTTCGCTCCTTGCGGTTGGGATTGTCGGCGTCCATCGTGTGGTATGGTTTGTTAGAATCTGGCGAAGCGGATTGCGAGAGGTTATAAAGAAAGTATATGCACGGAAGCGGCGGGAGGATTCAATGAGAAAGACGGATGACGCAAACTATCAAAAGCTTAAGTCGACGGACCCAGATCCGGCACTTGGCAAACGGCATTGATTGTGCTGAGTAATCCTGGAATCAAGAAAAGGGTGGTCGACTTCTTCAAAGTGTTTCACTCCAGGCGCAGACGACTGCAGCTTGCTGATGGTCTGTCTGCACAGAACTCTTGTCCATTTTCATGATGCCATCATAAAGATCCTCGATATCTAGGAGTCACTTCGATTGTCTTGGCAATGCTTAAGCGAAAAGATGTGGGGTCAATGGTCACGTACTGAGTGAGGTCTTCCTCACAGCCTTTAGAGGGTAGTGTTCGTAGTGTTCGTCACCCAGGCGAGCACCTGGTTGACCGTATTGTGCCGGTTTCCTTGTCGCAGTTTCCAGGACTACGGCGAAGGTCTTCTCATCTTGATAGGTAGACGCTTCGACTTTATCGCCTTCTCCTCCCTTCTACCCAATACTTTTCGCCACTCTTCCCTTCCCTTTGTCCACATCCGCCTGATCAACTCTCCTCCTAGCGTCTAAATATATGTATACATATTCCTCATACGTTTGAGGGATAACTTTGACGTCTTTGTCCACTGTGAAGGTGTAGTTGAATTGTCCAGTCGGCTTCATCGATCCATGCTCGACATCTCGTACGTGAGAGTCCACGCGAATCTGCACACGGGTCTGTTGTGTGCGGGCTAGATTGCCGTCTTCATTTGGCTCGTCCTGATTTGGTTTGCCTTCACTTGCTTTCCCAGTAGCAGAACCAGTCTCCGCTTCACTGATTTGCCCATGTGCAACAAGGGGCGGATCTGTATAAGCAACGATGGCTGAGAGATACAACACGCTTCCTACAGGAACTGGATTCATGAAAGTACTTGGATCCAGACTGACGAAACTTGGTCGTGTGTGCGCAAAGTTAGCACAGCAGCAGAATGCTAATTCGAAGGCCTGTTTCATTAGAAAGCCGCCGAAGATATTGTAGTGGCTCTTGTTGCGAAACTCGGGCTGCATGATCGAGGTGTCCTGTAGGCGAGTGGATGCCATAGTATGGACGTTATCTGGAAGCTGGAGGGCATGATTCGGATCGTGATGAGCACGCTGCTTCAGCCACATAGCATGTATCAACGACGCTTCAGCTGCGTTGGGAGGGGTCTCTAAAAGGCTGGCTTTCCCGAGGGCTTTCTTATGCTCGGATCGTGCTTTACCAAGCTCATAAAGCTTCTTCTCCTCCTCCGTTTCGACCTTGAGTGGAGATACTTTTGTAGGTCTAGATAGTCAGTGGACATTTGTGCAGGCAACTTGGTACAGGACATACTTCTTCGTCTCGGAATCCAAGGCCACTATTGTAAACATGCAGGTGAAAAGAATATCTTCTGGTTTCGATGCTTGCCCTTCAACAGGAGCTTTTGCTACTTTACAAGTAACTTCCAGACTGCTTCTGCCTGTATCGAACATTAACGCTCAGAGTGACAAGGCAAACTAGAATTGCTAGCTTACCACTAGCATAAGTCACAGATCCACTATATTCGAGATCGCAAATCTCTCGAAGAGGGTTTTCAATGCTAACCCGATCGCAAGCAGCAGTAACAATTGTCGTGCCTTCACCGACGTGCTTTCCTGAGATTACGCCAGCCATAGCGTCAAGGTCTTGGAAGACTGAAATGTTACTTAGCAAAGTGAACGTGACCAACAGTAGTATAATATTGTGCTTACATACCCGTGCCTATTCTACGCCCCATTAGTATATTTAGCAGCTTTATTGTTTTCTAGGAACATACCTCAAGCGACCGGTCGCGTTCAGATAGGTATCGGACAGCCATTTATCTTGCTTCAGAGGTAACACCTGACCACTCCATCAATACTTGTTCCTGGTAATGACACTAATATAGAGACAAAACGTACAACTCGATGATATGACTCTGACATCTTCTTCGGCTCAACACTGCGACTGCTTGACGTCACCTGCTGCTTGTCCTTATTTTGGAAGGCATCTATCCACGGTAGTGTGATGCGTGATTGTGCGATACCAGCAAATATCTTATAAGCTTGTGAAGTGGTGAAGGAACGACACCAGCCACTGGTAGGGTGGACACTCTGGACGGTGGTCCGCACGCGCACAAAGGTTCGTGAAGTCATCTCTAAGAGTACTATAGGTCGAGTGCACTTTTCAGTTGAGCAGAAGATAGGAGAGGAGATAAGATATATTTGCTTTGAGCATAGAGCGCGGCACAAAGTATCATTTGAACGTGTCGTTGGAGCTCGAGGAAAGCACAAGGAGCATATAGTATCGCTAATCGACAAAATCCACAATTGAATGACAGGAGAGGGGTTGCCTGAAGCCTGCCCGCTATCCACAAGCCGACCAGACCTTTCGGCGTTTCGTGTGGTCTGGACCAATCAACGCCGGCCCTGTATCTCGTACTGTATGCCACTACAAACACCTAACGCACCTTTACCTGAATCTTTCTACATTAATCACTATACCTTTTTCATTCCTGCGACTAGACATATATCATATCCACCACCACCAGCTCCAAACGACATTCCAAGCGTCTGGCAATCTCTTTTGCGCCAGCTGAACTAGACCCTTGATTGCATCACCGTATTTGTCCTTGCTCAAACTTACAACTCACCAACCAGACTCCAGACTCCCTCCTGCTCATTTCCAAATATAATCCCCAGCAACAAACTTCTTTCGTGATGGGTCAAACATTGTCCGAGCCTGTGGTCGAAAAGGTATGTTAGCCAGCTGAGTGACCTCGAGCACACGAACAGAACTCATTGTGCGGTCTCTGCGTCATCATGTCATAGCAACCGGGCGCGACATTCGAAAAAGAGAATTCAACTAACACAAGTACCTCTCTTTTAGACCTCAGCTCATGGTAATGATGACCGTGTCGCCTACGGTATCTCCTGTATGCAAGGATGGCGTATATCCATGGAAGATGCGCACGCGTGCATACTCGACTTGAAGCCTGAGGGCGAAGAAGGCCCAGAGGCAGATTCGAAGACACGCATCAGTTACTTTGGTGTATACGACGGGCATGGAGGAGAAAGAGTTGCTATTTACACTGGAGAAAATCTGCACAAGATTGTGGCTAAGCAAAGCGCCTTCAAAGAGCTCAACTTTGAGCAGGCCCTGAAGGACGGCTTCTTGGCTTGCGATAGGGCTCTGTTGAGTGGTAAGCATATTCAAGAGTCAATGCTAAGACAGGACAGTGTGTAACCGAACATTACAGATCCCAAATACGAGGACGAGGTATCGGGATGTACTGCTACCGTTGGTGTGATAACCTCTGACAAGGTTTACTGCGTATGTTACGATTGGCACTGAGAGTATGAAATTATTCATTAAGACAATACAGGCAAACGCCGGAGATTCAAGAACTGTACTCGGTATCAAGGGAAGGGCGAAGCCATTATCATTCGACCACAAGCCACAGAATGAGGGTACGAACAACAGCAGGACTTTGCAACAAGATCAACATTACTAATACTCATCAGCTGAGAAGTCTCGCATTACTGCAGCTGGTGGATTCGTCGACTTCGGCCGTGTCAACGGAAACCTTGCCCTTTCCCGCGCCATTGGTGATTTCGAGTTCAAGAAAAGTGCAGACCTGCCTCCAGAGCAACAGATTGTCACGGCCTTCCCTGACGTAACTGTGCACGAGTTTTCCGACGACGATGAGTTCATCGTCGTTGCTTGTGATGGTAGGCTTTTGTTACCAGCAAAGGTACAGCAGAATGTCTTTGGTGCTGACAGAATCGTCTAGGTATCTGGGATTGTCAATCTTCACAAGCAGTCATCGAGTTCGTCCGACGAGGTGTCGCTGCAAAGCAACCCCTTGAAGCCATCTGCGAGAACATGATGGACAACTGTTTGGCCTCCAACAGCGAAACTGGTGGTGTTGGTTGCGATAACATGACTATGGCTGTTGTTGCACTACTCCAAGGCAAGAGCAAGGACGAGTGGTATCAAAAGATTGCGGACAGAGTAGCAGCCGGCGATGGGCCTTGCGCACCTCCAGAATACGGCAAGTCATCACCATCATCATCCACATCGCAACCCTGGGTTGACCGGTCGCCCTGGCTACCTTATGGCATTACATATTTGACGAATTACGTTCCTAACGTTTTCATGAGGTAACAGCCGAGTTCCGCGGACCTGGCATACACCACTATAACGATGATGAAGACTACGACATGGATATGGATCAGAGAACACGCAATTTCGGAAACAGTGGTGGGCGCATTATTCTACTTGGAGATGGTACGGAAGTGCTCACTGATTCAGCCAACGAAGATATGTTGAACAACAACGATGAAGACGACGACAAGGAGGTTCACGGCAGCACCACAACGAGCGAATCCCGAGGCGGCAGAGAAGGCACACCAGGGCCTACCGACGCTTCAGAGCACAACGATTCCCCTTCTTCCACGAAGACCGACAACTCCGAGACGACCCCTAACGAGCCGAAGATGACCACACCTGCTGATACGCCTGCTAAAGAAGCATAGTCGGGAAAGTCTCTAGTAGGAGTGAGTCAACGATTGACCTAGGCAGATTCCTAATTGCAGGCTTAACAGCGATAGTGGACGGACTTGAACGAACAGCGCAGGCTTGTCAAAGCAGGACTCGCTGCTCACTCAACTTACCAGGCCAACACTTTGCATCTGTCATCAATTCCTGATTTGTTGACCATTGGACTATTCGATATGTGCTTTATACCTTTCCGCATCAACACGAATACACATATTTTATTGTTAAATATGTGTCTGTCCACTTGCATTATGATACCATGTCGTCCCGTTCCCTGACTAGTTGGCTTGGCGAACACGTCTTGGAGCTACTGGTTGGCAGTGCCTCAACATCTGTCTCACTTGCCTTGCCGGCTCGCAACCTAAAGTCCTAAACAACCTTTGCGCATGCTATTCTATCTCTCAATCTTTTACACTTAGCAACCTAACACATCGTTGAATAGTCCTCTCCAACGCTCTTTTCCTGCGGAGTGAACTCCATTTCCCATTGGCCAACCTCGATCGTTCCTTCCTTACCGCTCTGTGAGATACAGCTATCCACGCCATGGCACCTAAACGTAAAGCTCAATCCCTCGATGACGGCGTCGTAATTGATCAACCACTGTCGCGCGACGCGTCAGAGGAAGACATCGAGGATCCCGTCCTCGACAAGGTCGTCGATATGAAGCATAACCAGCAAGAGGAAAGTGAGGCAACACCCAATGATACAGCCTCGAAACCCAAACATAACGATACGCAAGCCGACGGTGAACATGGGCCATCAACTCGGACGCGCTCAGGCAGACACTCAAGGAATACGTCCACCATCAAGAGTCCTAATGATGGTCTTTTGAGAAAGGCACCTCTACACATTGAGAATGGTGGAGATTAATGTTTGATAATAGAGGGGCCACCGAGAGGCGGCGAGGTCGAGCCTGTCGGCTACCACACCAATAAACCACCCAAAGATCGCCAAGTTCGAGTCTACGCTGATGGAGTGTTTGATCTCTTCCATCTTGGGTAAGCACAGCACAGCATAGTACAGCTCAAGCTCTACTTCATCTCGATGTCTTACTCATGTACTAATCCCAATTCGCAATAGCCACATGCGCCAGCTCGAACAAGCCAAAAACGCCTTCCCAAACACCTACCTCATCGTCGGCGTGACCGGTGACAACGAAACCCACCGTCGCAAAGGTCTCACCGTCCTATCCGCCCGCGAACGCTCCGAAACCGTCCGTCACTGCCGCTGGGTCGATGAAGTAATCGAAGATTGTCCCTGGATCGTCACGCCCGCTTTCCTCGCAAAGCACAAAATCGACTACGTTGCACACGACGATCTCCCATACGGGGCAGCGGAAGGCGACGACATCTACAAAGCCATCAAAGAAGCAGGTCAATTCTTGGTGACGCAACGAACCGAAGGTGTGAGCACAACGGGAATCATCACGAAGATTGTCAGAGACTACGAGCAATACATCAGCCGCCAGCTCAAGCGCGGGACGTCACGACAGGAACTCAACATCAGCTGGCTGAAGAAGAACGAGCTGGACATCAAGAGGCACGTCCGCGATTTGGGCGAGAACATACGCCAGAACTGGCAGCAAACCGGTCGCGAACTGAGTAATGAATTCCGCTCGTTCTTCCAGCCTGGCGGGGGCAGCAGTCGTCCTGCTAGTCCTGGCGCGGCGAGCATGTTCAGACGCAGTATGGATGGCGCGAGGAGTCCAACTTCGCTTCATTCTCTACAGAGTCCGGCCGAGCGCAATGCACAGCATACCTCTGACTTTGCAGCGGGGTATAGTCTGGGCTTGGTAGGCGGCATCAGAAGTTGGATGACGAGGAATAGGAGGACGCTTGGGACGCAAGGAGGAGAGATGGAAGGGAGTATGGGTCCTAGTCCTGTAAATTCTGATATGGAGCTTGAAGAGCCGGATTTGCGGGGTCGACATCATAAGAAGAGGAAGGTTGCGACGGAAGAGGATGAGGAGGATCAAGAGGACGAGGAATTTGAGGAATTTGATGATGACGACGAGAAAGCTAAAGAGCAGTTAAGGAGGGAGGAGATGGTGTGAAGTGACGGTGTGTATACCAGCGGATGGCTGGCTATGAATGGATGCTGTACTCTGCATGAACCTTTTATATAATTCTTGGTGGTGGTAATGGAGGCTAGATAACAATAAGACTTCCTAACAACAATATTTCCTCCACAATTAAACACGTTCAGAGACATCCTAGCTGCATCAAGCGCTCCATCTTATGTCTGGCAATTTGGAAGCAAGTGCAGTGCGGAACCGGTTGTCGTTTGGATCTCCTGAGTGCGTATCAATACTTAGAAAAGTGATACATACACTCAAGCTCTCTCCCTCCCTCCCTGCAAGATCATATATTATATGCTCGTCATCGTCACCAACTCCCCGTACTCCTCCAGCATCAATTCCGTAATAGCATCAGCAGATTTGTATCAGCTACAGCTCGAAGCCACAAGCAAACACAGTCTCCGCGATCACCAATCTACCACGACGCTCTCCTTCAAAGGAGGCGGAGGTATCCTCTTAGTCGCCATATTGTCTCACTCAGATTGTTGACTATTGCATCATGTTACATCCGCATCATTGTGCCTTTGTCAACCCTTCTCGTTTTGAAGTAACGAGAGCTGGGATAATTTGTCAACTGGTGACGGGATGTTGATGCAGCGATGAATGATTACGCTTTTACTCGATGACCGTAACGGAGTTCAGTTCATGGCTGGGTGGCCGACTTTGAGCTCCTGAGCTGGTCGAGTTTAGGAATGTCATGGAGTTGGCTTGCGTATCTCGAATACGTAAGCCCAGCTGTAGTGAGGACGTGATGGAATAAGGTGGCTGATGATAAGCCATTGACTTTGTGTTTCTGCTGGTTTGATGATGTTCTCACTTTGCTATTGAGTTTGTATTAGGACTGCTCGCGACGTCGTCATGAATTGTCTTCTTCTCACCAGTGTAAAAGTAGAAGTAATTAAGCAATATGAAGCTCTTGAAAGCGAGGGAAAGGTATAGTCAGCTCTGTTGCGGCAACCATTGTCTGTGTCGTTCTTGTAGAAGATATCAACGTCCAGTATTCGTGGCTCTTTAGCTCGAGGCTGTTTCAAGCATTACCAGGTTTCTCGTCCGTATCAATATGCCATCTATCACATGACCACATTAGCACGTCCTTCTCTCGCAGAGTAGCCACAGACACCACACCCCAATCTCAAACAAGGATATAAAACTTACACGACATAATTCGGCAGCCCATAAACACCATATCCCGCCCTCTTCGCCATCTTTGCAAAGCCCTCCGTCTCCGCTTGATTCTCAAATGCATAGCAAGGGAAGTTGATACCGGAACGATGGACGTCAGCCTTGACGATGATGTTGACGCCGCCAATGCCGTCGAGTTCGATTTCTTCGTCTTTGTCGAGCCGCCAGTCGCCCATGCGTGCCATGTAGGTACGCCCGGTTTTGTACTCTTTGTAGCCTGGTGGTTTTGAGGTCAGTCAAAGTGGTGTTTGGTTGGGAATTGAGAAAGTGAGCTTATGTGGGTGGGGTTGGTTAGGAGAGCGGTACCTTCTGCTAGAACGACGTCTTTACTGAGTTTAGACGCCAGCTTCAGCCCTTTTTTTGACTCAATCCAGGAGTTGTAGTCGACTGAAAACTCGTGTTAGTCGTTTGACTTGGTTCTTGTGACGGGAGATATGCTTACATCGTCCTTCGATATCCTGCATCTTGCCGTTTACTTCCTTGTACCTGTGGAACCAGACATCTGAACTTCGTATCAGCCATGTTCATATCGCTGTTACACGAAATAAAGGTGCACCTACTCGGCACCAGAACATCCCTATCATGCGCCACAAAATCCTCAATAATAGTCGTCGGACTCTCCACAATGTCCACATCTCTCCAATAAACCCAACTATGCTCGGGCTTCATCGCCGCACTAAGCAGATAATTCCTCGCTTTGCCCATCAACTTCCTCCTTGGTCCTTGCGCCGCAAATCCATGTCTATCTTGTACATCTTGACTTTGTATAGCACCAAAGTCCTTCTCAACAATCATTGTGCTCCGGAAGGCGGTCTTCGAGATATGTTGGACACGCTCGAGTTCTCGTGCTAGTAGGGCGAGAGTGTCGTCTGTGGAGTCGCCGACGAGGAAGGCTAGGTCGATTAGGGAGTGTGGGTAGGTGAGTTGGGAGAGGAGATCGAAGTGTTTTTCGAGGTATGGTGCGGCATCGCGTAGAGGAGTGAGGATTAAGATGTGTTCACGGTTTTGGATGGCTTGTGGGGATGAGATGATCGTATTGAGGTCGATGTGTTGAATAGTCGTTGCATCGACTTCAATTGGCTTGTGGTGGTTGTAGATGACGGGTGTTTGGGTGTTGGCGTGCCATTTGGCCTGCTCAAAAGGAGTCATGTCAATTGGCGCTTTTGCAGGACCCCAGCAGTAGAACCTGCTTCGGAGGTCAGTTTGACAATATCTTCCACTAGGTAGTGTATGTTCTTGGATTCTACTTTTGCAGTTCTTCGCTCGTGCCTCGTAGTGCACGCCATAGTATGATGAATGTTGTCAAAACAGCAACGAGCAGGACGACTCGAGGCTGAGCAGCGAAGCGAGCAAAGGCTCTAGTAGGAGGGAACCTCGCCTTTGCTGACTTCCACGTCACACCCCCCTGCGGGAGAATCATGGTGAAGTGAAGCACGCTCAGGCTGTGAGGGGATAGTTTGGACTTAGAGGAGTCTCAGGTTGTTCGAGTGACGGGGGCATACCAGAGGACAGGTATACAGAGGGGCAGTATCTAATGAAAGGCTGTCGATGTGTGAAAGATACGGAGTAGAGATCAGACGTGGTAGGAATTAACGAATTAACATGAAACTCGTGATCGACAAAACTGAAACACGAATGCAAACAGGGCGACGTCATGGACATTGCGGAGACCCTTCCACAGGGCCGTCATTAAGACACATTTCCTCACCTGGAGAACACAAGCCAAAGACAAGATGTCAAGGAACAGGTGAGATTGAGTTTCATGAAACGCTTGAAAGTGATGATTCATATGGTGATATCTAATAATACAAATAGATATCCAATCCTCTCATCTACCTGTGCCAGGCGTAGATGATCATAACATTGGAGACTGAACAAAAGAGCAACTGTTGGCAGACCTTGCGTGCAACCTGCGAAAGCAACGTGCGACCACCGCAAATTAATAGTACATGCGTCTTTTCAAGAACAACAAACAAATAAGAAAACCGTAACAGCGTTAATCCATCGACGAATCCAGCGTCGATCGTGGGTCAGTCATCAATGTTGGCGGATGCTGTCGCGGTTGTAACTCCTATATGTGTACTCGGCATCTGTTGTTGACCACGATGATGGTGACCTGCGCTCATGGTCCGAGGTCGATGTCTCCGAGTAGCCAGAGTCATATTGACGCTGTTCTTGAGGAGCGTATACAGCAGGTGTGCCTTCGCTTGCAAGAACTGCAGCAACCTCCTTCTTGATCTCATCGAAGTTTGTAGGTGATTGGCAAGTGTTGATTTTTGCGAGAATAGAAAGCAGGTACTTGTTGCGGTTGCAGTGGAATCGGCGGCTCTCATACTCGGCTTCCAGAATATCGGCACGCGAAAAGCGGCGCCCAGACTCGTCCTTGTTGTTTGCATTGAGGCGTTTGGCACCGCCGAGGCGACCCTCAAACTCGAGTTCGTCCTCAAGGTCCTTGAGAGTCTTGCCCTCACGGTCACGAGTATCTCTCATACGCTTGGCAGCAGGGCGAGGGCAAGGCTCCTTCCTTGAACCCTTCTTTGCACCATTGGGGTCGAGAAGGTGGGGAGCGTTGGAGGTTGCAGGTGAGATCTCGACCATAGGTGACATGGGAGAGCGGTTGCCATTGAAAGTGTACATGGGTATGTGCTGGCGGTGCTCACTACCAGGTGCGAGATGTGCGTAACTTGAACGTTCGGATCTGTTGAAGTGGTACTCTCCTAGAGATTGAGCACTTGGGTAGGAAGTGGTAGCACTACGAGGTTGCGCGTCGTGAGGTGTGGCACTCGCAAGGTCTGCAAATCCCGATTCTCTGAAGCTAGGAATGCTGGATGTTATGTTAGCTTGTTTTGTTCACGTGATTTGAACAGGGTTAGAAAAGACTTACCGAACAGTAGCTGTGTTAAGAGGATGTAAAGCACGCTCGGGTGCAAGGTGTGCGTCGGTAGTCATAGTGTAAGAAGACATTGTAGTGTTGGAAG
>Ga0160428_1000398_pt1 | contig 50281 bp, 62 predicted proteins | sample SolpanmetagenomM_FD_108198 | JGI IMG/M metagenome (GOLD analysis project Ga0160428, IMG submission 108198) | Solar panel surface microbial communities from Lawrence Berkeley National Laboratory, California, USA - M | ecosystem: Engineered > Built environment > Solar panel > Unclassified ... | reverse complement strand
GACCGTTCTCGAAGTCCGCGATGCGGGCCTCGAAGTGCAGCAGGGCGACGATGGCGCGACCGGCTTCATCAAGCGCACGGATCTGGGTCGCGACCGCGACGAGCAGCGTCCGGAGCGTTTCCAGGTCGGGCAGAAGTTCGACGCGATGGTCACCGGCTTCGATCGTTCGAAGAAGCCGACCTTCTCGATCAAGGCGATGCAGATCTCCGAAGAGAAGCAGGCCGTGGCGCAATACGGGTCGTCCGACTCGGGCGCGACGCTCGGCAACATCCTGGGCGAGGCTCTCAAGGCCCGCTCGGACGCTGAGAAGAAGTAAGGTAAACGGGCCGGCGCAGAGATGCGTCGGCCCTTCTTATTTATACGGAATACGATTTGGTCCTGTACGTGGAGCCTCTTGATCTCTATCAAGCCCCTGTTGCATCAACCGGGGGGGAGTGTGCGATGATACGTTCTGAATTGGTACAGAAGCTGTGCGAACATAATCCGGCCCTTTCGACGCCCGACGTCGAAACGATCGTGACGACCTTTTTCGACGAAATCTCGCGGCGTCTGGCGGCGAATGGCCGCGTCGAGCTGCGCGGTTTCGGCGCATTCTCGACTCGCTCGCGCGATGCCCGCGTCGGCCGCAATCCGCGCACCGGCGAAACCGTCGACGTCGATGCGAAGCGCGTGCCCTATTTCAAGCCCGGCAAGGAAATGCGGGTCCGCCTCAACGTCTGAACCGCGTGATCGCGGCGGCGACGTGCGTGATGCGGGGATAGCGACTTGACGCCCGGCTCAGGCTGGGCTTGTCGTCTGGCCGTGTGCGGACGTGGCGAAATCGGTAGACGCTGCCGACTTAAAATCGGCTTCCTATGGAGTGCGGGTTCGAGTCCCGCCGTCCGCACCACCGCCCTGCCTTTCGTCACTGCGCTGCTCGCGCTGTCCGCCTGCGACGCGCGGCCCGATTCGGGTCCGGTGATCGTCAGCGCGATCGGGGGGGTGCCGCGACTGGTCGATCCCGCTCGCGGCCGGCCGGATACGCCCGCCCGGCTGTTGCTCGACGCCACGGCGGAAGGGCTGGTCCACTTCGACGCCGGCGGACAGATCGAACCGGGTCTCGCCGAACGCTGGATCGTCATCGATCAGGGCACCAGCTACATCTTTCGGCTCCACGACGCGCAGTGGAGCGACGGCAGCACCGTCACCGCGGATCAGGTGGTCGCCCAGCTGCGGCGCCAGCTCGCGCCCGGCACCCGCAATCCGCTGGCGCCGTTCCTGACCGCGGTGGACGAGATCGTCACGATGACGCCGCAGGTGATCGAGGTGCGGCTGCAACGCCCTCGCCCCGATCTGCTCAAGCTGTTCGCCCAGCCCGAACTGGCGCTGTGGCGTTCCGCAGCGAGCGGCGGTGCCGGTCCGATGCGGGTGATCCAGGCAACCCGCAGCCCCTTGCTGCGCCCCGCCTTCGATCCGGGCCGTGCCGATCCGGAGGATCGCCGCAAGACCAAGCCAGAACAGGACGTGCGCCTGATCGGCGAACGCGCGGCCCGCGCCATCGTCCGCTTCGCCGCCCGCAGATCCGACTATGTGGCGGGTGGCACCTTCGTCGATTGGCCGTTGCTCAACTACGTCTCGGTCGCACCGGTCAACGTACGGCTCGATCCTGCCGCCGGCCTGTTCGGGTTTGCGATCATGAAACGCGATGGATTCCTGGCCGACGCCGCCAATCGTGCGGCGATCGGCGGCGTGATCGATCGCGCCGCCGCCACCGGCGCGGTGATGCAAGGCTGGGAGCCCGCGGAGCGCATCCTGCCCGATACGCTTGATTCGCTTGCGCCCCCCGCGGTGCCCGGCTGGTCGCTGCTGACCCCCGAACAGCGCCGCGAGCAGGCGCTGGCGCGGGTAGCGGCCTGGGGCAGCCCGGTTCGGCTGCGCATTGCGCTCCCCGCCGGTCCGGGCGCGACCCTGTTCTACGCCCAGGTCGCCGCATCGCTGGCGTCGGCCGGCATCGCGGCGGAACGCGTCGCGATGAACCAGGACGCGGAATTGCGTCTGATCGACCATGTCGCGCCCTATGACAGCGCCCGCTGGTATCTGGCGAATGCCTGCGCGATGTGCAGCGACGCGGCGCGTTCGGCGCTGATCGCCGCCCGCGATGCGCCCAACCTTGCCGAACGATCGCGGCTGATCGCCGTCGCCGACGCCGCACTGGCGGCGGACACGGCCTATATCCCGATCGCCCGTCCGCTCCGCTGGTCGCTGGTCGCGCTCCGTCTGCGCCAGTGGCGCCCGAACCCGCAGGCGTGGCACCCGTTGAACCGGCTGCGTGACGATACCAGATAAGACGTATGATAACGCGCCCTCGTCCCCTGGACGTTCGCCCCATGCTGCAAAACCTGCCGGTCGGCCGCGACGCCGCGTCGGTGCGCGTCCGGCTGGAAGCGATGGAGCGGTTGATGGAGGGGCTGTTCACGATCCCCGGCACCAACCGTAAGGTGGGTCTGGACGTGTTGCTCGATCTGGTGCCGGTGGTCGGCACGACCGTGGCGGCGCTGATCGGATCGTGGCTGGTGTGGGAAGCACGCAACCTCGGCATGTCGAAGCTTCAGATGGCGCGGATGTTCGGCAACGTCGGGGTCGACTGGGCGCTGGGCATCATTCCGTTCGTCGGCGCGGTGCCCGACTTCTTCTTCCGTTCGAACACCCGCAACCTGCGGATCGTCCGCAAGCATCTCGACCGGCATCATCCGGCGACCGCAACGATCGCCGGCTGACCCCGATCGGCGTCAACGGGTCCCGCGCCAGATCCTGACAGTCGCGCCCTGCGACAGTCCGCCCTGATGGGCTGGGCAGGATTGGTATCGGAACGCCTTGTCGAGGCAGATCCAGATCTCGTCCAGCCACCCTTGCTTATTGGCGGTGATCCGCATCATGTCCGCGCCAAGTCCCGGGTTGGCGCGAGCCATCGCATCCGCCAACCGACCCGCCGTAAGCGGTGATCGCGACAATGCGTCCATGTCTGGGTAGCGCAGCCTGGCGTACAGCCCCGTCGAGCGAAGGAAATAACGATCGGGCTGCATCCCCGGCATGCACGTGCCGTGCTTCGCCCATTCGTGCTGCAGCAATTGGGCCGATGGTGTCGCGCAGATGTTGGCGCGGATCACCTGCCGGGACAGCAACGGGGTCGCACGGCAATATTGCGGCCAGTCCTTGCCCACCCCGTCCGGCCATAGTCCGTGCAGGGTGAAACCGAAACGATTGCCGCTGCCGCACTGAAAGCGGGCGGACGCATCCCGGGCGTGTTCATGGCAATATTGCGGAGCCCAGGTGATCGCGAGCGTGTAGCCGCCGATCGGCAACAATCGCTGCGGCTGGCTCTGGCTCGCCACATCGGGTCGCGGACGCGGGATCGTGGCCGGCGCTTCGCAGCGATAGGCTTGCGCAGACGCGGCCGCGGGAGCGGCGAGCAGCGCGGCGGCGTTCAGCCATCGAAGCGGCATCATACGCGCGGCGCATCCCAGGTGTCGTCCAGCATATCGTCGTCCAATCCTTCGCCGAACCACAGCTTGGCGTCCGGCTTGAAGAGCATCACCGCCGCAGCGACGTACAAGATGTTGATGACGATGCCGACCACCTGCGACATACCGAACGCCGTTCGCCCCATCGCCAGCATGGAGAGGACATACAACAAACCGATCGCGCCGATCGCGGCGAACACGACCTGCACCCACTTGGCGACGACACTCGGACGGCGCACGATGAAGAACCACAGCAGTACGGCTATACCCAGGCTGATCGCCTGACCCACCGGCAGCATCCAGGTGTAATTGGCCGTCACGGGATTGGCCGCAAGCGTCGCATTGGCCGTGGTCCAGTTCAGCGCCGTATTGACCAGCCCGATGATCACGGACGCCCAGTATAGTTGTTCGAATCGCGCGATCGACGGCGGCTTGGTCACGATCATCCCCCTTCAGCAGTTACGATGCCGAATCCTAGCCCGCTGCTTGCACGGTGCAAGCATCCGCGTTCAGGCCATGGCGAAATCGAGCCCGATATCCGCGGCCGGTGCGGATTGGGTAAGCCGCCCGACCGAGATATAGGTGACGCCGGTTTCGGCGATCGCGCGAATGGTGTCGAGATTGACGCCCCCGGACGCTTCCGTGGGCACCTGCCCGCCGACCAGGCCGACGGCCTCGCGCAGCAGCAGCGGCGCCATGTTGTCGAGCAGGAGATGCGTGGCGCCTGCCGCGAGCGCCGGCGCGATCTGGTCGATGCGGTCGACCTCGACGATGATCCGCGCGATGCCTGCGTCCACCGCACGCCGCACCGCCTCCGCGACGTCGCCCGCCACGGCGACGTGATTGTCCTTGATCATCGCGGCGTCCCACAGCCCCATACGGTGGTTCTGCGCCCCGCCGGTGCGCGTCGCGTATTTTTCGAGCCGCCGCAGGCCCGGAATGGTTTTGCGCGTGTCGAGCAGGATCGCGCCGGTGCCCGCAATCGCGTCCACGTAGCGTCGGGTCAGCGTCGCGATTCCCGACAGGTGCTGTACGGTGTTCAGCGCCGATCGCTCAGCGGTCAACATGGCGCGCGCCGCGCCTTCCAGCCGCAGCAGATCGCAACCCGCCGGGACGGATGCGCCATCCTCGACCAGATGCGTGACCCGAACCTCGGGATCGAGCGCGCGAAAGAACGCCTCTGCGATGTCCAGACCGGCCACCACGATCGGCTCGCGTGTGTCCATCACGCCGGTGAAACGCGCATCGGCGGGGATCACGGCAGCCGACGTAACGTCCTCTCCCGGCCCCAGATCCTCTGCCAGCGTGGCAGCGACGAAGCCGTGCAGGTCGAATCCGGCCAGCGAAAAGGTCATGCCGGGTATACGATATGTCGTGCGGCTGGAACGAAGTGGACGATCATCGGTTTCGGCTCCGTAAGCGGGTGGGGTCCATGAAGACAGATGAATGTTCGGCGCGCGCCGAGTTGCAGCGACTGCTGACGGCCGCTCTGGAAGTCGCCGACACGCTCGACCTGACGTTGGTGGGCATCCATATCGATGAAGCACGCAATCTGCTGTTGCAGCGTGACGTGCCGGTCCACTGATCGGCCCAACCGGCGGTCAGTCGCCGGTAACCGGAGCCGGACCCAGGTCGCCCTTGCCGACCGTTCCCGATGCCATCGCGAGCATCGCGTCCAGACTTGTCTTCGCCTTCAGCCGCAGGCTCTCCTCGATCTCGATCCGCGGTTCGAGATCGCGCAGCGCCACGTAGAGCTTCTCCATCGTGTTGAGCGCCATATACGGACAGATATTGCAGTTGCAGTTGCCGTCCGCGCCCGGCGCACCGATGAAATGCTTGCCCGGCATCGCCTTTTCCATCTGGTGGATGATGTGCGGTTCGGTCGCGACGATCAGCGTGTCGCCAGGCATCGCGTTGGCGAATTCGAGGATGCCGCGCGTCGAACCGACGTAATCGGCGTGATCTAGGATGACCGCCGGGCATTCGGGATGCGCCGCGACGGGCGCGCCGGGATATTGCGCCTTCAGCTTAAGCAGCTCGGTCTCGCTAAACGCTTCGTGCACGATGCACACGCCGGGCCACAGCAGCAGTTCGCGGCCGGTCTTGCGCTGGAGGTAGCCGCCGAGGTTGCGGTCGGGGCCGAAGATGATCTTCTGATCGCGCGGCAGCTGCGCCAGGATCGTCTCGGCGGATGACGAGGTGACGATGACGTCGCTGAGCGCCTTCACCTCGGTCGAACAGTTGATGTAGGTCAGCGCGATGTGATCGGGATGTGCGGCGCGGAACGCGGCGAACTGGTCGGGCGGGCAGCTGTCTTCCAGGCTGCATCCGGCATCCATGTCGGGCAGCACGACGATCTTGTCGGGGCTGAGGATCTTCGCCGTTTCCGCCATGAAGCGCACGCCGCAGAATGCGATCACGTCGGCGTCGGTCGCCTGCGCCTTGCGGCTGAGATCCAGACTGTCGCCGACGAAATCGGCCAGGTCCTGCAACTCCGGCTTCTGGTAGTAATGCGCCAGGATCACGGCGTTGCGCTCCTTGCGGAGGCGCTCGATCTCGGCGCGCAGATCTAGCCCGGCGAAGCTGTTGGTCAGTTCCATCCTGCCCCCCTAGGCGATTCCACCGCCGGCCTCAACGCGCCGGTCACTGTGCGTTGCCCAGCACTTGCGACAGCGCACGGCTGGCGTCCCACCGCTCGTTCGACGCCACCGGGTCGTCGGCGAACCGTGCCTTGACCGTCACGTCGATCCCTGCCGCGCGCAACGGCATCGCAAAGCTGCTCTCCACCGCCCGGCGCGTGGCGTCCTTGGCGAGCTTCATCGGGGTGCCGTCGCGCGCCTGACGCACCAGTTCCGCCTGCCCCGCCCGCCGATTCGCGGCGTCGAGCCGGGTGTTGGCGTCGGTGACATGCGACAGGATGCCGCCGGAACCATATTCCCGGATGGCGGTCAGATCGACCTGTGGACCGTCGAGTTCGATCGGCGGCAAGCGTACCGACAGCACATGCGTATCGCCGTTCCAGGCGACATCGTCCTGCGTCAGCTTGCCGAGATCGACCTCGTACCGGACGAGGCCCGGCATGATCAGCGTCTTCTCGGTCGACAGGCCCAGCTGCGACTGGCGCGACGTACTCACCGCGACGAAGCGGGCGGCGAACGCCGAGAGACGGTTCTGTTCTCGCAACCCTTGCAGGCTGGCACTGACGACGGTGGTCGGATCGGGCGACAGGCGCCTCTCTACATAACGCTGCACGCCCCACAGCACGACGAGAACGGCGAGCGCGAGCAGGATGATGATACCCGCCGCCTTGCCCAGGAACGATCCGGTCGCCGATGTCGCAGCAGGTGGCGCGGGCGCCTCCGGTTCGGTCACGTCGCGATCCGCCATGCATCGCCCTCCTCGTTCACCAGCCCGCGCGCGCGCAGGTCGAATAGATGTGCCAACACGGACCGTTCCGCCGCCGGCACCAATCGCGGATCGAGGCCGACGTACATGCGCGCCGTCATGGCCGACAGCGTCAGCGGTGCGGTGCGCAGCAGGCGCAGGATCTGCCCCTCGCGCTGCTTGCGATGACCGAGCATGCCGCGCACCAGCCGCTGCGGACTGTCCACCGCCTCGCCATGGCCCGGATAATAGACCCGGTCGTCGCGGCCCAGCAGTTTGTCCAGGCTGGCCATGTACTGGCTCATATCGCCGTCCGGCGGTGAGATCACGCTCGTCGCCCAGCCCATGACATGATCGCCCGAAAACAGCGCACCGCTTTCAGACAGCGCATAAGCGAGATGATTCGACGTGTGGCCGGGCGTCGCCAGCGCGCGCAGGGTCCACCCGTTTCCCGCCACTTCGTCACCCTCGGCCAGGACGCGGGCGGGCGCGTAATCGGTATCGAAGGCCGCATCGGCGCGCCCGTCGTCGCTCGCGATGTGATGGGGATCCGCACCAACGATCGGTGCGCCGGTCGCCGCGGCAAGTGGGCGGCTGCCGGGACTATGGTCGCGGTGATGGTGGGTGATCAGGATCGCGACCACCGGGCGACCGGCGATGGTGCGCAACAGTGCGTCGATGTGATCGGGATCATCGGGCCCCGGATCGATCACGGCGAGGTCGCTGCCGCCGACGATATAGGTCTGCGTGCCGCCGAACGTGTAGGGCGAGGGGTTGGGCGCGAGCACGCGGGTGACGAGCGGCTCGAGCTGGATCGGGATACCGGTCGGATGCTCGGCCATTGAGACGGATGTGGCCTGATCGATCCCGTAGTGCAAGGGGCTTGCCCCGCCCGTCCGGGTCGGGACGGGGCAAGTCGCTGGCATCAATCCTCGTCGGGCGATGCCATTTCGGCGCGCAATTCGGTCAGCGCCTCGTCCATGCCGGCCAGCGCTTCCTTGCGTTCTTCGGCGCCCATAGTGCGATCCGCCGCAATTCCGGCGCGCGATGCCTCTACACTGGCGATCGCGGCCTGCATCGCGCTGCGGCGCGTCGCGGCGCCATCGACACCGGCGCGCGCGCCTGCCTCCGCCATCGCCTGGATGCGGTTGGTGCAGATCACCATCGTGCGCTGCGCGCCCTTGCGACCGTTGACGATGATCTGCTGCGCGCCGCCGTCGCGTCCGTTCGTGCAGGTCCGTTCGGACACGGCCGGCGCCTGCTTCAGCGAGCGATCGACCATTGCCTGGATTGCGCGATCGTCGAACTGGCCATTGGCGGACGAGCGATAGGTGCTGACCTGGCCGTCTTTGCCGACGCGCTTGACGATGACACGCTGCACCGGCTTGCCGGCGATCACGGGCGCTGCCGGACGTGCGCTGGCCTCGGGAGCTTCCGGGATCTCGGGCGGCTCGGGTGCTTCTGCCGAATTGGGCATCGGCGGCACTGGAGGCACGGATGGCACAGGCGGCACGGATTGCAGATCGACGCCGATCGTCTCCCCCACCTTGCCGGACAGCGCGGCTGCCGCGCTGGTGCCGGATGCCGTGATGCCGAGGCCGGCGATCACCAGCGTGGACACCATCACCATGCCTGCGGCGAGGCGGCTACGGGATCGGGGCAATGTAGACAGCATGCGAATTCTCCCTTTCAGATCATCGACGGTGTGAAGGTGGCAGGCGGCGGACACCGCTCCGCCGTGCGCGGCCTTGACGATGGCACAGGCATAGGCGTGGCGATCGATCGTCGAACGACCGGCGAGCACGCGCGCATCGTTGGCGAGTTCCTGATCGGCGCGAAACGCGCGGAAGGATCGCCATGCCAGCGGATTGAACCAGTGGATCGCCAGGACGGCCAGGGCGACCCAGTTCGCGATCAAGTCACCACGCTGGTGGTGGCCGATCTCATGCGCGAGCGCGAGTTCGCGCTCGTCGGCATCGTACCGGTCGGCGAAATCCAACGGGAACGCGACGTAGCGGCGCAGCACGCCGAACGCGAGCGGGCCGGGCGCCGCCTCGCTCGCGATGATCCGGACGCCACGCATCTCCTCGACCATGGCAGCGGAGCCGAGCAGGCGACGGCAGAAGCGCGTATGGCTGGTGAAATGCCACAGGAGGAACCCGGCTGCGCCGATCGCCCAGGCGATGCCCAGCACAGTGCCCACAGCGGGATACGATCCTGCCGCAACGGCCGGAGCGGCGGTGTCGATCGTGCCGTCGACGACGAAGATCGTGATCGTCTCGCCGGCTTTCGAGATCGGCGTCATCGCGGCCCGTGCCCAGCCATGGGGCAGCGGCGGCAGCAGCAACCGCAACACCGGCAAGGCCCAAAGGGCATAGCCGACCTGCGGACCGAAGCTGCGCCGGACGGGCGCACGCACCAGCAGAACCAGCGCCATCAGCACCGTGGATGCGATCAGCGCCTCGACCAGCCAGGCCGCCGACCCAGTGCCGGACAGCGCCGCGGTCACTGCTTGAGGTCCTTCAGCAAGGCCTCGATCTCGGCGATGTCCTGCGCGGTAAGCGCGTCCCGTTCGGCGAGATGCGCGACCAGCGGGGTCAGCTTGCCGCCGAACAGCCGGTCGATCAGCCGCTGCGATTCGCCAGAGACGTAATCGTCGCGGGCGACCAACGGCCGGTACAGATACCGACGGCCGTCCTCCTCATGCTGGATCGCCGACTTGGCCAGCAGCCGCCCGAGCAGCGTCTTGACCGTATTGACGCTCCAGCCGCGCGCGGGTCCCACCCGTTCTGCCACATCCTGCGCAGTGAGTGGCGATTCCTCCCACAACGCCTCCATCACCGCATGTTCGGCGTCGCTGATCCGTTCGGCCATGACATTCATCCTCGTAGACTACAGCTGTAATCTCATCGATTACGTCCGTAGTCAACGGGGTTCGAAACTCTGTTGCGTTCGACGGAAGCGACTTAGTAGACCGGGCCACGACCACGCCTCAGCCTATCGATGCCTGCACTGTCGAGAAGCTTTACAGTCCCACGCTCAAGCTATTGGCCATTAACCAAGAAAGTGTCGAAAAAGCGCCGCGCGCGACAGTTGGCACAAGGCCTGCATAGTTCCAGCCAGCCGAGCGTCCGACGCTTCAGCAGGGTGGGTCCGCCGCATAGCGCATCGCGGACCCACCCGCACCCGGCCTGCCATAAACAAACCGGGGCAGGCATCGCTCAGGCGGTCTGGCCGCCCTTCAGCAGCGTTGCCAATTCGCCGCTTTCGTACATTTCCATCATGATGTCGGATCCGCCGACGAATTCGCCGCCGACATACAACTGCGGGATGGTCGGCCAGTCGGAATAGGTCTTGATCCCCTGCCGAATGCCCTGATCCTGCAGCACGTCGACACTCTCGTACGTGACGCCGAGATGGTCGAGGATAGCCACGGCACGGCTGGAGAAGCCGCACTGCGGAAACAGCGGACTGCCCTTCATGAACAATACGACGGGATTGGCCTTGACGACGGTGTCGATACGGGCATTGGCATCTTCGATCATGGTCATCTTCCTCAGGCAGCTGCGGTCTTGAGTTGCAGCGCGTGGAGTTCACCGCCCATCCGATCGCCGAGCGCAGCATAGACCGCCTGGTGCTGCTTGCGCAGCGGCAGTCCCGCAAAGCTCGCCGAGACAACCCGGGCGGCATAATGGTCGCCGTCACCCGCCAGGTCGGTGATCTCCACCTCGGCATCGGGGATCGCGGCACGGATCAGGGTTGCGATATCATCGGCGGCCATCGGCATCGTCGTTACTCCGCCACGTCGGGCTGCGATTGGATCAACTGCCGGCGCGCCTCGATCGATTGCTGGGCGAGTGCGCGGCGCACGGCGGCATCGTCCGTTTCGACCCCGGCGGCCGTCAGGTCACCGAGCACCTTGCGGATCACGTCCTCGTCCCCCGCCTCCTCGAAATCGGCCTGGACTACCGCCTTGGCATAGGCATCCGCTTCTTCGGGAGTCAGTTGCATCAGACCCGCCGCCCAGTGGCCGAGCAGGCGGTTACGGCGCGCGGTGACGCGAAAGACCATCTCCTCCTCGCGCGCGAACTGGCCTTCGTGGCCGCGCTCGCGATTTTCGAACATGGTCATCCTGCGGCTCACCCCGTTGCTGCGTGTAGCCGTCACATAGGTGCCGCGCCCCGCCCGCGCAACGGATCGCCCGACGCGCCACCTCGGCCGTTACGGAACTGTTAAACGCGGCCGACATATTTAACATACGGTATGACCTCACGATCAACCGCTGGAGAAGGATCATGCTGAAGGCTCCCACCACCGCAGGCATGCATGGCGCCGCAGCGCATCACGGCGCCCCTCCGATGGCACGCATCATTATCGGCACTGCACTGTCGCTGGTCATATGGGCACTCATCGCCGCCATCGTGCTGGCGGTACGCTGACGGCGCCGGTCAGTCGACCTCCACCACGAGCTTGCCGATCGCCGCACGCGCCGCCATCTTGGCGATCGCGTCGCCGCCGCGCTCGAACGCAAACGTCTCGGTGACCTTGGGCGCGATCTTGCCTTCGGCCCACAGCCGGAACAGTTCCTCGACATGCGCGGTGTTCGCCTGCGGATCGCGCGCCGCGAAAGCGCCCCAGAACACGCCGCAGACATCGCAACTCTTCAGCAGCGTGAGGTTGAGCGGCAGCCGCGGTATGCCGGCCGGGAAGCCGACCACGAGGTATCGCCCCTCCCACGCGATCGAACGGAGCGCGGGTTCGGCATAATCGCCACCGACCGGATCGTAGATGACGTCGAAACCGCCCCGCCCCCCGGCTGCCTTGAACTGCTCCGCCAGCGCCTTCGACTGTTCCTTGTCGAACGGTGCACGACCATAGATCAGCGTCTCGTCGGCACCCGCAGCACGCGCTGCCGCGGCTTTTTCCTCCGACGAAACCGCCGCGACGACCCGCGCACCATAGGCCTTGCCGAGCTCGACCGCCGCGAGGCCGACTCCACCGGCCGCACCGAGCACCAGCAACGACTGACCGGCCTTCAAATGCCCGCGATCCAGCAGCGCATGAATGGTGGTGCCGTAGGTGAGGATCAACGCCGCGCCTTCGGCAAAGCTGCGATCTTCGGGAAGGCGGTATAGCCGTTGCGGATCGGTGGCGACCTTGCTGGCGAGGCCGCCGTGGCCGATCACGCCCATGACGCGGTCGCCCACCTGCCAGTCCGTCACGCCGTTGCCCAGCGCCTCGATCACGCCCGCGATCTCGCCGCCCGGCGCGAACGGGCGCTGCGGCTTGAACTGGTATTTATCCTCGATGATCAGAACATCGGGATAGTTGATCGCGCACGCCTTGACCGCGATCAGCACCTGACCGGCAGCGGGCGCGGGATCGGGCAGTTCGGTCAGTTCCAGAGTTTCAGGTCCGCCCGACACCTTCGACAGCAATGCCCGCATATCCGCTCCTGTTGGCGATCCAGGGGCGATGTTGACCCACCGCGCCTTCGAATTTCGAAATCGCGGTATCCTTTGCCATCTTCAGACCGATCTCGTCCAGCCCTTCCATCAGGCACAAGCGGCGAAAGGAATCGAGTTCGAAGGCGAAGCGGTCCTGATAGGACGTGGTGACGGTCATCGTCTCCAGATCGACCGTGATCGGCTGATCCCTTGCCACCTCGACGAGGCGATCGACCGCATCCTGCGGCAGCACGACGGGTACGATGCCGTTCTTGAAAGCGTTGCCGGAAAAGATGTCGGAGAAGCTGGGCGCGATGACCGCACGGATGCCCATATCGGCAAGCGCCCATGCGGCATGTTCGCGGCTCGACCCGCAGCCGAAATTATCGCCGGCGATCAGGATCGGCGCGCCGGCATAGCGTGGATCGTCAAAGACGTTGCCGTCCTGCGCACGCACCGTTTCGAACGCGCCACGCGAGAGGCCGTTTCGCGTGATCGTCTTCAGCCAATGCGCCGGGATGATGATATCGGTGTCGATATTCTTGGCACCCCAGGGATAGGCCGTGCCGCTGACGGTCGTGACGGGCTGCATCGGCTAGCGCTGCGCCTTCGGCGGCTGCGCCAGCGCGCGCGCGCCGGCGACATAGGCCGCAACGCCGCTCATCATCGCACCTGCCACCAGCAGGACCAAAACCTTCTTCATGCCGCTTCTCCCATCAGGTCGCGCACGTCGGCCAGCCGCCCGGTGACCGCCGCGGCCGCCGCCATCGCCGGTGACAGCAGGTGTGTGCGCGAGCCAGGCCCTTGTCGACCCACGAAATTCCGGTTCGACGTGGACGCGCACCGCTCCCCCGCAGGCACCTTGTCGGGGTTCATCGCGAGGCACATCGAGCAGCCGGGTTCGCGCCATTCGAAGCCCGCCTGCGTAAAGACGCGATCGAGCCCTTCCGCTTCGGCCTGGCGCTTCACCAGGCCGGAGCCCGGCACCACCAGCGCACGCACGCCGTCCGCGACTCGGCGACCATTGGCGACGGCCGCGGCGGCGCGCAGATCCTCGATCCGGCTGTTGGTGCAACTGCCGATGAAGACGTGCTGCACCGTGACATCCTGCATCGCGGTGCCCGGCGTCAGGCCCATATAGTCCAGACTGCGCTGGGCCGCGGCCCGCTTGGCGGGATCGGCGAAACTGTCGGGCGCGGGCACGACGCCGGTGATCGAGACGACATCTTCCGGGCTGGTGCCCCAGGTGAGCGCCGGCGCGATATCCGTCGCGTCGATCCGCACGCTGGTGTCGTATGCCGCGCCGGGATCGGTGGCGAGGCTGCGCCACCATGCAACGGCCCGGTCCCAGGCATCGCCTTGCGGAGCCATCGGGCGGCCTTTGAGATAGGCGAAGGTCCGGTCGTCCGGCGCGACGAGGCCGGCGCGCGCACCACCCTCGATCGACATGTTGGCGACGGTCATCCGCCCCTCGATCGACATGGCCCGGATCACATCGCCGGTATATTCGATAACGTGGCCGGTGCCGCCCGCAGCGCCGATCCGGCCCATGATCGCGAGGATCACGTCCTTGGGGCTGACACCGAAGCCCAACGTGCCGTCGACACGCACTTCCATCGTCTTCGACTGGTTGAGCAGCAGCGTCTGGGTGGCGAGGACATGTTCGACTTCGCTGGTGCCGATGCCGAACGCCAGCGCGCCGAGCGCGCCATGCGTCGAGGTGTGGCTGTCGCCGCAAACGAGCGTCGTGCCGGGCAAGGTGAAACCCAGTTCCGGACCCACGACGTGGACGATGCCCTGTTCGGCGGCGGTCGCGTCGATATAGTCGATGCCGAAATCGCTGGTATTGCGACGCAGCGCGTCGAGCTGTTGCGCGCTTTCGGGATCCGCGATCGGAAGCACATTCCCAAGTGCATCCACCCTTGGCGTTGTCGGCAGGTTGTGGTCCGGGACGGCGAGCGTGAGTTCCGGGCGGCGGACGCGGCGGCCGGCGACGCGGAGACCCTCGAACGCCTGCGGGCTGGTCACCTCATGGACGAGGTGGCGGTCGATATAGATGAGGCACGTGCCGTCATCGCGCCGCTCGACGACGTGCGCCGCCCAGATCTTTTCGTATAACGTCTGTGGTCGTGTGGCCATAGTGTGCGCCCGTTAACCCAGAAGATGCGCGGATGAAAGGCAATACGACACAATATTGCTCTCTACATGGGTGCGGAGCGATGATCCGCTATCATCATCCCGCATTCGGCCAGCTCCGCCTCGTGGCCGGGTTCACGCCAGTGTTCGGCCAACGCAGCCGCCTCCCACACCTGCATCGCGGGATGCGCAAGAACGGTGTTCACCCAGCGCATGCCTGCGTCGCCGACGTCGATGTCGTAGGTGCGGACACGGAATGCAACCGGCGCGTAAAAGGCATCGACGACGCTGAAGTCGTTGCCGCCCAGCCAGGGGCCGCCGAATCGCTCCAGCCCTTCGGCCCATAGTTCCGCCAGCCGTGCGACGTCACGGACCAGCGCGGCCGACGGCGGCGCCGCCATCGCGCGGACCCCGACGTTCATCGTTCGCTCGTTGCGCAACGCCGAAAAGCCGCCGTGCATCTCGGCGGTCGCCGACATCGCCCAGGCGCGTGCCGCCGCGTCGCACGGCCAGACGCCCTCGTGCCGCTCGGCAAGGTAGAGGATGATCGCGAGCGAGTCCCACACGGTGCGCTCGCCGTCGATCAGCACCGGCACCTGCCCGGTCGGCGAAAAGCCACGGAACGCCGACCAATTCTCCACCGCCGCGAACGGTACGACACGATCCTCGAAGGGGATGCCGAGCACGGTCATCAGGAGCCAGGGCCGCAGCGACCAGCTGGAATAGTTGCGGTTGGCGGTGACCAGCGTGTAGCTCATGCCTCGTAGGCGGCCGTGGTCTTTGCCGCGACCTCGTCCGCGGTGACGCCGGGCGCCAGTTCGAGCAGCTGGAAGCGCGAGCCGTGGTCCGGCCGGCGAAACACCGCGAGGTCCGTCACGATCATGTCGACGACGTTCTTGCCGGTCAGCGGCAGGGTGCAGGACGGGATGAACTTGGGGCTGCCGTCCTTGGCAGTGTGATCCATCACGACGATGATCTGCTTGACGCCGGCGACGAGGTCCATCGCGCCGCCCATGCCCTTGATCATCTTGCCCGGGATCATCCAGTTGGCGATGTCGCCGCCTTCGCTGACCTCCATCGCGCCGAGCACCGTCAGGTCAATGTGACCGCCGCGAATCATCGCGAAGCTCTGCTCGCTGCCGAAATAGGCGCTCTGCGGGAGTTCGCTGATCGTCTGCTTGCCGGCATTGATGAGATCGGGATCGACCTGATCGTCATAGGGGAACGGGCCGATGCCGAGCATGCCGTTCTCCGACTGGAGCGTCACCGTCATGCCGGCGGGAATGTTGTTGGCGACCAGCGTCGGGATGCCGATACCGAGGTTGACGTAATAGCCGTCGCGCAATTCCTGTGCGGCGCGCGCGGCCATCTGGTTGCGATCCCACGCCATGCTATTTCTCTCCTTGCGTGTCGGTCCAGCGCTTGTCGGCTGGGAAGACCTCGTCATAGCCGCCCTTCAGTGCCGAGCCGTAGACGGGGTTGGGCAGGACGAACCAGCCATTGCCCCACAGGGCCGCGACCGGCCCGCCGTCGGCGATCCGCCGGCGCTCGGCGGAGGACGGGATGGCGGCGAACAGGTCGCTGAAGTCGCCGAGCTGGTCGCCGACCATGGCGACGACGCAATACCGCGCGGCGATGGCGGCGCGGCGTGCGTCCTTGCCGCTCGCGCCGTCGCGCAGGAACAGGTCGGTGCCGGGGGTGAACTCCCCCAGCCCCGCCGCCTTCAGCGCGGCGACCGTGCCCGTCGCCGTAGCCGCCGCGCGGTTGCTGTTGACGATCACGGTGATCCCCGCCGCCCGCAGCGCGCCGAACGCCTCGACCGCACCGGGTACGGGCGCGACCGCCTTCGCACCGGTTCGCTCCCAGCGGTCCCATTGCGCGGAGTCGAACGGCGCGGATGGGTTGCGCGCCGCCAGCGCCTCGACACCGAGGTTGAGCAGCACCGTCTCGTCCGCATCGAAGACCGCAGCGCGCGGCTTGTCCGCGCACGATTGCCACCGGGGTGCTGCGAGGGTCGCGCCGGGCGCCAGCACGACGCTGTCTCCCGCCGCGCGGCGGTAGGTCGAATAGCCGACCAGAGCGCGGAATGCCTGTCGGCTGATCGCCGCCGCTTCGGCCGAGCCGTAGAGATACTGGAATTGCGGCGGCACCGGTCCGTCCCGAACGGCGGCCGGTGCACCTGTCGGTGGCGGCAACGCGGTCAGCCCGGTGACCTGCACGACCTGCCCATTGGCGGTATAGGTCTGCCCCGGAGCGGGCAGCGTCGCCACGTGCTGCCCGCGGGTCGGGCCGCACCCCGCCAGCAGCGCCGCGCCGGCCAGCGACAGGACGATCGGGCGGGTCACGCCGCCGCACGCTCCCGCACGGTGCGGAATTCGATCTTCTTGTCGTAGGGCGCACCGACGATCATCCGCTTCACGTAGATGCCGGGCAGGTGGATGTGATCGGGATCGAGGCTGCCGACGGGCACCACCTCCTCGACCTCGGCGATGCAGACCTTGCTCGCGGTCGCCATCGGCTGGTTGAAGTTGCGCGCTGTCTTGCGGAAGATGAGGTTGCCGCTCTCGTCCGCCTTCCACCCCTTGATGATGCTGATGTCGGAGCGGATGCCGCGTTCGAGGATGTAATCCTCTCCGTCGAAGGTCTTCACCTCCTTGCCCTCGGCGACCAGCGTGCCGACGCCCGTCTTGGTGTAGAAGCCGGGGATGCCTGCGCCCCCTGCCCGACAGCGTTCCGCCAGCGTGCCCTGCGGGCAGAATTCGACTTCCAGTTCGCCGGACAGATACTGGCGTTCGAATTCCTTGTTCTCGCCGACGTAGCTGGAGATCATCTTGCGGACCTGGCGGGTGCGGAGCAGCTTGCCGAGGCCCTCGCCGTCGATGCCGGCATTGTTGCTGGCGATCGTCAGCCCGGTGACCCCCGATGCCTGGATCGCGTCGATCAGCCGTTCGGGGATCCCGCACAGGCCGAATCCGCCGGCGCAGATCGTCATGCCGTCGTGCAGCAGGCCGTCGAGCGCGGCGGCTGCGTCTGGATAGAGCTTCTTCATCGCCCGTCACTCTCCATGTCGTTGCCGCGGCGATAGCGGGACGGGCGCCGCAGCGTCAATCACGAGAGGGACGGCGCCACCCCCACACCGTCACCCCGGACTCGTTCCGGGGTCCACTCTGCGGCGAGGAGACGGGCTGGAGGTGCAAGCCGCTCTCCCAGCCGCCCGGTGGACCCCGGAACGAGTCCGGGGTGACGCGTGGATGGGGAGACGGCTCGCCCCCTTCCCCTTACTTCAACGCCGCCTGCGCCGCTGCAAGGCGGGCGATCGGCACGCGGTAGGGGCTGGCGGAGACGTAATCGAGGCCGACCTTTTCGCAGAAGGCGATGCTCGCCGGGTCCCCGCCGTGTTCGCCGCAGATGCCGAGCTTGATGTCGGGACGGGTCGCGCGTCCGCGGTCTGCCGCCATCTGCACCAGTTCGCCGACCCCTTCGATATCGAGGCTGACGAACGGGTCCTTGGCATAGATGCCCTGTTCGACATAGGCGCCGAGGAAGCGCGCCGCGTCGTCGCGGCTTACGCCGAGCGTCGTCTGCGTCAGGTCGTTGGTGCCGAACGAGAAGAATTCGCCCGTCTCGGCGATCTCGCCCGCCTTCAGCGCGGCGCGGGGCAGTTCGATCATCGTGCCGACGAGATATTCGATCGTCTTGCCGCGCTCGGCGAACACCGCCTGCGCCGCCTTGTCGACCACCACCTTCATCAGATCGAGTTCGCGCTTGGTGGCGACCAGCGGGATCATGACCTCCGGGATCGGCGCGGCGCCGGATTTCTCCGCGACATCGAGCGCCGCTTCGAAGATGGCGCGGGCCTGCGTTTCGTAGATCTCGGGATAGGTCACGCCGAGGCGGCAACCGCGGTGGCCGAGCATCGGGTTGAATTCGTGCAGTTCGGCGGCGCGGCGCTTGAGCACGTCGATGTCGATGCCCGCGGCGGCGGCGACTTCGGCGAAGTCGTTTTCCTCGTGCGGCAGGAATTCGTGCAGCGGCGGATCGAGCAGCCGCACCGTCACCGGCAGCCCCGCCATCACCTCGAAGATCGCGGTGAAGTCGCTGCGCTGCGCCGGCAGCAGGCGCTCCAGCGCGGTGCGGCGGCCCGCCTCGTCGGTGGCGAGGATCATCTGGCGGACCGCGGTGATGCGGTCGGCGTCGAAGAACATGTGCTCGGTACGGCACAGGCCGACGCCCTCCGCGCCGAAATCGCGCGCGGTCTGGCAGTCGAGCGGGGTTTCGGCGTTGGCGCGCACCTTCAGGCGGCGGACCTTGTCGGCCCATTCCATGAGCACGCCGAAATCACCGGCGAGTTCGGGCTGGACGGTGGCGACCGCGCCGAACATCACTTCGCCGCTGGCGCCGTCGATGGTGATCGTGTCGCCTTCGCGGATCTCGCGTCCGCCGACCTTCATCACCTTGTCCTTCGCCGAGATCGACAGCGAGCCGGCGCCCGAGACGCAGGGGCGGCCCATGCCGCGCGCGACCACGGCGGCGTGGCTGGTCATGCCGCCGCGCGCGGTCAGGATGCCCTGAGCGGCGTGCATGCCGTGGATGTCCTCCGGCGACGTTTCGGTGCGGACGAGGATGACCTTGTCCCCCGCCGCATTGCGCTTTTCGGCGGTGTCGGCGTCGAACACGACCGTGCCCGATGCCGCGCCGGGCGAGGCGGGCAGGCCCTTGGCGATGACGTCGCGCGGCGCGTCGGGATCGAGCGTCGGGTGGAGCAGCTGGTCGAGCGCCATCGGATCGACGCGCAGGATCGCCTCTTCACGGGTGATCAGCCCTTCGTTCGCCATGTCGACCGCGATCTTGAGCGCGGCCTTGGCGGTGCGCTTGCCCGAGCGGGTCTGGAGCATCCAGAGCTTGGTCTGTTCGACCGTGAACTCGATGTCCTGCATATCGCGGTAATGCGTTTCGAGCCGGTCGAACACCGCCGCCAGCTCGGCATAGACCTCCGGCATCGCCTCTTCCATCGAGGCGGGCTTGGCGCCGGCTTCCTCGCGCGCGGTCCTGGTCAGATATTGCGGCGTGCGGATGCCGGCCACCACATCCTCACCCTGCGCGTTGATGAGGAATTCGCCGTAATAGGCGCGGTCGCCCTTGGCGGGATCGCGGGTGAAGGCGACGCCGGTCGCCGAGGTTTCGCCCATGTTGCCGAAGACCATCGCCTGGACGTTGACCGCGGTGCCCCAGTCGGCGGGGATGTCGTTGAGGCGGCGATAGACTTTCGCGCGCTCCGACTGCCACGACCCGAACACCGCGCCGACCGCGCCCCACAATTGATCGTGGACGTCCTGCGGGAAGGGCTTGCCCCATTCCTGTTCGACCAGCCCCTTATATTCTGCGACCAACGCCTTGAGATCCTTGGCCGTCAGCTCGGTATCGAGCGTGAAGCCATTGTCTTCCTTGGCGATCTCAAGCGCTTCCTCGAACGCGCCGTGATCGAGTTCGAGGACGACGTCGGCGTACATCTGGATGAAGCGGCGATAGCTGTCCCAGGCGAAGCGCTCGTCGCCCGATTTCGCTGCCAGCCCCTCGACGGTCGCGTCGTTGAGGCCGAGGTTGAGGACGGTGTCCATCATGCCCGGCATCGACACGCGCGCGCCCGAGCGGACCGACACCAGCAGCGGGTTCGCCGCGTCGCCGAAGGTCTTGCCCGTGATCCCTTCGATATGCTGGATTCCTGCGGCAACCTCGTCGCGGAGGCTCTGCGGGAATTGCTCGCCCTCGTCGTAATAGGTCGTGCACATCGCGGTGCTGATCGTGAAGCCGGGCGGCACCGGCAGGCCGATCGACGCCATCTCGGCAAGGTTCGATCCCTTGCCGCCGAGCAGGTTTCGACGATCCGGTCCTGCCCCCGGCAGGCCCTCTGTCGTCGAAATGTCGCCCTTTCCGCCGTCCGAAACGCCGCCACCGAAACGGTACACGTATTGGGTCATCGCTGGTCCTTGAGCTTACGTTTTGAGCCGGTCCCGGGGAGGATGACGGGCAGAACGAAGGATCGGAAAGTCACAAAAGTCTCACGGAGGAGGGTGTTTCGCTACCCCTCGATTTTCGAAAAATCGGCGACGGTGTGCACCGCGGCGCGGACGCGCGCGAGCAGCGCCAGTCGCGCCGCGCGCTTGTCCGCGTCGGGATCGTTGACGGTCACGCTGTCAAAGAACGCATCGATCGGCGCGCGCAGTGATGCGAGCGCCGCCATCGCGCGCTCGAAGTCCTCCGCCGCGACCGCCGCGGCGGCGGCGGGTTCGGCCGAGTCGAGCGCGGCGATCAGATCGGCTTCGGCCTTTTCGGGCGTGTAGGACAGCGGAATGTGCCGATGAGCGGCAACGGGCGTCCCGCCCTCACCCTCACCCCGCGGCGCCGATGCGCCTTGCCCCTCTCCCGCCGGGAGAGGGGTGTAGCCTTCCCTCTTCAGGATGTTGGCGGCGCGCTTGTAGCCGGCGAGGAGGTTGGTGCCGTCCTCGGTGCCGACGAACGCCTGTAGCGCGCGGACGCGGGCGAGCAGGCGGACGAGGTCGTCCTCGCCGCCGAGCGCGAACACCGCGTCGATCAGGTCGTGGCGGACACCGGCTTCGCGTTGCTGGACTTTGAGGCGGTCGGCGAAGAAGGTGGTAATTTTGTGGGTGAAGTCGCTAGGTTCTGCGTCAATCTTCAGTAGCGGTGCCGCGATGGCCTCCAGTACAGGATTGAAGCCATCTCTCTGCAATGATCGAGTAAGCATTTTTATAGCCAAATCGCTATTCTCGTCCTCCAACTTCGCGGCTTCTCTTTGAAAAAGCTCGGTGCGATCGATAGTAGCCTGAACAGCGACGGTTTCTACGGTGATCAAGCCGACGAATTGCTCAGCGAAAGCATTTACCCAAGGCCCGATAGATCGTGAAAGAGAGAGGCGAACTTTGGCTTGCTGAATGATTGCGGATGATGACAACGCTGCCCGCCGCAGCGCATACGGGTCCTTGGAACCAGTGGGCAGTTGATCGATAAGAAAGAACGAGAAAATCGTATCCAGCTTGTCCGCCAGCGACACCGCTACCGTCACCGGCGCGGTGGGCACGTCGTCGCCCTGTCCGACCGGCTTGTAATGGTCGCGGATCGCTTCGGCGACTTCGCGGGGTTCGCCCTGCGCGGCGGCGTAATAGCCGCCCATCAGGCCCTGTAGCTCGGGGAATTCGCCAACCATGCCGGTGACGAGGTCCGCCTTGGCGAGGCGCGCGGCGCGTTCGGCCATGTCGGCGAGGGATATTCCCTCTCCCCTTGTGGGAGAGGGAGGGAGCGCCGCAGGCGCGGAAGGGTGAGGGGGCGTGGCGGATGAGGCGGCGTCCCCCTCACCCTTCCCACTCGCTGACGCGAGCGGGCCCCTTCCCTCTCCCACGAGGGGAGAGGGAGATGTGACAATGCCCTCTTCGACAAGCCAGCGGGCCAGCTTGGCGACGCGGTCGACCTTGTCGGCTACGGTGCCGAGCTTTTCGTGGAAGACGATCTGTTCGAGCTTGGGGTGCAAGTCCTCAAGACGCGTCTTCAGGTCGGTGTCGTAGAAGAAACGCGCGTCGGACAAGCGGGCGGCGAGGACCTTGCGGTTGCCCTCGACGATCTGGGCGCCGCCGTCGGTCGCCTCGATATTGGCGGTGCAGATAAAGGCGTTGGCCAGTGCGCCATCGGCCGAGCGGCAGACGAAATACTTCTGGTTCACGCGCGCGGTGAGCTGGATCACCTCGGGCGGGACGGTGAGGAATTCGGGGTCGAAGCGGCCGAGCAGCGGCACCGGCCATTCGGTCAGTCCGGCGTTCTCGGCGACGAGGCCCTCGTCCTCGACCAGCATCAGCCCGGCCTCGGCAGCGAGTGCGCTCGCGCGGTCGCGGATCAGCGCGCGGCGTTCGTCCTGATCGACGACGACGTGGCAGGCGCGCAGCTTCTCGACGTAATCCGCCGCCGACCCGATGGTGATCTGGCCCGGGTGGTGGAAGCGATGGCCGTAAGTGGCGACGCCCGAGCGGATGCCGGCGATCTCGACATCGACCAGGTCGTCGCCGAACAATGCGACGATGCCGTGCAGCGGGCGAACCCAGCGCAAGGATTCGGTCGAGGCGGAGGCGGCGCCCCAGCGCATCGACTTGGGCCAGGGAAAGGCGCGGATGATCGCGGGGATCGCATCGGCAAGGACGGCGGTGGTGGCGCGGCCCGGCTTTTCGGTGATCGCGTAGAGCACGCCGTCGCGCTCGGTCAGCTGGTCGCGGGTGAGGCCGGTCTTGCGCAGGAACCCTTCGAGCGCCTGCGGCGGCGCGGCGGTCTTGGGACCCTTGACCTCTTCGCTGACCGCCTGCGTCTCGACGGGCAGGTCGCGCGCGATCAGCGTCAGGCGGCGCGGGGTGGCGTAGGTGGTGAGCGTCGCCGCGTGCAGGCCGGCCTTGGCGAGCTCGGCGGCGAACAGGCGGGCGAGATCGTCGCGCGCCTTGTCCTGCATGCGCGCGGGGATTTCTTCGGAGCGGAGTTCGAGGAGGAAGTCGGTCATCGGGTTGCGCCGGCGAAGAAGGAAGAAGAATCTGGTTCGCGCGGAGGCGCGGAGACGCGGAGAAGAAGGGGAGAGATGTTGGGCCGCGCCTGGGGCGACCGTGGGGTCTTGCGCCGCAGGCTTTCGTCACCGGGCGATCGACGGATCAGGGGTGCGCGGGCCGGAAGCGATGGCGCCGGCCACCCCTTCTTCTCCGCGTCTCCGCGTCTCCGCGCGAACACACCTTCTTCTGTCCGGCCAGCCACGATCACGCCGCCCACCCGTTGCGTTCCATCCACGCCCCGCATGCGCCCTTCGCGAGATCGCGGACGCGGCCGATATAGGCCTGGCGTTCGGCGACCGAGATCACGCCGCGCGCCTGGAGCAGGTTGAAGGTGTGGCTCGCCTTGATCGCCTGTTCGTAGGCGGGGATCGGCAGGCCCGCCGCCAGGCTGTTCTCGCATTCCGCAGCCGCCTTTTTAAAGGCGTCGAACAGCGTCGCGGTGTCGGCGACCTCGAAATTCCACTTCGACATCTGTTTCTCGTTTTCGAGGAACACGTCGCCGTAGCTGACGCCGCTGTCGTTGAACTTGAGGTCGTAGACGTTGTCGACGTCCTGGATATACATGGCGAGGCGTTCGAGGCCGTAGGTCAGTTCCCCGGCGACGGGCTTCATGTCGAAGCCGCCCATCTGCTGGAAATAGGTGAACTGCGTCACCTCCATGCCGTCGCACCAGACTTCCCAGCCGAGGCCCCAGGCACCGAGCGTGGGCGATTCCCAATCATCCTCGACGAAGCGGATGTCGTGGCGCGTCATGTCGACGCCGATCGCGGCGAGGCTGCCGAGGTACAGGTCCTGAAGATCGGCGGGCGAAGGCTTCAGTATCACCTGATACTGGTAATAATGCTGCAGCCGGTTGGGGTTTTCGCCGTAGCGGCCGTCGGTCGGGCGGCGGCACGGCTGGACGAAGGCGGCGTTCCACGCGTCGGGGCCGAGCGCACGCAGCGTCGTCGCCGGATGGAAGGTCCCTGCCCCCATTTCCATGTCGTACGGCTGGAGGATCACGCAACCCCGGTCGCTCCAGTAATCGTGGAGCGTCAGGATCATCTTCTGGAAGGAAAGCGGTGTGGCGGCCATCGCCGTGGGCTTTGGCGGATGAGGCGGCGTCTAGCAAGTCGTGCGGTGCGGCATTAGCTAGCGGGCCAGCTTCATCGGGGAAACGCTGCATCATGAGACGAACCTTGCGCGCCGCCGGATCGGCCATCGCGCTGTGCCTGTCGCTGCCCGCCTGTGCGCAGCAGCCCGCCAAGGCGCCCGCCGCCCGCGCCGCGAACGACGCCGACCCGGCATTGTGGGTGGTGAAGGACAAGGACACGACGGTGTATCTGTTCGGGACGATCCATGTGCTGAAGCCCGGCCTGACGTGGTTCGACGAAGCGGTGAAGGCGGCGTTCGACCGATCGACCGAGGTGAAGCTGGAGATCGTGATGCCCGATCCCGCCGCGATGCAGGGGCTGGTGCAGGCGACGGGCGTCGCCGCGCCGGGCACGCCGCCGCTGACGCAGCGCCTGCCCGCGGACAAGCGCGCGGCGTTCACCAGGGCGGTGACCGACCTCGGCCTGCCGGCGAACGCGCTCGACCGGTTCAAGCCGTGGCTGGCGGCGACGCAGCTGTCGGTCGCGCCGCTGTCGAAGCTGGGCTACGACAGCGCCAACGGGCCGGAAGAGGTGATCACCGCGGCGGCGAAACGGGCGCAGAAGCCGCTGACGGGACTGGAAACGCCGGAGCAGCAGCTGGGCTTTTTCGGCAGCCTGTCGGATGCGGCGCAGTTGCAGTTCCTGGAAAGCACGGTCGACGAGCTGCCGAAGCTGAACGAACAGATGGCGGCGATGGTCGACGAATGGGCGCGTGGCGATCCCGATGCGCTGGCGCGCGAGATGAACGACGAGCTGAAGAGTTCGCCCGAGGTGGCCAAGGTGCTGCTCACCGATCGCAACGCGCGCTGGGCGACGTGGATCAAGGGGCGGATGGCGAAGCCGGGGACGGTGTTCATCGCGGTGGGTGCCGGGCATCTGGCGGGGCCGGATTCGGTGCAGGCGCATCTGGCGAAGCTGGGCGTGAAGGCGACGCGGGTCCGGTATTGAGCGGGTCGCACTCACCCTCACCCCGCGTCGGCTTCGCCGCCTTGTCCCCTCTCCCGCCGGGAGAGGGGAGAGGTGCGCAGCACCGATAGGGTGAGGGTGAGGGTGAGCGGGGCCGCCCCATTTGCTTTTTCCCCGCCCGTCCGCTATGCGCGCCCGCTTCCGGTCATGGTCATCCCTGGAGGCGTGGCGCGGAAACACACTTAAGCACGTTTCGGAAGGTTATCTGCATGAGCGACACCATTACGCTCGCAGCCGAGACGCGCGACCGGGTTGGCAAGGGAGCCTCCCGGGCGCTGCGTCGTGACGGCCGCGTCCCCGCCGTGATCTACGGCCAGAACAAGGAACCGTCCTCGATCCATCTCGAGGAAAAGGCGCTGATGAAGGCGCTGATGTCGGGCCATTTCATGAATTCCGTGGTGATGATCGACGGCCAGCGCACGCTGCCGAAGGACGTCGCCTTCCACCCGGTCACCGATCGTCCGATCCACGTCGACTTCCTGCGCATCGGTGAGCACACCGAAGTGACCGTGGCCGTCCCCGTCGTGTTCGCCGACGAAGACGAATGCCGCGGCATCAAGCAGGGCGGCGTGCTGAACGTCACCCGGCACGAGATCGAGCTGGTCGTCGATGCGGCCGACATCCCGTCGGAGATCACCATCTCGCTGAAGGGCCGCGAAGTCGGCGATTCGATCCACATCAGCGACGTGACGCTGCCCAAGGGCGCGAAGCCGGCGATCGAGGATCGCGATTTCGCGATCGCCACGATCGTGCCGCCGACGGTGCCGACCGCGCAGGACGAAGCGCTCGAGGCGGAAGTCGCCGAGACGCAGGCTGCCGAAGCGGCTGCCGAGACCGAGAGCGAAACCGACGGCGAGGACACCGCGGAGGGCTGATCCCCTTCGACGGCCGATATGCAAGGGGCAGGAGAGCGGCGACGCTCCCCTGCCCTTTTTCGTGTGGGCGGGGCCGGCGACGCCCCTTCCTCCCCTTCCCCCTTCGTCATCCCGGCGAAAGCCGGGACCTATGGACACGGGCGGCTCATGGTGTCCGCACCACCAGCGTCCCGAAACCATGGGTCCCGGCGTTCGCCGGGATGACGAGGGTGGGTTAGCCGCCTATCTCCGCCAAGAGCAAACAAGGACCACACGTCATGCAGATCTGGGCCGGGCTCGGCAATCCGGGGCCGCAATATGCGATGCACCGGCACAATGTCGGCTTCATGGCGCTCGACCTGATCGCCGACATGCACGGATTCGGGGCTGCGAAGAAGCAGTTCCAGGGCTGGACGCAAGAGGGCCGGGTCGGCAGCGAGAAGGTGCTGCTGCTCAAGCCGGCGACGTTCATGAACGAAAGCGGCCGGGCGATCGGCGAGGCGCTGCGCTTCTACAAGCTGGGGCCGGACGCGCTCACCGTGTTTCACGACGAGCTCGACCTCGCGCCGTTCAAGGTGAAGGTGAAGCGCGGCGGCGGCACCGCCGGCCATAACGGGCTGCGTTCGACCGACCAGCATCTGGGGCCGGAGTTTCGCCGCGTGCGGATCGGCATCGGCCATCCGGGGCACAAGGATCGCGTCACCGGCCATGTGCTGGGCAATTACCCGAAGGCCGAACTCGACCCGCTCGCCGACATGCTCGGTGCGATCGGGGCGGAGGCACCGTGGCTGGCCGCGGGCGACGACGTGAGGTTCATGAACGACGTGGCGATGAGGCTGGCCGCATGACGATCCGTACGCTGTTCGCAACGCGCTTCTACGAGGACGATCTGGGCGATGCGACGCTGCTCGACGAGCTGGAGGAGGCGTGCCTCGACCTGGCGCGGCAGGATCGCGCGGGCGTCGCCTGGTCGAAGGCGCACGGCTATCGGGGCTATACCTCCTACGCCTCGCTCAACGACCTGCCGTCACGCGATCCGCGCTTCGCCGACCTGGTCAAGCTGCTCAACAAGCATGTCGCGCGCTTTGCCGAGGCATGTGCGTTCGACCTGGGCGGCCGCAAGCTGAAGCTCGACAGCCTGTGGGTCAACGTATTGAAACCCGGCGGCACCCATTCCGGCCACATCCATCCGCACAGCGCGGTCAGCGGCACGATCTATATCGCGACCCCGCCCGGCGCCGGCGCGCTGAAGCTGGAGGATCCGCGGCTGCCGATGATGATGGCCGCCCCCACCCGCCGCGCCGATGCCGACGAAAGCCACGCGACCTTCGTCTATGCCGAACCCACACCGGGCAGCGTGTTCCTGTGGGAAAGCTGGTTGCGGCACGAGGTGGTGCCCAATGCCGCCAAGGGCGAACGGATCAGCATCAGCTTCAACTATCGCTGATCCGCCTTCCCGCCGCCGCAATCACCGGTCAGGATCGCACCGATCGGGAGGCGCGACTATGCGGATGGCGTTGATGATGGCGATGCAGACCGCGCAGGTCGCGGGGCCGCCGCTGCCGGCGGAACTGCGGCCGGTAAAGCCGCTGCCGGTGGAGACGCCGTGCGACCAGCCCGACGCGGACGGCACGATCGTCGTCTGCGCGCGCCGTTCCGATGCCGACCGGCTGGCGGCGGTGGATCCTGATCGCTACGCGCAGAAGCCGATCCGCGCGGCGACCCGGATCGGCAACGTCCGCCTGTCCGGCGAGGCGGAACAGGGAGTGTTGCCCAACGGGATGAGCAGCCCGCGCGCGATGATCCGGTTGAAGATGCCGTTCTGATCCGCACGGGCCGCAAGGCTCCGTTCACCGGCGCGTGATAGGCGGACGCATGCGTATCACTCCCCGCCAGATCGGCGTCGCCGCCGTCGTCCTGCTCGCACCGGGCGGCTTCATCCTCGGCGCCACGCTGGTCGCCGCGCACTACCGCAATCGCAAGGCCGCCGACCCCGGCGATCCCCCGCCGGAGCCGCAGAAGTCCTGACTCGTTTCCTGAACGGAACGTTGTTTGGCGTTCATGCAACCGGGCGTATTGAGCAACGTTAGTGCAACACGAAATCAGAACGGGAGTAAGACACATGCGTAAATTGATGCTCGCTATGGGCTGTGCCGCGATGGTCCTGCCGGCCACGATGGTGGTTCCGGTGTCGCAGGCGACGGCGCAGAAGTACAAGTATCGCGAATGGCGCGACAACCGCGGCCGCGTGCGTTGCCGCAAGCCCGATGGCACGACCGGTGCCGTCGTCGGCGCGATCGGTGGTGCGCTGCTCGGCCGCACGGTCGACACCCGCGGTGACCGCACCGTCGGCACGCTGGGCGGCGCCGTCGCCGGTGGCCTGCTGGGCCGCGAGATCGACCGCGGTGGCAGCCGTCGCTGCCGCTAAGCCGACCGGCTGGTGAAAAGAAGGGCGTCGCGAGGCAACTCGCGGCGCCCTTCTGGTGTTTGGGATCGGTTCGGACGCAATTTCAGGAGAATGGACAGATGGTGACCCGCAGCGCTTCGGCGAGCTACGCAGGCCTCGGCAAGGACGGCAAGGGCAAGATCACGACCCAATCGGGCGTGCTGTCCGACACGCAATACGGCTTCAACACCCGGTTCGAAGATGGCGCGGGCACCAATCCGGAGGAACTGATCGCCGCGGCGCACGCGGGTTGCTTCACGATGGCGCTCGCTTTCGCGCTGGCCAGTGCGGGGCATAGCCAGGGCAACCTCAAGACGGATGCCAAGGTGACGCTGGACAAGGACGGCGACGGCTTCACGATCACCCGGTCGGCGCTGACGCTGTCGGGGCATGTCGAGGGGATCGACCGGGCCGAGTTCGAACGGATCGCCAACGAAGCCAAGGCCGGGTGTCCGGTATCGAAGGTGCTGACCTGCGACATCACGCTGGACACGACGTTCGGCTGACGATGGGGCCGGCGGACGCGCGTGCGCCCGTCGGCTGTCGGCTGTCGGCTGTCGGCTGTCGGCTGTCGGCTGTCAGGACGATGAACCGGACGTAGTTTGCCGTTCACGCAACCGCCTGGCCCCTCCGCTGGTTCTCGTGCCACATGGATCAAGGAGCCATAACATGCGTATCGCCTTTCTGACCGCCGCGCTGGCGGCGACCACCCTGGCGGCGATCCCCGCCGGCGCGCAGGACACCCGCCGCGACGCCAATCGCGAATATCGCGACGAGGTGCGCGATGCGCGCCAGGATTATCGCAAGGACGTGCGCAACGCCGATTCCCGCCGCGACGTGCGCGACGCGCGCCGCGAATATGCCGATCAGGTGCGCGACGCGCGGCAGGATCGCCGGGGCGATATGCGGGATATCCGCCAGGACCGCCGCGACGATTGGCAGCAATATCGCAACTACGACTATAATCGTCCGCAGCGTGGGCAGCGCGCCTATTATGCCGAGAATTATTATCGCGACGGTCGCTATTACCAGCCGCGTCGGCTGAGCCGCAACGACCGGATCTATCGCGGCAACAACGGTCGCTATTATTGCCGGCGGAGCGACGGGACGACCGGCCTGATCGTCGGCGGCCTCGCGGGCGGTGCACTCGGAAACGTCATCGCGGGCGGCGGTTCGCGGTTGCTCGGGACGCTGATCGGTGCGGGTGGCGGTGCGCTGCTCGGCCAGTCGGTGGATCGCGGCCAGGTCGTCTGCCGCTAAGCGATACCAGACGTCAGTGACGCGGAATCGGGGCCCGGCGGCGACGCCGGGCCCCATGCCTGTCGGTCGATCAGAAGATGCCGCCGCCGAGGCTGAGGCGGATCGCGAAGATCACGATCAGCACCAGGTTGAGGTTGCGTCCGCCGTTCGACGAGGACAATGCGCCGATCGCCGCGCCGACGATACCGATCGGAATGACGAGCCAGTTCATCCAGCCGAGCAGCGGAACGAACGCGACGAGACCCAGGACCAGAGTGACCAGGCCGACCGCGACGGAGAGAATGTTCAGCATACTTGGAACATGGCCCCTGCCCTGCGCGAGGACAAGCAGGGCTGTCCTCAAAGAGGATGAGCAGGGTTTGTCCTCTTTGAGGACGGGCAGGATTTGTCCTCTTTGAGGACGGGCAGGGTAAATATGGCGTTAGGTTAACCATGAACGCCGATGGCACCTTAAGGCGGCTTGCTGCATGCCGGTGTCGTGCAAGCGAATCATAGCCTTTTGCTGTCCGTCCTGTTGCTCGCCGCGTGCAGCAAGCAGCCGTCGTCGCAGCAGGATCTCGACAGCCTCGACGAGGAGCTGACCGCGTCGGTCGGCAACCAGCGTGATCCGGCGCTGACCACGGCGCTGCGCGACCAGATCATGGTCGATCCCGCGCTGACGCAAACCGCCAACACCAATGTGGTGCGCCCGCCGAGCCGACCCGATCCGCTGTCAGTGCCGCCGGACCTGCCGGCGCGCGCAGATGGCGTGACCGCCGCCGACCTGAAGCCGACGCCCTTGGCCAAACCCGATTGCCCCCAGTGCCGCAAGGCGGACGGCGCGCTGACGCTCGGCGAGCTTGCCGCGCGCCAATCGCGCGACGGCAGTGCATGCGCGCAGCGCGTAAGTTATTCCGCCGTGTGGTCGACGCGGCTACCCGCCGCCGTTCCCCTATACCCCGACGCGCAGGTGCGCGAGGCGGCGGGCAACGATGCCTGCGGCCTGCGGGTGGTCAGCTTCACCAGCGGTGCGCCGGTCGGGCGTATCCTCGACTGGTACAATGCCCGCGTCACCCGCGCCGGCTATTCGGCGGAGCATCAGGCGGCGGGCGCCCGCCACGTGCTGGGCGGCACGCGGGGCGACGCGGCCTATGTGGTCTATGTCACCGCCAATCCGGCGGGCGGCAGCGCGGTCGACCTGCTCGTCCGCTGATCCGCCGGCCAAGCTTGCCGGCACCGCGTCGCTAGACGATTGTCAGCGCGCCTGCTTCGACCGCGATGGCGCCCGCGACGATGCGGTCCGCCAGCGCCGCGCCGTCGGCATAGCCCGCGCGCCAGCGGCGACCGACCGATTCCGGGGAGAAATCCAGCGCCTTGCCAGCCACCTCCAGCTGCTGATCGGCATAGGCGCGGCGGGCGAGGGCAACGCCCGCATTGGGCGCCTCGAGGACAAAGACCTGCTGCCATCGCTCGATCGTGCGGCGCGACTGGATCGCGAGCGCCAGATCCTGCGCACGGCCCATCGTCTCGCCGAGCGTCGTCGGCCGCGCGGCGTGCAGCGGCAACAGGTCGAGCGCGATGCAGAGCGTCGGCGGCGCACCGGGTTCGCCCAACACGGGGTCGAGCGGCAGGTTCTGCGACAGGCCGCCGTCGCCGAGCAACCGGCCATCGATCTCCACCGCGGGAAAGGCGGGCGGCAGGGCGCCGCTGGCGCGGACGTGCCGCGCCGTGACGGTGGCGGACAGGGTATCGAACGGGCGGTCGTCGCCGCTTTCCAGATCGACGGCCAGCGCGGTGTAGCGCGGCGCGCCGCCGTTCAGCCGCTGCCAGTCGACCGCCTGCGCGAGCGTGTCCTCCAGCGGCGCCTGGTCGAACAGGGCGGGCGCGGTCGCCGCGGCATCGGAACGCCACCAGGACCCGAGCGGCCCGATCGGGTCGAACGCGCCGCGCCGTCCCGCCATCGTCGTCCAGTGGACGGCGGCGGTGCGGCGCATCGTCTCCCATGTCCGGTCGGTCGCCTCACCATCCGCGGCGGGCCGCCAGAAATCGCGAAGGACGGCGATGCGGCGATCGGGCGGGTTGCCCGCGATGAGCGCGCCGTTGACCGCCCCGATCGAGGTGCCGACGATCCAGTCCGGCGCGACGCCGCGTTCGTGCAATGCGTCGTAAGCGCCCGCCTGATAGCTGCCCAACGCGTTGCCGCCGCCGAGCACCAGCGCGATGCGAAAGGGTCGGTCGGATCCGTTCATCCGCCTAGAACGCAGAGATTACGTAAACGACGCAGAGTGTTGCGCGTCGGCGGCGCGGTCGAGGGCAAACCGCCGGCAACGCGGTTCGGCGCTTGCCATCGGCATGCCCGACCCCATATTGTGCAACGCAGCATTACACGTCTGCCGGCGATTTTGCCCCATTGCGGAGAGCGCGCATGCGACGTCTGTCTGACACCATTGCCCGGCTTGCCGCGTCCCGCGCCATGCCCGGAAGCGTCGGGGAAGCGACGGCCGATCGGCTGACCGATCTCACCGGCTTCGGCCGCAATCCCGGCAATCTGCGCGGTCGCATCTATGTGCCCCGCAGCCTGGCGCGCGGGGCGGCGCTGGTCGTCGTGCTGCACGGCTGTACGCAGAACGCCGCCGGTTACGACCAGGGCGCGGGCTGGTCGCGGCTGGCGGACGAACAGGGGTTCGCCCTGCTGTTCCCGGAGCAGCAGCGGGCCAACAACCCCAATCTCTGCTTCAACTGGTTCGCCCCCGAAGACGTCAGCCGGGATCACGGCGAGGCGGCATCGATCCGCGAGATGATCGCAGCCATGATCGCGGAACACGCGATCGATCCGGCGCGGGTGTTCGTCAACGGCCTGTCGGCCGGCGGCGCGATGACCGCGGTGATGCTGGCGACCTATCCCGACGTGTTCGCCGGCGGGGCGATCATCGGCGGCCTGCCCTATGGCACCGCGATGGGCGTGGTGCAGGCGCTCGACCGGATGCGGGGCCACAACATGCCGTCCGACGGCGAGCTCGGCACGCTGGCGCGCGGCGCGTCCGCGCATGACGGAGGCTGGCCGACGCTGTCGGTGTGGCACGGCGGCGCGGATGCCACGGTGCACCCGGACAATGCCGACGCGATACTGACGCAATGGCAGGCGCTGCATGGCGTCGCCGAGGCTCCGGACGCGGTGGACAGCGTCGCCGGCCATCCCCATCGGACGTGGCGCGACGAGCGCGGGCGGGCGGTGATCGAGGATTACCGGATCGCCGGCATGGGCCACGGCACGCCGATCGCGACCCAGGGCGCCGAGGCGTGCGGGGTGGCGGGTCCGTTCATGCTCGACGTCGGGGTGTCGTCGACGCGCCGCATCGCCGCCTTCTGGGGCATCGCTCCGGCGGTCGTGGCCCGACCGGGGGCACAGCGCCTGCACGTCGTACCGCCGCGATCCGAGGGCGCGGGCGTGGCGAGCGTGATCAACGATGCCTTGCGCGCGGCGGGCCTGCTGCGCTGACGGCAGTGCGCGGCCGACGGCGGTGCGCAGGTCGCGCATCGCGCCGCATTCCCTCCGCCGCGTTCTTCCTCTAGGACGGGGCCATGCCTCTTTTCCTCGTCATGGCCGGCGGTGCGTTGGGCGCCGGCGCGCGCTATCTCACCGGCAGCGCGGCAGCTGCCGTGTTCGGCTCCGCTTTTCCGTTCGGCACGCTGGCCGTCAACCTGTTCGGCGGGCTGCTGATGGGTGTGCTGGCGGCCGTCGTCGCCCGGTCCGGTGGCCATGCCGAACCATGGCGGCTGTTGCTGGGGGTCGGCGTGCTCGGCGGCTTCACGACATTTTCCGCGTTCAGCCTGGATGCTGCGATGATGATCGAACGGGGTGCGATCGGTAGCGCGCTCGGCTATGTCCTGCTGTCCGTCGCCGGATCGATCCTGGCGCTGTTCGCCGGCCTTTGGCTGGCGCGAAGCTGGACCGGGGGAGCGCTCGCATGACCGATGCCAAGATGCCCAAGGATATCGGCATCCGCCAGTTCAACGTCGGCTATGACGATGACGGCATCCGCCTGGACCGCTGGTTCAAGCGGCATCTGCCCGAGACGAGCTTTACCACCGTCGCCAAATGGGCGCGCACCGGGCAGCTGCGCGTCGATGGATCTCGCGCGACGCCGGGCGACCGGATCAAGGCGGGCCAGACGCTGCGGGTGCCCCCGCCCGAACCCGAAGTGAAGGACGAGGCGGGCGCCCCCCGCCCCAAGCGCGAGCGGGCGCCGCTGAGCCAGGAACAGATCGACCTGGCGCGCGGGATGGTGATCCACAAGGACCTGCAGGCGCTGGTGCTCAACAAGCCGCCGGGCCTCGCGACGCAGGGCGGCACCAAGACGTCCGAACATGTCGACGGCCTGCTCGACGCGCTGCAATATGACGCCGAGGGACGGCCGAAGCTGGTCCACCGGCTGGACAAGGATACGTCGGGCGCGCTGCTCGTCGCGCGGACGACGCGGGCGGCCGGCTTCTTCGCCAAGGCGTTTTCCGGCCGCACCGCGCGCAAGGTCTATTGGGCGCTGGTGGTCGGCGTGCCGTCGATCGACGACGGCATGGTCGACCTGCCGATCGGCAAGCAGCCGGGCACGGGCGGCGAGAAGATGCACGTCGACGAAGAGAACGGCCAGGCGGCGCGCAGCCGCTATCGCGTCGTCGAGCGGGCCGGCAACCGCTGCGCCTGGGTCGAGCTGCAACCCTTTACCGGGCGCACGCACCAGTTGCGCGTCCACATGGCGGCGATCGGCCACCCGATCGTCGGCGACGGTAAGTACGGCGGCGCGGCGGCGTTCCTGACCGGCGGGATCAGCCGCAAGATGCACCTGCATTCGCGCCGCATCCGCGTCGATCATCCCGACGGCGGCAGCATCGACGAAACCGCGAGCCTGCCGACGCACTTCGCCGAAAGCCTGGCGACGCTCGGCTTCGACGAGGCGAAGGGCGATGCGATGCCGTTCGAGGAAGCCAAGAAGGGCCCGCCCCCCAAGGCGGTGCTGAAACAGCGGGCGAAGGCGCACGCCAAGTCGATGCGCAAGGAGCATCGCGGCGAGCGCCGTCGGCGGGGCAGCCCCGACTGATGCACCCGAACGGCGGTTTCCGGCCGGAGACCGGCGGCCTGCTCGACGCGATCGACCGCATCGGCTTCGCGCACATCTGCGTCGCGTCGGCGGAGGGCCCGATGCTGTTGCACGCGCCGGTGACGCTGCACGGCGACCGGCTCCGCTTCCACGTCGCGCGCGGCAACCGCGTGACGCGCCATCTGGATGGCGGCGCGGTGGCGCTGAGCCTTGTCGAGACGCACGGCTACATCAGCCCCAATTGGTACGAACGCCCCGGCGACCAGGTGCCGACGTGGAACTATGTGACGATCGAGGTCGAGGGCACCGCCCATGCGATCGGCGACGCGGCCCTCGTCGAGCAGCTCGATCGCCTGGCGGAGCTGCACGAGCCGGCCGACGATCCGTGGCATCGCGCCAAGATGGATCCGGCGGTCTTCATCAAGATGCTGACCGCGATCCGCGGGTTCGAGGTGATCGTGACCGCCGTACATGGCACGACCAAGCTCAGCCAGAACAAGAGCGCCGGTGATGTGTCGGGCATCGTCGCCGGACTGCGCCGCATGGGCAACGACGACCTCGCGGACCGCATGACACCCCTGCACACCCCGCCCGCCGCATAAGCGCACGCGATGATCGCCGTCGACGGGCGCGGCGGACGATTGCAGCCTCCCTTTCGCCCGCCGAACGGGATAAGGGCGGGCGATGACCACGCCCCTGCCCCGCCCGCGCCTCGCCTATCATCACACCGACGGGACGGGACCGACGATCGTGTTCCTGCCCGGCTATGCCTCAGACATGACGGGGACCAAGGCGCTGGCGCTCGAGCGATGGGCGCAGGCGAACGGCCGCGCCTTCCTGCGGTTCGACTACGGCGGGTGCGGGCAGAGCGAAGGCGCGTTCGAGGAGCAGACGCTGGCGGGCTGGCGCGACGATGTCGTGGCGATGCTCGACCAGATTGCCACGGGCCCGGTCGTGCTCGTCGGATCGTCGATGGGCGGATGGCTGATGCTGCTCGCCGCCAAGGCCCGGCCGGCGCAGGTGCTGGGCCTGGTCGGTATCGCTCCGGCGCCCGACTTCACCGACTGGGGTTTTTCCACCGAGGAAAAGATGGCGATCCTGAGCCAGGGGCGGCTGGAGCGGCCCAATGCTTATGGCCCGGCGCCGACCGTCTATACCCGCGCCTTCTTCCAGTCGGGCGAGGCCAATCGGCTGATGTTCGGGCAGATCGCGTTCGACGGGCCGGTGCGGCTGGTGCAGGGCACCGCGGATCCGGACGTGCCGTGGCATCGCGCGGTGGCGCTCGCCGAGCTGTTCCGTTCAGCCGATGTGCAGACGCTGTTGATCAAGGGAGGCGACCATCGCCTGTCGCGCGACGCGGATATCGCGCTGATCGTCCGGGCGACCGAGGACGTGTTGAACCTGCTATGATCCTGATCCTTGCCGCCGCGCTGCAAGCTGCCTCGCCCGCCACCGCGGCCAAGCCCGCCGACCCGCGCGAGGCGCGCTACGACCGTTGCGTCGCGCTGGCGGCGAGCGATCCCGCCAGGGCGCGGGCCGAGGCGGTGCGCTGGGGCGGCACCGGTGGCGGTTGGTTCGCGCGGCAATGTGCGGGACTGGCCTATACGCAGGAGAACAACTTCCCGGCCGCCGCGGCGGAGTTCGAGGCTGCGGCGAAGGCGGCGGAGGCCGGCCACGACAAGCGGGCGGCCAATTACTGGGCACAGGCGGGCAACGCCCGGCTTGCCGCGGGCGACGTGCCGCACGCGCGGGCCGCGCTCGACACCGCGCTGGTCGCGGGCACGCTGGAAGGGCTGGCGCTAGGTGAGGCGCAGCTGGATCATGCCCGGGTGCTGGTCGCGGCGGGCGAGACGGACGCGGCGCGGCGCGACATCGACCTCGCGCTCAGGACGGCGGGCGACGATCCGCTCGCCTGGCTGCTGTCGGCGACGCTGGCCCGGCGCGAAGGCGACATCGCCCGCAGCAGGAAGGACATTGCAGAGGCGCTGCGCCGGTCGCCGGACGATGCGTCGGTGCAGCTGGAGGCCGGCAACGTCGCCGCGCTGGCACGGGACGAAGCCGGTGCCCGCGCCGCCTGGGCGGAGGCGGCACGGCTCGCTCCCAATGCGCCGGCGGGGCAGCATGCCCGCGCCGCGCTGGCGCAGTTCAGCGACGCGCCCGTCGCCCCGCCGCCGCCCGCGAGCAAGGCCGCGCCCGCCGGACGCTGATCCGTCGCGGACACCCACTGGCGCGTCGCGCGTTGGAGGCCTAGCCTTCGACCCGTAACTTGCCGCAGGGACCTTGCATGCAATATCTCCATACCATGATCCGCGTCACCGATCCGGACGCGACCATCCGCTTCTTCGAACTGCTCGGACTGAAAGAGGTGCGGCGGATGGAGAATGAAAAGGGCCGCTTCACGCTGATCTTCCTCGCCGCGGACGAGGATATGAATGCGCCGGGCGAGCGCGCCAGGGCCGAGGTCGAGCTGACGTACAATTGGGATCCGGAGCCCTATGAGGGAGGCCGCAACTTCGGCCACCTCGCCTATCGCGTCGACGATATCTACGAAACGTGCCAGCGGCTGATGGACGGCGGGGTGACGATCAACCGCCCGCCGCGCGACGGGCATATGGCGTTCGTGAAGACGCCCGACGGGATCTCGATCGAACTGCTGCAAAAGGGCATCCTCGACCCTGCCGAGCCGTGGACGTCGATGCCGAACACCGGGACCTGGTGATGCCGCTGGAGGTCGTCCGCGTCCCCGTGCTGAGCGACAATTACGCCTGGCTGATCCACGATGCGGCGAGCGGCGACACCGTAGCGGTCGATCCAGGCGAGGCCGCACCGGTGCACGCCGCCGCGGCGGAGCGGGGATGGACGATCGGACAGGTGTGGACGACGCACTGGCATCCCGACCACACCGGCGGCAATGCCGCGATGCGGGCGGCGGGCGCGCGGATCACCGGCCCCGCCGCAGAGGCCGCCAAGATCCCGACGCTCGACGTGCAGGTCGGTGAAGGCGACACGGTGCGGATCGGCGGCGTCGTCGCCAAGGTGATGCACGTCCCCGGACACACGGCGGGGCACATCGCGTTCCACCTGGCGGACGACGCGGCGATCTTCACCGGCGATACGCTGTTCGCGCTTGGTTGCGGGCGGCTGTTCGAGGGCACGGCGGCCGACATGTTCGGCAATATGCGGCGCTATGCCGCCTTGCCGGACGAGACCCGCGTCTATTGCGGGCATGAATATACCCAGTCGAACGGCCGCTTCGCCCTGACGGTGGAGCCCGACAATGCGGCGCTGGCCGCGCGCATGGCAGAGGTGGACGCGCTGCGGGCGGCGGGCCGCGCGACGGTGCCGACCACGATCGGGGTGGAACGGGCGACCAATCCGTTCCTGCGGGCCGACAGCGCGGAAGCTCTCGGCAAGCTGCGAGAGTTAAAGGATAATTTTAAAGGCTGACGCGTTGTGCGGATGATGGCGGGACCGAAGGGATCAGGACGATGGCGGCACGATATTGGATGGCAGGTGTGATGGTGCTGGCGATGGCCGGCTGCACGCAGACGCCGAAGCAGATCGCCGCTGCCGAACAGGCCAGCGCCGCCGCCGCCGCCAGCCTGGAGACCGAGCTCGCCGGGCTGACGCCGGGCCGCTCGTCGGCCTGTATGCCGCATTACTCGACCACGCAGGTCAAGGCCTATGGCCCGACGATCGTCTACACCGTCAGCCGCGGGCTCAAGTTCCGCAGCGACACCGCCGGCGGCTGCGAACGCGCCGGACGTGGCGACATCCTGGTCACCCGCAGCAACAGCGGCCAATTGTGCCAGGGCGATATCGCGACCACGCTCGATTCCGCTTCGCGCGCCTTCACCGGCAGCTGCTCGTTCGGGCCGTTCGTCCGCTACAGCAAGGGATCGTGACGCGATGATCAAGCCGCTCGCCCTCGTCGCGCTGGCACTGCCGCTGGTCGCCGCCCGATCCGATCCGCTGGCGGGCCGCGTCGCAGGGGAGCCGGCGAATTGCGTATCGGTGTCACAGACCAACGGCCCCTCGATCATCGACGAGCATACGATCCTGTACACCGAAGGCGCCGGGCGCCGGGTGTGGAAGACCGGTCCGGTCGGCACCTGCCCATCGCTGGAGCCGCTCAGCACGCTGATCGTCGAGGTCTATGGCGGACAGGTGTGCAAGAACGACCGGTTCCGGGTGGCGACGCCGGGGCTGTCGATCCCGTCCGCCTATTGCCGGTTCACCGCCTTCACCCCCTATACGCGCGTCCCGAAGCGCTAGGCTTCGGGACAGCGGCCCGACGCAGCCCCGCCCCGCCCTTTTCGTGAAATGGCGAGCGAGGGCGCGGGGTTACAGGACGAAGCGGCTGAGGTCGGTGTTCCTCACGATCCCGGCGAGCTGCCGGTCGACATAGGCGGCGTCGACCAGCACCGGCTCCTTGCGATCCTCGGCGTCGAAGCTCACCTCTTCCAGCAGCTTTTCCATCACGGTCTGCAGGCGGCGGGCACCGATATTCTCGACCTGGCCATTCACCTCCGCCGCGATGCGGGCGATGGCGGCGATGCCGTCGTCGGTGAACGAGACGTCGGCGCCTTCGGTGGCGAGCAGCGCCTTGTATTGCAGCGGCAGCGACGCCTTGGTGTCGGAGAGGATGGCGATGAAATCCTCCTCGGTCAGGCCCTTCAGCTCGACGCGGATCGGCAGGCGGCCCTGCAATTCGGGCAGCAGGTCGGATGGCTTGGCGACGTGGAACGCGCCGCTGGCGATGAAGAGGATGTGGTCGGTCTTCATCGGGCCGTATTTGGTCGCGACGGTCGTGCCCTCGATCAACGGCAGCAGGTCGCGCTGCACGCCTTCGCGGCTCACCGAGCCACCGCGTACGTCGCTGACCGCAATCTTGTCAATCTCGTCGAGGAAGACGATGCCGTTCGCCTCGGCATCCGCAAGGGCGGTGCGGCTGACCTCGTCCTGGTCGAGGCGCTTGTCCGCCTCTTCCTCGACGAGCTTGTCCCATGCGGCGCGGACGGTGAGCTTGCGGCGCTTGAGCTGCTGCCCGCCGCCGAACGACTTCATCATCTCGGACAGGTTGATCATCTGCGGGCCGGCGCCCGGCACCTCGAACGGCGTGGCGGGAGCCTGTTCCAGCTCGATCTCGATCTCGCTCTGGTCCAGATGACCATCGGCGAAGCGCTGCTTGAAGCTTTCGCGGGTCGCCTGGCTGCTGTCCTTGCCGACCAAGGCGTCGAGCAGGCGCTTCATCGCCGCCTCCTCCGCCTTGTCCTTCACGGCGACGCGGCGACGCTCCTTCTCCAGCCGGATCGCCTCTTCGACCAGATCGCGGGCGATCTGCTCGACGTCGCGGCCGACATAGCCGACCTCGGTGAACTTGGTCGCCTCGACCTTCACGAACGGGGCATCCGCAAGCTTCGCGAGGCGGCGGCTGATCTCGGTCTTGCCGCACCCCGTCGGCCCGATCATCAGGATGTTCTTGGGCGTGACCTCGTCGCGCAGATCGGCGGACAGCTGCTGGCGGCGCCAGCGGTTGCGCATCGCCACGGCGACGGCGCGCTTCGCGTCCGACTGGCCGATGATATGGGCATCGAGGGCGGCGACGATCGCCTTGGGTGTCAGGTTCTGGTTCATGATGGCCTTGCGCTCCCACCCGCGACGGGCGGAGCCGGGAAAAGTTGGAAAGTCACAAAAGTCGTACGTAAGGAGGGTGCGTCAGCCGGTGCTGTCCATGATCTCGATCGTCGTGCGGTCGTTGGTGTAGACGCAGACCTCCGCCGCGATCGCCATCGCCTTGCGACAGACGGCTTCCGCATCCGCTTCGTAATCGACGAGCGCGCGCGCTGCGGCGAGCGCGTAATTGCCGCCCGATCCGATCGCGGCGACGCCGTTCTCGGGCTCCAGCACGTCGCCGTTGCCGGTGAGGATCAGCGTCACGTCCTTGTCCGCGACGATCATCATCGCTTCGAGGTTGCGCAGATATTTGTCGGTGCGCCAGTCCTTCGCCAGTTCGACCGCAGCGCGCATCAGCTTGCCCTGATGACGTTCGAGCTTGGCCTCCAGCCGTTCGAACAGGGTGAAGGCGTCGGCGGTCGCGCCGGCGAAACCGCCGATGACCTGACCGTCCGCGCCGAGGCGGCGGACCTTCTTGGCGTTGGGTTTGATCACGGTCTGGCCCATCGAGACCTGGCCGTCGCCGATGACGACGACCTTGCCGTTGCGCCTGACCGACAGGATGGTGGTGCCATGCCAGACCGGCATGGAATGTGGATCGCTCATGCGCCGGATGTAGGGTTGCGGGTGGCCTGGTGCAAAGGGGGGCGTTCGGCGGCTTGTCGGGGAAGAAGGTTTGGTTCGCGCGGAGGCGCGGAGACGCGGAGAAGAAGGGGGTGCAGGTTCGTCCCCGCGCAGCCTCTGCCCGCTCTGCTGTTTCTCGGGCGACCTGAAGCCAGCCTGCGGCGCAGCGCCGCCACCAGCCCCCCTTCTTCTCCGCGCCTCCGCGCGAACACCCCTTCTTCTCCGCGCCTCCGCGTCTCCGCGCGAACACCCTTCTTCTCCGCGCCTCCGCGTCTCCGCGCGAACACCTCTTCTTCTTCTTCTTCGCCCCGTCGCGCGACCACCTGCGCAGTACGCGCGAACCGTCACTCCACCCCGCGCACCTTCCCCCATGCCCGCGCGGCGGTGTAGCCGAGGTAGCCCGTGCCGAACAAAGCGTAGAGCGGTTCGGGGATCGCCGACAGATAGGCTCCCATGCCGCGCGCCATCGCCGCGGCGGTCGCCGGGCTGATCGCGGCGACGACGCTCATCGGGATCGACCAGAGCAGCAGAAGATACATAACGTAGAGGAAGGTCGGCCGCGCACGGGCGGCAAAGGGATCGCGCACCGGGGTCATGCGATGCGCCCCGCGAGCCAGCCGTACAGGAACGCCTCGTTGGCGGGGCGGCGTTCGGCGAGGCTGAGGTAGCGTTCGCCCTGCAAGGCGTCGATCGCCTTGACCAGCACCGCCTCCCCCGCCCTGCCCCGCCGCGCGAGGAAAGCCTCCAGTGCCGCGAGCGTGCGCGGCCCGATCGCACCATCCGGCGGCAGGTCGGGATAGTCGCTCGCGCCGCGATTGAGCGCGTTGAGTGCGCGTTGCAGAAAGCCGATCGCGACGCCGGTGCCCATGTTGACGCCGGTATCGAACAGCTCCGCGGCAAGGTCCGGCGCGCGTGTCGCCACCCGGTCGAAGCCGGGTGCGCGCCAATAGACGCTGTCGTAGATCGCCGCGGCGACCGATCGGGGCATGTCGGCGATCGGCCCGTGATAGCCGTTGGCGCGCGCGACCGCGACGGTGATGCCCCAGCGCGTCGCGCCGCCCCGGTCGGCGGGATGATCGACATAGCCGCCTTCGCGCGCGATGAGCCGGTCGATGAGGTCCGTTATGTTCATATTACGTTCTCCTGCCGATGGCGCAGCGGTGGATCACGCGCAAAGGCAATAGGACAGCGATTTCGCGTGCGACCGTACTTGGCGTTGTTCGCCAGCGGGTTGGTGGCCGGGCCGTCGAGCCGTCGTCCAACACCCCCGCCCGCCGGTCGGCCACATGCCTCTGTTGCGCCGCAGCACGTGTGTCGTTAGGAGAAGCGGCAATCGCATGGACCCGGTGCAAACCCGGGTGGCTATTCCGGCCGCCGATCCGCCGGACAACGTAAACCGCGCACGAACATGAACCGGCATCCGCGACGACGCGGCGCCGTACCGCGCGGGCGATGCGGACCCATAGACATGACCTCCTCCTTCTCCCGCTACCGGGCCGAATGGTATAGGGGCGCGAGCGATGCGCGCCGCGACGTGCTCGCCGGCATGGTCGGCACCTTTGCGCTGATCCCCGAAGTGATCGCCTTCTCCTTCGTCGCGGGCATCGATCCCGAGGTCGGCCTGTTCGCCTCGTTCGTCATCGGCATCGTCATCGCGATCTTCGGCGGGCGGCCCGCGATGATCTCCGGTGCGGCGGGGTCCGTCGCCCTGGTCGCGGCGGCGCTGGTCCATGCGTATGGCCTGCCCTATCTGCTCGGCGCGACGATCATGGCGGGCCTGTTTCAGGTCGGGTTCGGGCTGCTGAAGCTCGACGTGCTGATGCGCTTCGTCTCGCGATCGGTGCGGACCGGGTTCGTCAACGCGCTCGCCATCCTGATTTTTTCCGCGCAGGTGCCGCAGATGCTGGGGGTGGACTGGCACACCTATGCGATGATCGGGCTGGGCCTGGCGATCATCTACCTCGTGCCGCGGGTGACGACGCTGATTCCATCACCGCTGATCTGCATCGTCGTGCTGACCGCGATCAGCGCCGCGGTGCCGATGCCGCTGCGGACGATCGCGGACCTGGGGCGGCTGCCCGCGTCGCTGCCACATCTCGCGCTGCCGGCGCTGCCGCTGGCGTGGCGGACGATCGGCATCATCGCACCCTATGCGCTGGCGATGGCGGCGGTCGGGCTGCTCGAATCGATGATGACCGCGAAAGTGGTCGACGAGCTGACCGAAACCAACAGTTCGAAGGCGCGCGAGTGCACCGGGCTGGGGCTGGCCAATATCGCCGCCGGGATGTTCGGCGGGATCGCGGGCTGCGGCATGATCGGCCAGACGGTCGGCAACGTCCGCTATGGCGGACGCGGGCGCCTGTCGACGCTGGTCGCGGGCGTATTCCTGCTGGTGGTGATGGTGCCGCTGCGCCCCTGGGTGGCGCAGGTGCCGGTCGCGGCGCTGGTCGCGATCATGATCATGGTATCGGCCAGCACGTTTTCCTGGGGATCGCTGCGCGATCTGGCGCGGCATCCCAAGGTGTCGGGCGTCGTCATGCTGGCGACGGTGGCGGTCACGGTGGCGACGCACGACCTGTCGGCGGGCGTCGGCGTGGGCGTGCTGTTGAGCGGCGTGTTCTTCGCGTTCAAGGTGACGCGGATGATGGACGTGGCCGAGCGCTACGATGCCGCCGCCGATCTGCGGACCTATGTGGTGACGGGCCAGGTGTTCTTCGCGAGCGCCGAGATCTTCGCCGACCGGTTCGACCTGCGCGACACGGCGACGCGGGTGCGGATCGACCTGACCGCGGCGCATCTGTGGGACGTCACGGCGGTCGGTGCGCTGGAGGATGTCGTATCGCGGATGCGCGGCCACGGCATCGTGGTCGAGGTGGTGGGGCTGAACGCGGCCAGCAGCATCTTGGTCGATCGCCACGCGCCGCTGGTCATGGCTTGAGCGCGAAGCCCGGCGGCGGGCGCGCGCCCTTGGGGGTCAGGCCCCCTGCTTGCGCCCGAAGCCGCCTGCCGCCGCAGGGCGCCGCGAGACGAGCGGATTGGCCTCGCGTTCCAGCAGGTTGAGCGTTTCGGAGAACAGCGGGCGAAGGCGCACGACATGCTCCAGCGCCTCTTCGCAACTATCCTGTCGCTCGACGCAATCGCGCGCGATCTCCTCGATCGTTTCCGCAAGCGCGGCGAGCGGTTCGGCGCCGAACTGGCGTGCCTCGCCCTTCAACGTGTGCGCCGGGATCACCATGGCGGCGGCGCTGTTGCCGCGCATCGCCTGTTCGATGGCCGCGACCGACTTGACGCCGTCTTCGCGGAAATAGCCCAGGATGCGCACGAAACCGGCGCCGAGCTCGCTGCGCGCCTGCGCGAACGCTGCCCAATCCACCAACGTGCTGCCTTCGAACGACACTGCCTTCTCCCTCGGACGTGGGGGCGATCCCCACTCAGGTTCGGGAGCATGTCTAGCGACAAGCGGTAAACACGACGTTGCCGTTCGGTCCGGACTATTCCTTATTGTCGAAGGGGTTTTTCGGTGCGCGAAAGGTCATTCGCACCGGTACGGCACCGAAACCCAGTTCCTTGCGCATTGAATTCACGAGATACCGTTCGTAACTCGCAGGCAGCTGATCGACGCGGGTGCCGAACACCACAAAGCTGGGCGGACGAGTCTTTACCTGCGTGACGTAGCGCATCTTGATTCGCTTGCCGCCGGGCGCGGGCGGCGGATTCGCCTCGATCGCGCGTTCGAACCAGCGGTTCATCTCGCCGGTGCCGACGCGCTTCGACCAGGCCTCGCGCGTGTCGAACGCCGCCTGGATCAACTGGTCGATGCCCTTGCCGGTCGCGCCCGACACGGTCATCACGGTGACGCCCTTCACCTGGCTCAGCCCGTCCTCCAGCGCGCGCTTGACGCCGTTGAACAGCGACGAGGCGTTTTCGGCGACGTCCCATTTGTTCAGCGCGATGACGAGCGCGCGGCCTTCTTCCAGCACCCTGTCGGCGATGCGCAGATCCTGCGCCTCCAGCCCCAGCGTCGCATCGAGCAGCAGCACGACGACTTCGGCGAAGTCGACCGCGTGCAGCGCGTCGGCGACCGACAGTTTCTCCAGCTTGTCCTGCACCTTGGCGCGCTTGCGCATGCCAGCGGTGTCGATCAGGCGAACGGGGCGCGGCTCGCCCTTGGGATCATGCCACAGCCAGTCGACCGCGATCGAATCGCGGGTGATGCCCGCTTCCGGCCCGGTGATCATCCGGTCTTCGCCGAGCATCCGGTTGATCAGCGTCGACTTGCCCGCGTTCGGCCGACCGACGATCGCCAGTTTCAGCGGCGCGTCGGGGCGATCGTCCTCATCCTCTTCCGGGATATCGGCGAGCGCGCGTTCGATATGGGGCAGCAGCGCCTCGAACAGGTCGCCCATGCCCTCGCCGTGCTCGGCCGACAATTGCACCGGATCGCCGAAGCCGAGGCTGAGCGATTCGAGGATCCCCTGTTCGCCCGACCTGCCCTCCGCCTTGTTGGCGACCAGCACCACCGGCGTCGTCGAGGATCGCAGCCAGCGCGCGATCTCTTCGTCGAGCGGCACGATACCGGCGCGCGCGTCGATGCAGAACAGCGCGACATCGGCCTGGCCGATCGCCGCTTCGGTCTGAAGGCGCATGCGGCCGGGCAGCGTCTGCGCGTCGTGATCCTCGTAACCCGCGGTGTCGATGACGCGAAAATCCAGGCCGATCAGATGCGCATCGCCCTCGCGCCGATCGCGCGTGACACCGGGCCGGTCGTCGACCAGCGCGAGCTTCTTGCCGACAAGGCGGTTGAACAGCGTCGACTTGCCGACATTGGGACGGCCGACGATCGCGACGGTAGGAACACGGGACATGCCCGTGTCCTTAGAAGAGGTGGCGCGATAACGCCACACTCGACCCTCGGACCCCCCCGGCACGGGAAGGTGCCGTCACGCCGTGGTCGGGCGCTGCGGATGCGCCGCACGATCCCCTCCCCCATAAGGGGGGAGGAGACTGGGTCACCGATAGGCGGTGATCCTGCCCGACTGGCCGAGCGTGTAGAGCGTCGAATTGGCGACGATCGGCGGCAGTGCGAAGCTGTCCTTCGATTCGATCTTGCCCGTCACGCTGCCGTCGTTCGGCGAGGCGAAGACGATCTGGCCAAGCGAATTGGTCAGCACCAGCTTGTTGCCGGCCAGCACCGGGCCGAACCAGGTCACCTGGTTGCCCTTGTTCTTCTTGGCATTCTTGAACCGCTGCAGCTGCGCGATCCAGCGTGCCTTGCCGTTCGACCGGGCGAGGCACACCAGCCGCGCATCGTCGGTGACGATGAACAGCCATTCGCCCGCGATCCACGGCGTCGAGATGCCGGCGAAATTCTGTTCCCACAGGCGCTGGCCCGTGGCGAGGTCGACGCTGACCATGCGGCCGCCCTGCCCCACCGCGAAGACCCGGCCATTGTCGATCACCGGATCGGCATCGATGTCCGACAGGCTGGATACCGACGTGGTGATCGAGGTGCGCGACAGCGCGTCGCCCCACAGGACACGGCCGTTTTCATAGCGATAGGCGTTGAGTTCGCCGCTGGAGAAGCCCGATACGATCGTGCCCTGGCTGGCGGCCGGCGCGGCGACGCCGAACACGCCCTGCGTTTCCAGCGTGCCCGACTGCACCCACTGGACCTTGCCGTCGGCCTGGTCGAGCGCATAGATCTGGTTGTCCTGGCTCAGCACGTAGAGCGAGCCGTTGGCGACCGTCGGCGCACCGCGCAGCGGGCCGCCGGGCTTCGCCCGCCACACTTCCTTGCCGTCCGCCGCGTTGAACGCGACGACATCGCCGACGCCGTCGGTCGCGAACACCCGGCCGCCGTCATAGCTGACGCCGCCGCCGAAGCGCGCCGGGCGGTTCGCGTCGCCGCTGCTGACGCTGGCGTCCCACAATTTCGCGCCGGTGTCGGCGGCAAAGGCGTGGAGCTGCGCCTGCACGTCAGTCACGAACAGCTTGTTGTCCGCGACGACCGGCGCCGCGCCGAGCCGTTCGCGCGGCGACCCGCCGGCGATCGACGCCTGCCAGCTGCGTGAGGGGCTGTCGGCGAGCGCCAGCTGGCCCATCGACTTGGCGGCGTTGCCACCGGGCTGATTCCAGCTGTCGTTCGCCGCCGCGGCGGGCAGCGTCACCTGGATGTCCGCCAGCGACTTGTCCGCCTCCGTCGCGTTTTCCGACGCGAGGATCGGCACCCGCTCGCCGACTGTCGGCGTCTTCTTCTGTCCGCCCTTGAACACGCCGCAAGCGGACAATGCCATCAGCGCGGCCACCGCCACCGTTGCCCGATATCTGGTCGTCATTGCGCAGGTGCTTCCTTGGATTGTGCGGCGGTCGGCGTGACGGTGGAGCCGCCCACGCGGGTCACGGTGACGGCGGGCGCGGCATCGACGCCCATCGCGCCGGCCATCTGAACGGCGCGTTGACGGATCGTCTCGGGCACCGATTCGGTCGCGCCGAGCTGGCCGAACAGCTGCCCCGCCAGGTCGCGGCGGCCGCTGTCGAGATAGGCGGCGGCGACCAGTTCGCCGGCGCTGCCGAAATAGGGATTGGCGGGCACCGCCAGCGGCCGCAGCCGTTCGATCACCACCTGAGGCTTGAGCGTGTCATATTCGGCGACGGTCTGGCGGATAAGCGCCAGGTCGCGGAACGGCTGCGCGATGCCGGTGTCGGCGACGATGGCGGCGAATTTCGCGGCGGCGGCCTTGTCCTGCTTCTTGCCGAGCAGGATGTCGGCCTGCGTCATCAGCGCCAGCGCGCGATAGCCGTCGCGATCCGAGGCGGCGATCGGCGCGAGCGCCTTCGCCGCGGCATCGGCCTGGCCCGCGCCGAGCATGTCGTAGGCGGCCTGCAATTGCTCGCCCTCGACGCCTGCCGCCTGCTTGCGATGATGCTGCCAGTACAGGAACCCGGCGAACGCGGCGAGCGCGACCACGATCGCGGCGATCGACCAGCGACCATAGCGTTCCCAGAAGGTCAGCAGCTGGTCGCGGCGCAGTTCGTCATCGACCTCGCGGAGGAACGCGTCATTGTTTTGCGGCGTAAGGGCCAAGGAGGGCTCCGAAAGGCTGGATCAGGGATTGGCGCGCACTCTTAGCGGCGGCGGCGGCGAAACGAAAGGTGGCGAGATGAGACGGCGCGGCATCGCCATCCCACAGCCCCGACATCGCGGCTACGGTCATCCCTTCGGCGGATAGACCTGCTGTGCCCCCGGAAACGTGCGCGCCCGCACCTCGCCCGCATAGGCTTCGGCCGCAGCGGAAATCTTGCCGGCCAGATCCTCGTACCGTTTGACGAAGCGCGCGGTCCGCTCGAACAGGCCCAGCATGTCCTCCGCCACCAGCACCTGCCCGTCGCATTGCGCGGACGCGCCGATGCCGATCGTCGGACATGACACCGCCTGCGTGATGGCGATCGCGATCGGCTCCATCACCCCTTCGATCACCAGGGCGAAGGCGCCCGCATCGGCGACGGCGCTGGCGTCGGCGACGATCTTTGCCGCCTCCGCCTCGGTCTTGCCGCGCGCGCCATAGCCGCCGAGCACGTTGACCGCCTGCGGCGTCAGGCCGACATGGCCCATCACCGGGATGCCGCGTTCGCTGAGGAAGCGCACCGTCGGCGCCATCGCCTCGCCGCCCTCCAGCTTTACCGCCGCCGCGCCGGTCTGCTTGAGCAGGAACGCGGCGCTTTCGAACGCCTGTTGCGGCGAGGCTTCGTAGCTGCCGAACGGCATGTCGATCACGACCACCGCATGATAGCTGCCGCGCACCACCGCGGCGCCGTGCGCGGCCATCATCTCCAGCGTCACCGGCACCGTCGAGGGCAGGCCGTAGATCACCTGGCCCAGGCTGTCGCCGACCAGCAGCATGTCGCAATGCGGGTCGAGCAGCTGCGCCGTGCGCACGGTATAGGCGGTCAGCATGACGAGCGGCCCGCCCTGCGCGGCATCGCCGCCCTTGCGCCGGCGAATCGCAGGCACGGTCAGCCGCTTGAGCGGCGCAGGCGTCGGATTGGCGCGGCTGGTCGCGGTGTCGATGGTATAGGTCGTGGACATGGTCGCCGCCTTATCGCCTGCCGCTCACCCGATCCATCCCCGCCGCCGCGCATGGCCCGACAGCCACACGCAAAAGCCCGCGACGGCGGCGATGAACAGCGGGAACGGCACGACCTGCGCCGGGCCGCGCACCGCGATCAGGTCGGTCGCGGCGAACAGCCAGCCGAACTGCACCACCACTGCAGCGAGGGAGAGGGCGAACAGGGGCCGCGCCAGCACCGATCGCAACACGAGGGCGAGCGCCGCCAGCAGCCCGGCGCCGGTCGCGACCGCATAGACGGCGTTGTACCAGACCGGGAAGGACGCATAGAGCCGCCGGTAATAATCGTCCGCCGGCGCCATCGCCTCCGCACCCAGCCGAAACTGCTGGACGCAGGCGAACACGCCCGCCGCTCCCCACAGGACGAGCACGATCGCGAGGATGCGGAACCACGATGGCGGCCGCCGTCCGAAAGTCCCCATCGCGCCAAGCTCCCCCGAATGTCCTCCACGATGCTGCGCCGATCGTCGCGGTCGTGCAACCGCCGCGCTGCGGTCCGACCGCATCGCGGGGAACAGGATGGCGATCCGACCCTAGAAGATGCGTTCCCACTCCGCCGGCTTGAACCCCGCCAGCAGCGCATCGCCATGTTCGACGACCGGTCGCCTGATCATCGACGGCTGCGCGAGCATCAGCGCGATGGCCTTGGCCGCATCGAGCCCGACCTTGTCCGCATCGGGCAGCTTGCGGAACGTCGTTCCCGTCCGGTTGAGCAGCGTTTCCCAGCCGAGCCGGTCGACCCACTTTTCCAGCCGCGCGCGATCGATGCCCGCCGTCTTATAGTCGTGGAAGGCATAGGCGACGCCCTTCGCATCCAGCCACGCCCGCCCCTTCTTCACCGTGTCGCATCGCGGAATACCGTAGATGGTTAACGTCATCGTATTCGCCCCCTGCGATTGCGATAGCGGCTTAATCTCAGGATAGGAAAGTCCGCTTCCGCCCAAAACCGGTCATCGGGAGGGCTGGACCGCGATCCTGAAAGCAGACATTCTGCTGGCGTGACCAGAAGGCCTTCGCAAATCAAGCTATGGCTGTTTCGGCTCGTTGCTGCCGTTTGGTT
>Ga0160428_1000395_pt1 | contig 50467 bp, 47 predicted proteins | sample SolpanmetagenomM_FD_108198 | JGI IMG/M metagenome (GOLD analysis project Ga0160428, IMG submission 108198) | Solar panel surface microbial communities from Lawrence Berkeley National Laboratory, California, USA - M | ecosystem: Engineered > Built environment > Solar panel > Unclassified ... | reverse complement strand
GCTTGAAGCTGGCGCCGACGCGCACGTAGAGCGCAGTGCGGCGCGTGCCATAGCCCAGCAGCTGCTTGGCAAAGCTCAGGGGCACAAATAGGTAGCTGTCGTCGAGGTGCTGCTCAATCTGGAAGACGCCTCCAGCCAGGATAGTTTCTTCGTTGAAAGCCTTTTCGGGATTGATATTCAGGGTTTTGCGGCCTGGCTCCTGGCGTGGGTAGAGCAGACGCAGGGGTGCCAGGCGATTGTCGAGGGTGATGCCTAGCTCGTTTTGCACTCCTTCGCCCACCAGCGCGTACTCAAGCTGGCCGCGGCGCAGGCGGTGGTCACCAGCTTTCAGGTTGGAATCGATAGGAATCTGGCCAAAGTAGTTTTCTGACAAGCCGCGCATCTTCACTACCATCTGGCGGTCGTGGTATTGCAGCAGCGCATTGTCCTCGATTACCTCCGTGAGTAGCGCCACGCCGGGCGTGTTCTGGATATTGGTGAGTAGCAGCGTGTCGATGGGAAACGACTTGCCCTCGCGCGCCGCAATTACCAGGCTGGGGTCCGACTTGCCGTAGAGCGAGCGTACTAGGTCTTCGAGCCCATTAAACACCGACAGCACAATGATGAGCGCCGCCGTGCCTACTGCCACGCCCACCATCGAAATGTTGGAGATGATGGTAATGATGTTGCGCTTTTTCTTAGATAGAAAGTAGCGCCGGGCAATAAGTAGAGGTACGTTCACAAGACCGCAGATTTAATTGATTTTAACGGATAGAATAGGTTGTCTGTGGTTCCGCTCGTGCTGCGGCAGGCTGTAAAAATTGGTAAACCCCGGAGGCTGGAACCACAAAAAATCCGTTCTACCCGTTAAAATCAATTAACTCTGCGGTCTCTATTTCCAGGCCTTCACTATCAGGCCAGTGCCTGAATCGTGGGTGGTGCGGGCATCGAGCCAATTGAGCAGCAGACACCACGGAAAAACTACGGCGTAATAGAGGGGTAGGAAAACAAACCACAGGCGCGATTTGCCCAGCATCAGAATAGGGTACTTCATGCTGAAGCGCCACGAAATCTGGCCGGGCTCGCCGTAGCTGTAGCGCGCCTCGATACGCTCGAAGCCCGCCGTGCGCAGCTTCTGCTGAATCTCGTGGATGTTGTAGCCGTCGCGCACGTGCTCCTCAATAAAGCTCGTCTCCGAGTCGGCGTGCACGTCGGAACCGCCCTGGTCGGAGGGGGTAGAGATGAGCAGCATGCCGCCATCCTTGAGCGAGGCGTGGATGTTGCGAAACACCTCAACATCCTCCAGAATGTGCTCCATCACATCCACGGCCAGGGCCAGGTCAAACGAGTTGGGCTCTTGGTACAGCACCAAGTCTTGCACCGCAAACTGCACCTGCGGCCGCCCGATGGCCCGAAAAAAGTTGTTGGAGTCGGCCACCTGCTCCTCCTTCACGTCTACGGCCAAGATGCGCCACAGGCTGCTCAGGCCGCTAAGCCAGTAGCTGTACTGGCCGTAGCCCGCGCCGGCGTCGAGGATGTCGAGCGGCTCGCGGGTGCGGCCTTTGGCCCATTGGCGCAACTCGCGGTGCACGTGCCAGGTGCGCAGCAGCAGTAGGTCGAGCAGGTTATAAAACAAGCGTCGCAGCCACGGCGAACGGTTGAAGACGTTGCCCAGGCTGCGCTTAATCGGGTCGTAATACAAAGGAGAGTTGTAATTATGAGTTATGAATCATGAGTTGCCAATAGGCAAGTCTATTCCTCATTCTTAGGATTGAACAGGCGCGGGCGCGGCGTAGTAGGCTCGTCGTTGTCGTCTGTTTCGGGTTCGGCGGCCGGAATGTCGAGCTTGCTCAGTACTGAATCCATGTGGGCGGCGTAGGCCGCGCTGTCATCGTGAAAAAACGTGAGCTCCGGCACCACGCGTACCTGGCTGCGAATGCGCTTGCCTAGGGCAAAGCGAATTTCCTTGGTGTGCTCCTTAATGGCGTCGAGGCGCTCGGGGGCGTCGTTGCCAATGAGCAGGCTGAGGTAAATGCGGGCCACACCGAGGTCGGGCGTCACCTTCACTGTGCTGATGCTGGGCACCAGCCCGCCACCAAACAGGTGCGGCAAGTCGCGCTGAAGCACCTGGGCGAGTTCCTGCTGCAGCAGGCTAGCCATTTTTTGCTGTCGTTTGCTTTCCATAATAGATAGCAAAGGTAGTTTTTGGTAATCGGTTTTTGGTTTTTAGTTGGGGTTCGGCAGTTTTTATAGGCCGCCGCCGACCTTTGCAGGCCGCGGGCCCAGGCCAAAATTCAACCACTACTTACCAAAACAACTTCGTGCTTCGCTTTTTCAAAAGCTCCTTGCCGGCCCAGGTGCTGGTGCTGCTGGTGCTGGTGCTCGCCCTGCGGCTACCGCTGCTATGGTTGGGCCTGCCCACCACCGCCGCCGAGCTACGTTTGTTGCTGCTGGGCGAGGGGGTAGGGGCTGGGGCCTGGCCCTACCGCGACCTTTACGACGGCACCGCGCCGCTGGCCGCCGCCGCCGCCGGCCTGCTAGAGCTGGCCTGGAACCGCCCGCTGCTGCTGTACCGCGCCACCGCGCTGGGTTTGCTACTGGTGCAGGCGTTGCGTTTCAATACGGTGCTCAACCAGGCCGATGTGCACCCCGACCGTGGCTACCTGGCCGCGCTTACGTACCTGGTGGTGGGCAGCGTTAGCTCCGACCTCGATGCGCTGTCGCCGCTGCTTATTGGACACACGTTTATCATCTTTGCCCTCAGTGCGTTGCTGCCTACTTCGCGCGAGGGCTACGACAACCGGCGGCTGTTTCGGGCAGGTTTTTTGGTGGGGCTGGCGGCGTTATGCTACCTGCCGCTGGCGGTGTTTGTAGTGCTGGGGTTGTTCGCCGTACTCATTTTTGCGGCCAATTCCTTTCGCAGCTCGCTGCTGCTAGTTTGTGGTTTCCTTTCGCCCTACGCGCTGATAGCCACGGTTTTTCTGTATGTCGGGGCACTGCCTAGTTTCACTTGGATGCACCTAGAGCGCGGCCTGCGGCCCGTTGTAGCTGCGGCCGATGGCCTGCCGCCCGCCGTGGCTTGGCCACTGCTAGGGGGGGTAGGGGCCTTAGTAGTGCTGGCCTTGCTGCGAGCTAGCAGCACGGCGCTGGGTTTGGTGTTTCAAACCAAGTTCCGCCAGTTGATGCTGGTGTGGCTGGTGGTGGTGCTGGCGGTGCTGGCCATTGGGCGCGGGCTGGCACCAGGGTCGCTGCTGCTGCTGCTGCCGCCACTCGCCTACTTTGGTCTGTACTTATGGCAGCGGGTACCAGGCCAACTAGGCTGGGCGCCCGAGCTGCTGTTTTTGGGCATCCTGGGCCTCACGCTGGGGCTGCGCTACCGCGACTGGGTGCCCGGCTTGCCCACGCTGCTGCGCCTACCCCCCGAAAGTGCTTTCTCCCCACAACCCGACCCTGCTTACCGGCGCCTCGCGGCTGGCCGGTCGGTGCTGGTGCTGGGCCCTAGTCGGCGCCCGTACCTCGCGCATCCGGCGGCGCAGCCTTACCTCGATTGGGCCCTGGCGGAAACCGATTTTGGCCACCTTTCCGAGTATGCAGCGGTGGTGCGCGTGGCCCGCAACCTAGGCCCCCAGCCGCCCGCCTACCTGCTCGACCAAGCGCGCCTGCTGCCTCGCCTGCGCTACTTGCTGCCCGCCGTGTTTGGCCGCTACGAGCCGGTGCCCGGTGTGCCGCAGGCCTACCAGTTGGTAAAGTAAAAGCGAATTAGAGGTAAGCTTTAGCTTGCCAGCTAAACGCAAAAAAGCCGCATCCTGAATAGAAAGCGGCTTTTTAATAGACTGAAATTAGCAACCTAAAGCTTGCCCTACATTGCTACTCTGCCTTCGTCACGAGCAGTTCCGCGTTGAGCTTAGCAGTGCTGTTGCGGCGCACCACGCGGGCAATGTGAATACTCAGCTCGTACAAAATCAGGATGGGGATGGTGACGATAATCTGAGCCGAAATATCGGGCGGCGTGATGATGGCTGCGACAATAAGAATGACCACAATGGCGTGCTTGCGGTAAAGCACCATCAGCTCGGGCGTCACGAGGCCAGCTTTGGCCAGGAAGAACACAATCATGGGCAACTCAAACACGAACGCGCACGAAAGCGTCATCGTTGTGAGCGTGCTCAAGTAGCTCTGCAAGTCAATCTGATTCTGAATGGTCGGGTCAACCGTGTACGAGGCCAAAAAGTTGATACTCAGTGGTGCCGCGATGTAGTAGCCAAAGAGCAAGCCTAGGATGAACAGCACCGACACAAAGAAAACTGCACCCTGCGAATTGGCCCGCTCGTGGGGATAGAGGCCGGGCTTGATAAAGCGCCACAATTCCCAAAACAAGTACGGAAAGGCCGCGCAAATGCCCACGATAAACGAGGTGCTGATGTGCATCGTCAACTGGCCACTCATCTCCCGGTTTTGGATGATAAAGTTGACCTGATTTTCGCACGGGTCGGTAGAACCAAACAGGTTGCCAAGCTTACAAAACGCCTGGTAGGTCCAGAAATCAGAGCGCGACGGCCCCAAAATCAAGTCGTGGAATAGAAAATTCTTAGCAAAAAAAGCGCACAGCGAAAAGACCACCACCGCAATCGCAGCCCGAATAATGTGCCATCGCAGTGCCTCCAGGTGGTCGATAAACGACATTTCTGCTTCGCCCTCAGCGGCGGCGCGGTTCTGCTGAAATTTTTGAGTGGGGGAAGCCAAGGAAGTACTAGTTGAATTATTGATAAAGTCTTGTCAGTGCGCACACAACATGCTGCGCGCGCACTGACAAGACTTTTACGCCTGAAAGAGGGGGTAGGACTGCATCCACTCGTTTACCTGGTGGCGCACGCCCGCGATGCGGCCAGCGTCGGCGTGGTGCGTCAGGGCCTCATCAATCAGCTCGATGATGCGCACCATGTCGGTTTCGACCAGGCCGCGGGTAGTTACGGCGGCCGAGCCAATCCGGATTCCGCTGGTTACAAACGGCGACTTGTCGTCGAAAGGCACCATGTTCTTGTTGATGGTAATGTCGGCCTGCACCAGGGTGTTTTCAGCCAGCTTGCCGGTAAGGCCCTTCGAACGCAGGTCAATGAGCATCAAGTGGTTGTCGGTGCCTCCCGAGATGATGTCGTAGCCGCGGTTCGTCAGCTCTTTGGCCAGTGCCTGGGCGTTTTTCTGCACTTGGTGCACGTAGTTGGTGTAACCCTGGCCCAGCGCTTCGCCAAATGCCACGGCCTTGGCCGCAATCACATGCTCGAGCGGCCCGCCCTGCGTGCCCGGAAACACACCCGAGTCGAGCAGCGCCGACATGGGCCGGATATCGCCCTTGGGCGTCTTCAAACCAAAGGGATTGTCGAAGTCCTGGCCCAGCATGATGAGGCCGCCGCGCGGGCCGCGCAGGGTCTTGTGCGTGGTGGTGGTTACGATGTGGCAGTGGTCAAACGGGTTGTTGAGCAAGCCTTTGGCAATGAGGCCGCTGGGGTGCGAAATGTCGGCTAGCAACAGAGCACCTACCTCGTCAGCCGCGCGGCGCAGGGCAGCATAGTTCCAGTCGCGTGAGTAGGCTGAGGCCCCACAAATAATCATTTTGGGGCGCTCGCGGCGGGCCGTGTCGATTACTTTATCCCAGTCGATGAGGCCGGTTTCTTTCTCTACCCCATAAAAGCTGGGCTGATAAAGCTTGCCCGAAAAATTGACTGCCGAACCGTGGGTAAGGTGCCCACCGTGGCTGAGGTCGAAGCCCAGTATTTTATCACCGGGGTTGAGGCAGGCCAGCATCACGGCCGCGTTGGCCTGTGCGCCTGAGTGAGGCTGCACGTTGGCCCAGGCCACACCAAATAGTTCTTTGACGCGGTCGATGGCCAATTGCTCTACCTGGTCAACTATCTCGCAGCCACCGTAGTAGCGCTTGCCTGGCAAGCCCTCGGCATACTTGTTGGTGAGCACCGAGCCCTGCGCCGCCATCACCTGGTCGGAAACATAGTTTTCGGAGGCAATCAGCTCCAGGCCGTGGGTCTGGCGCTGGCGCTCCTGCGCAATGAGGTCAAAAACAGCCGTATCGTACACGGCAGTGGGGGCGGCGGTAGGGGCAGTGGCTTGCATAGCCCAAAAGTACGACGGAGTATAGGGTAAGCTTTCGCTCGCAGCCCGCTTTCTACGCCGTGGCTGGCAAAAGCTTTCGGCCCCAAGGGGGGTAGGGGCTGCGCGCTTCTTCGCCCGCTACGCCGAGCAGCAAAGCGGCAGGCCATGCGTCGGCTGAATAGCGCAAGAAAAAACGCGTACAAAACAGAAAAACCCCGGCCTGCAAAGGCACGGGGCTTTTCTATTGAGTAAAGGGAAGCTAGGCGTAGCTGCCTTTACCGTTGTCGGGCTTGTTGTGGCCGCGGTTGGGATGCTGGATGCCAGCGTCTTCCGCTTCGTTTTCGAGGCGCTCCTCCGTGGCTTCGTCGCGGTCGCCAGCTGGCAGCGCGTCGGCCTTGGACTGCTCGGGTAAGCCAGCCTCGTTCTTATCGTTTTGCGACTGCTTATTCTGTTCAGTGTGGTGGGTAGACATAGGAAAAGGGCTTAGCACAAGTACTGAAAAGGAAAACCTCCGGGGAGGTTACTAACGGTTAGGGTGCGTTACGGGCGCATCTAGTGCGTCTTGCTGCAAGCGCTTTTCAGTCTGCTCGTCACGCTGCACATCATTGTCTTCGCCGGTACCGGCAGCTTGCTTCGCTACGTTAGGGCCGCCTTGGTGCGATTCGCCCTGCTTGCTTGATTTATGGTCTGCCATGGTAGTTTAAAAAGAAAGTATGAAGTAGGAAAAGTTGAACGATGCACTAGTGAGCCACGGCTACCAGCGCACGTACGTCTCGTTTAGAAGCCTTGGTCGATAGCCGAGTCTTGCGCGCCGGGGTCAGTCAGCTCAGCATTGGTATCAGTGCCCGTGATGGGCGTGATGGCTTTGGGCGCCATCTGGCCCATGCCCACGTGCGAGTCGGCGTCCTCCATTTCGTCGGGGCCGGGGCGCAGGTCGTCAGCTTCCAGTTCGTCTACCGGGCCACGGTGGGGGCGGCGGCCATCCTCGTCGCGCTCGTCGTCGGGGCTGGGCAGGTCTTGGTTAGGGCGCTGGTCGGCGCCCGAGTCGGAGGTGCGCATGTTGTCGCCGGGTTGCTGGTCGTCGGGCGCATCGGTGCGGGCGTTCATGGCTACGGCCGTAATGCCCTCGCTGCTATCGGTGCCAAAGCCTTCCTTGCCGTCGCGGTTGCCAAAGCCGCCGCGGGCTTTCTCATTCTTGGGCGGGTCGGCGTTCGGAATGCGCAGGCCGGCGGCAAATTCTTCTTCGGTCGTGTCGTCGTTGATGACGCGGATAGGGCGGTTGTTAGGGTCGACTGGCATGGGTAGGGGAGGGCAGCTGGTAAAAAGGCGAAGCGCCCGCCAAAGTGTACTGTGGTTTGCGGCTTTGGGTTTAGTTTCGCCGTAGCCGGGCCTACCAAGGCTACGCATGAATGCTGCGCACGGTAGCCCAGCAGCCCTTTTTCCTACCCCCCTCATGTGGACTGAACACGACAATGCCCTGACGCGCACCTTCCGCTTCCCGGATTTTAAAGTAGCATTCTGCTTCATGACCGATGTGGCCGAAGAAGCCGAGCATCAGGGGCATCACCCGTGGTGGAGCAACGAGTATGGCACCGTGAGCTTTCGGCTGAGCACCCACGCGGCCGGCCGCGTCGTCACTGCGCAAGACCATCAGTTGGCGGCGGCCATCGACCAGTTGGCCGCCGCCTACCAGGGCCAAGTAGCGGATAGCTAGGCTGGGCCGGCCTCAGCACTTTCGAGCCCAACCCAGCCGGCCCTACCTTTGTAGCTATGCCCGAAGCCGCCGCCCTCACCCTCGTGCCTACCCCCATTGGCAACCTCGAAGACATTACCCTGCGGGCCATTCGGGTGCTGGGCGAAGTCGACTTAGTGCTCTGTGAAGACACCCGCACCAGTGGCCGGCTCATGCAGCACTTGCAGCTCAAAAAGCCGCTGTTGGCTTACCACCTGCACAACGAGCACCAGCAAGTGCCGCGCCTGCTCGAGCGCCTGGCCAAAGGCGAGCGCATGGCCCTGGTGAGCGACGCCGGCACGCCGGGCATCTCCGACCCCGGCTTTTTGCTGGTGCGCGAGTGCCTGGCCCAGGGCCTGCGCGTAGAGTGCCTGCCTGGTGCCACGGCCCTAGTACCAGCGCTGCTCAAGTCGGGCTTCGGGGCCGAGCGGTTTGCGTTTGAAGGCTTTTTGCCAGTGAAGAAAGGCCGCCAAACCCGCTTGCAGGAACTGGCTCGCGAAACCCGGACGCTCATCTTTTACGAGTCGCCCCACCGCATTGTGAAGACGCTGACGCAGCTAGCCGAGGTGTTTGGGGCCGAGCGGCAGGCCAGCGTTAGCCGCGAGCTAACCAAGCTATTTGAAGAAACCCTCACGGCCCCGCTGGGCGAGTTGGCCGCGACCCTGGCTGCCCGCCCCGCCATTAAGGGGGAAATCGTGCTGGTGGTGGAAGGCATCAAACTCGAAAAAATTGAACGCCGCAACAAATACGATGACGCCGAAGACCCAACCGACGACCATGCTGCCGACGATGGCGATGCCGACGATGACCCCAGCGCCTAGCGGGCCGCTGGGCCGTCTGGGTCAGTCGCCGCTGGCGCTGGCCAGCCTGGGGGCGCTGCTGCTGAGCTGCGGCTGGCTGCCCTACCCCGTTGCCCTGCCGGCGCTACTGCTGCTCGTGGCCTGGGTACCCTACCTGCTGCTCGAGCGGCAACTCACGCAGCAAGGCGCCCGTAAGCGGCGCGTGTTTGCCAGCACTTATTTTATGCTGCTGGGTTGGAATGCGCTCACTACCTGGTGGGTTAGCTACAGCACGCTAGGCGGTGGCATTGCGGCCGTGGTGCTCAATGCGCTGCTCATGTGCCTGCCGCTCATGGCGTTCCGGCAAACCAAAAAGCGGCTGGGCACCACTATCGGGTACCTGTCGCTGCCCGTGTACTGGCTGGCGTTTGAGCAGCTGCACCTGCATTGGGACGTTACTTGGCCTTGGCTCACGCTGGGCAATGGCTTTGCCGCCGCACCGCAGTGGGTGCAGTGGTATGAGTACACCGGCTTCCTGGGTGGCTCGGTGTGGGTGTGGGTGGTAAGTCTGCTGGTTTTCTGGGCTTGGTTTGGCATCGAGGGATTTGCCCTTTGGGAAACAAACAAACCCCGACGAGCTAGTTTGCCGCTGTTGGCGGTCGCAGTGCCACTATTTATTTCTTCGCAAATAGGCTTCCACTACCAGGAGAAAGGCCCTACTACCGAGGTGGTGGTGGTGCAGCCCAACTTCGACCCCTACGTGGAGAAGTTTGAGGGTGGCCCTCAGTACATTCCGGGCGATGAGCAGCTGACCCGGATGCTCACGCTGTCGGAGCAGCACCTCACGCCCAACACGCGCCTCGTCCTCTGGCCCGAAACGGCACTAGAGGACGCCATCTGGGAAAGAACTATCGAGAGCAACCCCAAAATCATGCGCATCCGGGCGTGGCTGACCCAGCATCCTGGCGTAGCGCTGCTCACGGGCATCACTACCATTAGCTCGTATCCGAGCAAGGAGGCGGCCAGCGAAACCGCCCGCTACCGCGACGACCTCGGCTACTACGACTACAATAATGCCGCCGGCTACTTTGCTAGCGCTAGTGCGCCGCTGGCCATCTACCACAAGTCGCGGCTAGTGCCGGGGGTCGAGAAAATTCCGCCTATCCTCAGCAGCGTGCTCAATAACATTGACTTGGGTGGCTTCGTGGGCTCCTACGGCAGCCAGGCCGAGCGCACGGTATATGCTGCGCCGGCCAGCGTGCCCGCATTGCGCTCCGCGCCGCTCATCTGCTACGAAAGCATCTATGGTGACTTCGTGAGCGAGTACGAGCCCAATGGCGCCACGCTGCTGGCGCTCGTTACCAACGATGCCTGGTGGCACGACTCGCCCGGCTACCGGCAGCTGCTGCGCTACGGCAGCCTGCGCTGCATCGAAACCCGCCGCGACCTGGCCCGCGCCGCCAACACCGGCTTCACGGGCTTCATCAATCAAAAGGGCGACATCTACCAGCTAGAGCCGGCCTGGATAGCCACCGCCAGCCGGGGCACCGTGCACCTCAATAGCGAGGTGACGTTTTACGCCCGCCACGGCGAGCTTATCGGGCGCGGGGCGCAGTTGTTGGCTGCCCTGGGGCTGCTACTGTTGCTGGTGTGGCGGTTCTTACCACACAAAGCTGTACCCGTAGCTAAGGCTGATTTTTAGCACTCTATCCGCAAAACGCATTTTCTAATCCATTCACTCGCGAACGCTCAGCGTCCGCGCTACTTGCCATGACCCCCGACCTTCTTCAGCTTTCGCAGTCCGTAGCCGCCCTCTGCCGCCAAGCCGGCGCCTTTATCCGTGAGCAGGTAACGCAGTTCGACCAGTCGAAAATTGTGACCAAAGGCCTGCACGACCTCGTTTCCTACGTCGATAAAGAGTCGGAAAAAATGCTGGTCGAAGGCCTGCAAAAACTCTTCCCCGAAGCCGGCTTTGTGACCGAAGAAGGTACCGTAGCCAACGACGACGACAGCGTGGAATACCGCTGGATAATCGACCCGCTCGACGGCACTACCAACTTCATCCACGGCCTGCCGTGCTTTGCGGTGAGTGTGGCCCTAGTGCGGGGCGTGGTGCCGGTACTGGGTGTGGTCTATGAGGTAAGCCGCGACGAGTGTTTCCGCGGGGCCGAGGGCCAGGGCGCATTCCTGAACGACCGACCCATCCGCGTAAGCACCGCTGCCAGCACCGAGGATACGCTCATTGCTACCGGCCTGCCGTTCTATAAGTTTGACCACATGGACGCCTACATGGCCATCCTGACGGAATATGCGCAGCATTCGCGCGGCATTCGCCGCTGGGGCTCGGCCGCTACCGACCTGGCCTACGTGGCTTGCGGGCGCTTCGATAGCTACTTCGAGTTCAACATCAACTCCTACGACGTAGCGGCGGGCATCTTGCTGGTGCGCGAGGCCGGCGGCCGCGTCACGCAGTGGCTCAAGGATGGCGACCCCGTGTTCAACCGCGAAACGCTGGCCACGAACGGCCTAGTACACGACCAAATGCAGGCCGTGCTGAAGCAGCATTGGCAGGAGGAATATAAGTCGTAGCTTGCGCAACACTTTTCAACGTGTTGCTAATGAGTAAACTCTGGCTATTAGTTCCGCTAGCGCTGGCTACCACACCGGCGCTAGCGCAATCCTGCGTGCTCACGGGCACCATCAAAGGAATTGGGACCACCCCGATAATTTTTCGGTACACGCAGCAGGGTAGGGCGCACCGCGATACAGTGCAGGCGGTAAATGATCGGTTTACCTACACCGCCCGGCCCAGCGATGACGGAAAAATAATTATCTTTATCAAGGCACCACGGTACACCTCATTTTGGTACGAGCCGGGTAAGCTGACGGTAACAGGTGATGCTGCGCAGCCCGCTAAGCTGGCTATTGTAGGCACGCCCGAAAACGACCTGACTAACCAGTTTAAGCACGATATCGAGTGGAAATTCGAGCAAGCGCGTAAGGCTCAGCCTGCCGCTGCCGGCCAGCTAAGCGAGCAAGAGCAGTTGGCCACGCGGCAGTTTATCAAAAGCCATCCCGATAGCCGCACTGCGGCCGATGCGTTGTATTGGCAGGCAGTGTATAATGAGAAGCCGCTAACCGAATATGATCTGCTGTTGAAGCAGCTAACGCCAGCCGTGCGCCAAAGCAAGCAAGGCCAGCAAGCGGCCAAGCAAATACTAGTCTTACAAAACCAGCCCATGGTGGGCCGCCCAGTACCCGAATTCAGCGTGGCCGATACGGCCGGCGTTAAGCATTCGCTGGCGGCGTACCGTGGCCAGTACGTGCTGCTCGATTTCTGGGGGCATTGGTGTAGCCCTTGCCTAAACGCTATGCCCAAAATGAAGGCGTTGCACGCGCTATACCCCCAAAAGCTGGCCATTATCGGTATGGCGATGGAAGATGCTGCTGACGTAAGCATCTGGAAACAAACGATTCGCAAACACGAAATTCCGGGCTTGCAACTGTCGGAACTGCAACAAGCCCAAGGACCAGTCATTTCGGGGTACAACGTCATCGCTTTTCCTACCTACATGCTACTCGACCGCCAGGGCGTATTGCTGGTGCGCACGAATACCTTCGATGACATCACGAAAAAGCTGTCGACGCTCACTGACTTGTAGTAACGTAGTGCCGGCTTCCGGCCCGCCGGAAGCCACGCCGTAAACTTTCCCGTTTCGCCCACGGTTTGGCTTGCATCATGGACATTCAACTGCTCCTCATCCTCGCGCTTTTTGCGGCCGCGCTCTTTTACCTGGGCCAGCGCCTATGGCAAACCTTTGCGGCCAAAGGCCAAGCTGGTTGTGCCAAAGGCTGCGGCGGTGCCTGCGGCGCGGCTATCGATGTAGACGCATTGCAGCGTACTATCGAGGCGCGGGCGGCACGCAGCTAGGCCCTACCCCCAAAAACTACGTTAACGTTTAACCCCTGACCGCCCCGGCTTCGTATAGCCGGGGCGGCCTGTTTTAGGCCCTCTTATCACCCGCTATTTGCAACACCACTCGCCATGCAGGACAAAGAAGAAATGACGTCGATGACTACGGTCGAAAAGAAGCTCAAAAGCCAGGGTTACACCCACGACTTTAGTGTGCAGGACGGCCGCTTGACCACTATGGACAACGACAGCGCGCAGACTTTTACCCCCGAAGACACGACTATCGTCGATTATTTCCGCTTTGAAGGTGAAAGCAACCCCGACGATGCCGCCATTCTTTACGTTATCGAAACCGCTGACGGCGCCAAAGGCACTATCTCCTCAGCCTATGGCGTGTACGCTAATGAGGATGTGGACCAGTTCATTCTTAAAGTAGAATCGCTGGGCAAAAACCTAATGAAAGGTAAAAAGTAGACCGCAGATTCAGCGGCTTTTAACGAAGAAAACGGATTACCCGTGGTTCCCATTCTTTGGGTTTAACCACGGGTAATCCGTTTTCTTCGTTAAAAGCCGCTAAATCTGCGGTCCTGCTAGCCCCACACTTTGGTGCCCTCGGTGCAGTTGCGGCACATCTCGATTTGGTCGCGGCCTTTGAGCAGCGCCTGGCGGAAACCGTGGTACTTGGGGCCGTGCCATAGGGCGCGGAAGCTCTCGTGCTGGCGGTCGCCGAGGCGATACTCGGCATCTTTGTCGAAGCAGCAGGGCACTACTTTGCCATCCCAAGTGATGACGCAGGAGTGCCACATCTTCCAGCAGCCGTTCACCAGCTTGTTCTTGAGGCTGAAGGTGCCGTTGCCATTGTTCGCGTAGCGCGAGTAGTAGTCGATAGTGGGGATGAGGGGTGAGCCCCGTTTGTAGTCGTAAATCTGGGCGGTTTTAAACCACACATCGTCTACCCCCATCGCTTGGGCCAATGCTTTGGCGTCTTCGATTTGGTGCTCGTTGGGCCGCACCACCAAGAATTGAAAGATGATGCGCGGCGTGTTGCTGTTTAGCTCTTTGCGCCACTTCACTACATTGCGCGTACCAGCTAGTACTTTTTCTAGCTTGCCGCCTATACGGTACTGCTGGTACACCTCCTGAGTAGTGCCGTCGAGCGAGATGATGAGGCGGTCAAGGCCACTTTCCACTGTGCGGCGGGCATTCTCATCGGTCAAGAAGTGCGCATTGGTGCTGGTAGCCGTGTAAATACCCTTGCGGCTGGCGTACTCTACCAACTCCAAAAACTGCGGGTGCAGGTAAGGCTCGCCCTGAAAGTAAAAAATGAGGTACCACAGCCGGCTGGCCACCTCATCCATCGTTTTCTTAAACAGCTCGGCCGGCAGCATACCCGTGGGCCGCGTGAACGAGCGCAGGCCGCTGGGGCACTCGGGGCAGCGCAGGTTGCAGCTGGTAGTGGGCTCAAATGCCAGCGCCACGGGCAGGCCCCAGGTACGGGCCCGGCCCGTGGCGCGGCTCAGGATATACGAGGCAACTACTTGGGAGGCATTGAAAAGACGGCCAGGCGTGGCTTTGCGCAGCAAGGAAAGGCCGTCGCGGAGGGTAGAGCGCATAGTATGAAGGTAGGCAGCAGCCCCCGCACCAACAGACACGCAACTGGCCCTACAGGTTTTTGCAGGCCTAGGCTATCGGGCTTATTTAGCTGAGCTAGGGGGGGTAGGCAGCTGTGCGACGGCCGCACTATACACACTGGCTTTGCCAAACGACTGGTTTATCTCATCTACGGCAGCGCGGCTGCTTAGGCGTTTGGGCTTGGGGTTGAGGATGGTGCCATCTTCGCCCAGCAGTAGGTAGGTTGGCACCTCACTTAGGTGATAGGCCTTTGCAACGTCGGAGCGTATGCCACCTAAGGCCCGCACGTGCACACCCGGTAGTTTACGAGCCATAACGAGCTGGCGCCAAGGCAGCTCTAGCTCGTCGAGTGCCACATTCACAAACACGATATCCTTGCCTTCAAACCGCTTGGCCAGGTCCTGGGCATAGGCTAGATCGCGCAGGCACAGGCCGTTGGTTGATTTCCAGAAATTGAGGTACACCAGCTTGCCTTGAAAGCTGCTGAGCTTGACTGTCTCACCAGTGGCCGAAAGCAGCTGGAAGTCGGGGGCCTGCGAGCCAATGGCCAGCGCCTTATGCTTGCTAAAATCAGCTTCTAGGGCGGGTAGAAAGCGCTTACGTGTATCGAGGGTCTGAAAATCAGTCAGCATCGCTGCCGACTGCCGCACGTGCCCAAACCGAAATGACTCCTGCAGAATGCGCCCCAAGGTGAGCAGACGCATAGTGCTGTTGAGGCGCTTAGTAGCTAGCCCGTAGCAGAAAGGGTAGAAGTCGGGGTCGGTACGCAGGTGCTTTTGCTGCGCGGCCATGTAGTGCACGTAGTTGAGCAAAAACTCCTGAAACTGCTCGTTGCCCACGGCTGTCTGGTCGTTGAGCAGGTTGGGGTCACGCAAGAATTCGTAGTAAGCGGGGGTCATTGTCATACGGCCCTCGCTGCTCACTACCTGTTCCCGCAAATCCGGAAAAGTCAGGCGGTCGTTGGCATTCGAGTACGTAATCTCTGCCTTGGCATAATTATAAAAATCAATGGTAAAAGACTGCCGAGCAGCACGGTCTTCTAAGAAGTTACGCTCGTGCTTTATGCGGTAGTCTAGGAACGAAACGAATGGTGCTTCGTAGAGTTGAATATTGTCTGGAAGTACTTGAAAACCATCATTTGATACAAATTGCTCGTCAAATTCTGCGAGATAGGTATTGGCGTTAGCCATCTGCTGCCGGTGGCGCTGCGCATCGGTCAGGTTTCCGCTATTGCGAATCCGGGTTGTGAAACCAGTCGGTACATCGTTGGCCTTGAATTTAACCGTGCCAGGCAAGTCTTCGCCCTTGAAGCGCACGTCGAGGTCGGTACCGGGGTCTAGAAACAGGTCGGCTACGGCGTCACCGTACACCAAATCGGCCTTAGTTGAGCCTGTGAGCTGCACAGTAAGGCGGAATTCCCCTTTTTCATTGAGCTTGGCGTAGGTAATGCGCTCGCTCGTGTCAAATGGGCTGTCGTGAATAGATACGGCGATGGTATCAGTGGTAGGATTTAATACTTTGCCCGTAAGTGCAGCTGGGCCAGGAGTTTGCGCTTGATTTGTGCCGCTAGGCTGCGCTTGGGCACCTAAGGCCCAGGCGCAGCTTAGCCACCCAATTACTAAACCGGTAAATGTTAATTTCATAGAAGGTTAAGACAAAATACAGCGAAGCACATCCGATACGGGTGAACTATAAATCTAATTCGTGTACGTATTCTCTTTATCGGTAAAAGTCAATTATGGCACCGAAGATAAGGCACGCCGCGCACTCGTTTTGCACGTTGACTTACCAAAAAAGAATACTGATTAAAATTATAGTTTTAGCCAAATTTTAACTTAAAATATGGCTGTTTTTGCCCTACCCCCCTCTATTAAGGCTTAGCCGAATAATCCTTGCAACACTTCGTCGAGGCGGCTTACGGGGCGCACTTGCAAGCTGCTGTTGCCTTGGGCTGCCAGATTCTTGCCGTTGAACTGTGACACATACATCTCGCGGAACCCTAGTTTTTCGGCTTCGGCCAGGCGCTGGTCGAGGCGGGGCACGGCGCGCATCTCGCCGCTCAGGCCCACCTCGGCAGCCAAGCACACATCGCCCGCAATAGGCAGGTCGTTGAGGCTGCTTACCACGGCCGCGCACACGGCCGCGTCGAGGGCCGGGTCGTCGAGGCGCAGGCCACCCGCAATGTTCAGGAACACGTCGTGCTGACCCAGGCGCAGACCGGCGCGCTTTTCGAGCACCGCCAGCAGCATTTGCAGGCGCTTGGCATCGAAGCCGGTGCTGCTTCGTTGCGGGGTGCCGTAGGTGGCAGGCGTCACGAGGGCCTGCACCTCTACCAGTAGCGGTCGGTTGCCCTCCAGCGTGGCGCCGATGGCCATGCCGCTCAGACTTTCGGCGCGCTGTGAGAGCAAGATTTCGGATGGGTTGCTCACCTGCCGCAGGCCGGTGCCCTGCATCTCGTAAATACCTAGTTCTGAAGTGCTGCCGAAACGGTTTTTGGTGGTGCGCAGGATACGGTAGCTCAGGTGGCGGTCGCCCTCAAACTGCAACACCGTGTCCACCATGTGCTCCAGTATTTTGGGGCCCGCAATGCTACCATCCTTTGTAATGTGGCCAATGAGTAGCACCGGCGTGCCGGTTTCTTTGGCAAACTTGAGAAACTCGGCGGTACACTCGCGCACTTGGCTCACCGAGCCCGCGCCGCTTTCCACCAGCGTTGAGTGCATGGTCTGGATGGAGTCGATGACCAGCAGATTGGGCTCTACCTGGTCAATCTGGCGGAAGATGTTTTGGGTATTCGTTTCCGTCAGGATGTAGCAGTTCTGGTGCTGGCCGTCGGCCAGGCGCTCGGCACGCATCTTTATTTGGGCTTCGCTTTCCTCGCCGCTCACGTAAAGAATGCGCAACTTCTTCATCATCAAGGCAATCTGCAGCATGAGTGTGCTCTTGCCAATGCCCGGCTCGCCGCCGATGAGCACGATGGAGCCCGGCACCAGGCCACCGCCCAGCACGCGGTTCAGCTCGCCGTCGGGCGTCAGGATGCGCGGCTCTTCTTCGTGCTGAATATCAGCTAGTGGCCGCGACTTGGCCGCCTTGCTGGCGTTGCCGCCGGGCACGGTACTAGCGGGCTTCCACTGGCCGGTGGTAGTAGCTACGGTTTCTTTCTGGATAACCTCTTCGACGTAGGTGTTCCACTCGCCGCACGAGGGGCAACGCCCTATCCACTTAGCGGACTGCGCGCCGCAACTCTGACAGAAATAAATGGTTCTTGCCTTGGTCATCTTTGCTAAAATTTTGTGCAAGGATAAGGCTAAAATGGGCAGAAAAGTTGCGGCTGGGTAGCGGTAATCAGGTTAGCTAGGCTATAAAAAAGAACGTCCTGCTGTGCTTGCCGAAGTATCCCATTTACGCCGTCAGAGTTTGTCTAACAATGCGGTGAAGATGCTTCGGTAAGCGCAGCAGGACGTTCTTTTTTGGTCTTTGAAGCCCCTAAGCTTACATCCCTACCCCCTCTTCTTGGCGTAAGAAATGCGGTAGATGACGCCGTTGTCGTCGTCGCCCATTAGCAGCGAGCCGTCGGGGGCCTGGATGAGGCCGCAGGGCCGGCCAAATTCCGATTTGTTGTTATCGACCAAGAAACCGGTGATAAAGTCCTCGAACTTTTCGGGCTGGCCCTGGGCGTTGAAGTGCACGCGCACCAGCTTGTAGCCGCTGGGCTGCGCGCGGTTCCAGGAGCCGTGCATGGTCACGAAGGCATCGTTATGTTACTCTTTCGGAAACTGCGTGCCCTTGTTGAACACCAGACCGAGCGGGGCCGAGTGGGCTTTATACAAGAGAAGCGGGCGCACGTTTTTAGCGTCGAAGGCCTCGTAGCTTTCGCCACTCTTGGGCTTGTTGGCGGGGTAGTGCTGGCCGTCGGCGATGATGGAGGGCCAGCCGTAGCCGGCGCCGGGCTTTATCTGGTTGAGCTCCTCCTGCTGGGTTTCGTCGCCGAGCCAGTCGATGCCGTGGTCCATGCCAAAGAGTTCCTTGGTGAGCGGGTGCCAGTCGAAGCCAATGGTATTGCGCAGGCCGTGGGCCACTACTTGGCGGCCCGAGCCATCAAGGTTAAGCTTCAGAATGGTCGCGTTCTCCGGGTTGTCTTCGTCGCAAGCGTTGCAGGTGCTGCCCACCGATAGATAGAGCTGGCCATCGGGCCCAAACTGCAACACGCGGTTGGCGTGCTGGCCAGCGTCGGGCAGATCGTGGTACAGCTCTTTCAGTTCGCCGAGGCCACCATCGGGCAGTACATCAGCTACGTACACCTCCCGGATGGCCGTGAGGTAAAGCTTGTTGCCTTGCAAAGCCAGGCCGTGCAGGTGCGGCTTCTGGGCCACTTGGCGCATCACCTCGGCTTTGCCGTCGTGGTTGGCGTCGCGCACGAGCGTCACGGTACCTTTCACGCGGTTGGTCACGTACACGTCGCCGTTGGGGCGCACGGCCAGCATGCGCGGCATGTCGAGGCCCTCGGCAAACTTGGTGATGGTAAAGCCAACCGGCACCTTCAGGGCCGCCACGCGGGCGTCGGTGGCCGGCAGCTTATTGGGCAGGTAAATGTTGCCCTGCATTTGGAAGGGCGTGGCGGGCGGCGGCACGTTTTGGGCCACGGCCGTGAACGCTGCAAAGAGCGCGGCCACGGGTAGCAAGCGGGGTAGCAAAGGCATAATAGTTGAGGTTGGTTAGTTGAACCGTTCAACTCTCATTCGTGGGTGGGGGTTACACGCCGGCCTCCGCTAAGTGGCGGTGGCGTGCGCACCAGCTACGGCCCATAGCGCCAAAAACTACTCGGCCACCACCGCGCGCCGAATGCCCAGCTTCTTCATGCGTGCCTCCAGCGTTTTAGGGTTGATATCCAGCAAGGTAGCGGCGCCTTGCGCCCCGCTCACGCGCCCGCCCGTGCGATGCAGCGCGGCCAGGATGTGGTCGCGCTCCTGCTCGCGCAGCGTTTTTAGAGGTTTCTCATTTTCTTCGAGGAGGGGAGGGGGGGTAGGCTCGGTTAGCGGTGGCGGGCCAGCGGGCAGCGCCCGCAGCGCCGGGCCCGCCGCAAAGCCCCCAAACTCTAGCTCCGGGCCCTGGCTTACGATGATGGCCTGCTCCAGCACGTGCTCTAGCTCGCGGATATTGCCGGGCCAGGCATACGCCAGCAGCGCCGCCATGTCGGCGGGGCGTATGGTGCGAAGCGGCCGGGCCAAGCGCTTGCTCAGCGTGGCCAGGTAGTGCTGCACCAGCGGCACAATATCCTGCGGCCGCTCGCGCAGGGGCGCCAGCTGAATCGGAAACACGTTGAGCCGGTAGTAGAGGTCGGCGCGGAAGCGGCCGGCGCGCACCTCGTCTTCGAGCACGCGGTTGGTGGCGGCCAGCACGCGGGCATCGGTTTGCAGCACGCGGTTGCCGCCCAGGCGCTCAAACTCCTTTTCCTGTAGCACGCGCAGCAGCTTAGCTTGCAAGTCGAGAGGCAATTCGCCTACTTCGTCCAGAAAAATAGTGCCGCCGTTGGCCAGCTCAAACTTGCCAATGCGCCGCTCTACGGCGCCGGTATATGCGCCCTTTTCGTGGCCAAACAACTCGCTTTCAATAAGCTGGGCGGGTAGGGCGGCGCAGTTTAGTTTGACCAAGGCCCGGCCGTGGCGGGGCGAAGCCTGGTGCAGGGCCCGCGCTACTACTTCCTTGCCAGTACCGGTTTCGCCGGTAATGAGCACCGTGGCATCGGTGCCGGCCACCTGGGCAATGCGCTGGCGCACCTGCTGCAAAGCCGGGCTGCTGCCAATGAGGCCGTCGGCGGGCCGGTCGGTGTTGATTTCGTCAATCAAGTAGGTACGCTCCTGCTCTACTTGGGCCTTCAGTTCTTCAATCTGCTCAAAGGCAAACAAGTTTTCGAGGGCCAGCGCAATCTGCGGCACCAGCACCTGCACGGTGGCCTGGTTGTCGGGCGGAAAAGCCTCGGGGTTGGTGCCCGCGAGCGTAAGCACCACTTGGCTATCGGGCCGCTGCCAGATGGGCACTACCAGCATGGCACGCGTACCGTAGTGCTCATATACATAGCGCAATCGGGGATAACGAATGGCCAGCGCATGAAAATCGGCCCCGGTGTAAACCCCCGGCGCCTGTAGCAGGTCGTGAAGCTGTTGGTAAAGAATGGTGGTGTCGGTGCCAGCTTCATCCTGCGGGCGGGCAGGGTCCAAAGCTACCAGTTCGCCAGTGCCTACCCGCGAAAATTCAGCAAACGCTTCGGAGGTCTTGACGGGTCCCGTGCGCTGAATGCGAATGCCGAAGTACTCAAACGGCACCACGCGGCCCAGCTCCTCGGCCACGGCCCGAAACAGCGGCTCGCGCTGCTTAATACTGAGCAGCGCGTTGGTGATAGCCAGCTGCATCGTGCGCTCGCGCTCGCGCCGGGCAATGTCTTCAAAGGCCAGCGTGTTGCCCACGGCCACGGCCACCAGCGAGCCGATTTTTTCCAGCAGCCGATCGTCGTCGGTAGTGAGGGTAGGGCGGCGTGCGGCTGCCAAAATCAGGAAGCCGGTGAGCCGGCCGCCCAGCCGCAGCGGTACCGTAGTCATGTAGTCGATGCCCTGCTGCCGTAGCTTGTTAAAAGGCTCGAAATCGGGGTAAGCAGCGGCGTATTCTTGCAGGGTAATGTGCCGCAGGCGTGGGTCGCTCACTAACTGCTCGACTGGTGAGCCAGCGATGGGCGAGAATAAAGTTGCCGACGTATCGAGGGGTAGGGCCGTGGCACCGCCCACGTAGCTGCGCAAAAACAAACGCTTGTTCAGCAGCTCCTTATCAAAGACGTTGATGCCAATCAGGTCAAAGGGGAAGATGAGCCGCAGCCGATTTGTGATAACCTGAAACAAGGTTTCCTTATCGCGAATGGTAGCAATGGCCTCGTTGAGGTGCAGCAGCAACGACTCGTCTTGGTTGGCAGTAGATGGCATCGTGTTTCGGGAAATTCCTGATATGTAAGGAAAGCCTTTAATCGTGCAGAATGTTTTGCGCACCAGCTTACTATTTTTATTATGGTATTTACCAGATTATGAGGAGTTTATAAAGACAAGGTGGACGAATAGTTTGCTGGCACGGCGTTCGGTAAGGGGGTGGCACACTACTACGCCACTTGGCTTATGTTTTCAAGATATCAACTTGCCGGTTTTGCGGGCCTGACGCTAGCGGGCGGCCTGCTGGCTCAGCCGGTATTCGCTCAAAATTTACCCAGCGTGCCGGCTGCGGCGCAGTCCATTGGCCTGGTTAGCGACTCACTCACGCTGGGCGGCACGGTGCAGGCCGTGCTCGATGCCAACCCCGGCATTGCGAACCTGACCGAGCTGGCCAACGCCGCTACTAGCCGCCTTACCCAAACGCAGGCGGGCTTCTTGCCGCAAGTGACGGGCACGGTAACGTACACCCGCCTCGACCCGGTGGTGAAGCTGCCCTTCAACGGGGAGATTCTGCAGTTTGCACCCAATAACAACTACGATGCGCACCTCACCGCGCAGTACGAGTTGCTGGATTTCGGCAAACGTGATGCCTCGACTAACCTGTCGCGCTCGCAAGTGCAGACTGCCCAAGACAACATAGTGGTAGCCCGCCGCGACTTGGCCTTCAGCGCGGCGCAGGTGTACTACAACATCCTGTTTATGCGCGAAAGCATTCGGGTGCAAGACCAGCAGATTGCCTCGCTAGTGGCCCACCGCAACGAAATGGAAAAGCGCGTAGAAGCCGGCGTCAGCACCAAGTTTGACGTGACGACGACTGATGTGCGCATCACGCAGGCCCAGAACACCAAGCTCGACCTGCAAAACCAGCTCCGCAACCAGCAGGTGCAGCTGGCCCGCATGCTACACAAGCCGCAGCAGGCCGACATTCCGGTGCGCGGCCGCCTCGGCTACGAGCCTCAGACGGTGAACCTGGAAAGCGAGTTGGCCAAGGCCGCCGAAAACCGCCCCGAGGTGAAGCTGGCTAAAGATGCCGAAACCACAGCCGATCTCCAAGCCAAGCTTATTGACCGCAGCAACCTGCCCAGCTTAGGGGTAGGGGCGCAGGTAGGTGGCAAAAATGGTTACATCTTGCCTAATATCAATAGGATACGGTTCAACACGGTAGGCGTGGCGCAGCTGTCTTTGCCCATCTACGATGGGGGTAGGAACCGCAAGCAGCGGGTAGAAGCTGCCGCCAACTACCGCGCCACCCAGGCCCGCACCCAGGACACGCAAGAGCAAATCAGGGCCGATGTGCGCCAGGCTGTCAACAACATGGAGTTCAGCCAGGCGCGCTACAATAATGCCCTGCAGCAAGTGACCCAGGCTACCGATGCCCTCGTGCGGGCCCGGGGCCGCTACCGCTACGGCGTAGGCCAAAACCTGGACGTGCTCGATGCCGAAACCCAGCTTTCGCAAGCGCGCTTGGCGCGTGCCCAGGCCATGTACAACTACACCCTCGGCCAGTACCAGTTGCGCCGCGCCACCGGCGAGCAGATTTGGCAGTAATTTTTAGCCGTTAGCTTTTATAGCAACAGGCTTTCCTCGACATATAAGCTAACGGCTAGTAGCGATGAGCTAACAGCTAAAACTAATGACTCTCAGTACTATCCTTTGCCCGCTTGACTTTTCCGCTGCTTCGGCCGCGCTGGTGGCCTATGCCGCCGCGCTGGCCGTGGGCACCGGGGCCGAGCTGCGCCTGCTCTACGTGCAGGAGCCCGCCGCGCCAGCCCAGGCCGGGGCAGAGGCGGAACTGCTAGCCCATCGCACCGCGGCCGAAGCGGCTGGTGCCAGCCGTGTGAGTACTACTACCGTGCACGGCGAAGCGGCCGAAGCCATCTTGGCCGAAGCGCATCGCCAGCACGCCGACCTCATCATTATCGGAGCGCACGGGCAAACCTGCCTAAGCCGCTTCTTAATGGGCAATACGGCCGAAATGGTCGTGCGCACTGCGCCTTGCCCTACCCTCCTCGTAAGAGAATAAAAGCCCGCTGCCCTTTGCCGCAGCTAGTCACTTTTTACTACCAGCAATCAACTTTTAATACTACCCCCCATGGCTACCCAGACCGAACTTCAAGACGCTCCTCCGACCGCTGTGGCCGAGCCGCTGGAACCCCAAAAAAAGCGTAACCCGCTGGTGTTTATTATCCTGGCCTTAGTGCTGCTGGCCGGCGCTTACTATGGCTGGACGCGCTACCAGTTTGCCAAAGCCCACGAAAGCACCGACGACGCTTCGGTGGAAGGCGACGTGTACCCGGTTATCCCCCGCGTGGGTGGCCCCGTGCTGAAAGTATTCGTGGACGACAACCAGCCGGTAAAGAAGGGCGATACGCTCGTTACCATCGACAAATCTGATTATCAGCAGCGCGTTAATGCCGCGGAAGCTGCCTTGGTGGCAGCTAGGGCCCAAGTGGTGGCCGCTCGCGCTGGCGTGGGTACGGCCCAGGCCAACGTGCGCACCGCCCAGACCACCATCGGCGTGAGTGCGGCCAACCGCACCCGCCTGCAGCAAGACCTAGCCCGTAGCACCAAGCTGCGCAACCAGGACATTATTCCGCAAAGCGACTACGACGCCGTAGCTGCCAACCTGAAATCGACCACTGCCCAGCAAAGCACTGCCCAAGACCAAGTGAGCGTGGCGCGCCAGCAAGTGATAGCCGCCCAGCAGCAAATTGCCGTGGCCCAAGCTGTGGTGAAGCAGCGCCAGTCGGACCTTGACAATGCCAAGCTGCAGCTAAGCTACACCACGCTGCTGGCCCCCGCCAATGGCGTAGTGAGTAAGAAAAGCGTGCAGCCCGGCCAGGTAGTAGGCCCCGGTCAGCAGCTCATTGGGTTGGTAAGTAGTGGCAAAACCTGGGTGGTGGCCAACTTCAAAGAAACGCAGCTCGAAGAAATGAAAGTGGGCCAAAAAGCCAAGCTGGAAGTAGACGCCTACCCCAACGAAGACTTCGAAGGCCACATCGAGTCGCTATCGGCTGCCACGGGCGCCCGCTTCGCACTCCTACCCCCCGACAACGCCTCCGGTAACTTTGTAAAAGTGACCCAGCGCGTGCCCGTTAAAATCGTGCTCGATCATGAAGACCCGCAGCACCCACTGCGCGCCGGCATGAGCGTGAATGCCGTGGTGGCAGTTAAATAGAGTTATGAGTTAGGAGTTAAGAGGTATAAGGTGGCTGTTCAAACAGGCCGCTTACAACTCTTAACTCCTAATCTCCTAATTCATAACTCAATAAGTTATGGAAACCGGATTTAGAAAGTGGATTATCGTGGTTACGGTGGTCCTCTGCTGTTTGCTGGAGCTAATTGACACCAGCATCGTGAACGTGGCCCTAACCCAGATGATGGGTAACCTCTCGGCCACGCAGCAAGAAGTAAGCTGGGTAATTGCCAGCTACGGTATTGCCAACGTGATTGTGATTCCGATGACCGGCTTTTTGGCCGAGCAGTTTGGGCGCAAAAACTACTACCTCGTATCGGTGATACTCTTTACGCTGGCTTCCATGGCCTGTGGCCAAAGTACAAGCCTGTGGGAGCTGGTAGCATTTCGCTTTATTCAGGGCATTGGGGGCGGAGCGCTTATGGCTACCTCACAGGCTATTCTCATCGACACTTTTCCGCCCAAGCAGTTGCCCCTGGGGCAGGCGCTATTCGGTATGGGCGTGACTATCGGCCCCACTATCGGCCCTACCCTCGGTGGCTACATTGTGGAGAACTACGACTGGCCTTGGATTTTCTACGTTAACGTGCCGGTGGGTATCATGGCCAGCATTTTCACAATACTGTTCATCCGCGATCCCGACCGCATCAAAAATGCCATTCCCAAGCCACTGCGTGAAATTGACTGGGCGGGCGTTGGGCTGCTTATCCTGGGGGTAGGCTCGATGCAGCTGGTACTGGAGCAAGGTGAAACCGAGGACTGGTTTGATAGCACTTATATTCTGAGTTTCACGCTCTTGGCCATCATTGGGGTGGTAGGCTTTATCTGGCGCGAGCTAACGGCTAAGGCTCCGATTGTCGATTTGCGTATTCTCACCAAGAGCCGCAACCTGGCGGTGGGCGCATTCCTATCGTTCGTATTGGGCTTTGGGTTGTTCGCTTCCGTATTTGTATTCCCCATTTTCACGCAGCGTATCCTAGGCTTTACCGCCGAGCAAACCGGCTACCTACTGCTGCCTGGCGCGCTGGCTTCGGGCTTCATGATGCCAATTATCGGCAGGGCGCTGCAAGCCGGCGTACCGCAGAAGCTGATGATACCGGTGGGCTTCACCATCTTCTTCTTCTTCACCTTCTGGATGGCCGCTAAAATCTCGCCAACTGCTGGCGAAAGCGACTTCTTCTGGCCGCTCATGGTGCGGGGTGTGGGCCTAGGCCTCATCTTCTTGCCCATCACTACTATGAGCCTGGCAGGCCTAGCGGGCAAAGATGCTGGCCAGGCCGCCGGCCTCACTGGTATGATTCGGCAGCTCGGCGGCTCATTTGGCGTGGCCATTGTGGGCACCTACCTCGAGCGCAGCATTCAGGCCAACCGCGTGGCGCTGCTGCCCAACATCTCGCTCTACAACCCTGAAACGACCCAGCGTATTCAGGCCTTCACTCAAGGCTTCCTGGCCAAGGGCTATCCCCTTAACCAAGCTACCCAGCAGGCCTACGCTGCTCTCGAAGGCACGCTCATGAAGCAGGTTTCGCTTATCACCTACTCGCAGGTGTTTACCTCGCTGGGGTTGTTTTTCCTAGCTTGCCTGCCGCTCATTCTGTTGGTGAAGCGTGCTAAGCCTGGCGAGAAGATGGACCTCAACGCGGCCCACTAACCACGTACTGGCCCGCATTTTGTGAAGGTAATCAGCGTGGCTTACTTAAGTGAAATTACGGATAAGGTGATGATTGTTAAGAGTTAAATTATATTTTAGGCTACATAAAGAAGGGGTTTCCGGCACTAAGCCGGAATCCCCTCTTTGTATCTACTATTTTTTGAAACGGCTACTGGTACTGTATATACAGTGGCACGGGGGTAAGCTCGGTCAGCACCTCCTTCGGCGTCATGATATGGTGAGGCTTGGGCCGGGCGTCGTACTCGTAGAACAGTTTGAAGCCGGTGTACTGCACAGGCTCGGCCTTGATATAGGCGTTGTACGAATCCTTTTTCAGGGTGGGGTCGCCGTGGCCGTCCATGTGCATCACTACCTGCACGCGGGGGTCAAGCTTGATGTTTTTGTAGTTGCTCAGCATCTTCCGGGTGAAGCGGTGCACGGTAAGCACCTTGGGCGGCAGGTGGTTTTCGCTCACGATGCGGGCCAGGAAGTTGATGGTGAAGTTCACGTCCTTCGCATCGAGGGTGCCAATGCGCTGGTTGGGGCGCACGCCGGGCATGGTAGCCAGCGAAAATTCGGGGTCGATACCCAGGTGAACGATGGGGTCTTTGAGGTATTCCTCCAGCTTAGGTAGCTCGGCCTGCAGGGTGCTGTGGCCGGGCTGCACATCCAGAAACAGGAGGCATTTGTGCTCCTTGGCCCAGCTAATTACTTCCTCGATAGTGGCTTTGGAGTTCATCAGGCGCCACTTGCCATCGCCGCCCGCCGTGCCCTGGGCCGTGATGGTAACGTTGTGCAGCGCGGCCTGCACCGGAATGCTGGGGTCGGCATCTTGCCACTCTTTCAGTACGCCCTCAAACTTGCGGAACATCTGCTCCTTGGGCTCGCGGCCCAAAATGCCCATGCCCTTCGAGCGGATGTTGCCGTAGAACGCGATGATGCGATGGCCCGGCAAGATGGCGCCCGGCAGCTGGCCCGTCTTGCGGGCAATGCTGTCGGCCTTCAGCGAGTCGCGCTGCATGGCCAAGCGCTTAATCTTCACCGTATCGACGGGGGGCGGCTTGTTGTCGGCGGTGAGGGTATCGGCATTGCCGGCGGTGGCTTCGCCCTGGCCAGAGCGGCTACAGGCACCGAGGCCCAGGCTAGCCAGTAGCCCCAGGCTCAGCGCGCCGCGCCAAGCCGAAAATATACGTGAACGCACTACGGTAGAGAAAAGTAGGTAGTAAATGAAGCCGCAAGGTACGGCCCGGTCGGGGGTGGGCAAGTTTGCGCCCCAGAGTAGGGGTAGGGCCCAGCCGGCCAGCGCAACCCTGCGAAATACCTTGCGGCTTCTTTCTCCTCCTCCTACTGGCCAGCCCAGGCTACTTTGTAATCGAAGTGGCGTTTTAGCTGGCTCGCAGCTGGCGCTTGTATAGCTGCACCACGTTTTCGAGGCCCAAGTACAGCGCATCGGCTACTAGGGCGTGGCCAATGCTTACTTCCTGCAGGCCGGGTAGCTCTTGGGCCAGGTAGGCTAGGTTGTCGAGGTCGAGGTCGTGGCCGGCGTTTAGGCCCAGGCCAGCGGCCACGGCGGCGCGGGCGGTGTCGCGGTAGGGCAGCACGGCCGCGGCGCGGTCGGTGGGGTAGTAGCGAGCGTAGGCTTCGGTATAAAGCTCGATGCGGTCGGTGCCGGTGCTGGCGGCAGCGTCAATCAAGGCCGGGTCGGGGTCCAAAAAAATGCTGACGCGGGCACCGTGGCTCTTAAGCTCGGCCACCACGTCGCGCAGAAAGCCCTGGTGCTGCACCACATTCCAGCCCGCATTGGAGGTGATGGCATCGGGTGCGTCGGGTACCAGCGTCACCTGTTCGGGGCGCACTTCGCGGCACAAAGCCAGAAAATCGGGGGTAGGGTTGCCCTCTACGTTCAGCTCGGTGGTCACCACACTTTTCAGGTTGCGCACATCGTCGTAGCGAATGTGGCGCTCGTCGGGACGCGGGTGCACCGTGATGCCTTCGGCCCCGAAGCGCTCGATGTCGCGGGCGGCTTGCAGCAAGTCGGGCCGCGCGTGCAGGCCGCGGGCATTACGCAGGGTGGCTATTTTATTGATGTTGACACTTAGCTTGACCACAGATTTAAACGGATTTAACGGATTATGCAGATACGCCCGCCGCACGGGCCGGCGGCCTAGGCACGGCGACGACGCCGGCAGTGCAAGGTACATTTGCTGGCCGCCTTGGCCGAGCCTACCCACCTTTCTTAACCGCTCACCGCATGACTAGTTCGCTACGCCTGCCCACCCGCTGGAGACCCTTGGTGCTTTTTGGCCTGCTACTGAGCTTGGTGGTGGGGGTAGAGCATGTGTTGGTGCACCGCCTAGAGTTTAGCCAGCGGCCGGCGCTGCCCGTGGGTGTGGCGCTGGATATGTTGGTGGGCGTGCCGGTGCTGTTTTACTTCCTGGTGCTGCGGCCTTACCGCCTACCCCTCACTAGCTTGGTAGGGGTGCTAGGCGCGTGTCTGGCGCTGGCTTTCTGGCTGATTCCGGTGGCGCAGCAGTCGTCGCTGCGGGTGTTGCGCCTGCTGCCCGCGCTGCTCGAAGCCGCTACCATTGCCTTAACGGCGGCTAGGGCCCGCCGCCTCGTGCGCGCTTATCGCGCCGCTTATGCCCACGAGCCACGCGTTTGGCCCAGCGTGCAGGCCGCCGTATGCTCGCTGGGCGCCGCGGGCCACCTGCTGCTAGCCGAGCTAAACCTACTGCGCTACGCTACCCTGGGCTGGTGGGCTACCCTCGAAACTACGGATGACGCTACCACTTTCAGCAGCCACCGCGAGTCGGGCTTTACGGCGCTAGTGGCCACGGCCGCCGGGGTGCTAGTGGTCGAAACTACCTGCGTGCACTTGCTGGCTCAGCACTGGTGCCCTGGCCTGGCTCCTTGGCTGCTTTTTGCCGATGTGTACGGGGTGGTGCTGCTTGTGGCGCACATCCACGCCGTGCGCCTGCGGCCGGCCCTGCTCACGCCCGATGAGCTGCGCATCCGAGTAGGGTTTGTGTGGGAGGTAGCCGCGCCGCGCGCCGCTCTGGTAGCTGCCGAAGTGCTGCCTGAGGCGCCCGCTGCCAACGCCGGCGTGCTCAATTTGGCCCGGCTGCTCTTTACTACCCCCAATATTTTGCTGACCTTTGCCGAGCCAGTACCTGTGCTGGGCCCCTACGGCGTGCGCCGCACGGCCCGATGCGTGGCCGTATACCTCGACCAGCCCCGGCAGTTTGTGGCTGCCGTGGGGCAGCCGTCTTAATTTTTTACGCGCGCTAACCCGCTCATTTTCTTACCCCCCCCATGCCTCTTAAAGAAACTATCGACGCCGGCATCAAGCAAGCCATGCTGGCCAAAGACAAAGTGCGCCTCACGGCACTACGCAGCATCAAGTCGCAAATTTTGCTGGCCGAAACGGCCGAAGGTGCCAGCGCTTCTGGCCTCAATGCCGACCAGGAGCAGAAGCTGCTCATCAAGGCTGCCAAGCAGCGCCGCGATTCGGCTGCTACTTATAAGGAGCAGTTCCGCTCCGACCTCGAAGAAACTGAGCTGTCCGAGCTGGCCATCATCGAAGAGTTTTTGCCCCAGCAGCTTTCCGAGGCCGACCTCGTGGAGAAGCTCGTGGGCATTATTCAGCGCGTGGGCGCCACCGGGCCTTCAGACCTGGGCAAGGTAATGGGCGTAGCCGCCCGCGAGCTAGCCGGCCAGGCCGATGGCAAGATGATTTCGCAAGTTGTTAGCAATCTGTTGAATAACACCAATTTTTAAGTTAAGTACTGATTGGTAGTTGTTGATTGTCAGCGTGGCATCTTCTAGTAGGCTGGCACTTGGCGAGCAACAACTACCTATCAGCACTTAACAATCAAGTAGATGACGGCGCTCGACTTGCTTTTGCTATTGCCGCTGGCGGTGGGCACCGTGAAGGGCTACCGGCGCGGGCTGGTGCTGGAGGTAGTGTCGCTGCTGGCCTTTGTACTAGGCGTGGTGGGCGGGCTGAGCCTGCTGAGCGCAGCCGTGCCGGTGGTACGCTCGTACCTAGGCGATCTGTTTGGGCTACTACCGCTGGTGGCGTTTTTGCTGGTGCTGGTGGGTATTATGTGGGGCGTGCACCTGCTGGGCAGCCTTGTAAAAACGGCTGTGCACCTTACTCCCCTCGGCGTACTCGACAATCTACTGGGCGCCGCATCCGGGGCCCTTAAGTGGTTGCTAGGCCTAAGCCTGCTGCTGCACGGCACCGCGCTGGCGGGCCTGTCGCTGCTGGCGCCCACGCTCACGGCCGGCTCGGTGGTGCTGCCGTGGGTAGCAAAGGCTACCCCCTTGGCGCTGCAGCTCACGGGCTACGTATTACCCTTTGCCAAGCACTTGCTGGCCAAGGTAAAAGCAGCCATGTAATTTTGTGGTGCAGCAGGGGGGTAGGATACTATTATTGCCCAGTACTCCTTGCGCAAAATTATTCCCTTACTTACTTGACGCTACTGCTGCTCGATAGCTTCGATTCCTTCACTCACATGCTGGCCGACTACCTACGGCAGTTGGGGGCGGAGGTGCTGGTGCGCCGCAACGATGTGCCGCTGGCCGAGCTGCGGGCGCTGCGCTTTGCGGGTATTGTACTGTCGCCGGGGCCGGGCACGCCCGCCACAGCCGGCAACCTGCTGGCCGTTATCGAAGCCTACCACCAGCAACTGCCCATGCTAGGCGTGTGCCTGGGCCAGCAGGCGCTCGGCGAATTTTTTGGAGCCACACTGCGTCGTGCCGCCCGGCCCGTGCACGGCAAGGTCACCAGCATTGAGCTGCTCAGCGATGACCCGTGGCTGGCCGGCCTACCCCCCCGCCAGCCCGTAACGCGCTACCACTCGCTGGTGCTGGAGGCCAGTACGTTGCCGAGTTGCCTGCGCCCGCTCGCCGTGACGGCCGATGCCGACCGCGAATTAATGGCCCTGCGCCATGCCACGCTGCCGCTCTACGGGGTGCAGTTTCACCCCGAGGCACTGCTTACCACGCACGGCTTGCAGTGGCTGGCCAATTGGGTGCGCTGTTGTAACATTGTATAGGCCGGCTTGCAGATTTAAGTTTCCTGCACTCCTGGCAGGCCGACCGGGCCGGCAGCCTTAGGGCTCGGCTTCTTAAAGCTAAGCATACGCTACCCACACCACTTACTCTTATGGAGCTTCACCGCCAGCAGCAGCACGGGTTTGACTACGTCGATGAGGGCCAGGGACCGGTGCTGCTCTTGCTGCACGGGCTTTTTGGAGCGCTCAGCAACTGGGAAGACGTAGTGGCTGAGTTTGCGCCCACGCACCGCGTCATCATTCCGGTGCTGCCCGTGTACGACATGCCGCTGCTGCAAGCTACCGTGCCAGGGTTGGTCGAGTACGTAGCCACCTTTGTAGAGAAGCTGCGCCTACCCCCCTCTTTCACGGTGCTTGGCAACTCGCTGGGCGGGCACATTGCCTTGGTGTATACCCTGCGCAACCCCGGCCGAGTGAGCCGGCTGGTGCTCACGGGCAGCAGTGGTTTATTTGAAGATGGCATGGGCGGCTCGTTTCCCAAACGTGGCAACTATGACTTTGTGCGGGAGCGCGTCGGCTACACCTTTTACGACCCGAAGGTGGCTACTAAAGAACTGGTCGATGAGGTATTTGCCGTCACTAATTCTAATGCCAAGTGCTTGCGCATGATTAGCATTGCCCGTTCGGCCCAGCATCACAACCTGGCTAGCGAGCTTCACCGCATTGCGGTGCCGGTGCTGCTAGTGTGGGGCCTCAACGATACCATCACGCCACCCTCAGTGGCTCATGATTTTGAGCGCCTGCTACCCCAGGCCGAGCTGCGCTTTTTGGACCACTGTGGCCATGCCCCTATGATGGAGCGGGCAGCGGGCTTCAACCACTGCCTGCGCCGGTTTTTGCTGCCCATTACTACCAAGCTGCCGGTGGCGGCTGCGGCGTGAGCCCGCTGCCAGGCGCGGCGCGGCTTGGTTTTTGCCAGTTGCTAGCAACTTTTCGTACCCGTTCGTAGTCCTACTCTTGCCTGGCTGGTTTCGGAAAAATACCGGCAGCCTGCCGCAAAAGACATCGGTCGATTGTACGTTTCGTTGGGGCTGGTTATGCTAGTTTCTTAGTACTTTGTTCGTTGCCTGCTACTTAGCTTGTGCCCTATGCCTGCTCTACTCGCCGAAGACCTACTCAACCAGATGATTCCTTCCCTCAAAAGCACCGACACCACGGCCAAGGCCGCCCGGTGGCTGGAAGAATTTCACGTGGGCCAGCTGCCCGTGCTGGTAGGGCGGCATTACCAAGGGCTCATTACGGAGCACGACCTGGCCGACTATGAAAACCCAGAAACGCAGCTGGCTGAGCTTGCGCTGGGCTACGCCGATGCGCACGTGCAGCACGACCAGCACTTCTACCGCGTAATGGAACTGGCCATTGAGAATAAAATTCAACTGGTGCCCGTGCTCGACGAGCGCCAGGAATATGCAGGCGTAGTAACGGTGAGCGATGCGCTGGCCGCCTTCGGGCCAGTGCCGGGCGTGGTAGGACAGGGCAGCATCTTGGTGCTCACGATGGAAGAGCGCGACTACTCGCTGTCGCAAATCAGCCGCTATGTCGAAGAGAATAACGCCAAGATTCTCTCGGCCCACGTGATTGCCGACGAGCACGACCCCTACCGCATCCGCCTTACCCTGCGCCTCAATACCGATAGTCTGGCTCGCATCACAGCTACGCTCGAGCGGTTTGGCTACGTAGTGTCGGCGCAGTTTAGCGGCACACCCGCTGCAGGCGAGGACGAGCAGGAGCGCTTCGACGCGCTACTGCGCTACCTCAGCGTCTAACTTTACTGAGTGAAGTACGGCGGCCGGCTATTTTTCTTTAGGCTACTAACAGGATGGTTTGGGCTGAGTTGGTGGCTCGGCATGGGCAGCCTAGCGCAGGCCCAGACGCCCCTACCCCCCCTGGCTCCCGATAGTTTGCGCGAGCTCAGCCAAGAACGCCGCCCACCGGCCCTGGCCCCCGTGGTGGTTCCTACCGATACGCTGGTGCGCGTGAGCGTATGCCCTGGCCAACGTGTGCGGGTGGGGACTCTACTATTTGTGGGTAATAATCGTACCCGCGAGCGTACACTGCGCGCCGAGCTGGACTTCCACGAGGGCGATTCGCTGACGGTGGCCGACCTACCGGCCCACCTGGAGGCCAATCGCCGCCGCCTCTACAATTTGCAGCTGTTTCATGCGGTGCTGGTGCAGGCCAGCTGCGGCAGCACGGGCGAGGTTGTCATCCTGTTTAGCGTGCAGGAGCGTTGGTATATTTTGCCTACCCCCATCTTTTCGCTGGCCGCACCCACATTTAATGCTTGGCTAGCGCGGCCCGACCATTGGCGACGCCTCGACTACGGCCTGCACCTTACCGACACCAATTTTAGGGGTCGGGCCGAACAGCTCACCGTGAACTTGCAGTTGGGCTTCAACCGCAAGTATGAGCTGTTCTACGAAGCCCCAGGCTTTGGGCGCCGGCGCCGGGTAGGGCTAGGTTTCGGCATCTCGCTCTATCAAAGCCGCAACCTCGACTATAATACCCAGAACGACCGGCCTCAGGGCTTGGCCGAGCCGCAGGTCGATGCTTTTCCCATTCAGCGGTTCTACGTATCGGGTGGGCTGCGGCTGCGCCACACGGTACAGCTCACTTCGGCGTTCGACTTCTCGTACCACCGCGAGGCAATCAGTGACCTCATCTACCAGCTCAACTACAACTATTTTTTGGGCCAGCAGCAGCGGCAGTACCTCGAAGCTAGTTTTATAACTACTAATAACCAGCGCAATACGTTTGCCTACCCCCTCACGGGGCAGTTCTTTCAGGGAGCGCTTGTGTTGCGGCAATTTGTGGGACCCGCGGCCTCGCCTGGCTACGCGTTGGTGCGGTTGCGCTACGCGCGCTACCTCAACCTAGGGCACCAGCTGTACTATGCACTGGGCTTGGGTGCCCAAACCCGGCTGCTGGCTACCCGTATCGCGTACGCTGACTCGCGTAGCCTGGGCTACGATGCCTTGGTGCGCGGCTACGACGGCTACTTGGCCGACGGCCGCTCCTACGGCCTGGTGCAGCAGGGCCTGAGCTGGCGTGCCTGGGCGCCGCCGCCGTTGCACATTCCGTTCGTAAACAATCCGAAAGTGAATACCCTACCCCTGGCCGTTTACCTTAACCTATTTGCTGATGCCGGCTTATCAGGTGGGAGCGTGGGTCGGCCTATGCCTACCTCCAACGAACTACCTGATACGCTGCTGGCATCGGCCGGTATCGGGCTACATTTGGTGACCTATTACGATAAAGTGTTTCGATTTGAGTTGTCGCGCTTGCTAAGCGGCTATCCCAAATATGTATTTCTTTTAGGAACAGGGTTTCCTATTTAGTCGCGCGGCGGCATGTTGCGTTTTTGTTATGAAAATAGCTATTCTTGGTAAGCCATTCGACGAAACGATAGCTCCCTATTTGCAAACGCTACTAGACGAGCTAAGCGCGCGCGGGGCGGAGGTAAGCATTCTTGAAACGTTCCGGACCTATATGGACGCGCACTTACGCCTGCCGCCTGAGATAGGTAGTTTCAAGCGTGGAGACTCGCTGCGCGGAACTCAATTTGTACTTAGCATTGGTGGCGATGGTACATTGCTAGATACCGTTACTTACATTGGAGCCCTGCAAATTCCTATTTTAGGTATCAATACTGGGCGTCTGGGATTTTTGGCACCTATCAATCCCGACTACATCCCGCAAGCGATTGATGCGCTGTTTAAAGGGCATTTTACCTTAGAAGATCGTAGCTTGCTTCGCGTTGATACTGACCCTGATGTATTCGGAACGCTTAACTTCGGGCTAAACGAATTCAGTATTCTGAAGCGTGACACGTCGTCGATGATCGCCGTACACACCTATATCAATGGTGAATATCTGAATTCTTACTGGGCAGATGGGCTCGTTGTATCCACTCCAACGGGCTCTACAGGCTATTCGTTAAGTTGTGGCGGGCCAGTAATGCTTCCCCAAACCAACAATTTCATCATCGCGCCCGTATGCCCCCACAATCTGAACGTCCGCCCACTTATCGTATCTGATCAAAGTATAATTTCGTTTGAAATAGAGGGTAGAGCTACGAGTTATTTATTAGCCTTGGATTCGCGCTCGATGCCAGTTGACGCTAGTGTGCAAATTGCCGTTCGCCGTGAGAGTTTCAATGCACGTTTAGTTAAATTGAACCACGTCAATTTCTTAAGTACTTTGCGTAATAAGCTCAATTGGGGATTAGACCGTCGTAACGCGGCTACCACTTCACAATTGAAATAACGCAAAAAGTTTCGTCAAAAAACACCGTAAATTTTTTTAGTTCCTTTTAGTACTTACTTTTGTATTCGCTGCGAACCATGTTCTTTAGAGTTTGTGGCTCATAGGTCTAGACTAATATTCTTACACTGCGCTTTATGACTAAGATTTTCACCTATTCAACTGCCCTACTCGCAGGGTTCGCTTTGCTGAGTTCGACGCAGCAGGTTAGTGCTCAGCAGTTCAGTAAGCGTAAGCAGTATACCTCCATTGGGGTAAGCCTGAATGCTATGAACTACTTTGGTGACTTGAACCCACTCACCAACTTCGCATCGTTTCACGCAGGTGACACTCGGCCCAACATTGGTCTGAACATCACGCATCGCTTCTTCCCGCGTGTATCAGGCCGTTTCGCAGTTGCTTACGGTCGCATCACGGCAGAAGACAATACTAATGCTAACCGCGACGATATCAATGCACGGTACCGTTATACCCGCAATGCAAATTTCCGCAACGATATCTATGAAGCATCGGCTGTAGTTGTAGTTGACTTGATTGAAAATCGCAATAACTATCTTAAGCGTCCTGACTTTGTGCCTTACCTCTTTGGTGGGGTAGCTGGCTTTCACCATAGCCCAGAGGGAAAAGACCAAAACGGCAATTATGTTGACCTACAACCCTTAGCTACGGAAGGTAAAACGTACAGCAAGTTTCAATTCTCCATACCTTTCGGCGCTGGTGTACGTTACCGCATTAACCGTAATTTGGATGCTGCTTTCGAAATTGGCTTCCGAAAAACCTTTACCGGCTACCTGGATGACGTAAGTGGCAATTATGCTAACCTGTCGGGCGCTACTGCTACCGCTCAGTATTTTGGCGGTTATGGCTCTGCTACTTCGCCAGGTGGCATTACCAACACCTCAACTGGGGTGGCTGGTGGTTTTATCCCAGGTGCTAAGCGTGGCCAGGGAAAGAGTGACTGGTACACTGTTACTGGCTTCTCGCTCAACTATATTCTGAATCCAAAAATCAAGAACCCCAAGTTCCGCTAAGCCCCTGCTGGCTGGCTGGACATTCACCTCACAGTCTGCTGCATGACCGTTTCCCGGTTTTCTTCCGCACTCCCCGTTGGCCTTGCGCTCACGGGGAGTGCGTTTTTTTTGCCAACCCACGCCTTCGCGCAACACACCAGCGAGGTGGGTATTGGCGTAGGTACTGCTAATTATAAAGGAGAAGTATCGCCGCAGTTTCAGTGGCAAAACAGCCGCCCAGCTTTCACGGTCTTCTACCGGCGCGATATATCAGTACCCATAACTTTAAGGGGCGGCGTAACGGCGGGCTTCCTGCGCGCTACTGATGCCAATGTGCGAGGTATAAATGGTGGAGTAGCTCCTCTGCAAGACTATCGACAGCTAAGTCTGAGTGGAGGGGTAGTAGAGGCTTCGGGTGTGGTGGAGTATAATTTTCTGGATTATCACCTTCGCCGCGACCAGCATCGCATACATTTTTCGCCCTACTTATTCGCTGGATTGGCACTCTACTACGCTAACACCACAGTGAAGAGCGATAACCTGGCTCTGCAAGCCGAGTTTAACCGGCAGGGTAGTAAGGTGGGAGTTGCCATTCCGGCTGGCGCAGGCCTGAAGGTGGCTCTTACTGAGCATTTCAACCTAGGATTAGAAATGGGTGTACGCAAGACCTTCACAGACCAACTTGACCACACTGGTGACCAAAACCCACTTCTAGTAAATAGCCACGACCAAGACTGGTACTATTATTCGGGCGTCAGCGTATCCTATACGTTTTATAAAATCCTCTGTCCTCCGCCTTACAACCACAACAAAAGATTGTTGAAGTAGTGTGTTTGAAGCCTTTGATGGGCAGTAAGCATTTTATTATCAATGGTTTATCGTTGGGCTGAGTGACTGTGTTATCGGGGTTATAGTCAGGCGGTGGGGTAGGACTGCAACCCTTTGCGTAACTTGCGGACTCTTATACGCAAACCGCAACAATGGCCGAACGGTCCGAAATCGACCTCTCTAATATTCCAGCTCACGTCGCCGTTATCATGGATGGTAACGGACGCTGGGCCAAACAGCGAGGTGGTCTTCGCGTGTTTGGGCATCAGAACGCTATTACGGCGGTGCGCGACACAGTAGAAGAAGCTGCCGAGCTAGGTGTGAAATACCTGACGCTGTATGCTTTCTCGACTGAAAACTGGAACCGCCCCGCTTTAGAAGTAACTGCACTTATGCAGTTGCTGGTGCACACTATTCGCAAGGAAACCAGTACATTATTGAAAAATAGTGTTCGCTTGCAAGCTATCGGTGATATAGGCAGCCTACCTACTAGCTGCCAGCGCGAGCTAGCCGAAGCAATGGAACTGACGAAAGGCGGTACACGCATGACGCTGGTACTAGCCCTAAGCTACAGTGGCCGCTGGGACCTCACTCAGGCTGCCCAACGGCTGGCAGCCGACGTGGCGGCGGGCCGGCTACAGCCGGCGGCCGTGACAGAGGCCACCATTACTACTTACCTGGCAACCCACGGAATGCCAGACCCCGAACTGCTTATTCGAACCAGTGGCGAGCAGCGCATTAGTAACTTTCTGCTGTGGCAACTGGCTTATACTGAGCTTTATATAACCCCCATGCTGTGGCCCGACTTCCGCCGCAGTCACTTTCGCGATGCGTTGCAGGCTTACCAAGGCCGAGAGCGTCGCTTCGGCAAAACCAGCGAGCAGCTGACGATATCCTGATGTTATTTGTATTGATGATGCGTACTTACCTGCGTAGTGGTTTGCTTGGTTTTCTGCTGTTGACCGGTCTGGTTGCGGCGCAGTCAGTTCAGGCACAGGGCGTGAGCCCTACCCCCTCAGGTGGGGCCGAAGAACCGCGTAAGTATGAGCTGGGTGGCATCACGGTGAGTGGTGCACGTTACCTAGATCCTAATACGTTAATTGGCTTGTCGGGTTTACGCATTGGGGATGCTGTGACGGTACCAGGCGATGACATTGGAAAGGCTATTCGCAAAATCTGGGCGCAGGGCATTCTAGCCGATATTTCGGTAGGTATCGCCCGCACCGAAGGCAATAAGATTTTCTTGGATTTCAACGTGCGTGAGCGCCCGCGACTTTCTAAGTTCACTTTCGAAGGCATTAGCAAAGGGCAAGCTGACGAGATTGACAAAAAAATCAAGCTCATTCGGGGCAAAGTGGTAACCGATGCTTTGCTATCCAATACTCGTACGCAGGTGCGTAAGTTCTACACTAACAAGGGTTTCCTAGATACGAAGGTGGTTATTCGCCAAGTCGCTGACTCGGCGCTTTCGAATAGCGTAGCGCTCAAGATTGACGTGGATAAGGGTAGTAAGGTGCGTATCCACGACATTGATTTTGAGGGTAATAAAGCGTTTTCGGACGGTAAGCTAGCTAAGCAGTTCAAGAAGACTAAAGCTCGTAAGTCTTACAAGTTTCTGACACCGGGTAAGTTCCAGCGCTCAGAGTTTGAAGACGATAAGAAGAAGTTGGTCGACTTCTATAACGACCAGGGTTACCGCGATGCCACTATCGTGTCGGATACCATCGAGCGCGATGAGAAGGGTCTGATTGTCAAGCTCAAAGTAGACGAAGGACCCAAGTACTATTTCCGCAACATCACTTGGAACGGTAACTACCTCTACGATAGCAAAACCCTAGCTTCGGTACTTGGTATCAAGACGGGTAGCGCCTACAGTAAGGAAACGCTGGATAAGCGCCTGAGTTATAACCCAACTGGCCAAGATATTACGTCGCTCTATATGAACGATGGCTACTTGTTCTTCGCCATTGACCCCGTAGAAACGAAGGTGGAGGGCGACTCTATCGACATCGAGATGCGCATCACGGAGGGCGTGCAGGCGCGGGTGAAGGACATCAACATTGCGGGCAACACGAAGACGTCGGACCACGTGCTGCGTCGCACGCTGCGCACCTTGCCTGGCGACAAGTTTAACCGTGAATTGTTAATTCGCTCGCAGCGCGAAATCGCTACGCTCGGGTACTTCGACCCGGAGAAAATCGGTATTAATCCTGTGCCTAACCAGGCTGACGGCACTGTGGACATCAATTACACAGTGGTAGAAAAGCCCTCAGACCAAATTACGCTTTCGGGCGGCTGGGGTGGCTATGCTGGCTTTATTGGTACGGTAGGCCTAGTATTCAACAACTTTTCGCTGCGCAAAGCCAGCGACTTTCATAATTGGACGCCTGTACCGGCTGGCGATGGCCAACGTGTGGCGCTCAACGTGCAGGCCAACGGTTTGCAGTACCAAGCTTACTCATTCAGCTTCACCGAGCCTTGGTTAGGAGGCCGCAAGCCTAACTCTTTCTCATTTAGCCTCAACCGTAGCATCTCGCGTCTAGGCATCAACTTCGACCCCGTTACGGGCAGCTTTATCAAGGTAAACAGTGCTACGATAGGCCTGGGCCGCCAGCTCCGCGTGCCGGATGACTATTTCTCGCTAAGCAACTCGATTTCCTACAGCCAGTACTCACTCCAGAATTATTCGATTTTCTCGGACTTCAATACAGGCAACGCAAACAACTTCACGTTCAACACAACGCTGTCGCGCAACAGCATTGACAACCCGACTTATACGCGTCGGGGCTCGTCCATCAGCTTAAGCGTAAGTTTGACGCCACCTTATTCTGCTTTCAAGGGCGCACACCCAAACACGTACGAGTGGGTAGAATTTCATAAGTGGATGTTTGACGCCTCGTGGTTTACACCTATCGTGGGCAAGCTGGTGTTGAATACCCGTGCGCACTTTGGCTTCATTGGCACCTATACGCCTGACCGCATACCGGGGCCGTTTGAACGGTTCAAGATGGGCGGCGCTGGCCTGGGCTATGGCGGTGGCGGCTCTTTCCTAGTAGGTACCGACTATATTGGTCTACGCGGCTATGATGACCCCAACGGCGCTTACGCCATTCCTACGGCCCAAACGGGTAAAAATGGGGGGGTAGCCTACAACAAGTACGTGGCTGAATTGCGCTACCCCGTCAGCCTTAACCCGGCTGCCACGGTGTACATCCTGGGCTTTGCTGAAGCTGGTAACGCTTTCGACACGTCGAGCCAGTACAATCCTTATAAGCTCTATCGCTCGGCTGGTTTTGGCGCTCGCATCTTCATGTCAGCGTTTGGTTTGCTAGGCTTCGATTATGGTCGCGCTTTCGATACAGTCACGCCTCCTTTGAATACCACAACGCAGCAGGATTTCAACCACTTCCACTTCATTATTGGCCAGCAGATTCGCTAAGCTGAACGTTTAGGATAGAGGCTGTGGTTTGCAAAAAGACCGGGCCTTCATGCTATTTCCATTAAACTAAATTGGGGGGCTCATTCGTTAGCTGCCGAAGAATGCCGCTGGCTAGCGAGCCCTACCCTCTCATTTAATTCGCATGACCCACGTTGCTCGGTATTTGTTAGCGGCGCTGCTGCTGGGCGCATTCGCCCCGGCTTGGGGCCAGAAGTTCGGTTACATTGATACCGAATTTATCATGGGTAAGATGCCAGAGTATACCCAGGCCCAAGTGGAACTGGCTAAGATGACAGATACTTGGCAGAAGGAAATTGAAGTGCAGAAAAAGGACCTTGACCAGATGTACCGCACTTACCAAAATGAGGAGGTAGTACTGACGGAGGCTATGAAAAAGAAGCGCCAGGACGAAATCCTGAAAAAAGAGCAAGACATCAAAGCCTACGAGAGTAAACAGTTTGGCTACGAAGGGCAGTTGTTTAAGAAACGTGTGGAGCTGAACAAACCGGCCCAAGACAAGATATTTGATGCGGTAGAGAAGGTAGTGAAGGCCCGGAAGCTGGACTTTATGTTTGACCGTAACGGTGACCTGACGATGCTTTATGCTAACCCGACGCACGATTACACCGAGTTTGTGTTAGAAGAACTAGGACTCGGTAGCCCCACTCGCAACCAGCCTGGCCCAAAAGGCCCGATTAAAACAGTGAAGCCGCCCAAGACGCCTACTGCCAGCGCCGACCCCAATTTTGAGTCAGACTCTGGAGCACCCGACCCAACTCCCAGCACCAAAACATCACCTGCCAACGCTACCAAGAAGAGCGCAGGCGGTAAGCCATAAAATGGCTAACTTTGCAAACAGATTTTTTTAGAACCTTGATTTTCTTCGTAAAACGCGTGAAAAACCTTCACCTGACCTTCGCCGCCGCGCTGCTCATCGCCGGTTCGTTCTTCGCCCCGAGCGCCCAGGCCCAGGCTCCCCTTAAAATTGGCTTTACCAGCGTAGAATACGTGCTGAGCCAGATGCCCGAAAGCAAGCAAATCGAGTCGGACTTGAAAGCCTACGGCACCCAGCTCGAAGCCCAGATTAAGAGCAAGCAGACCGAGTATCAGACCAAGCTGGAGGCTTACCAGAAAGGCCAGTCGACGATGACACCCGTTATCAAGGCTGACAAGGAAAAGGAACTGACCACACTAGGCCAGAGCATCCAGGAGTTTGGCCAAAGTGCCCAGCAGTCGATGCAGCAGAAGCAGCAGACTTTGCTGCGCCCGGTGCTTGACAAGATACAGAAAACCATCGACGCTGTAGCTGACGAAAACGGCTACACCTACGTGCTAAACTCGGACTCGGGCAGCAACCCAGTATTGCTGCACGGCCCCAAAGATGGCGACGTGTCCGACGTTATTCTGAAGAAGATGGGCATTACGCCTACGGCTAACGCGCCGGCTCCTTCTACCCAGGCTCCCCGCGCTCCTTCGACTGGTGTGCCAACTGCCCCGAGCAAGACTAAGACCAAGAGTAAGTAATTTTCGCCTTTTAGCGGATAAGAAGCCGGAGCCAGTGGCTCCGGCTTTTTTCGTGTTTTTACCTTTCTATCCTGCCTTATGTCCCTACCCCCCGACCCAGACTTAGAACCCGACGAAGCCGGAGAAGGAGATGAGTTGTATGAGCACCACCGCATAGTGGCTGACCGCGGCCAGGAGTTGCTACGCCTCGATAAGTTTCTGCTAAACCGCCTAGCCAATGCTTCGCGCACCAAAATTCAGGACGCCATTCGGGCTGAGGCGGTGCAGGTAAACGGCCATGTGACCAAGCCAAACTACCGGGTGCGGCCGGCCGATATCATTACCATCACGCTGCCTGAGCCGCCGCGCACGGGTAGCGTGGTGCCCGAGCCAATGGACCTCGACATTCGCTACGAGGACGAGGAGCTACTTATTGTGAACAAGCCGGCTGGCTTGGTGGTGCATCCAGCCTATGGGCATTGGGAAGGCACGCTGGTAAATGGCTTGGCACATCACCTAGCCAATCTGCCAACGGGCCGCAACGGGGAAATTAGACCTGGCCTAGTGCACCGCATCGATAAAGACACATCGGGGCTGCTGGTAATTGGCAAAACGGGGTGGGCCATGACGCACCTCTCGCAGCAGTTCTTTCACCACACTATCGAGCGAAGCTACCTAGCACTAGCTTGGGGTAACTTCGAGGAAGATGCGGGCACTGTACGTGGCCACATTGGGCGTAGCCTGCGTGACCGCAAGGTGCAAGCGGTTTACCCGGATGGTGAGCAAGGCAAGGCCGCTGTAACGCATTACCAAGTTCGCCAGCGCTACGGCCCCGTCACACTCCTAGAATGCCGCCTCGAAACGGGCCGTACCCACCAGATTCGGGCGCACCTACAGTACCTAGGGCATCCGTTGTTTAGTGATGCCACTTATGGAGGCGACCGCATTCGAGCGGGGCAAGCCACTGGCGCCTACAAGGCGTTTGTGGAAAGCTGTTTTGCCACGCTGCCTCGGCAGGCGCTGCATGCACGCTCGCTCGGCTTTGTACACCCTACTTCTGGCCAGCGGTTATACTTTGAGGCAGAATTACCAGCTGACTTTGCCGCTGCACTAGCCAAGTGGGACGATTGGGCCGCTACACATTAGCCGCCCTACCCCCTTAAAATAAGAAAGCCCCGTGCAAATTTGCACGGGGCTTTCTTATTAAACGATCACTACTTACTTCTTCTTAGTAACCGTGGTGGTCTTCTTAGCAGTGGTGGTAGTACGGGTCGGCACGCCTTTGATGATTTTCATCGCATTGGCAGCGTCCTTATTCTCTGGGTCAGCAGCCAATACTTTCTCATAGTACGTGCTAGCGGTAGCTTTATCACCTTTTTGCAGGTTGTAGTAGCCGAGGTAGTTGTTAGCCTCAATCAGGCCGCTCTTGTACTTTGCGGGGTCAGCACCAGCAACCTCCACGTATTTCTCATAGTAAGGCTTAGCTAAGCCCTGCTTTGAGTCTTGGTCGCGGTAAAAGTTAGCTTGTGCGCGAGCCTGCCAGCCTGGAGCATACGTAGGTTTGGCCGTCGTGATGATGCCATATACGCTGTCAGCTTGTGCATACTTCTTACTGCCGCTATAAGCAGTAGCCAAACGGAACTGGTCAGTAAGGTCACCACCGTTTTTGAGTTTCTCCGTGTACAGCTTAATAGCCGACGGATAGTCTTTCTGGGTCATGTAAACCTGGCCCAACTCGTTCTGGATATCAGCCTTCTTAGCAGGATCCGTAGTAGTCGAGATAGCCTTCTGCATTACAGCAAGCGCTTCGCTACCGCGGCCAGCTTTGTTCAAAATCTTGCCTTGGTACACGTAGTCTTCAGGAATGATTTTCTCCGCTGGGGCCACTTTCATATACTGGTCCATTGCAGTAGCGGCGCCAGCGTAATCGTTGGTTTCGTAGAGCGTATAAGCCTTTAGGCGATTCATGGTCAAGTTGCTAGGCTCAGCAGCCAGCACCTTGTTCACTTCTGCCAGCGCTTCCGGATACTTTTTGGTCAAGTACAAGAACGATGCGTACTCAGCATCCGTGTTGGATGATTTTTCAGCTTTAGTCTGATATTCCTGAAAAGTGCTCAGTGCTTTATCATACTGTCCAGCCGAGTAGTACATCTCCGCCAACTCTTTGTAAGCAGGAGCGTAGTTAGGATTGAGTGAGATGGCTTTATCTAGGTTCTCCTTAGCGGCCGCGCCATTACGGCTACGTACGTTCAGCACACCTTTCTTATAATAGCCTTCAGCACTGCTAGGATTAGCAGCCGTGGCGCGGTCAAAGCTGCTCATTGCTTCCCCACCGCCCTGGTCAGAGTGCAGGTAGATATCGCCGCGCGCTATCATCAGGCTCGGGTCATCCTTGCCTTTGCCAAGTGCCTCAGCAGCTTTCTCATAAGTCAGTGCACGCGTGATGTCTTTCACATCAGACTCACCATATGCCTGCGCAATCATGGTGAGCACTTTAACATCTTTGTTTTTGGTAGCCTTAGCAGCAGCGTCAAACTTGGCATCGGCTTCACTAGCGCGGCCTTTAGCAAGCAACGCACGGCCATCGGCTACCATCCCGAAGGGGGTAGGGCCAGCGGCGCGGCCAAAGTAATAAGAAGCCGAGTCGGGCAACTCACGCATTTGATAGATGCGACCTAGTTCAAAATTTGCTTCGGGGCTGCTGTTGCCACGCAGGGCAGCACGCGCTTCGTTGTAGCGACCTAACTCAATTGCTTTTTGCGCGGTAGCTACGTTTTGTGCGGTGGCGGCCGTAGCGCCGGCTCCTACAGTAAGGGCGGTCAGCAGCAGCGGTTTCCAGGGCTTGAGAGACATAGGGTAGGAAAGAAAAAGGTAAACTTTTGGTGAAAGATAAGTGCGTATACTACGCAGCTTAGGGAAAGGTAGTTCACTGCCGTTTGTTGGTAGTCACAATACGGGCCTGCATATTGGTAGGCATCAGACCCGATTTTTGGAAGATGAGTTGACCTTTTTGGCCGGCCACAAACGACGTAAAGCCAGAGGCCAGCCCAGCTCGTGCCTCGCGGCTGACAATGTAAATAGTACGGCGTAGCGGGTAGTTCTGCAGCTCGGGGTGTGCGCTCAGTAGCTCCGCAGACTTTGGAGCCAAATACACCTGGTAGGGCTGAATGTAGTCACCCTTAGTAGGGTTTGGTCGGGCCGTGATGCTAGCTACTCGCACCCGGCGCAAAAAACCTTGCACCTTGGGGTCGTCAAAATCTGAAATCCAATTTACCCCAACAACGCCTACTGCGGCAGGGTGGGTAGCCACGTAGTCAAGCAGCTTGGGATTTGACTGGGCAGCGAAGGCTTTGGAGCTGAGTGCCCCGCCATGCAGCAGTGTATCGCGCACAAAGCGGCTGGTGCTGCTACGGTTGGCATCAAACACTACGTTGACGGCACCGAGCTTCTTTTGGCCACTCACTTGGCTCCAGTTGGTAGTTTGGCCATTGAAGATGCCTCGGAGTTGCGTGAGGGTAAGTAGCGAATCTGGGTTAGAAGGATGAAGAATGATGGCCAGACCGTCGATGCCTACCTTGGTGGTACGCGGTAACATCGCTTGCTTTTCTAGCTCTTTTTTCTCGTCTACATTTGGCTCACGAGATACGACAATGGCTTTCACCTTATCATTGAGCAAGTCCAGAAATACACTGTCTTCCGGCTGGTAGCTTACTTTAAGGTGCGAGCTGACGTAAAGTTTTTGAAACGTATCGACCTGTGATTCAAGCACGGGTGCAAATGTCTCATCTACCCCGATGCTCACGTGGCCGCTAGTAGGCGTATCTGTAAACTCTTCGCTCGTGCCGCTTGCCCGGTCGGGATGGCAGCCAGCGAGCAAACTCGACGCAGCGAAGAGTGCGCCAAATGCTAGGTGGACCGGTCGTGAAAACAACTTACTGGAACTCATCGGGCTTGGGTTTGCGAAATTGGGTGCTGATGGTGCGGATAAAGCGAATAACGCCATAGAGAATGAACACAGTACCCAACACCATGCGCGTTTTGGGGCCTAACGGCAGCAATGCTCCCGCGGCCGATTGCCGTTGAGCCGTTAGCCACAGCCAAATGCCCAAGGCAGCGTATACCAACGACATGATGAGGGTGAAGTAGCGCACTATGCGCTGGGGCGAGCCCAAGCGCTCTTCGGTGGTAGGGAGGGACATATGATAGCAAAGGGTGGTACAATCCCGTAACCCGTGCGAAGACTCAATTTGTTCGGTAACGAGAATAAGAGGCAATTAGCGTGCAAAAAAGCGCATAAAATCTACGTTTCCTACTATCCTGACTTTCTTTACTGATATTGGAAAGTGATGGGTAGTGTAAAACGCACGGCTACCGGGTGCTTGCTTTGGTAGCCTGGCATCCAATTGGGCATTTGACGCACTACGCGTTGCGCCTCGTCATCGAGACCGTAGCCTAACCCTTTGAGCACTGTTACTTCTGAAATAGACCCATCGGCCTGTATTACGAAACTCAAAAACACGCGTCCTCCTATACCCGCCGCCAGGGCTGCACTAGGGTAACGTAAGTGGCTACGTAGATAGCGTAGCAAAGCTTCTTGCCCACCCGCAAACTCAGGCATTTTTTCTACTACTATAAATGGCTCGTTGCTAGCAGATGGGGTGACACCAGTCTCGGCGCCATCATTTTTGCCACCAACTTCACCAATGGTAGTGGATGTGTTGCCAGCATTGGGAGTGACGGGTCCTACAATGTCATCTACTATTTCATTTGCTACAGGGGGGGTAGGGCGGGGCTGTAGCGCGTCATCCTTGGCCACTTGGGTAGGAACAGCTGGGATGTGGTGCGTGGCAGTGGACCGTGCGTGGGGCGGAGTGAGTGCAGCCACCTTAGGATGCTCGATAATAGGAACAGTAGGGGGTAACATCGGTTCTACGAAGTGATCAAGGGGCCTTAGCGGCGATGCCACAGGAGCAAATTGTTGCCATGTCGCCCAGCCAAGAGTTAAGAAAGCACCTAGCACTAGCGTAATGCCCCCAGCAGAAAGCAGATTGCGCTGATAGTCATGGCGTAGTTGGTAAGCACCATACGCTTGGTTGCGACCTTCAAAAACAACCTCATCAAGGCTGTCAAGTAGAAATTTGGGAAGAAGCGACATAGATAGTGAAAAGGAGGGTGATGAGAAAATCACTGGTGGCGACCAGCTAATAGACTGATGCTACCCCTTCCCTTTTTCCATAAATCACTGTTAATCTTTATTGAAATAAATAAGCTTATAAACACAAAAAAGCCCTGACCACAGCGTGATCAGGGCTTTCCATTATTGCAGGTAACTTATTGAATTTTCAGGGTAACTGGTACCGTAAACGATACTTTTACAGCCCGGCCATTCTGCTTGCCTGGGATAAATTTCGGCAGCGATTTGATAGAGCGGATAGTTTCAGCGTCAACTGTGCCGGTTAGGCCTTTTACAATTTTAACGTCTGATACATCACCGTTTTCATCTACCGTAAAGCTGGCAAATACACGGCCTTCTACCTGGTTGCGTAGGTCAACTGCAGGGTAGCGAAAGTTTTTCTGGATAGCAGCCACAATGGCGGCCATGCCACCACCACCGGGTAGGGCAGGCATCTGCTCTACGTAGGTGTAAACTTTAGCTTCTACTACTTCCTCTACTACTTTATTGCCTTCGCCGCTCAGGGCGCTAAGATCAGGAGCGTCCGTGTTGCCTTTTACGGTCACAGTAGCTACTGTTTTGTCTTTCAGCTCTTCCTGGTCAGGTACTTCTTCTTTCTTTACCTCTTCGTCCTTTTTAACTACCGGCGGAGTGAATTTCACCGTCGTGAGTTTGGGAGGCGGGGGTGGTGGCGCCTCGGGGGGCGGTGGTGGGGGCGGCGGCTTGGTTTCATCCAAGGGCGGCGCATCCATCAGCACGTTTTCCTTGAGGTTAAGCACCTCTTTAGGCTTGCGGTCTTCCATCATTTTGGCAATGGCTGGAATAAAGACCAACAGCGCTAACAGAGCAGCTCCGACAATCAAGGCGCGCGTTACGTTGCGTCCGTAGATGCGCCGCAGCTCAAAGGCTCCGTAGTTCTTATTGCGACCCTCGAATACGATGTCGTTCAGGCTGGCAGTAGCCAGCTGTGCATTGTCCATCATAACGGTAAGTTCTGCTTTTTAATGAGGTCTATGTCCTTTTTCGAGATATTTACCAGCGCATACTTCTTCAAGTCGGTGATATTCATCTCGTCCAAGATATCTACCATGTTCTTATATTTCGCTTCCTTACCCTCGTTATCATAGGGCTCGATAAGAACGATGGGCTCAGGCTGCTGCTTTTTGCGGTCGAGCAGCACCTTGCGAATGCCGTTGGCCGAAAAGTCAGTTACCTTGATTTCAGGTACCGGCACACTCTTATCGGTAGGCTCGTTCAGGCCGAAGTAATAGAAAACCTTGTCGTTAGGAGCCAGGATGACCGTAACGGCCTGCGAAGCTTTGATTTTGGTTTGCTCTTCGGGGTTCGGATTTTTCTCCTTTACCGGCATCGTGAGCTGCATCACGTTAGGCTTAGCAAAGGTGGTCGTGAGCATGAAGAAGGTGAGCAAGAGGAAGGCCAAGTCAACCATGGGCGTCATGTCGATTTTGGTCGACGCTTTTTTCGCCCGTTTCTTGCCTCCCTTACCGGAGTCACCTTTTTGTTGAATTTCTGCCATGATTTCAGAGAGGTTATTCGCCTACGAAGGTGGGCTTCATTTCCAGGCTCGTGAGCAGGTTGAAGCGGTTGATATCTTTTTCCTGCAACAACTTGATAACCGTTTGCACGGTCTTCACATCAGCGTTGCCATCACCCCGGATAACCAAGAAGGTTGGCTTCTTAAACTGGGCAGCGTTAGCCTTACGGGCTTCCAATACCCAGTCAATCATCTGGTTGTTGAGCGAGTCGTACGGAATGCCAGGTAAGCCTTTATTCAAAGCTTTGCGGTCTTCCGTGTCTTTGTCGAGGTAACTGCCTAGCTGCGTGATCGGCACCCCAAAGTTGGGGAGCAATGAAAACTGCTTAATTTGAGCAGGAGTGAACGTAACCCCATATTTTGCGCCTACAGCCTTGATGGCAGCCTCCTTTACGGGAGCTTTGTCATAGCCGAAGAATACGCGTTTCTTGTTGTCAATCGTCAGCGTAAGAATGTCGCTGTCAGGCGCCACTAGGTCCGAAGTGGACGACGGTGGGTCTACAACCACAGCTTCATCAGGACGAAACTGCGTGGTCAACATAAAGAATGTTACCAGCAGAAACGCCAGGTCAACCATCGGCGTCATGTCGAGCGACGGCGAGGTGCGGTGCGGTTTTACTTTAGGCATTGCCGGGAGAGATTAAAATGACTGGGCGGGTCATGGACAAAGATTAGCGATGAGACGTTCAGCGGGCCGCCGGGCGGGAGCCGCTCAGCAGTACTGATGCCGCAGGATAGCCAATTGCACACGAGCCCTGAAAAAAAAGTGGGGGCGGTGACGGAAAACGTCTCCGCCCCTCTTTTTGAGCCAGTAGCTTACGACTCCTGACCCTTGTTGCCGTGCTGAGCAGCGAAGGTCTGGATGATGCTAAAACCAGCCTCATCGATGCTGTAAGTCAGCTCGTCAATCTTGCTAGTGAAGAAGTTGTAGGCTACGATGGCCAGGGCCGACGTACCAATACCAAGAGCCGTGTTGATAAGTGCTTCCGAGATACCTGTTGCCAGGGCGGTAGCATCTGGGTTACCAGCCTGCGCAAGAGCCGAGAAGGCCTTGATCATACCGAATACTGTGCCGAGCAGACCGGTTAGGGTAGCTACCGAGGCAATAGTCGAGATAATAACCAAGTTCTTCTCCAGCATTGGAAGCTCCAGAGCAGTGCTCTCTTCGATTTCCTTCTGGATGGCCAGAACGCGCTGGTCGGTGTTCATTGTGGTCTCGCGGCCCATTTCCTGGTATTTCTTCAGGCCGGCGCGTACTACGTTAGCTACCGAACCTTTCTGCTGGTCGCAGATGGCAACGGCGCCATTGATATCGTTGGTGTTCAGTTTCTGACGTACCGAGCGTACAAACGACTCGATGCTCTTGCTGCCTTTTGCTTTCGAGATGGTGAGCGCACGCTCAATCGAGAAAGTGATAACGCAGAGCAGCATAGTTAGCAAAACCGGTACGATAACGCCGCCTTTGTACACAATGCCGAGGTAGTCACCGGGCTTCGGGTTGTTCTCGGGGTTGTTGCCCAGGAAGTGGCTAGGGTCACCAAGTACGAACTTGTAGAGAACGTAGCTAACGACAAAGGCGAGAACGATAACGATGACCGAAAACAGCGAGGCGCCACCGCTGCTCTTGGCGGGTGCGGCCTGGGAAGCGGCCGGCGCAGCG
>Ga0160428_1000394_pt1 | contig 50552 bp, 50 predicted proteins | sample SolpanmetagenomM_FD_108198 | JGI IMG/M metagenome (GOLD analysis project Ga0160428, IMG submission 108198) | Solar panel surface microbial communities from Lawrence Berkeley National Laboratory, California, USA - M | ecosystem: Engineered > Built environment > Solar panel > Unclassified ... | reverse complement strand
CAGCCACCACCACCAAATCGGTGACCCTCGACGTGTCGGGCAAGCAGACGCTGACACTGGTAATGACCGACGCGGGCGACGGAGCCGCCTGCGACCACGGCGACTGGGCCGGTGCCCGGCTCACCAAAACCAGCAGTGGACGCGTAGCCGCCGTTGTACAACCGGAAACAGGTGCGTTTACGGCAGAAGTTTATCCGAACCCGGCCCGCGACCTATTGAACGTGCGCTACTGGGCCGACACAGCGGGCGACCTGTCGCTGCAACTGCTCAACGAGTCCGGGCAGTCGGTGCGGCAGGAAGTGAAGACCGTCACGGCTGGCGAAAATCGGATCAGCCTGCCCGTACAGGATCTGAAGCGGGGGTTCTACGTTCTGTCGCTGATTCAGGGGCAGCAGCGTGTTACCCGAAAAATTATTCTGGCGGAATAGGTGGGTGTAGAACCATAGCTGGTGTAGCCTGGACCTCCAGGTCCGGGTGGGCGCGTAGCGGCCTGAAAAGCTGCCACCTTACACAATTGGCCTGACGCCCACCCGGACCTGGAGGTCCAGGCTACACCAGCTCCGGCTACACAACCACATCGCTACTTAAACGCCTTCGCGGCTTCGGCGACATGGTCGGTGTTGATAATGTCGACACCCAGTTTCTTGAGCGTTTTCCAGGCCTCGGGCTGGTCGGGAATGGCCCAGAACCGAACGGGTTTACCATCGCTGTGTGCCCGTTTTATGACGCGCTTTAGCTTGTCGCGGTCCTCAGTGGAGAGTTCTCCGGTACCTTTCCAGCGGGTGTACGATTGAAAATTGTCGCTGATCATCGCCACCTTTTGCAGCGTTTCCTGATCGTATACTTCGCTGGGTCGCCCGTCGAACTGGAGCAGCGGGTAATCGAAAAACTTCTCGGGTCGGGGGCGGTTTCCGCTGATAATCACCTGCACCGCACTGGCATTGGCGTTTCGGTTGAAGCTGACCAGGTTGGTTTGCAACAACTCGATCAGCCGGGGTAGTACCACTGTCGGGTCGTCTTTCACGTCGATCATCAGCCCAAACGTGTAGCTGCGGTCGGCACTGACCCGTCCATCGTTTTTGGCAAACAGGGCCGCGATCGGTTTCAGGTACAGCGAATCGAGCGTAGGGGCACCAGGGCCGGGGGTATCGTGCGATACGACCAGTTTACCATCCTGCATCCACACATCGGCTTCGATGTAATCAGCCTTTTGCCCGTAGGCCGTCACAAACGGCTGCGGCTGGGCATAATCATTATGAGCATGAATTTTCTGGGCAAACAGGCTGGTTGTCGACGACAGGAAACTCAGTAGGATCAACGTACAGGGGCGCATACAGAGTCGGTCAGAATAGTGGGTAGAAAGGTAAGCAACCTTTCCTTATGCAGACAAATACCTATCTTTAAAAAACAGTTTACTACATACCCGAACTGGTCCACCGACCAGCGCTGGGTTGGCCGGCAAACCCCAAACCTTATAGCCTGAATTAGCCAATGAGTTACCTGGATGCCACCGTTGATGTATACCGCCAGGCGGCCGAAGAGCCGCAGGTTGGCCTGTGTTGCACAACCAACCCTGTCTGGCAGCTGCCCGGCCTGAGCATGCCCAAACGGATGCTGGAAATGAACTACGGCTGCGGCAGCACCGTCAACCCGCGCGACCTGGTCGACAGCCCTACCGTGATGTACGTGGGCGTCGGGGGCGGGATGGAACTGCTGCAGTTTGCTTATTTCAGCCGTCGGCCGGGGGCCATTATCGGTGTCGACGTCGTACCGGAAATGATCCGGGCCTGCCGCGACAACCTCGTTGAGGCCGAAGCGCAGAACGACTGGTTTAGCCGCGACTTCATCGATTTGCGCGAAGGCTCCGCCCTCGACCTGCCTCTGCCCGACAACAGCGTCGACGTGGCCGCGCAAAACTGTTTGTTCAACATCTTTCGGGCCGAGGACCTGCGTCGGGCACTGGAAGAAACCTACCGCATCCTCAAACCACACGGTCGGCTCGTCATGTCGGACCCCGTCTGCGAGCAACCCATGTCCGACGAGCTGCGCAACGACGACCGGCTGCGGGCGCTCTGCCTGACGGGCTCGGTACCGCTGCAAACCTACCTCGACATGATTACGAGCGTAGGCTTCGGCACAGTCGAAGTGCGGGCCAAACGTGCCTACCGGGTGCTGCCGCCGGGTCAGTACGCGACCGACGAACTACTATACATCGAAAGTGTGGAAGTTTGTGCGATCAAAGACCCGATGCCCGCCGACGGCCCCTGTATCTTCACCGGCCAAACGGCCATCTACTACGGCACCGATACGCACTTCGACGATCAGAAAGGCCATGTCCTGCTGCCCAACCAACCGCTGGCCGTCTGCGACAAAACCGCTGGCGCACTGGCCCGGCTGAACCGCAATGATATGTTCATATCGCCCTCGACCTTCCATTACGACGGCGGGGGCTGCTGTTAATGGCGGACCGCCGTTGGCGATTCAGCGGCAACCGGCTATTTTTGGCCTATTCACTGATCAGAGCATAACGCCGGTCTGCACAGCTGACCGCGTTATGCTGTTATTTGCAACTAATGGATTTACTAAAAGGTAAAGTGGCACTCATCACGGGTGCATCGCGGGGTATTGGCCGGGCCATGGCTCAGAAATTTGCGCAGGAAGGGGCTACCGTAGCCTTCACCTACCTGTCGAGCGTCGAAAAAGGACAGGCGCTGGAGGAAGAACTCCGGCAGTTTGGCGGACAGGTAAAAAGCTACCGCTCCGACGCGTCGGACTTCAAAGCCGCCGACGACCTCATCACGCAGGTCATCGCTGATTTCGGCAAGCTCGACGTGCTGGTCAATAACGCGGGAATTACCAAAGACGGGCTGCTGATGCGGATGTCGGAAGAGCAATGGGACACCGTTATCAACGTTAATCTAAAGTCGGTCTTTAACCTGACCAAAGCGGCCATCAAACCGATGATGAAAGCCAAAGTCGGGTCGATTATCAATCTGACGTCGGTCGTCGGTATCCGGGGCAACGCGGGGCAGGCTAATTACGCAGCTTCGAAAGCGGGCATCATCGGCTTTACCAAGTCGGTGGCGCTGGAACTGGGCTCACGAAACATCCGCTCCAACGCCATTGCTCCGGGCTTTATCGAAACCGAGATGACCGGCGAAATCAACGAAAAAGCCGTCGAGGAATGGAAACAGCAGATCCCCATGAAACGGGGTGGCCAACCCGATGAAGTTGCCGACTGCGCCGTTTTTCTGGCGTCCGATCTTTCCCGCTACATCACCGGTCAGGTGTTGCAGGTCGACGGGGGGATGTTAACGTAGGGTTTGTCGTTTGTGGTTTGTGGTTTGTAGTTCTTCCAGCGGCAAATGCTTGCGCCAGCAACTACGAACCACAAACCACAAACCACGAACGTTAAACCAATTTCAATGTCCAACGTTATTTTTCAGTCGTCGCCCTGGTGGATCGGGGTTTGTTTGCTGGTGGGGGCGGTGTATGCGTATGCGCTCTATCAGCCGCTACCACTGCCCACCACCGGTACATCAGTGGGCGGCTTTGACCGGCGCACGACCTATGGGCTGGCCGCGCTGCGCTTTCTGGTGGTGAGCCTGCTGTGTTTTTTACTGCTCGATCCACTGATCCGCAGCATTCAGACGACGACCGAAAAACCGAAGATTGTGCTGGCCGTCGACAATTCGGAGTCGGTGGCCGTCGGTGGGCGACCCGCCATCAACCGGTCGATGGCCGCGTTGCAGTCGCTGCGGCAACAGCTGACCGATAAAGGCATGGACGTGTCGGTGCGTACGCTGGACGACACGCTGAGCGATCCCGGTGCCGACCTGACCCAAATCCCGTTTACCCGCCGAATCACCGATCTGTCGGGCCTGCTCAACGGTATCCGCTCCGACTACGAAGGCCGCAACCTGACCGACGTCGTGCTGGTGACGGACGGTATTTTCAACCAGGGCTTATCGCCGACCTTCGGGCAGTATCCGTTCTCAGTCAACACGATCGGGCTGGGCGATACCATTCCCCGTAAAGACATTCAGCTCAAAGGCGTCATTGCCAACCGCATTGCGTATCTGGGCAATCAGTTTCCGGTACAGGCCGAAATCGTCAGCTACGGCTACGCCGGACAGGCGGCTACGGTTGTGCTAAGGCAGGGCGGGCAGGAACTGGCCCGGCAATCGGTCCGGTTCGGACAAGGCGACGCCTTTAACCAACTGACGTTTCAGACCACCGCCACCCGGAAAGGCGTGCAGCATTACGTAGTCGAGGTGCTGCCACAATCGGGCGAATACACGACCCGCAACAACCGGCAGGACGTGTACATCGACGTGATCGACGGCAAGGAAAAGGTGCTGCTGCTGGGGCTGGCCCCCCACCCCGACATTCGGGCGATCCGCAGTATTCTCGATAGAAATCAGAACTACGAAGTCGACGTACGGGTACTGACCGGCTCGGTCGATCCGACGCCCCCCGTCGACAAAAAGTACGACCTGATTATTCTGCACCAGATTCCCGACAGTCGGGGTACGGGCAACACCATTTTTCAGACGCTGCTGAGCAGCAATACCCCCATGCTGTTCGTGCTGGGCAGTCAGTCGGCGATCGGGCCGTTTACGGCGTCGAACCCGGTGCTGCAAATCAGCGGACCGGGTACGCAGACGGACAAAGTGACGGCGACGTTCAACCCCGACTTCAAGCAACTCGCCTTCGACCCCGCCAAACTCGACGTCCTCGCCAAACTCCCCCCGCTTACGGTGCCCTACGGCGACTACCGCGCCCAGCCGGGCAGTGAAGTAGTACTGTGGCAGCAGATCGGCACCGTTAAAACGACCAAGCCGTTGCTGGCTTTCAACGTGACATCGCTCCGCAAAACGGCCGTACTGGCCGGTGAGGGACTCTGGTCGTGGCGACTGGAAGAATTCGCGCTGACGGAAAAACAGGAGGTCGTCGATGAATTACTTCAGAAAATCATTCAACTGATATCGGTGAAGGAAGACCGGCGGAAGCTGCGCGTTTATCCCATCCGGAACGAGTTCGTCGCGGGCGATAAAGTCATTTTTGAAACCGAACTCTACAACAACATTTACGAGCGGCAGTACGACCAGCCCGTCCGGCTGCAACTAACCGACGAACGCAATCAGACGCGCAGTTACATCTTTACGCCCACGGCCGCCAACAGCCGCTACGAGATCAGTCAGCTACCCGAAGGGGCGTATCAGTTCAAGGCAACGGCGACGCTCAACGGCCGGGCCGAACAGTCGTCGGGGCAGTTTGTGGTCCGGACGCAGCAGCTCGAAGCCCTCAACACCACCGCCGACCACGCCATGCTCCGGCAGCTGGCCACGCAGACGGGTGGCCGTTTTTACAAGCCTGCGCAGGTCGACGCGCTGGTGAACGCCCTAACGAGCCGACCCCACCCTGCCCGCCTGAGCAGCACCGAAGCCATCGATGAGATCATCAATTGGCGGTGGCTGTTCTTCGTCGTGCTCCTGCTGGCCACCATCGAGTGGGGCCTACGGAAGTTTTACGGCGGGTATTAACCGTTTCGAGTTCGTGCGGGCGCAACACGCAGCGTCAGCCTACAGTACCAACTTCTTTTAAAACTGTGGTGTCGGGTCCCTGACCTGCCACGTCTTGGGCGAAGCTAATTGCTGGCTATCGTTGGAAACCCGACTTACTAATTTTGGGTAAGATTACGCTGAATTTCAAGCACGAAAGCAACGCTGACATTGCTGTCTTCGGCTATTTCTTCGATGGTAAGTTTCGCATGTTTCAATGACTTGATAATGACCTCAGTCTTCACGGCTATTTCTCCCTGCTCTATGGCTTCTTTAATTTTTTGCTTTTCAGCTTTGATCGCTTCAGCGTTAGCCGCTGTCACACGAGCAAAGTAGGCCCGCTCTTCCGAGCTCATCTTTCGGGTATCCAACTCGTCAATTGCCCGCTTGAGCCATTCTTCATTCCAGAAAGCGGGGTATTGTGTTGGTTCGGTCGTATGGAGCGTTTTCATCGTGTAAACCAGCTTCTCTAAATCGGTTTCTATTTCAGCTACTTGTTTATTAAACTTAGCTAATTCTACGGTGATGAATGTCATCTCAATGATTTCACCCGCTTCGCTTCGTAGATTAGCAACCGTATGAAAATGAGCCGTTGGTAGGATACTCTTCGCTAAAATAGGAAGGGTGTATATTTTGAGTACGCCGATCTTTCGCCCTCTTTATATTGGACTGCTTAGCTTCCAGCGTGGCGTATGCACTGCCCACAGAAATGGTACCAACGCGGAGCAAAGTACCAAAGTGTCTACTTTTACCTCATTGATGTAAACACATATCAACAGTGAACTATCAAGCCGATCATATTACTAATTAAGAAATAAAACTAACGCTAAATACCTTAATGCTTGCCAACGGAAAAACCTATATACAATCCTAGATATACATTACTGATAATAATTTTATAAGTGTACACTTATCTATTAGTTTCCTTTACCCTAATGTCCTCCTCTCTTATATCTATTTTATTATTATAATACTGCATCAAATCTAAAAAAAGATCAACTTGTGCTTGAGGTAAAGCGGTATGTCTGTCAGGATGAAATACCTTGGAAATATCACCTTTCGCCTTTCTTAATTCCTCTAGTGTCTGTATATTACCAATATTAAAGTCATTGAGGGACGTCTTAAGCTGATGCTTACTTATGTCTTATTATCGATTATTTTTTCTATATTCACATCTTGATATGGCACCCTTTTGGGTGCGACAACTTTTATTTTCAATCTTCTATTTATATTAAATTTTGTCGCTACAATGTCGTTATTTTTATCTAACCAAATTAGTTTTTTAGCAAAGGCGTCATATTTTAAATCAGTGTCACCAATAAGACAATTAATAAAATCTTCACCCAACAAGGTATTTAATGGTTTCATTTCTGTTGGCTTTCTTCCCTGATTTGCAAGTACCCCATTGATAGAGTATGTTTCAATTTGTTCCTGTGTGTAATTGATGATTACTACCGCTCCAAGCCAAGTTACCAATTTAGAACTTTGTACATATAGTTTTTCATCTTTATTTCGCCAATCTAGTTTTGACTGAAATAATAGAGATTTTTTAATCTCCTCATTGTCTTTGTATAACGACAATTCAAAAATTCCATCTGCGCCAATTATTGACTCCGTGGCCCCTTTTCCTCGACCTCCAAACTTCTTATAATCAATTGACCATTTCCAAGTTCCCCCAATTTCAACATTATCAACTATAACATTTTGCTCTTCTATTTTCATTTGCCCAAACAAATATCCCGTTAGAACATCTTCATCTTCAAAAGCAGATTCATATCCTCTTAATCCCCTTGCAATAGAACTATCCAAATGCATTGCGATTGCGTCTTTTACTTGTTGAGGAATGTTTATTTGTCTTACCATATGCAAATTTAGGTGATTGTAAACTGGTTAGTCAATACCAACATTTTTATCAAAAAATGCTTAATATGTATTACTACATTATTCTGGTGTTCTTCTATTTGAGCGACCGATATAATATTCGAACGCAAAAACATAAAATCGTAGTTATTTAATCAGGGTTCTTATGTTGCTAGATGTCAAACTCCACAACCTGTTCAAACGGATCTGTCAGTCGGAACCGAAATTCAAAACGAAAGGCTACCTAAACCGGGGAGTTTCCTCTGTCGCCAGCCAAAGCCCAAAGTGAGCTAAAAGAGCATTTCTCGTGTCCACAAGAGCCGGAAATGAAGGCCCCAAGGCTACGTACCCGGACGGGGATCGACGAAAGCAAACACGTCTTTCCCAACTTGTGAGTTCACCCAACAATCAACTGGGCGGTCAGTTGACCGCCCAGTTGGTTTACCCTTTATAAAATACCCACTTCGAGAGTTCTTTGTAGGTAATTTTTTTTCCGTACATCAGGATACCGACGCGGTAGATGCGGGCGGCCAGCCAGATCGTGCCGAGGAAGCCCAGCACTAGTAACACCATCGACAGGGCCAGTTGCCAGCCCGGCACACCAAACGGAATGCGGACCATCATAATCACCGGCGACGTAAACGGAATCATCGACGTCCAGAACGCCAGCGGGCCGTCGGGGTCGCGGACGACGAACTGGGCGAAGGCAATGGACGCGATGATCGGTAACATGATCGGAAACATGAACTGCTGTGTCTCGGTCTCGTTGTCGACGGCCGCCCCGATTGCGCCGAACAGGGCACTGTAGAGCAGATAACCACCGAGGAAGTAAAACAGGAAACACGAAATAATCAGTGGCAGATTCAGCGTATCGATAGCCGCCATGATGTTAGCCGCCGGCCCGTCGGCAGCGGCCATCTTCCGCTCCACGGCCTCCCGATCGCTGGCCGACATAGTCGGTACACTACCAACCCGGCTCGATACGGCCGACTGGGCTGTTTCTTTGGGCGATTTCCCCAGCATCGACGAGCCAATCGTCAGCAGCCCCACCGTCAGTACAATCCAGAGCAGAAACTGCGTCAGGCCCACCAGCGCGACACCGATGATCTTACCCAGCATCAGCTGAAACGGCTTCACCGACGAGATGATGACTTCGATGATCCGGTTGGTTTTTTCTTCCATCACCCCCCGCATCACCTGCGTGCCGTAAATCAGCATCATAATGTAAATCATCACGGCGCAGGCACCACCGATAATCGACGTAGCGACCGAGCTGCTGTTCTTTTCGCCTTCGTCGCTCAGGCTGATCGTCTGCGCGTCGACGTTGACTTTGGCGTCATCGATAACCTGCTGTGTAATACCCGCCCGGTTCAGCTTGATCGTTTCGATTTCGCGCGAAATGGCCCGCTCGACGTTGTTCTGCACGTCGAGACTAACGCTTTTTTCGGCGAAGATCCGTACCGTTTTCGGCTGTTCGATTACGTCTTTGGGGATGTACACCAGCACATCGTACCCTTGTTTGACAAACGATTTCTTAGCCGCATCCAGCGATTCCTTCGGGTACGCGTAGGCAGACTCTTTGGTCGACTTGAACTTACCCTGAAACAGGTGGCTATCGTCGACAACGGCGATTTTCTTCTGGTTGATCGAACTGATGGCCGCCCAGCCGATAACGCCGTAAAACGCGGTTATCAGCAACGGCCCCAGAATGGTCATAATAATGAACGACTTCTTGCGCACCCGAACCAGGTACTCACGTTTGATAATAATAAAGATGGTATGCATGATTGAGTGATTGAATTGTTGAATGATTGATTTGTCGAGTGTTAATATGAATGACTGAAACAGTGGGCGTTAGCCTATTTGCCGCGACGGCGGACCGTTCATTCTATCACTCACTCATTCAATCATTGGCACCCACCGTCCGGATAAAGATGTCGTTCATACTGGGGATGTTTTCACCGAACGAGCGCAGGGCCACGCGGTCGAGGAGGAAGCGGACCAGGTCGTTTACCGATGCATCGGGCGGAATCTGAATGTCGGCCCGGTCGAAGCCGTCGTCGGTTTTACCGGTTTGTTTGAGGGCAAACGCATCAGGCAGATACCCGAGCGAGCCCTGGTATTCGACGTGGTAGGTATGCGTCCGAAACTGCTCCTTGATCGCGCGCTTCGACCCGTCGAGCACTTTATGGGCGCGGTTGATAAGGGCGATGTGATCGCAAAGCTCCTCGACGGATTCCATGCGGTGGGTCGAGAAAATAATCGTTTTGCCCCGGTCGCGCAGTTCCAGAATTTCGTCTTTGATGAGGTTGGCGTTGATGGGGTCAAAGCCGGAAAACGGTTCATCCAGGATAATCAGGTCGGGATCGTGCATCACCGTAGCGACGAACTGCACTTTCTGCTGCATCCCCTTCGAGAGGTCTTCGACCTGCTTATCCCACCAGGTCTTGATGTCGAACTTGACGAACCACGTTTTGAGCTTGTCGAGCGCCTGCCGTTCGCTCAGCCCTTTGAGCTGCGCTAGGTACAGCAGTTGCTCGCCAACCTTCATTTTCTTGTACAGACCCCGCTCTTCGGGCAGGTAGCCGATGTTGCGGATGTGGCTGGGATTGAGCCGTTCGCCCCCCAGGATCACCTCCCCTTCATCGGGGGCCGTAATCTGGTTGATGATGCGGATAAGCGAGGTTTTCCCCGCTCCGTTGGGCCCCAGCAACCCGAAGATACTCCCCTTCGGTACGGCCAGGCTGACACCATCCAGCGCACGGTGTTCGGCGTACTGCTTGACGATGTGATGCGTTTCCAGAATGTTCATGGTATATAGGGACGGCCCGCGAGCCGCTGTGTTTCGTAAACCTACTGACATTGCCGCGATGGGCAAACAAAATCGGTTAAATGGTGATTGAATCCGGTGAGTGGTGGTAAATCACCGATTATATACTGGCGATCCGCCGGTACATCGTAATTTTGCGGGACGGCTGTGATTACCCCGCACCACGCCATACAGATACTGTATTTATGCCCATAGACTCATACGCGCTGCTGCTGGGTGCCCTGCTGGCCCTGATTCTGGCCGGTTTTTTCTCCGCCGTCGAAATGGCCTACGTGTCGGTCAATCGGTTTTATTTCGAGCTGCACGGCAAGCAGGGACCGCTGGGCGAAAAACTGGTGTCGGAATTTCTGCGCAACCCGATTCTGTTCATCGGTACGACGCTGACGGGCAACACGCTTTTCCTGGTCATCTACGCGGTACTGGGCGTAACCGTGCTCAACCCCTTACTGATCGACCTGCTTCCCCTCGACTGGACCCGGCACGAGTTTGTGCTGATCGGCTTGGAGACACTCATTCTAACGGTTATCTTCCTGCCCGTTGCCGATTACCTGCCCAAGAGTCTGGCGCTGATTCACCCCGACCGGTTTCTGGAACGGCTGGCCGTACCGCTCTGGATCATTTACCGCATTATCGCGCCCCTCGTCCGGGTGCTGGTCGGTATCGCCCGGCTGATTATCCGCTACGGCTTTCGTAAACGTAACCCCGAAATCAGGCCCGTTTTCGGCCTGACCGACCTCAACCACTACCTGCAGCAGCTGAACCAGACGGCCAGCACGGAAGAAGATGTCGAGATCGATACCCGTATTTTCAACAACGCCATCGAGTTTCGTGACGTCCGGGTGCGCGACTGTCTGGTGCCGCGTACCGATATTACCGCCGTCGAAGTCGATGATACAATCGATGAGTTGCAGCAGGCGTTTCAGGGCAGTGGTCACTCCAAAATTATTGTCTACCGCGACACGATCGACGACGTGATCGGTTACTGCCATGCTTTGTCACTGTTCCGCAAACCCGATACCATTGAATCGATCGTGACGCCCATCATCACCGTGCCGCAGAGTATGCCCGCGCAGGATTTGCTGCTGCGGTTTCTGTCGGAACGGCGGAACCTGGCACTGGTAGTCGATGAGTTTGGCGGTACGGCCGGTATCGTCAGCATCGAAGATATGGTCGAGCAGATTTTCGGCGAGATTCAGGATGAGTTCGACACCAACGAAGATTGGGAAGAGCGGCAGATCGACGCCAACACCTGGTTGCTGAGCGCCCGCCACGAGATCGACGACCTGAACGAAAAATACGGCTGGGCCATTCCCGAAGGTAGTTACGATACCCTCGGCGGACTAATCCTGGCGACGAACGAAGACCTGCCCCGCGTCGGAGAGGTGATCGAGCTGGCCCCGTTTACGTTTACCATCGTTTCCATGAATGGCTCCCGCATCGACACCGTCAACGTACACCGAAAGGCGGGACGAGAAAGCTAAATCGGTTGTCATATAGCCCGGACGTCCACGTCTGGAGGCCGTCAGGCCAGCTACTCAGAGCGGAAGCCATGTGGCCGTTCCGCGCCCGCCAGACGTGGACGTCTGGGCTACACACGAATTATGAACCAGAAACAAACCATTGCCCGGCACCTGCTGGACGTAAAAGCCGTTCGGCTGCAACCGGAGAATCCATTTACCTGGAGTTCGGGCTGGAAATCGCCCATCTATTGCGACAATCGCGTCACGCTGGCTTTTCCCGACGTCCGCACGTACATTAAAAACGCGCTGGCCGACGCTATCCGGCAGCAGTTTCCGGGCGTGCAGGCCATCGCCGGTGTTGCTACAGCGGGGATTCCGCAGGGCGCACTCGTCGCCGACGTACTGGGCCTGCCGTACTGCTACGTCCGGCCCGAACCCAAGAGCCACGGCATGGGCAAGCAGATCGAAGGGCAACTGGAAGCCAGCCAATCGGTGGTCGTGATCGAAGATCTGATCTCGACGGGTGGCAGTTCGCTGAAGGTAGTCGATGCCCTGCGGGCAGCTGGTGCGGAGGTACTCGGTATGGCCGCGATCTTTACGTACGGCTTTCCGGTGGCCGACAAAAACTTCGCCGACAAAGGCGTAAAACTGGTTTGCCTGAGCGACTACAACGCCCTGCTGACCGAAGCCGAAGCTATGCATTATATCTCGGCCGACGCGCTGGGTTCACTGGCTTCCTGGCGCGAAAACCCTGCCGACTGGACAGGGCAATAATTCACAGCACACCCACCGCCAGCTACTATGCCAATCATCACCGCCCGCATCGACCGTACGCCCTACGAAACCCACCTCACAACCGGCACACAGGTTGTCGTTTCCGACGAACCAACTGATGCTGGCGGGCAGGACCGGGGTATGAAACCGGGCGAACTGCTGGCCGGATCGCTGGCCGCCTGCACCGTCATCACCCTGCGGATGTACGCCGACCGGAAAGCGTGGCCACTCGATACAGCCGTCGCTCACGTCGACTATACCCATGATCGGGAGCACAAACGGTCGCGTTTCGATGTGCAACTTGTACTGACGGGTGACCTGACCGATGAGCAACGGACGCGGCTGCTGGAAATTGCTGATAAATGCCCGATTCACCAGATTCTTGAGCACCCCGCTGAATTCAGCACGACGCTGGTGGCCGGGTAGGGAGATTGCCTATAGTGATCACGTTGTCCCCGGCATCGGACCGCCTGGCAGCCAGAAGCTGCCGGGGACAACGTAATCAACCAGCTACTCCGACAACATATAACTTATGTCCGACGAGCGGGTCGGGTACGCGTAGATCGTTTTGGCCAGAGCCGACGCGGTGATGGTATGGGCCATCGCTACGGCGAAACTATTGATAACTTCGTCGCTGCCTTCACCCAGCAAGTGGGCGCCAGCGATTTCGTCCGTTTCGCTATCGATCAAAATTTTAGACCCCGCCGTCGGTTCGTTGATCCGTTTCGAGGTGTACCAGGAAACAGCATCCTTAAAGAGCACCTTTACTTTTTTGCCCTGCTCCTTCGCCTGCGCTTCCGTCAGGCCGACAGAGGCCATTGGCGGAATGGCATAGACCGTCGTCGGTACGGGTTGCGGCTCGTATTTACTGGTGTTGCCCGCCACCAGATTTGTCCCGACGATCTTGCCTTCGTACGACGCCATCGGTGTTAGCGGCAATCCTTTTTCGGCCACGTCACCACAGGCATACACGAGCGGATTCGATACACTCTGCATGTAGTCGTTCACAACCACCCCTTTCTTACTGACCGTTACGCCCGCCACGTCGAGCGCCAGTTCGTCGATGTCGGGGACGCGACCAGCCGCGTGAATGGCCAGTTTAGTCGGTATCGACTGCGTTTTCCCGTCCTGTTCGTAGTCGATAGTCAGGGCACCTGGTTTACCAGCGATACCCGACACCTTCGCGTTGACCAGAATGGTGATGCCGGTTGCTTCCATCGCCTTCACCAGCAAATCAACCAGATCAGGATCGAAGTCGCCGAGCGGGCGGGGTGTGTCGTTGATGATCGTCACCTTTGCGCCGGTTCGCATCGCGATATTGGCAAACTCAAACGCGATATAGCCCCCGCCAACCAGCACAACGTCATCCGGCAGTTCGTCCAGATCGAGAAAACCGGTACTATCGATCAGCAGGTTTTCACCGGGAATACCGAGTGTCATTGGTTTATTGCCCGATGCGATCACGATCTGTTTGCCCTTGATTTCCTCGTCGTTCACGCGAACGGTATCGGCCGAGATAAACGTCGCGGCACCGTGAAACTGGTTCATGCCTTCGTCCTCGAACTTGGCTACAGTGCGGTCGGGTATGGGCTCGGTAAAGGTTCGCTTGAAGGCCATCAGATCGGCCCAGTTGATAGTGGGTTGCGGCCCGATGCCCTTGCCGGCCATCCAGCTACTTCTGGCGATGATTTCGGCGGCTCCTACCAGTACTTTTTTGGGGTCGCACCCCCGTTGTGAGCAGGTGCCACCAAACGGCTGTTTATCAATGATCGCTACGGATTTACCAGCTTCCCGGGCGGCTTCGGCAGCGGTTTTACCCGCCGACCCGGTGCCGATCACAATTACGTCTACAGTTTGCATGTACGGTTTGCGTTTGTTAGAGGTATAACCAGTTACATAGCCTTAATGGCTAAAAAATGTGGCGGCAGTCAGCCGGTATACCCATCATCCCAGGCCGTAACAGCAACCCAAAATAAAACCGGCGGTCTTCATTTGCGGTTAATCAGCGAAACTAAGTAGCCCATGAATTATCCTGAAACCAGCATCTGGTTTGTCACCGGCATCTCCGGCGGACTAGGCAAGTCACTAGCCAACACGATCATGCAGCACGGCGATTTTGTAATCGGCACGTTTCGCCACGCTGAACAGGTCGACGCCTTCAACGCGCAACACGACGGCCGGGGGCTGGCCCTGCTCCTCGACGTAACTAAACCCGAACAGATTCAGCAGGCGGTACAGACGGTTCAAAACCGCTTCGGCCGACTCGATGTACTGGTCAACAACGCGGGGTACGGATTTGCCGGCGCCGTCGAAGAAGCGACCGAAGCCGACGTACGGGCGGTGTTCGAGGCCAATTTCTTCGGTATGCTGGCCGTGACACAGGCCTTTTTGCCCTTGTTCAGGCAGCAGCAGCGCGGGCGAATCATCCAGATTTCGTCGCAGTCGGGCGTGAAAGCCGTACCGGGGTTCGGCATTTACAACGCCAGTAAATTTGCCGTTGAAGGGCTCAGTGAAGCATTGGCCGCTGAAGTGGCTCCACTGGGCATTCACCTGACGCTCGTTGAGCCGGGGCCGTTCCGCACCAACTTCGCCGGGTCATCGTTCGGAAAAGCCGAGCAGCATATCACTGACTATGATGGCACGGCCGGGGCTTTCCGGCAGCGGATGGAGCAGGCCAATGGGAAGCAGGAGGGCGACCCCGATAAAGCCGCAGGCGCCATCTGGAACCTGTCGCGGCAGGACAGCCCGCCCCTGCGGCTGCCACTCGGCAAAATCGCGGTAGCTACCATTCAGGCCAAGATCGACAGCCTGCAAAACGATCTCGACGCGGGTAAAACCATTGCCGAGCAGGCCGTATTTGCGTGAGCATAGCCGCTTAGTCAGACGACTGAAAAGCGGGAACTACCCAACAAAAAAGGTAGGCCGGAGAACGTTCTCCGGCCTACCTTTTTTGTTGGGATAAGACTATAACTGATGCAGATCCAGGCAAACTAATCCATCGATGACCCGAAAATCCCTGTTGTTCCGGCTGATAAGAGTGGCTCCGTAAACCAGGGCAGTTGCAGCGATGATTGCATCAGGCAGCTTGATACGATATTGCTTTCGCAGGTCAATGGTTCGGTTTACCACCACGTCAGTTAATCCGTAAACCACAGCCGCATTCGCAAAGTCACTTATTACCTGGTTGACGGCTGAAAAGCCCAACAACTCGATCTTCGTGATAACGGATATATGTGGTGCAGTATCGATCAGTTCGCTTAAAAAATCACGACCTGTTACCGACAGCCTTCCCGCTGACAGATCAATAATAGCGTTTGTGTCGATCAGAAACTGCGCTCCCATTCGTTACGGCTTTCGGCCAGTTCACGACGCATCTGTTCAGCCTGCTCGGGCGTAATGCTACCCGCCAGCCGTTCCGATAGCTTACGCGTATCGTTGACAACAGGCGTATCGACCACTTCCAGTAACTGCAGGGCAGCCAACTCTTCAATTAGCCGAACCGTGTGTGGATTGGTCACCCGAATTGTGAATGTCTGCATCGTCTTGTCAGTTAGGCGACGGCTGCGTACAGTTCGTCGCGCTGTTGCTTGACACGGGCGTCGGTCAGGTATTCGTCGTAGGTCATCAGCTTGTCGAGCAGGCCCGTCGGGGTGATCTCGATAACCCGGTTGGCGATTGTCTGGACAAACTGGTGATCGTGCGAGGTAAACAGCACCGGTCCTTTGAAATCGATCAGGCCGTTGTTGAGCGACTCAATCGATTCGAGGTCGAGGTGGTTGGTCGGCTCATCGAGCAGCAGCACGTTGGCCCCCGACAGCATCATCTTCGAGAGCATACACCGCACCTTTTCCCCCCCGCTCAATACGCTGGATTTCTTCAGTGACTCTTCGCCCGAAAACAACATCCGGCCCAGGAAGCCCCGGATAAAGCTTTCGTCTTTCTCCTCCGAATACTGCCGCAGCCAGTCGACCAGGCTCAGATCGTTCTGGAAAAACTTCTCCTTCTCGGTGTCGTTGGGGAAATACGATTTCGTAATCGTAATGCCCCAGCGGAACGTACCTGAGTCGGCCTGACGCTCGCCCGACAGGATGTCCAGCAGGGCAGATACCGCCAGTCCGTCGCGGCTGTACAGGAAAATCTTGTCGTTTTTATTGACCGTAAACGACAGGTTTTCAAACAGTTTGGCACCGTCTTCGGCCGTGTAGGTCAGGTTTTCGACGGTCAGAATCTGATCGCCGGGCTCGCGTTCGGGCTTGAAATGCACGTACGGGTACTTGCGCGACGACGGTTGAATATCGTCGAGCGTCAGCTTTTCGAGCAGCTTGGCGCGGCTGGTAGCCTGCTTCGATTTCGACGCGTTGGCCGAGAAGCGCCGGATAAATTCTTCCAGTTCTTTGCGCTTATCCTCCGTCTTTTTGTTCTGGTCCTGCCGCTGTTTCAGTGCCAGCTGACTCGATTCATACCAGAACGAATAGTTACCGGCGTAGAGTTTTACCTTGCTGAAATCGACGTCGACGATCTGCGTACAGACCTGATCGAGGAAGTGACGGTCGTGGCTGACCACGATCACCGTATTGTCGAAGTTAGCCAGGAAGTTCTCCAGCCAGCCCACCGATTCAACGTCGAGGTTGTTGGTCGGCTCATCGAGCAGCAGCACGTCGGGGTTGCCAAACAGCGCCTGTGCTAGCAGCGCACGCACTTTTTCCGATCCGTTCAGATCGCTCATCTGCGCGTAGTGCATGTCTTCCTTGATACCCAGCCCCGACAGCAGCGTAGCCGCGTCGGACTCCGCATCCCAGCCGTTCATCTCGGCGAACTCCGCTTCCAGGTCGGCCGCCCGTTCGCCGTCGGCATCGGTAAAATCGGTTTTGGCGTACAGTTCGTCTTTCTCCTGCATGATGTCGTACAGGCGCTTGTTGCCCATAATGACGGTTTGCAGTACGGGGTATTCGTCGTAGGCAGACTGATTCTGGTTCAGCACCGACATCCGTTCGCCGGGCGACATGCTGACCGTACCGGTCTGCGCTTCGATTTCGCCGGACAGAATCTTAAGGAACGTCGACTTACCGGCCCCGTTGGCACCGATGACGCCATAGCAGTTGCCGGGATTGAATTTTATCGTGACATCGTCAAACAGCACCCGCTTACCGTAGCGGAGTGAGACGTTGGATACATTAACCATCTGGTGATTTTTCTGGTCGGATTGAGACCACAAAGATACGAATTTTTAGGTGGAAAGCCGCTTAGGCAGACGGGCCTACTGCGCCAGCACACCCTTCATAAACTCCACCCGGTAACTCCGTCCGACGGGTATCAGCTGCCCCCCCACCTGTACCTCCTGCTCGCTGAAGGTGGTGACCTGCCGCAGGTTAACGGCGTATGAGCGGTGAACCCGGACAATGTCGGTGCGGGCCGTTTCATTGCCGTGCAGTTTCTCCAGTACCCGGTTCAGCACCAGCCGCAACGTGTACTTATGACTGGCCGTAACGATGTCGGTGTAGTTGCCTTCCGATTGCAGGTAGCGAATGTCGGCAATCGGAAACTTGACGAAACGGTAGTTCTGTTTGACGAAGACATGATCTTTCGCCAGCATGATAATCTCCCCCCGCGAGGGTTCCTCGGTCGGCAGGCTGTCCGGTGTCGGTTCAATGGGCGAAGCAACCGTAGTCGACCGGGTGATATTATAGATCGCCAGGTCGATGGCGATGCGCAGATTCAGGTCATTGAACGGCTTGGTGATATACGCCGACGGGCCAACCTGCCGGGCCCGGTCGATGGTGGGGCCATCCGTCAGGGCCGTCAGGAAAATAAGCGGCATCTGACTGATCGCCCGAATGCGCCGGGCCGTTTCGACGCCATCCCACTCCCCCCGGATGTGAATATCGAGCAAGACCAGATCGACTGTCTTTTGCTCGCAGACACGCAGCGCATCAGGCCCGTTATCGACGGCGTCGATAACGTGGTATCCCATCTGTTCGAGCCGGTAAGTCAGGTCCATGCTCAGAATAGCTTCGTCTTCAACTAGTAGAATAGTAACAGATTGCATGTATCGATTGAGCAGTTAGTCTTTCCTAGTATATGGGTATCGATGGGTATTGCGACTTATTTAGTCTACTATTCTTGCAGACAAATATAATGACAAACATAAACATTATGCACCGAACAGGTTACAGCATAATCTGCACAGACTGAATCGGTTCGCCGTAAAATAGGGTGGCTTTGCGGTCGAAATCAGTGGGTGAATCGGTGGTTAGAAACAGCCGCTGTCCGGTTTTCGAGCACTGCTCTTCGATCGCCGGATGCCGCAACAGGTAATCGACCAGACTGTCGGCCACGATCTGACCCTGGCTCAGGATGGTCGTACCCGTGGGCACTGCCTGCTTTATTTTGTTGATTAACAGCGGGTAATGCGTACACGCCAGCAACAGCGTATCGATATCCGGCGACTGTGCCATCAGGTGGGTGATATGCTGCCGGACAAAGTAATCAGCGCCGGGGCTATCGTATTCGCCGTTTTCGACCAGCGGTACCCACATCGGGCAGGCCTCCTGATACACGTTTAGTTGCGGGAAAAATTTTTCGATCTCCACCACATACGACTCCGACGCCACCGTTCCCTGTGTCGCCAGTACCCCTACCGATCCCGTTTTCGAGTACGCTCCGATCACTTCCGTCGTTGGCCGGATCACGCCCAGCACCCGTCGTGCAGGGTCATGCGGGCCGACACCGGGGTACAGTTTGGGCAGATCGAGCTGTTGAATGTTGCGCAGAGCCTTGGCCGATGCGGTGTTACAGGCCAGAATCACCAGCCGACACCCCTGATCGAACAGGTGCCGGACGCAGTCGAGGGTGTAGTGGTATACCGTTTCAAACGAGCGGGGGCCGTAGGGCGTACGGGCATTGTCGCCCAGATACAGATAATCGTACTGTGGCAGCGTTCGGACAATCTCGCGCAGGACCGTCAGTCCGCCGTAGCCCGAATCGAATACGCCGATTGGTTGAAGCATGTAGTTTGTAGTTTGTGGTTTGTGGTTTGTGGTTCCTTCGGGGCCAGTTCCAACGGGACAGTCTAATCCACGAGCAGCAAACCACGAACGACAAACCACAAACCTATTTCGTCAGCCGGTAGAGCAGCACGGCCGCGCGCTGAATCAGGATGGGGTATTCCCGCAGATTCAACGTTTCTTCGATGCTATGCGCGCCTTTACCCGATGCACCCAGCCCATCGAGACAGGGCATAAACGCGGCCACGAATGATACGTCACCCGCGCCCCGGCTACCGGGATCGACGGCCCCGACCGGCCCCAGCCCCATAGCCCGGCTGATGTTGTCGACGTCCTGCCGGAGTTTGTCGTTGGCGGCCGTCGGGTCCATCGACGGAATACCATCGGCGAATGTGATTTTCGAGCCGGTGAGCGGCAGACTCTTCTCGACGATCTCACGCATCCGGGCGCGGGCTTTTCCTTCTGCGCTTCCCCCAGAAACCGCAGATCACCTTTGACGAGTGCTGAACCGGCGACGATGTTTGTTTTGCCGATGGTTTGGGCGCGGGCGGTTTTATCGTCATACTGCACCTCCGAGCCACCCACGATCAGGCCGGGGTTGAACGTCAGGTACTGTTCCTGCCCCAGCTGCCGCCGAAACTCGGTCAGGACGCGGGCGGCTTCGTAGATCGCTCCGTAACCGAGATCGCTGAAAATACGCGACGAGTGGCCCGTCCGGGCTTTGACAGTCAGCGTCCAGCCACTCGACCCGCGCCGACCCGTTGTGACATTACTGAGCCCCTGCGCCCCTTCAAAAGCCAGGGCAACGTCGTTTTTCCGGGCCCGTTCGATGAAGTCCCGCCGACTTTCGGGACCGCCGGAGCTTTCTTCGTCGCCCGTCATATAAATGGTGATCGACGTATCGTCCAGCAGTTTCTGGGTGTGCATGGCTTTCAGGGCCGCGATGATGAGCACGTCGCCCCCTTTCATGTCGTTGACGCCCTGCCCGGTGGCGGTGGTGTCGTTGACGCGGGTGTAGGGTTCCATCGGCAGACTTTTCTCGAAGACCGTGTCGAGGTGGCCGATCAGAAACAGTTTTTTACCCCGCTTGCCGGTGCGCGTCGCGACGAGGTGACCCGCCCGGTTGAGCGAGTCGGGCAGCGGTACCCATTCGATGGTAAAACCCAGCTTTTTCAGTTCGTCGCCCATCAAATCGCCCACCTGCCGGACACCCGCCTTGTTGAGCGTACCACTGTTGATGTTCACTACCTTTTCAAGGAAGCCCATCGTTTCGGGCAACTGCTTCGTAACGGTGGTGATCAGGGCGGTTTCGGGTTTGGTCAGCGACTGCGCCAACGCGTCGGGCGCGCCAAGACTCCCCAACAGGAGTAACGGTAACAGTTTATTCATCGGGAGGGTACGGTTTTGAGGGGTTGCAGCGGCTAAAATACGGAACGGACACGGAATGGTCGCCCTACGTCACTGGCAGTAGCGGACTGGCCTGCTCGTAAACTACGGGCGGCAGCCAACAATTCGTACCGTTTCCCGGTTCATCGTCGCAGGCCAGAAACGCAGTCGTGTTGCCGGGTTGCGCGGTCCGCTGCTCGATCGGCACAGGCTCACCTGTAGGTGCTACGTAGCCGCCTGACAGATATACTAGGAGCTGTATCTTGCAGCGAACCTGGTGAATTCTGGACCCGATCGACAAACCGTGGCTACGTTGCCTGGCTACTTATATCGATCGGCTGCACACCTCACGAGTACCGATTAGCTATACCTGACTTAATGGACTGGATTTATTCCTTACCGAACTGGTTATTCTTTATTTTCTGCTGCGGCACAACGTGGCTTTTCTCGATTCTGGGGCTGTACGGCCTTCGTCCCTGGATCAACCAGATCGTTACGCCTACGGCTGAGCATAATGATCTGGTGAGTTACTTTCTGGGGTCGGCGGGCGTTATCTACGGCATTTTGCTCGGATTGGTAGCCGCTGGTGCGTGGAGCAACTTTCAGAGTTTGTCCAATCAGGTCGATGAAGAAGCAACCATTACGGCGGCTCTGTATCAGGACATGGCCACCTACCCACCCAATTACCGGCGGGCTTACCAGGAAGAGCTGAAGCAGTACGTTACATCGATTATCCATCAGGACTGGCCAGCCCATCACCGGGGCGAGGTGCCGCAGGAAAGCAGCAAGATTCTGCGTTCATTCAAGAATCACCTGTTTGCCTTTATACCCACTACCCCCCGACTCAACGTCGTTCACCAACAGGCGATTAACCAGCTCAACGAGTTGCTGATTGCCCACCGACTCCGGCTGCGCGGAGATCAGGCCAACCTCCCTGAACTCCTTTGGTGGGTCATTATCCTGGGCGCCCTCATCAACGTGGCTATCTCCTGGTTTTTTGTCTCGAAGGACCGCGCTCATCAGCTGGCGCTTACGTCACTCATCGCGCTGCTGCTAGGGTCACTGCTGTTTCTGACTGCCGCTATGGACAACCCCTTCCGGGGCGGCTTCAGCGTCGATGCCAGTGCGTTCGAATCGGTACTTTACGAAATGGTGACTTACTAACCCGGTCCGTCATACCCTGACTAAACCAGTGCGCGCACCCAGCCAATCGGGCATCAGCCGGGTGCATGCAGGTAGCCGATCAGGCAACCTGTACCCCAACTTCGTAGTAATCGATGACGGGCGGGCTCGCAAAAAAATCCTTCATAGCGGTCATCGTATCCTGCAGAAATCCGTTGGTTTCAGCGCCCTGCCGGTGTCCTTCGGTTTCCCAGAGCGTAACCATCAGGCACTTGCCGGTATCGGCATTGGTTAGGAAACGGCTGTTTTTGAAGCCGTCGAGTTGTTTGAGCGCGGGGCCCACTTTATCGCGAAAATGAGCCGTAGCCAGTTCAATAGTGGCCGGTTTGAGCTGAACCTGAATGATGCGGGCGAACATAAGATGAAATGGCTTAGACTGTGTTTACCTAAAAGACAGATGACCACTGCATTCTATCCATTGTAAACCAGTTAATTGACCGACAAAATCACATTTTTCGACACAGCCAAACCGGCAATTTTGGCGGATTACAGGGTTTCGACTCCCCGACTTACATCACGCACTTCTTTACGAAAAAACGGAGGCAATACCCAGATCAATACGAGCGGCTGCCCGTTGAAAAGTGTATTTCCTCCGTTGGTTTCCGGCGCAGGTGTTTGTAACACTACCCGCACAACGGGCACTACCCATGCTCTAGTTGGTGCCACCAGCACAAAAAGCCAGTAAACCTCTGTACTGAAAACTTAATCCGGCCCCTACTTGATGGCAGCGATAGCGGCAGCGTAATCAGGCTCTTGCCCTATTTCCGGCACTTGCTGTTCGTAAACGATTTTTCCTTCGGGATTCACAACGATTACCGCACGACTCAACAACCCTTTCATGGGGCCGTCGGCAATTTGTACCCCGTAAGCAGTGCCAAAATCAGTTCTGAAATCAGAAAGCATCACTACGTTTTTAATGCCTTCCGCGCCACAAAACGCTTTCTGGGCAAAAGGCAAATCTTTGGAAATACAAAGCACGGTCGTGTTTTTCAGCCCAGCCGCATCCTCATTGAATTTCCGTACCGATTTGGAACACACACCGGTGCCTACACTCGGGAAAATATTCATGATCACATATTTGCCCTTATAATCGGCTAACGTGTTATCCTTCAGATCGATACCGGTCAAGGTGAAATCTTTGACCGGTGTTCCCACGGCCGGTAGTTTCCCAACGGTGTGAATCGCTTTACCGCCCAGCGTAATAGCCGTGCCTGTTGTTTGTGCCAGCGAACTGCCTGTAATGAATAGTCCTGCGAGCCCTACAAAAAAGAGTGTAAAGGCGTGCATGACGTTTTTGCTAGTGGTCATAAAAATGTACTGCGTTAATAGTGATTTTTCAAATGTACAAAGAAAACAGTAGCAACAATCAATCACACGAACCAGCACAAACCCTAACCACCTGATTTACAGACACACTCAATAGGCTAATGAACTGGATAGGTCCCGATACGCAGTAAGTTGCTGCTGAAGCGTCGCCACCACCTGCTCAGCGGTAGCCACCGCATCCGCCCCCGCCAGGAAACGCAACGGAGGGGTCTCTCCACCGGCAATCGTGATCAGGGCCTGGGCTAGTTTGGCCGGATCACCCGACTGCTGCCCGTTGTAGCCTTTCCAGAACTGCATTTGCTGGCTGTTGCGCTCCGCGTAGTCATCGATAGACGGTTCGGCGAACTTGGTCGACTCTTCGGTGAGGAGTTCCGTGCGAAAGAAGCCCGGATTGACAAGCGTGGTGTGGATACCGAAAGGGCCCACTTCGGCCGGCAGCGACTCCATCCAGCCTTCCAGACCGAATTTGGAGGCCGAATAAGCGGCACAGAACTCAAAGCCGACCAACCCCGCCGTAGACGAGATCGTCATGATATGGCCCGACCGCTGCTTCCGCATCACCGGCAGCACGGCCCGCGTTACCTTCATCGGCCCCACCAGGCTGGTCGCCAGTTGAAACTCGATCTGCTCGATGGACAGCTCCTCGAAATAACCAGCCTCGAAGCTGGCGGCATTATTCACCAGCACGTCGATCCGGCCAAACCGGTCGACCGCAGCCTTCACGGCCGCTTCTGCGTCAGCCGCACTGGTAATGTCTAATTTCACCACCAGCAGGTCCGCCGACTCGCCAATCGCTTTGGTCACCTTGTCAACGTTACGGCCAGTAGCAACCACGCTGTACCCGGCGGCAAGAACTGCCTTTGTAATGTCCAGGCCCATCCCACGGCCAGCGCCGGTGATAAACCAAACTTTCTTATCGTTCATGATGTACTATTTTTTTAAAGTAAGCTTGTCAATTGAGTGTACTCGTCAGGACCGGAGCCATTAATCGGTGAGCTGAAACCAGCCTTTGGCGGTGTCGATGACAGTCCACAGTTTTTCCGGGATGGCGAGTTGGGGTACGCTGGCTACCGACAGGGCTTCGTCCGCCGTTTCGCCCTGAGCGGCCAGCGTCATCCAGTTTGGGTTGATGATAAGTCCCTGCCCAACGGCTACCACGGTCAGGCCCAGCGCAAGGGCTTTGGCCGCATCATCGGGTTGTCTGATATGTCCTCCTGCTATGACCGGGACTCTATCGGCCACATGATCCACGATCAGTTCGGCGATGGCTTTTCCGTCTGAGCTGCCGATGGGTCTGGCGTCGAGCACGTTGGCCAGCGAAGCGTGCAGATAGTCTATGTTCAGGTCGATCAACGCATCGATCAGCGGATAGACATCGGGCAGCTTGTAGCTGTCAGGCTGCGGCTCTTCGGGCGAAATCCGGTAACCCACCAGAAAAGGTCTACGAGCGTGTTCACGCACAACCCGCTGCACTTCCCGAACCACCGCCAGCGGAAACTGCATCCGGTTCCGGGCCGATCCGCCCCATTGATCGGTACGCTGGTTGTAGAGCGGAGAAAAGAAGTTCTGGAGCAGAAAGCCGTGGGCACCGTGCAGTTCTACGCCATCGAAACCTGCTTCGATGGCCCGTCGGGTAGCCTGACCAAACGCGTCGATAAGAGCCAGGATCTCCTCGTGGGTCAGGGGCCGGGGAATCGTCTGGCTGTTGACAAACGGCATCGGCCCCACTTCGACCGCGCTCGCGCTGACCACATCGCCCCCCGGAATGAGTTCCGGAATGGCCTTGTTGCCCGCATGGTAGAGCTGGAGAATGGCCGGCGCCCCACCGCTCTTGGCCGCCCTGGCCAGCTTGCTTAGGCTCGGCAAAAACGAGTCATCGTACGCGGCAAACTCATGGGTAAACCCGATGCCGTTGGGGGTCACCCGGCTGCATCCGGTGATGACCAGACCAACCCGGCTGGCCCGGCTTTGGTAGTGCCTTACTTCATCGTCGGAGATGGTGTAATCGTCGTTGCTGGCCCAGGTCGTCATGGGGGCCATCGCCACCCTATTTCGGAGGGTGATCCCGTTTTTAAAGGTAAACGACTGGAAAATTGTTGTTTCTCGGGTGTTCATTCCTTGCCTGCTTTAAGCCGCCATACCCACTGAGCGGGTGTGGCGCAGTATCCGTTTCTGAGGCTACAAAGGTCACCTGAGGGCAAAGGACGAAACAACGAAAATCAAAGCGATACCTATAAAAATCAAAGGGACGGGATTGCCCGAAGCGATTTGGGTGATTGCCCGGTTTTCTTTTAAAGAAGTTGGTGAAGTAAGTCGGGTAGTCGAATCCCAGCGCGTAGGCAATATCCGCAATGCTCCAGGTAGTGTGTTGCAGCAGCGCCTTGGCCTCACTGACAATCCGGTCGGCGATATGCGCCGTCGTGGGTTTGCCCGTCACTTCCTTGACCGAACTGTTCAGGTGATTGACGTGAACCGATAGCTGCCGGGCATAGTCCTGCGCCGTCTTCAGTTGCAGGGGCCGGGCGATGCTCTCGATGGGAAACTGCCGCTCCAGCAGCTCCAGAAACAAGGCCGAAATGCGCACCCCGGCGGTTGTCGGTTCCGGCACACGCATCCCGGACGGTTGCATTTTCAGAGCCTCATGAATGAGCAGATGAATGTAGTTGCAGGTCAGCTCATCTTTGAACGCATAGTCGGTTTCCTGTTCGGCAATCATCTTCCGGAAGATCGTGTCGACCGCCACTTTCTGCTCAGCATTTAACCGCAGGACGGGGGTGCCGCCGATTTTAAACAACGGGGATTGCAGAATGCTTTCCGAGCGTTCGCCCAACTGCAGAAAATCTCTGGTGAACAGGCACGCATACCCATCGGTCTGGTCGATAACTTCACAGGAGTAGGGAATATGCGGATTGCCGAAGAATAGAATTGTCTGGTCGGTGTCAAAACTCCGGTCCGCGTAATGAAAGGCGTACGTTCCCGTATTCAGGCTGATCTTGTACACCTCTTTGGGGTTATAGCTGTGGCAGCTGGTAGCGCTGGGACCAATCGCATACGCCCTGAAGCCCCTGCGCTTCAGCTGAACCGTAAAATCGAGGGGGTCGACACGTTCTGCTTCATTCATACACCATAGATTTGCTACTGACTGCTACACCCATCAGGTAGCTGCCCGTCGACTTGCTAAGTCAGTTGCCGGGACTGCCCGGGCCGGACCTGTTCGCTGATTACTCGGTACAATCTCTGATCCCGGTAGTACCTGCGCCAACCGTTAGTTTGGCAGCGCACTAGCTATCTGTTGATTAAACGCAATTTCAGACTAAACATAACGATTGCGCGGTTAATAGTTGCAACGGTTCAGCCGCTCCGACCGATTGATAGGTCTATCGTTCCGATCGTCGGTCGAATTCATTAGCTTACCTGTTCAATACACTCGTTCACCCTTATCCATCCACTGATGCCTGCATCCTCCAACCCCGTTTCGCGCCGTCAATTTATGAACGGCAGCCTGGCTACAGCCGCCAGCCTAACCTTGACCGGTGCCCTGCCCACCCTGGCCCACAGCCTGCCTGCTCCACCCGACAACAACCTGCTCGTCGTGGGGCCGGTCGAGGGGTACTCGCCCATGATCGGGACGCTGGTGTCGATGATGCGCTACAACCGCGACACGATCATTCGTACGGTGAAGGATTTGACCCCTGCTCAGCTCGATCACCTGTTCGACGCGAAAGCCAACACCATCGGCGCGCTGATTATGCACCTCGGTGCGACGGATAAATTTTACCAGATCAATACGTTCGAGGGGCGGCAGGATTTCAACGACGCGGAGAAAAAAGAATGGGGCGCAGCCATGAGTTTGAACGACGCGGGACGCAGCGAAATCAAGGGGCACGACGCGCAGTATTACCTCGATAAAATCAACGCGGTACGCGACGAAACACTCGCCAAACTCAAAACCAAAGACGATAAATGGCTGCTGGCCCTCGACCCGATCTGGTCGAAGCAGCAACCGGTCAACACCTACTGGAAGTGGTTTCACGTCTGCGAACACGAGTCGAACCACCGGGGTCAGATCACCTGGCTCAAAAGCCGCCTGCCGGGCATGAAACCGGGGAAGGAATGAGTGATTGAGTGGTTGAATGATTGAGTGATTGAATGTATTCGTGCGTCAGCTTATTCAATCACTCAATCATTCAACCACTCAACTCCTCAGCGCTGACTTATCCATGTACTGGATGACGTTTTTGGTGTCGATTTTTTTGCCGGTACGGGCCGCTTCGAAGATGGCGGCAATGAGTTGAACGTCGCGCATACCAAGTTCGCCGGGCACGGTTGTGGGCGTATCGGTCAGGACGCACTGGGCGAACGCGTCCATCTGCCGGGCCTGCTGCGGTACGTTATCGATCTCCATCTTGCCCTTGCTGGTGTCACCCGATAAGCCACCGTAAGCGTAGGCGGGGGTCAGTTCAAACCAGCCGTTGGCGGCTTCGGCCCGCAGCTTGTTCATCTTTTTGTTGAAACTCGCCGAGCATTCGGCGGTGGTCCCGTCGGGGAAGTACAGCTGAAAATCAGCCCCTTCCTCGACCTTGTCGAACTTCTTCGCGTCGGTGACGGGGTGGAATTTAGCCGTTACGGCAATGGGCACCTGTCCTTTCGTGTAAATGGCTCCCTGTAGGCAATAAATACCCACGTCGCGGATGGGGCCACCGCTGCCGATACCCCGGCCCAGCCGCCACGGGTTATCCTCGCTCTGCACCTGCCCGTCTTCAGCGATGATCCTGTTGACTTTCCCAAACGTCTTGTTCTGCCCCAGCCGCATCATCTCCTGGTTGTGCGGCTCGAAATGCAGCCGGTAACCAATCGACAGTTGCTTACCCGCTTTTTTGCAGGCGTCGATCATCTGCTGACACTCCTCCGGCGTCATCGCCATCGGCTTCTCGCAGATCACGTGCTTCCCCGCTTTTGCCGCCCGGATAACGTATTCCGCGTGCAGCGCGTTGGGCAACACCACGTACACCACGTCGATGTCGGGGTTGTCGGCGATGGTGTCGAACGTCTTGTAGTCGTAGACGTTCTTGTCGGGAATGTTGTATTTCTTTTTCCACGTTTCGGCCTTTTCGGGCGTCCCCGTTACGATTCCTGCCAGGCGGCAGTTGGTCGTTTTTTCGAGCGCGGGGGCCAGTTGCCCCTCGCTGTACTGCCCCAGCCCGACCAGTGCGATACCGATTTTGCGCGACGCACCGGTCGTCGCGGTAGTGGAGGTGGCTTCGTCGGCTGTTTTTTCGCCCGACTGTCCGCCACAGGCTTGCAGACCCAGTGTGGTGATGGCCGGAACGGCCAGCGACGCCAGCCCAAGCTGGTGAACGAAGCCCCGGCGGGAAAGTGATTCGTAGTGCATAACGCAGGTTAGTTGAGCGCGATAGAGCCAGCAATCTGCCAGCTTTTAACGCCTTTTTAACCATCTGCGGGGGCGAGTGTTTAAAGAGCGAAAGAATGAAAGAGTGAAAGAGCGGCCATCCGGGCGGAGCGAAACCGGGCTACCCAATTTCACTCTTTCATTCTTTCGCTCTTTCACTCGTTAAACTTCCGCGTCGAGCACGATCCGATAGTGGGCCTTGCCGGAGCGCAGATGGTCCATCGCTTCGTTGACCTGACTCATCGGGAAGTGCTCCACGACGGGCGCAATCTGGTGGTGGGCGGCAAAACGCAGCATCCGGTCGATCTGGCTGCGGCTACCCGTGGGCGAACCCGACAGGGATTTCTTGCCCAGCACCAGCATCATGACGTGAACCGGAACGGGCTCCAGCACGGCCCCGACGAAGTGCAGCTTGCCGCCCGGCTTCAGCATCCCGATGATGTCGTTCCAGTCGAGCGAAACGTTGACGGTGATCAGGATAAAGTCGAACGAGTTAGCGAGCTGCTTCATTTCGCTGGCGTCGCGGCTCGACGCTACGAAATCGGCCCCCAGTTCTTTCGCTTCGGCGTGCTTGTCGGCGCTCGATGTGAAAGCCGTCACCTCACAGCCCCAGGCGTTGAGGAACTGTACGGCCATGTGGCCCAGCCCGCCGATACCGAACACGGCAACTTTGTGGGTTGGCAGAATGTCCTGATTGAGCAGGGGGGCAAAGACCGTGATACCACCGCAAAGCAGCGGACCGGCCGCCGATGCGTCGACGCCTTCGGGAATCGGGACGGCCCAGACCCAGTGGCTGCGCACGTGCGAGGCAAATGCGCCGTGGTGACCAACAATCGTCGGCTGCACCGACGTACACAGCTGCTGCTCGCCTTCCAGGCAGGGTTCGCAGTGCAGACAGCTGCCTACGTTCCAGCCAACGCCCACGCGCTGACCGATTTGCAGGCCTTTTTTGGCGGCAATCTCACCCATGGCTACCACCCGGCCGACGGCTTCGTGGCCCGGCACCAGCGGATACGATGTAATGCCCCACTCGTTGTCGAGCATCGACAGATCGGAATGGCAGATACCGCAGTACTCCACGGCAATATCGACCTCTTCCGGCCCCAGCTGACCGGGGTCATACGTGTACTGCTCCAGTTTTCCGGCCGCCGAATGCGCGGCCCATGCCTGTACTGAACTCATTGATTTGGTTGGGATTTTTGGTACAAGTATCGGTTTGATACCTGCCCCCTATACCTGTTTGGTCGCAAAACGGTTCCCGTTTCGTGTATCGACACGGATCAATCTGAGTTTGCGGACTGCCGAAAATCGGGTACATTGACCATCGTCTTTGTGTCGTCCGTCTCTCCGAAACGTCCCTATGCCGCCAACCCCCTCCCCGTCGTCCGGCCCCAGCTGGCAGGGCAGCGTGCTCGAAATGAGCTTTCGCCTGTTCCAGGTTCCCCGGTTATTTCTCTGGCTTAGCAAGCACGGCAAAAACCGCATCGGTGATTTCAAAACAGCCGCGAAACTGGGCTTTGTGCCCGAAGCCATTGCCGGGCTGCGGGGCTACTGGCTTAACGAGTCCAGCCGCGACCGGGGGGTACTGATATATCTGCCGGGGGGCGGTTTCATAACGGGCCCGACCAATGTACACTGGTACCACTGCCTGCGTATGAGCCGCCGACTACGGTACGCCGTACTGGTTATCCCCTACCCGCTCGCGCCAGAGCACCCGTTTCCGGCCGCGATCAACAGCATCACGGCCGTGATTCAGGCCTTGCAGCAGCAGGACAGACTACCCGACAACTGGCTCATCAGTGGCGACAGTGCCGGGGGTAACCTCGCCCTCACGACCACGCTCAACCTCCGTCAGCTGGGGGCACCGCTGCCGAAAAAGCTGGTGCTGCTGTCGCCGGTGGCAAGCATGAACAAAAGTGGCTGGGAAGGCCACCCACCCGACCCGATGCTCTCGGCCGACTACCGTGCCTACGTCGATCAGTCGTACGTAGGCCAGTCCGACCCGGCCAACCCGCTCCTGTCGCCCCTCTCCGCCGACCTGAGCGGTCTGCCGCCGGTATTGATCCAGATGGGTACGCACGACATCCTGATCCACGAAGTTCGTAAGCTGGTGCAGCGTATGCAGGACGACGGGCAGTCGGTTCGGTTTGAGGAATACCCGGCCATGATCCACGTGTTTATGCTGTTCTGGTGGCTCCCCGAAGCCCATAAGGCCATCCGCGATCAGGTGGCGTTTGTTAGTCGGGTTTAGAGTTTGAGGTTTGTGGTTTGTAGTTCCTCCGGTAGCACTGCTTGCGCCAGCAACCACGAACTACAAACCACAAACTCACAAATTCAAAGATTCTTCGCCCACGCGTCACGAAGCTGGAGCTGCTGCGGGGTGGCCTGGGGGTCGGGGGTGAAGGTGAAGCGTTTGACAATTTCGCGCTCCTGCACGGGCAGCGTCAGCGTCACATCCTGCCCGTCGCGCCGAACGACGATGGTGTAGGTTTCGCCGGGTTTCAACTGCCGGACGGCTTTCTGCACCGGGGCAATGGTTTCCAGTTTCACGGGTTGCCCGTTGAAGCCGGTCCACTCGTCGTTTTCTTTTACACCCGCTTTCAGCAGGGGCTCACTGATGCCCGTCAGCACAAATTTCGTATCGGTGTCGAGGTAGGTCGGTTTCATGCCCAGCCAGGCGGCTTTTTGTCCTGTCGGTGTCGCGGGTATAAACGTAATGCCCAGCTTGCCGTAATACTCGGCGTACGGCAGGGGTTCGGCGGCTTTCACGTAGCGGTTGAAGAAATCGCCGATTTCGGGGTATGTCTTCTGGGTGAAGATGGTGAAGAAATACGCTTCGGGAAAGGCTTTGTCGGGGCCGTAGGTCGTCGCCAGTTCGTTGATAACCTCACGCAGGCCCCGCTTCCCGCCCGACAGTTCGAGCAACCGAATGTCGAGCAGGCCGGCCGTCAGGGCCCCACGGGCGTAGATGTTGCCGTACTGCCGCTGCCCCGAATCCGAGTAGCAGGTCAGGCCCAGTTTGGCGAGACTATAGGTGCTGTCGTAGCTTTTGTCCTGCCCGATTTTCTGCGTCATCTCGCCCAGGTACGTCGGCAAATCCATCAGGCCACCGCGCAGCTGCATGGCTTTGCTGGCCCATTCCGTCACGCCTTCGTACAGCCACAGGTGTTCGGAGGGCGTGGGCGTGACGAAGTTGAACTGCTGGATAATCTCGCTGTGGATATTGAGGGGTGTTACGATGTGGAAAAATTCGTGGGCCGCAATCGACGTCACTTCGTCAGCCAGTTCCTTCGAGTACGGGGCTTCTTTCAGCACGTATTCCGAACTGTACGAGTGTTCCCACGCGCCCCAGCTCTGGTCCTCGAAGTGGTACAGGAAGGTGTAGCGTTTTACCGGCAACTGCTTCAGAAACTGCCCGGCAGCCGTCAGCATCGACTTCATATTATCGAGCAGCTGCTGCGAGGTCACCTGGTCGGTTTTCGAGTAGGTGTACATATCGATCTGCGCACCGGCCACCGTCGTGCTGGCTTTTGTCAGCCGACCGAGCAGAATGGGTGAATCGACGATGCGGTCGTAATTGGGGGCCATGAAACTGCCCGACGCCGATTTCTCCAGCGCCGTGCCCACTTCCCACTCCGCCGGACGGGCGATTTTCACTTCGATCGGCGCGTCCTGCATACCGGTCGGGTAGCCAAAAACGCCCTGCCCGTTGATGAGGACGTGGTCTTTCTCGATCGACGTGCCGCACATGTTGTACGGGTGGTGCTCCCTGACGGGCGTGTCCCAGGTTTCGGCAACACTGTACTGAATCGTCCGCACTTTCTGCGGCTGGTCGAGTTTCCACTGGTTGGTCGACACGGCCTCGGTTTTTAGTTCACGTCCCTTCGCGTCGAACGCCTTGAACGACCGGACGTACCGGCCAATGTCCATGATCTGATACGTACCGGGGGCCGTCGACGCAAACTGATAAACGGCATTGTCGGGCGTCAGGCCATCGACGTGCAGCGTAACCTTAAACTGATCGTCGGTACGGTCGTTGAGGTTGATGTCGTAAACGAGGGGCGTTTTGGGTTTGGCCAGCGCCAGTTGCGCCAGCAGCAGACCCGATGCCAGCAAAGCAAAACGAAAATGCATCATGAAGTGAATGTAAGCGGGAAATGACCTAAGAATCTGGTTGCTGATTTCACCCCACCCTGAATCCCTCCCCGTATAAAAAAACTCAGGTAGTGAAGTCCCTCCCGTACGGGGAGGGATTCAGGGTGGGGTGAAATCAATCGGCAGCAAGCTACAATCTTCCGCACAACGGCTCAACTCAGGTGGTTGTCGGCGGACCGATTTCGGGATGAGCGGCTAGTCGCTGCCAAGCTGTGCCTGCTGCGTACGCAGGTTAGCCATGATGCCGTTGAGCCGCCCTTCTTCCCGGCGCAGGCTGCGCTGCCCCAGCACAAACCAGGCAAACAGCATCCAGCCGACGTACAGCACCAGCACAACGAGCCGGGTCGTTATGGGGAGGAGCCCCAGCATTTCGATAAAGTACAGGGCAAACGCGCCGTTGAGCAATAGGTAGTAAACCGGCATATTGACACGGATCAGGCGTTTGCGAAAAGCGTAGTACGTTTCCCACTGGTGGAGGTGTGCCGTTACCGGAGCCGACACGTCGATGCTGCGGAGTCGGTAATACAGGTACAGGCCAATGCCAGCCTGCCCGATACAGCAGAGACTAATGAACACGATGGCTACGTACGTCGTCATCGCCTGAAACGAAATACGACTAAAAAAGCCGAGATAGATCAGGTAGACGGCCGTCAGCAAAAGCAGGATGGCTCCGCGCAGTTGCGTCCGCTCCAGTTTCTGCTGGTGGGTGGCATTGGCCCGCCGGAGCGCCTGCGTATCGACCGGTGCAACGGGCACGGGCGATTGCTGCCACAGTTTTTTTAAGTCCTCAAACTCATCCATGACGTTGGTACAGACTGGTTAGCTGGTGTTTGATACGGTGAATCTTGACGCGCAGAGTACCCTCCGATACGCCCACGATCTGCGCGATCTCGGCGTAAGGCTGTTCATCGAGCACGAGCGAAATAATGAGCCGATCAGTTTCGGGAAGCTGACTGATGCAGCGGTACAGTTGCTGTACAGCCTCACCGGTCGGATCGGGGGCGTCGGGCAGTTGGGCTTCGTGCTGGGGCAGCAATGGATCGACCGGTCGACGTTTGGCTTGCCGGAGGTGATTCAGGCACGTATTTACAGCGATGCGGTACAGCCAGGTGCTGCTCTGCGCAGTGCCCCGGAAGGCCGGTAACTGCTGCCACACCCGGATAAACGTCTCCTGCGTGAGATCCTGCGCCTGGGCGTAGTCGCCGGTATAGCCCAGGCAGAGCTTCAGAATACGGGCGGCATAGCGGGCGTGCAACTCATCGAATGAAATTCCCAGTACCGTTTTCGCTCGTTCACTCATTCGCTCTTTCGCTCATTGAGAAATCCGTCGATCTGCCCGTACAGCCAGGCCGGGTCGTCGTACATGATAAAGTGCTTCGTATTGGCCACGGCAATCGTTTTGTTCGGCAGCTTCGCGTACTGACTCGTCAGCGCCTGCCGCGACAGATCGGGGTTGTTATAGTACAGGCTACCCAGCACCAGCACCGGCGACTTGATCCGGGCGATGTCGCTGCGCAGGTCGGTCGTACACATCTCGACGTAGGTGTAGCCCAGCGTTTTCCGGTCCGACGCGGCCGACCAGCGGGCAATCTGCCGGGCGCGGGTGGTATCACTTACCTGCATCTGCATCGCTTTTGCCATCTTATCTTCATAGCCACCGACGGGCATACCGGCGTAAAACGTGGCAACGGCTTCGGGGTTGAAGCGCGGATTTTTTCGCAGCGAATCGGCATTGGCGGTCGGGTCCATCAGGGCCGAAATAAACGGCACCCCATCGACACAAACCAACGGCCCCACCAGATCGGGCACCTGACTGGCGACCCACAGGCTCATAAACGCACCCAGGCTATGCCCCAGCAGAATCGGCTTAGTGAGGTGTTTGTCCCGAATATACCGAATGATTTCAGTACGGACCGTTTGCAGAATCGGCTGGCTGATGGGCTGTACACCTGCGTAACCGGGCATCGTCAGGACGTGGCATTCATAGCGGTCTTTCAGGTGGGCAACCGTTTCGTTCCACACCTCCCCCGAACACGAGTAACCGGGAATCAGAATCATCGGGCGGCCGTGACCCGTAACCGTTACGGAAAAAGCATAGGGGCGGCTGGTCTGCGCGATAACGGGCGTGGTAAGCCAGAACAACAGGAGTAAAGCGAAAGCAAAGAAGGTCTTCATGGTCGTAAATGCGTTTTTCAGTTCGACATACGAAGACCGCGTGGGCGCCATTGCGGAATTCTCATCCATTAGAAACCGCGATGGACCAATTGTTACAGAACCGACGAATTTTTTTTGTTTCAGGCCGCCAGTAACTTTCTGAGTAGAACTACTTATCCCAAAACCATTAAATCACCATTAATTCAAAAAATGAGTCTATAGGCTTGTTACTTTTTAGCACTATTATTGTCTTACAGTTACCGTAACACACAGAAAGAAATGATCACTATCCGTAACACATCCATTGATCTGGTAAGCCTGGGCGTTTGGGCTTTCGTCATTGCAACGTCCGTCGTATTCACTGCTACCGTACTGCGCCTGCTGTTTTAAATCGTCCTGGCGTTTCCGTACCCACCGCTCCTGACAAGCACGTCCGGTTCTGGCAAGTCATATCGACAAAGCCGGAACCGGACGTGCTTCGTTTACCCCGTTCTGTTCGCTACCGGGTTACTGACTGCCCGTTCAATACGGGATCACCCGGCGTCTTGGCCACCTGCACGCTCTCGGTCGTTTGATGCGTAATGGTTGTTGTGGGCGTGGCGGGAGCCGGGTCTTTCCGAACCAGGTTGATGGAGTTGACGAGACTTTTCATCCGCGAGGGGTCATAGCCCGCCAGGTACGCCAGCAGCGACACCGATACCGCAAATTTGAAGTATGACGAGGCCGTCAGCCCGACAAAACTGGCTGTATCGTGCGGGTCGACCGAGGTCGTGAAGTTGGTCAGGTACGACCCGGCGATAAAGATCAGGTAAGTAATAAAACCGCGCAGCATCGACACCAGCGGACTTTCGGTCATATACAGGTAACTCTTGAAATCGTCGGAATTGGGATCGAGCGTAGCCGTGCGAACATGGCGAAACTGATTGCTGGCTGCCAGATTACTGGCAAATCCACCCAGCACCCCCGCCAGCGACGCCAGCACAGCCACATTGGTTGGCGTAAAGGTTGTGGCGTACAGCAACAGATAGTTTAAATCCAGGTGTTCGTTTTTGAAAATATGGCCCCGATAATCGTCGGCTTTCAGACTCATACCGAAGATAAACAGCAACAGCCAGCCCAGAAATAGTACCGTACCAACGCTGGTTTTCACAAACGTTTCGACGGGACTCAACCGTTGAAACAGCGGTGGTTCAGGTACAGGCTCGGCAGAAGAACCAATCAATGTAGCAGGAATGTTCATGATAGCCAGTGGTTAGAGGAAACCTAAATTTGACTCTATATCACTGACTATCAACTAACTAATTAGTATCCGGTACCGTCTTCCAAACAAACAGGTAGAAGTACGTACACTACCGCCCGGTCTGCTTTACCCAGCGCGTCGATTGTCCGCTGAATTGCACTTCCGCCCGGTCCGACAGTGCTGGCGAGAATGTATCTATCCGTGTGTCGTTGACGTGAATGGCGCTGGAATCCTGTAGCATTAGCTGCATTGTTTTATAACTCCCTTTCGTCAGCATGGCCAGGCTGTTCTGCCGCTCGGTCAATTGAAACGAAGCGGGTACCGTCAGCTGGTTGGCGAACAGCAGACTGTTTTGCAGCGATACCGCAAGGTCTGTCAGCGGTCGGTCCTGCAACGTCAGCCGGGCATTGATTGCGTTCACACTTTCCAGCGTGGGTAGTCGCAGCAATAAGCCGGTTGTTTTGTCATCCCCGACCGTTTTGCGTGGACTCCGGTGATCGGTCGTATCCGGGTTAAACGAAACGAACAGCGTATCGTGTTGCATTCGGAACCGGAATGACAGACTGTCGTCGGGGGCAACGAGCGCCATCGGCTCTTTACCCGGTTCAACGATAATCTCCCGCCCCGGCGTACCGCTGATAACCAGATGACTGGCCCCGGGCAGCGACCGCCGGGCGAAAAACTGGTATTGATTGTCCCAGTCGATTTTCTCGTATTCCTGCTTCAGCAGCACATCAATACCGACCATGCCCGTTAGGGTGATCACAGCCGCAGCGAGCAATAAATAATAACTTGTTCTCATGATTGAATCGGTGTTTATGGGGTTGGTTGTGCAGCCGTGTACTGTTCGTAGCGCTGTTCGATGTCGCGCAGGTCGATGCCGAGCAGCGTCAGGTTTTTGAAGAAAACGGGCAGATCGTTCTGCAAAAACTGCTCGCGCCTGAACGCCCGTATTTTGTCGGTAGCATCGTCGGCGGGAAAATACCCGATACCCCGTTTGTTGGCGATAACGCCCTGCTGACTCAGAAATTCATACGTCCGCATTACCGTATTGGGGTTTACTTCCAGTTCGGCCGCCAGCTCGCGCACCGACGGTATGCGGTCGCCTGCGTTCCAGCGCCCCAGCAGCACCTGCTCGCTGACGTACTCGGCGATTTGCAGGTAAATGGCTTGTTTGTCCCGAAATTCCATACTCACACCTCCCGTTCTTTCAACCTGAAATAGGCTGTTATGTACAACAAAACTACCGCCGACGCCCCCACGCTGTAGCGGATTACGTCGCCGATGGGTTGCGGCACCCGAACCATTCGCCAGTCGTTTCCTTTCTCAACGAATGCATTCCCGAAAATTCCCCCTGATACCGAAACCTGATCGTCAACAAAACCCTGTAGCAGTTGCTTGTTGATAAAAATCAGAATACATACGAATACAAAGGCGATTACAGGCAGCAACGGCAATGTGTACCGGCGCACCAGTAGCGCCAGCGCCAGCGATGCCGGATGAATCAGGGCCGCACTCAGCCAAAAATTCACAGGTAATTTGCTCATCTGAGCCCAATTCAGATACGATCCGATAGTCAGCTGGTTATCGTAATTTTCCCGTATAGATTTCAACTCCTCGGGCTTCCAAGCTCGGTGGTTGATAAACCAGACACCTGCCGTATCAATCAGCGTAAATACCAACAGGTACAGTATCAGGAACCCAAGTCCGGAAAGTAATACGAACTGCGCCCATTTTTCCAATCGTGACGCGGGCCGCAATAGATATGAAATGGCCCTCTCTTTTTGGTTCAGCACAGCCATCTGCTGAACTGTAAACAAATACCACGCTCCCCCCCCAACCAAAAACAATAAGGCATATCGTCCATTGCTTACGACAGACGGCATCTGGTGATAAACAACGAACGAAAAAGCAATCAACACCACGAACAGCACAGCTACGTTAGCCAGCAGCATAGTACGATTTTCCGTGAAATATGTACGGAGCAGCCGCCCGAAGCGGCTCAGGGAAAAGGTCTGATTCATAAGGCAGCAACGGTTGACCGGGTGGAGAAAAGCGAACGGATACGGGCGGGATCGGCCTGAACAGCGTTGAACAACCGTTCCAGATCGAGTCGGCTGGATTCGCCGGTGGGGTTTTCGGCAACCACGGCATAACCGCCCACGGCCCGCTCCGAAAACAGGATCGGTCGGTGTGTATCCAGCGCGGGCAACAGGCCAAACCAAAGCCGCGCCGTGATCTCTTCCACACTGGCTTTCAGGGCCACACTCATCCGCCCGTTGTGCTCGGCCAGCACAATCACCGGGTCGATGAGGGCTTCCAGATCGCGTACCTGATGGGTCGAAATCACGACCGTCCGGCGCTCATCGACCGCCCCCGCCACCAGCCGCCGAAACTGACTCTTCGATGGAATATCGAGCCCGTTGGTTGGTTCGTCCATCAGCAGCAGGGCCGTATTGGTCGCCAGCCCAAAGCCGATCAGCACTTTCTTTTTCTGCCCGTACGATAGTTCGTTCAGTTTCAGATCGTCGGTCAGGCCAAACTCGCGCAGGTAGCCCGCCATCTGCTCCCGGCTGAAATGGGGGTAGAACGGCGCATTGCCCTCGACAAACTGACGAATCCGCACGGGCGGCAGATAGAACTCCTCCGGCACCAGAAACAGCTCCTCCAGAAAAGCGGGCTGTCGGTCGCCCGGCATCAGTGCCCCTGCCCTGATCTGCCCGGCCTGCGGATACAGCAAGCCCGACAGCAGCCGCAACAGTGTCGATTTTCCGGCCCCGTTCGGCCCCAGCAACCCGTACACCGAACCGGGCTCAAGCGTCAGGTTCAGCCCGGCGTACAGCGGCTTCCTGCGGCTGTAGCCAAACGTAACATCATCCAGTACAATCATTGTTATAGTGTATTAGATAAATAGTACACTGCAATAGTAAGGCATTGAGCTAATTTGTGTCAAGCGATTGAGCGAATAAATTTTTCAGGCGACCGATTAATCAGTAGAAACGAGTGTACACCGCGTTACTTTGCCGACTCATTTCGCTCCGTATGCCCTGCTTGTTTACCCACCGCGCCCTTTATATCCTGCTGCTGATCGGTTTATCCCTACCCTTACGCGCCCAATCGCTACCGACCGACCGGTGGACGTCGCTGTTTGACGGAAAAAGCCTTACGGGCTGGGATACGTACCTGCGCCAGCCGGAGGGTACAACGCAGGCTCCGTTTGGCCTGAACAACGACCCACTGCACGTATTTACCGTGGCCGACGGGGCAATCCGGGCGTCGGGGCAACTCTGGGGTGGTATCAGTACCCGGCAGGAATTTGACAACTATCACCTGCAACTGGAGGTGCGCTGGGGCACAAAGAAATGGTATCCCAGCGACAGCACCCGGCGCGATGCGGGTCTGCTCTACCATGCCACCGGTCCCTTTTCCTTTGCCTACGACTGCTGGCTGCGCAGCAGCGAACTCCAGATTCAGGAGGGCGAAATCGGTGATTTTTTCGGAGTTGGTGCGGGGTCGGCCGAATTTCCAACACAGCCGGTGATGGTGCGAGGTAAGTCGCTGGAGCAGTACGCCTTCGAAGCACCTCTGCATCGCAATGCCGACGCCGTCGGGAGTGGGCGCGTGTATCGGTCGGGTAATTTCGAACGACCGCATGGCCAATGGAATACGGTCGAGTTGATTACGCGCGGGGCCGATGCGGTTTATATCGTCAACGGCTACGTAGTCAACCGGTTGTTCAACACTTACCGCCCGACGATCCATCAGCAGACGACACGCGGCAAAATTCAGCTTCAGTCGGAAGGGGCCGAGGTCTATTACCGACAGATCAGACTACGCCCGGTCAACTACACGTCGCCCGGCTCACTCAGCCTTACCGCCGATAAAACCGCCCTGACCGATCTTTCGCCCGGCAAGCCGCAAACCGTTCGGATCACCAACCGGGGCGACGCCGTCGAACTGGTGGCGGTGGAACTGAGCGGCCCGGCGGGCGATCGATTCCGGGTTCAGCTGCCCACCTTCCCCAAACGGCTGAAGCGGGGCGAAACCCTCGACCTACCCGTTTCGGCCACGTCAGCCGGACCCGGCAACCCCGCCAGGGCGACGCTCCGGCTGGAAACGGTGCTGGGCCCGGTTCCTGATCTGGCCGTAACGCTGCAAAGCCGCTAATTCACAGCCTGGTACTCACCAGCATATAGTTGAAGCAACGGATTTATGGGTGCAATTTTTACCATCGCGTTGTTCTCGCTTGTGGCCAATCCGATAATCGGCATGGTACTGGTCAAAGGGAATAGGAATCACCCTGATCGGCAAAAAATGCTAGCGCGTGTATCGGTCGGCATACTCGCATTTATTAGCCTGGCACTTTTCACAAACGTTTCGACCTCGTCCGATGCAGTCGACTGGGTTTTCCTGGGACTTTTTTACCTGGCTGTTTGTGTGTTGCTCTGGCTGGGCACTTCGGAAAAAAACAAAATCAGTTTGATTTTCTCCAGCGTTCTACTGGTCATCCTGTTTGGATTAAGCTACTTTTTCAGCACGATGGGCCTTCTGGGAGTCGCTTTCATAGTGGGTGAGTTTGAGCCGTCAAGATCGATCAGAATAAACGGTAGTACGCTCTACCGGGAGTATGGCCGTGGCAATGCGACCACGGCTACAGGCGGTACTGAAGTGTCGCTATCTACCAGCTTTTGGTGGTTCCCGTTCGTTGAGCGGGAGTTCTTTTCCAAACAATACATCAGTGGTTTTGACAAAACAAACGACAACAAACAGGAACGCTTCACAACGCCGGAAAACTCTCCGATCAACAATACCCCGGCTTTCTACGGAACCAACTTCAAGCTGACCTACGACACTACGAAAAGTGACCTGATCCTGTCATACGAACAAACCCGGGATACGTTGCATCTCGACAGGTGACGTTGCGCTTTAAACGCAGCCCTAAACGGTTTTCGAAAAACCGTTTAGCTATATAAGTACATAGACGTATTTGATTTAACACAGAGTCACAGAGAGCACAGAGCATTGGTTTGTTATTAATCAACCACTTACATACATTATCGCTTTGTGTTCTCTGTGGCTCTGTGTTAAACTAATTTTGTTTGGCTATTCAGTCTGCTACCGATCAATCTATTTTCCGCCGACAAGCCAACGGATACCGCTACTTATGGCTCTTACAAACAGGCACTCTATCAACTCTCCTTCTATGCGTATCATTTTCAACCTGACGGCAACCGTTGTCGTCTTCTTTACCCTCGTCTCAACCAGTTCGTACGCGCAGTTTCAGGTCAACGCATCGGGGATTCGGGCTGTACCCATCCAACAGGGGGCCACGTTCGACGATGGTACGTGGGGGGGCGGAGTTACGGTGCGTTATTTCACCAGTCCTCACGTTGCCGTTGGTCTAAGTGCCCGCTATTTTACGCAGCGTAATTCGTTTGGGTCAGGCAGCCTTCAGAGCCGAAGCAGATCCCTGATAACGACTGGCCAAGTGGAATACTTCTTTTCAACAACCCGCCTGCGACCGTACGCTGGCCTGGAAGCCGGGCTGTACTCGAGCTACTTCACTCTCAACTACTACGATTACAACAGCAACTCACCTATTTCACTATCAGGCGCCAGTCATAATTTCGGAGTTAGCCCCAAGGTGGGCCTGCAATACGCAATCAGTCAATCCGTGGGCGTAAACGCTGAGCTTGGCTACCATTACGTTTTTGATGGCAACGATAGTCATATCGCTACGTTGAGTGCAGGCGCTTTCGTAAAATTTGGCAGGCAATAGCCTCTGGTTTCTCCTTCCACTTGCTCAAAAGGGTCTTTTCACCCTTTTCGACATGCGTTCCATAGCCGATTTTCGTTTGCGCAAACCCGCTGGTTTTCGACTAAAGAGCCAGCCCGTCTGGGCGATCCAAAACCAAAAACGACACGGAGCATGTACACGATCCTTTCTATCGACGGCGGTGGTATTCGCGGCATCATTCCCGGCCAGGTACTGGTCACGCTGGAAGAAAAACTAGCGAAGAAAGTAGCTCAGAATCCAGACTTACAACAGCAGTTTTCGGACCCTCCCCGAATCGCTGACTTTTTCGATTTCATCGCCGGTACGTCGACAGGGGGGATTCTGACGAGCCTGTACCTTTGTCCTGATCCGAAACAGCCAGACCGGCCACGCTTCTCGGCTCAACAAGCCGTCGATCTGTACCTCGAACATGGCGACGAAATTTTCGAGATTCCAATCTGGAAAAAAATTCAGTCGGCCGATGGTGTACTCGACGAAAAACACGACGCTACGCAGCTGGAACGCGCCCTGAGACGATTTCTGGGCAACACCAAACTGAGCGAACTGCTCCGCCCCTGCCTGATTACGTCCTACGACATCCGCCGTCGTCGGACCCATTTTTTCAATCAGAACGATGCCATAAAGCGCGGCAACTCCCACGATTTCTACGTGCGCGACGTAGCGCGCGCTACGTCGGCGGCACCTACTTACTTCGAAACGGCCATGATCCACTCCCTCGATGAGGTGGGGTACCCGCTGATCGACGGCGGTGTGTTCGCCAATAACCCGGCTTTGTGCGCCTACTCGGAAGTGCGCAATATGTATCCTAAACTCACGGCCAAAGACCTACTGATCGTATCGCTCGGAACCGGCAGCGAAACCGAGCCATATGCCTACAAGGTGGCTAAAGATTGGGGGTCAATTGGCTGGGTTCGGCCCGTGATCGACATTATGATGTCAGGAGCTGCTGAAGTGACCGATTACCACCTGACCAAGATGTACGAAGCCGTGAAGCACCCCGAACAGTACATCCGCATTCAGCCATCAGATCTGGGCGATGCCGATATGGCGATGGACAACGCGACGCCTAAAAACATGAAGGCGCTACTCGAAGTGGGCAAGATCACGGCCACCAACTGCGCCAGCACGCTCGATAAACTGGCCGATACGCTGATCAACCACCGGCTGAAAGCAGTCGCCCCGGTAGTAACTCAGTAAGCTCTCTCTGTCAGACGCGGCTAACTTACCCCTAAATTTCCTCACCCCCAGCCCCTTGAGAGGTTGTTTAGGATTGTGTTTTATGGCCTATTTTGTCATCCCGAGCCTGCGAGGGATCTTCGTTAAAAGCAAGCAAAACCGCCTATTAGCGAAGATCCCTCGCAGGCTCGGGATGACAAAAAAAGGCGATTGTTACACGGATAATGCTTCCCCAAACAACCTCTCAGGGCAGTCCGACGGGTCGGGGCTGGGGGTAAGGAAAGTCAAGGGTAAAGCGGTCCACTTTCTCACGAAACTGACCTTTACAGCAGTTTGATGTTCGCGTCTTTGAGCCGGACAGCCAGTTGTTGCAGCAGGTCGCTTTTCAGGCTGGCTTCGCTGGAAATACTCTGAATCCAGGCAACTATCTTCAGGTCGATGGCGTCGCCCCCAAGGCCCGTCACGACAACGTCGGGCGGCATGCGTTGCGGGGCATCATCGAGTTGGCTGGCGATGTCCTGAACAATCGTTCGGAACTGCTGAATGTCCGTGTCGCTGCCCACCTTGAGCGTAAATTCCGTTTTCAGATACGTTCCCCGCGACGACCAGTTGACCAGCCGGTTCGACACCAGATCGCCGTTGGGAATGATGACTTCGGCCCCCTGCCCGGTCAGCATCTTGCTCGACCGGATACCGATGTCCAGAATCCGGCCTTTCTTGTCGGCCAGTTCGATATAGTCGCCGATGCGGAAGGGCTTCTCGAAAATCAGGATAATGCCCGACACGAAGCTGGAGACGATGGTCTGCATCCCCAGCCCAATCCCGACACTGAGCGCCCCCAGCACGACGGTAAATTTGTCGACCGATACGCCCGACGCCACGACGGCCAGCAGCAGACCGCCGATGATGATGGCCAGTCGGATCAGCGCCAGCACCGAACTTACCTGATCGATTTGCCCATCAGCGGTCGGCACCCGGCTTTCCCCGAAAAACAAGCCGATATTTTTCTGAAGCAGACTCGACAGGTACAGGATAACGCCAAACGAAAGGATATTCCCCAGGCTGAACGTGACGCTGCCGAACGTGCGGGTTTTGCCAAGTACATCACCGATAAACGCGAACACGCTGTCGGCGATGCCCAGGTTGATAAAGAACACCAGCAGCCACAACGCAACCGCCAGAAAGACCAGCACTTTTTTGGCGGAGCGACGCGTGTGCTCGACGTTTACCCGCGAGAAAATACCTTGTGAATGGGCACTGATCTGCATCTGTAGATCAAGCGCTTCCAGCACGATTTCGATCAGGATGGCCAGTCCGGTAATCTGCACCAGCCCCACAACCGCCGTAATGCTGAAGGTTTTTGCCAGGCTGATCCGGCCGATGATATTGAGCAGAATCGCCAGCACGTGCAGGACAAAAAATAGCTTCGTAACCGGTCGGACAATCCGCGTACTGACAGACGTACGTTGCAAATGGCTGGCGTAGTGATAGCCGATGTAGAGAAACAGTACGTTCAGCACGATCAGCCATAGGCGAACGAGAAGCGCATTACTGGCCAGGCTATTGGTCAGGATCAGCAGCACGTACAGGACCGCGTTGAGCACCCACAGGCGCAGATCGGGTTTGCTCAGTCGATGCCACAGATGCACCGTCAGCACCAGCAGCAGCAAAAACTGGGTGAGTTCGATGTAGAACGACGGCGACCCCGGCTCGAACAGGGGAATCAGGTTGAGCAGGACGATCAGCGACGCCACGACCGGCACGGGGCGAAGGTTGCGCAGGTGAAGCGTAGCCAGATCCTGACTCGCCGAAAGCGTCCTGAGCGTGCGGAAACTGGTAAACACCCAGATGAAAAAACCAATCGTCAGCAGGTAAAGCAGTACCCGGTCGTCCCAGGTCGACGCCAGAAAGTAAGTCAGAATTTTTTGCTGCCCCTGGTAAGTCGACCGCACGATTGCCTGCTGATTGCTGGTATTGGGCCACGGGGGGGCGTTCCACAAATACGGCGATTCCCGCTCAAATACGTTGACTGTCGACTGCTCAAGTTGCTCGTTCAACGTCGTTTGCAGGTCATTGATACGCAGCGACGTACCCGACACATCGGCCAGCAATCGACTGACGGTATCCAGCCGGGCGGAAGTCTGTGTTCCCGATGCCTGCAACTGAAGCTTGAGGCTAATCAGCTGATCCCGGTACAGTTGCCGGGTCGTTGTATCGTTGCCCGTCACGATCAGCAGCGAATCGGTACTCAGTGCCAGCAACTGATCGAGCTGATTTTGCAGGTCGTTGTTTGATTTGGACAGTGTCGTTTGCCAGGCCGTAAGTTTTTCCTGCGCATCGGTCAGAATCAGCCGGTAGTTGGCCAGGCTTTTCGCATCGATGGATTTTTTGTGCAGCTTAACATCGGTCAGGATGGGGGCCACGTTGGTGTTCACGTTCGCCAGACCGCTGCGTATCCGGGCGATGCCGTACCCTTTTTTACCCGCCGACTTGATCTCGGTGATGACCGACTGGGCCTTCTGTATTTTGAACAGCAGCGTGTCGGGAATGCGCTGCCCGGCGAGGGGTATGTTGGCCGTGTCCTGCGCCCGTACCACCCCGGAAGCGGTGAAAATAGAGAAAAGAAGAAGGTAACAAACCCAGCAACGTTGATTCTGCATGCAACTATAGACCGATGGTATTAAGTAGTTTAACGAACAAGATCGGTCTATTGATCGTATTTTTTGAAAAATGAGCCAGGACTCCGGGGGAGCATTTCGCCCTGAACCAACCGCATGCAGTCGCCGAATCAGGTTCGCCCGGCCGGAGTGGTGCAACGAAAAACCCCGTGAGTATCGAGTACCCACGGGATTTTTCGTGTGGCCAGTGCCGTACTGGTCGCAACTAGACCGGATCAGTCGTGACGGTGATGTCGACGTCGATATTACCCCGTGTGGCGCGTGAGTACGGGCAGGTTTCGTGCGCTTTCGCGACCATGTCCTCCGCCTGCTCCTGCGTCAGACCGGGTAGGTTAACGTGCATCGCCACGGTCAGCGTCGGTAGTTTTTCCTCGTTCAAAAACATATCGACCGTCGAATCGACCGAGATTTGGTCGGGCGTCAGTTTAGCTATCCGCAGGTGAAAGCCCAGCGCCCCGCCGAAGCAGGCCGAATACCCGGCGGCAAACAGCTGCTCGGGGTTGGTGGCTCCCTCGCGGGCGCGGCCCCCCAGTGACCTGGGCAGGGTAAGTTCCAGATTCAGGTTGTTGTCGTTGGACGTTACCTGACCGTCGCGCCCGCCGACTGATTTGGCCTGGCCCGTGTGCATAATGTTGGTTGTCGTCATAACAATATAAAAAGTCAACTACAAAAGCGGTTGTTCAGGCGAACAGCATCGGCGGGCGGTTGGGTTCACCCCGCAGCGGATAAGTTGACGGGTGATCCGGCTAGGCAGCGTGTGGGGCGGCACTGACTAACTCGACAAATGCGCGGGCGAATTGCTGAACGGCCGTTGCAGTAGCCGCATCGGTGATGGTGCCGGACTGGTCGATTTTCCCCTTTATGGCCTGAATGAGCAAATTCGTTTCGTCGGACAGGCGGGGTGTGAAGGTTTCCATAATCAGATACAGTTCCTTGTGCCCCAGTTCGCCATTGGCCGATGCGGTGATTAGGCCCGTGGGTTTACCGTCGAAAATTAGGGTCGCTACGCACCATTCGAGCGCGTTTTTTAGTCGGCTGGGGATGCTGAAAATGTATTCGGGTGTGCAGAAAAGCACGGCATCCGCCTGTTCGACAGCATCGCGAAAGGCCAGTACCTCCGACGGCGTATTCTCGAACGCGTACGCAGGATCGAAGGGCGGTATTTTGTGCAATTCCTCAAAAATTGTCAGTACCAGCTGATCGGCGGTCAACTCAACGATTCGGTCGACAAGTCTCCGGTTCGAGGAGTTCTGGCTGGCACTACCGATGATGACGAACACATTCTTTTTCATACGCATGGACCGACAACAGCAAATCAGTACGCCCTGTTCCGACCCGTATAACCCAGTCTGTGCTAAAAAATTACCTGTAACGTGTCGCTGGAAGGGCCCGATACGGCTGCCCGCGAGCCACTGGCAGTCGGGCGAACTCAGCACCATTCCAGGCTATCGCCGTCGGCTTTTAACCTTGCTACCGGTTTCAGTTTCGGTCATTGGTGCGTAGCTTTAGCCAGTTCTTCACGACAAACGAATACGACCGTATGCCATCATCCCGACGTAGTTTCCTGCGCCGAACAGCGCAGGGCAGTGTAGCCCTCTCGACGGCTGCCCTGACCGGACAGGCGGCTGATCTGCTGGCCAGCCCCGCGTCAGCCCCCATCCGCATCAAGCCCGACCACGTCATTCGTTCTTTGCCCGAAAACATGGTGTACGGCTATTTCGGAGCCGACGTGCCACCAGTGGCGCGGGTGAAAGACGGCGACGTGGTTGAAATTCAGACGGTCAATCCGTCGGGGGTGAGCCGCACCGACCCCGAAGCGTTTTACACGAAAAACAACCTGCCCATCGACGCCCACGCGCAGGAAGTGATCGCAATTATGAAAAACGTGAAGCCGGAGCCGTCGGGTATCCGCGGGCATATGCTGACGGGACCGATCTACATTGACGGGGCCCAGCCGGGCGACTCGCTCGAACTGCGCATCCTCGACCTGACGCTGCCCGCCGACTTCGGGGTAAACAGCGTGTGGCCCGGCGGGGGCGGCATTCCCGACGCCGTAACCACCCGCGAATCGTTTGTGTACCGCTACGACGCCAAACGCCGAACCGCGACCTTCCGGGAAGGCATCGAGATTCCGTTGAAACCGTTCATGGGTGTGATGGCCCTGTCGCCCCCGCCCGGGCAGGGCCGGGTCAGTTCGATACCGCCCGCGTTTTTCGGCGGTAACCTCGACATCAAGCACCTGACGAAAGGTACGACCTTGTACCTGCCCGTATCGGTGCCGGGTGGCCTGTTTACCACCGGCGACGGCCATGGGGCACAGGGCAACGGCGAAGTCAGCGGGGTAGCGATTGAAACGGCGGTGACGCTTACGGCCAAATTCATCGTGCATAAGGGCAAAACGCTGACTATGCCCCGCGCCGAAACACCCACGCATTTTATCGCCGTCGGGCTGGATAAAGACCTGAACAAAGCGATGAAAAACGCGCTGACCGAAGCCGTGACGTTCATCAAAGACGAACTGGGCTTTACCTTCAACGAAGCCCTCTCGATTGCCAGCACGGGCGTCGATCTGGAAGTCAGTCAGGTGGTCGATCAGACGCTGGGCGTTCACGCGATGATTCCCAAGTCGATCTTCACCAAAAAGAAGTTTAGTTACTGGGTCTAGCCCAGGTCTCCAGACGTAGACGTCTGGAGACCTGGGCTACAATAGTCTGATCATCCGGAAAAATTGACCTTAGCTGAGAATCAGGCGGGTAGTAGTCAACTTATCCGGTTGGCGGGAACGATCAACCCAGTACAACTGTAGGGTTATGCAACCACAGTGCTTTTTTTGTATGACGCGCCGACAGTATTTCGTCGTGATCCTGATTCTGGGGACGCTCTCCACCATCGGACCGTTTTCCATCGATATGTATCTGCCGGCATTCCCGGCCATCGCCCGCGACCTACGTACATCGATCGCGCAGGTGCAGCTGTCGCTCACGTCGTATTTTGTCGGGATCGCCTTCGGGCAATTACTCTACGGCCCACTGATCGACCGATTCGGGCGCAAAAAACCGCTGTACGCGGGGCTGGCGGTGTACCTGCTGGCGACGTTCGGCTGCGCTACGGCCAGCTCGATTGAGGTCTTGATCGGGATGCGGCTGTTGCAGGCCCTGGGTGGGTGCGTCGGGCTGGTAGCGGCTCAGGCACTCGTCCGCGATTTGTTTCCGGTGGGCAACATTGCGTCGGTATTTTCGCTGCTCACGCTGGTTATCGCCGTCTCGCCGATGATTGCCCCAACCGTGGGCGGCTACGCGACGGTAGCCTTCGGCTGGCACTCGATCTTTTTGATTCTGGCGGGGATCACCGTGCTGATGCTGCTGGCCATTCACTACCTGCTACCCGACGGTCGCCCGGCCGATGCGTCGCTGTCGTTACGCCCACAGGCCGTGTTGAGCAGCTTTTTCACGGTATTACGCCAGCCGCAGTTTCTAACCTACGCCCTGGCAGGCGGCATCGCGACCGCAGCCCCGTTTGCGTACATCGCCGGGTCGCCCGACGTGCTGATGAACATTTACCACGTTGGGGCGCAGCAATACGGCTGGGTTTTTTCCTTTCTCGCCATCGCTATTCTGGCGCCCAACCAGCTGAACCACGTCCTGCTGAAACGCTTCACGAGTCAGCAGCTTGTTTACGCAGCCGTTGCTTATCAGACGGTTATGGGTGGGTTGCTGGTACTGGGCGTCTGGGCGGGCTGGTTCGGTGCTGTCGGGCTGGTCGCCATGCTGTTTCTGTTTTTGCTCGGGCAGGGACTGATTGCACCCAACGCGTCGGCCCTGTCGATGGCCCCGTTTGAGCGACACGCGGGTAGTGCGGCCGCGCTGATGGGCAGTTTCCGCATGGCGTTCGGAGCCGTCGCGTCGGGAACAGTCAGCGCCCTGCACAACGGCACGGCCCTACCGATGGTCAGCACGATGCTGGCCTGCGTGCTGGCGGGTCTGACGATTCTGCTGATCGGCCAGCAGTACAAGGAGCGAAACCGGGCCGCCGGGCGGAGTGAGCGAGCACTGGCGTAAGCAACTTTCGCTCCGCCCGGCGGCCCGGTTTCGCTCTTTATTCCTAGTCTGCAATAAACGTCAGTTCCGGGAAGCCGTACATTTCGTATTTCACGTTGATCGTCTGGTCGGGGAAGGTGGCTGTACCAGTCTGCCGGTATGCCGAGTTATAGACCAGAATGTTTCCTTTTGTGAACGGCATGAACTCAAGACTACTCCCTTTATAGGCGTAGCTGTACTTTTTAGTCACCCCGTCGGCCTGACTGTTGATACTGACCATCAACTTCTTATTAGCCGCAACAGCCAATGACTCGATATCCCCCATCGTCAGCGTGTTGGGGGCCGTCTGCGAAATGGTCTTCTGTCGCAAAATCTGTTTGGTGTCGTTATCCCAGATATAGTTCCGTGAATTAGTCCGTGAAGAAGGCAACTTCTTTCTTGCGGAAGAAACATCGAATTCGCTTTCGGTCAGCCTGTAAAAAATCAATTTGGTCCATCACACCCCTCTGAAGCGACTCT